>Ga0208789_1000753_pt1 | contig 25102 bp, 17 predicted proteins | sample Methanotroph_Enr_FD_187368 | JGI IMG/M metagenome (GOLD analysis project Ga0208789, IMG submission 187368) | Enriched soil microbial communities from Old Woman Creek wetland in Ohio, USA - Methanotroph_Enrichment_5 (SPAdes) (version 2) | ecosystem: Environmental > Terrestrial > Soil > Wetlands...
TTGGCGGCTTCTTTGGCCTCGGTTTCTGCGGCGGCGGCCTTGTTAACGGCAACGCGGCTTGGCCTTACAACTCGTCCATTGAGTTTATATCCTTTAGAGAAATCCTCAAGTATAATATTATCCTTCTTGTCGGTGTCTGTTCGCTGCATAATTGCCTGGTGCATGGATGGATCGAAATTTTCGCCCAAGGCCGTTATCTGTTCGACGCCGAACTGCTTGAGAATTGAGAGCATCTGCTCATAAACGATTTTTATGCCATCCAGAAATGCCTGTGGATTCTCGGCGGTCTTGCCTTTCTCGACGGCATGTTCAAAATTGTCAAGAACTGGCAGGAGAGCCTTGATTACCTGTTCTTTTTCATAGGCCACGCGTTCTTCGATCTGTCTTGGAACACGCTTCTGGAAATTTGAATAATCGGCACTGATCCGTTGAAGCTGGAGAAAGAGGTCGTCTTTTTCTTTTTTAATTTTTTCGAGCTGATCATTAACCGGTTGCTGGGTGGTTTCTGGCTGGGCTTTTTCCTGCTCTTCTTTTTTGTGTTTTTCTTTATTGCTCATTTGCCGGTACCAAAATATTTTTTAAGTTTTTCAAAAAATCCCGTGGTTTGCGGCATTACGTTCTTGTCTTCTGTTGCCGCGAAATCTCTCAATAGTTGTTCCTGTTTGCTGTTCAATTTCTTGGGCAACTCAACAAGCACCTGGATAAGTTCATCGCCGCTTCGTCCATTACGCATATCAGGCAGGCCCTGGCTTCTTATCCTCAAGACATCGCCGTGCTGGGTGCCGGCGGGGATCTTAAGCTGTTTCTTGCCGGATAGACTAGGTACGTCTATAGTCGCGCCCAGTGCGGCCTGGGTAAAACTTATCGGTATTACGCATACAAGGTCGTTGCCGTCCCTCTGCAAAAAAGGATGCGGCTTTATACGTACATAACAATATAAATCGCCTCTTGGTCCGTTGTACTTGCCCGGCTCACCTTCGCCAGAAACACGCACTGCCTGTCCTTCATGGACCCCTGCGGGTATTTTTATCGTAACTACACGTTTATGCGGGATCTTTCCTGTTCCGCGGCAGGTCTTGCACGGATCGGTTATAACCTGGCCGGCTCCGCGGCAACGGCTGCAGGTAGTGATCATCTGGAAAAAACCGCCGCCTTGGGCAACCTGCCCTGTTCCGCCGCACATGGGGCATGTTGTCGGCTTAGTGCCTGAAGCGGCACCTGAACCATTGCAGGAGCCGCAATTGTCCTGCCGAGTAAATTCTATCGTTTTCTCACTGCCTTGTGCAACCTCTTCAAGCGATAATTCTACGGTTGTTTCCAGGTCGAAGCCTTTTGCCGGCCCGCCGGGCCTTGTGCTTCTGCGACGGCCGCCGCCAAAAAGATCGCCAAAAATATCTTCAAACCCGAACATCGAGAAGATATCATCGACCTTCATATGCGAATAGTCGTGCACGCCTGCGCCGCGCAAGCCTTCGTGACCGTACTGGTCGTATTGTTTTCGCTTATCAGCGTCTGAAAGCACTTCATAAGCCTCGGCGCATTCCTTGAATTTAGCCTCTGCCTCTTTGTCTCCGGGGTTTTTGTCCGGATGAAATTTTATCGCCAGACGTCTGTACGCCCTTTTTATGTCTTCTGCTGAAGCATTTTTTTCAATGCCCAGTACGTCGTAATAATCCCGCTTGGCCATTTGCTACCTGCGCCTTAGCACAAAATTTAATAATGGATACAAAGCAAAAATCAAAAATGTCATACAGCGTATATCATTTTTGATTTTCGGCCTGTAAATAGAAAGGGGGCAGGTTTTGTCCCTGCCCCCGATAAATCGACTTACCTTACCGAGCCATGTATTGGTTCGGCATCTATGTCCTTATCCTTCAGTTCAGTAATGAGCACATTGGTCGTGAGCATCAAACCCGCGACAGAGGCTGCATTCTGCAATGCGGTCCTTGCGACCTTAGCCGGATCGATAATGCCGGTCTTGACCATATCCACGAATTCGCCGGAGTTGGCATCGTATCCGATGTTGCCGGTTTTTTCGAGCAACTGGGCTACGACCACATCACCTTCGCTGCCGCCGTTATCAACAATCTGTTTGGCAGGAGACTTAAGTGAGTTTGCCACGATATCAAAACCAAGTCTCTCGTCGCCCTTGACTTTGGACCGAGCCTTATCCAGTTCAGGAATTGCGCGGAGGAACACCACGCCGCCGCCTGCGACAACACCTTCTTCAGCGGCTGCCTTTGTAGCATGGAGTGCGTCGTCGAGAAGGTCCTTGCGTTCCTTCATTTCCGCTTCAGTGGCCGCTCCGGCCTTTATCACGGCAACGCCGCCGGTGAGCTTGGCAAGTCTCTCCTGGAGCTTTTCCTTGTCATAGCTGCTGGTGGTTTTATCTATCTGGTTGCGAATCTGTTCGCAACGAGCCTGAATATCTTTCTTCTTGCCGGCGCCTTCGATGATAGTGGTGTTTTCTTTTGCGACCACGATCCTCTTGGCTCTGCCGAGCTGGGCCAGTTCAATGCTTTCGAGCTTGATACCCAAATCTTCGGTGATGACTTCACCGCCGGTTAGTGTGGCCATATCGGCAAGCATCGCTTTTCTGCGATCGCCAAAGCCAGGAGCCTTGACAGCACAGACCTTAAGAACGCCCTGGAGTCTGTTTATAACCAGTGCCGCAAGAGCCTCGCCCTCAACATCTTCAGATATGATGAGCAGCTGCGCTCCGACCTGTGCGATCTTTTCGAGCAGGGGTATAAGCTCGCGAATATTAGAAAGTTTTTTCTCATGGAGCAGAATGTATGCATCCTCGAGGACTGCTTCCATTGATTCGGGATTGGTCATGAAGTAGGGCGAGATGTAGCCCTTGTCGAACTGCATGCCTTCGACAACGGTAAGCTCGGTCTGCATGGCCTTGCCTTCTTCTACTTCGATAACGCCTTCTTTTCCGACCTTATCCATGGCGTCTGCGAGAATCTGACCGACTTCTTTGTTATTGTTGGCGCTGATCGTGGCGACCTTAGCTATATCATCGTGACCCTTTACCGGGACCGCGACCGACTTGATAAAGTTTGTCACGACATCAGCGGCCTTGAGTATGCCGCGCTGAAGCGCTACCGGGTTTGCGCCGGCTGTAATATGTTTGATACCTTCGCAATAGATAGCCTCGGCCAATACGGTTGCGGTGGTTGTGCCGTCACCGACTACGTCGCTTGTCTTCGACGCGGCCTGGTTAATCATTTTTGCGCCCATGTTCATGAAGGGCTCGGGCAGCTCGATTTCCTTGCTGACAGAAACGCCGTCCTTTGTTACCTTCGGTGAGCCATAGCTCTTATGAAGGATAACGTTTTTGCCCGTCGGTCCCATGGTAACTTTTACCGCCGAGGCCAATTTCGCCAAGCCTTCCTTAAGTTGAGCCCTGGCGTTTTGATCGAACATCATTTGTTTTGCCATTTTATACCTCCGTAATACGTCTGCTTTTGGCCCGACGCTTACTTTTCAATTATTCCCAGGATATCCGATTCACGCAGTATAACGTATTTGGTCCCGTCGACTTCGACTTCAGAGCCGGCATATTTGCCGTAGATCACTTCGTCGTTCTTCTTGACGGTCATCGCCGCGCGTTTGCCGTTATCCAGTGTCTTGCCTTCGCCTGCGGCGATCACTTTGCCGGAGAGCGGTTTTTCTTTTGCTGAATCAGGGATAACAATTCCGCCTGCTGTCTTTGTCTCTGCCTCGGAGGGCTTGACTATAACTCTATCATCCAAAGGTCTAAGCTTCATATATGACTCCTTTACTATATTTCTTATTTGTTAAATTTAAGTTGCTGGGTTTAGCGGCTTACATGCCCATGCCCATGCCGCCCATACCACCCATGCCGCCCATACCACCCATGCCGCCCATTCCACCCATGCCGCCCATTCCACCCATGCCGCCGCCCATTCCAGGGTGGCCGCCGGGCATACCGCCGGGTGCTTCTTTGTCCTTGGGTTTTTCTGTTACGCAGCAGTCGGTGGTCATCAAAAGTCCCGCAATTGATGCGCCATTCTGAAGCGCGCTGCGAGTTACTTTGACAGGGTCAATAATACCGGCTGCCATCAGATCTTCGTAGGTATCGGTATTGGCATTATAACCATAGCCACCCTTGCCTTCGCTGATCTTATTTACAACGAGATTGCCAACCGCGCCTGCATTGTCGGCTATCCAGTAGGCTGGCATTTTGATAGCAGCCGCCACAATGTTCGCGCCGGTCTTTTCGTCGCCGGCGAGCTTAAGAGCTTTTATTGCTTCGATGCAGCGTATCAACGCGACTCCGCCGCCTGGAACTATGCCTTCCTCAATGGCTGCGCGTGTTGCATGGAGTGCATCTTCGATACGTGCCTTCTTTTCCTTCATTTCAGATTCGCTTGCTGCGCCGACGTTTACCTGTGCTACGCCGCCGGTGAGCTTTGCCAATCTTTCCTGGAGTTTCTCGCGGTCGTAATCGCTGGTTGTCAAGTCAATCTCGGCCCGGATCTGCTTGATCCTGCCCTTGATCGCATCGGCGGAACCTGCGCCTTCGACAATAATAGTATTATCGTTATCGATGGTTACCTTCTTGGCCTGGCCAAGCTGCTTAATGCTGACTTTGTCAAGCTCAATGCCCAGGTCTTTGAATATCGCTTCTGCGCCAGTGAGAATTGAAATATCCTCGAGCATGGCTTTTCTGCGATCGCCGTAACCGGGTGCTTTAACAGCTGCAACGTTAATTATGCCGCGAAGCTTGTTAACTACCAGTGTAGCAAGTGCTTCGCCTTCGATGTCCTCTGCGATGATGAGCAGGGGCCTCTTTGATTTGGCAACTGCTTCGAGGATTGGTACGAGTTTCTGGACTGAAGTGATCTTGTCTTCAAAAACGAGAATAAACGGTTTTGAAAGTTCGACAAGCATATTGTCCTGATCCGTCACGAAATGAGGACTCAGGTAGCCGCGGTCGAACTGCATGCCTTCGACGAAATCAACTGTGGTTTCGAGGCTCTTGCCTTCTTCGATAGTGATAACGCCGTCTTTGCCGACCCTGCCGAACGCCTCGGCCATGATCTTGCCGATCTCGGTATCGTTATTTGCCGAAACAGAGGCAATATTTATAATGTCATTTTTATTGGCGATGTCGATGGGCTTGGCTAATGCGGCAAGTTTGCCCATCGCGGCTTTTACCGCTGCCTGCATGCCGCGCTGAAGTGCCATTGCGTCTGCGCCTGCGGCCAGATTGCGATAGCCTTCTTTGAATATGGCCTCGGCCAGCACTGTTGCGGTTGTTGTACCGTCGCCTGCCACCTTTGAGGTCTTGCTGGCGGCTTCGCGAACCAGCTTTGCGCCGAGATTCTCGGCCTTATCCACCAGTTCGATTTCTTCAGCAACTGTTACGCCATCTTTGGTAACCGTCGGACCGCCCCATCCCTTGTCGATGATTGCGTTACGGCCGCGCGGGCCCAGCGTTGACCTGACCGCCGATGCCAATTTCTCCACGCCCGCTAACAGCGATGCGCGTGCCTGGCTCTCGAATTGTAACTCTTTCACTGCCATAGCTTTTACTCTCCTTATCTAAACAACGCAGTTATGTCAAATTTATAGAGAACACTAATATATGCAAAATCAGTACCAGAGCCAGGGCGACAAGGTTAGTCGGCTATTCAGGAAAGGGTAAGTGCTTTAAAAAGCTAAATTTACAGATCGTATAGTGTTTTTGTTTTTCTGGGTAAGTTGGCGACTGCCGCCAACTTAACTTGACGAATCCGCCACAATGACAGCCAGCTGCAACGGTTAAATCTCCCGGAGGGGTGTCATCCCTGTCTTTGCGACTGCTTCGGGGCCTCGGACATAATGCGGCACCAGAACGTAAGGGTCGATAAAATCGCCTTTGGCAGCCTGTTCCCAGCCAAGATGGAGGACATTTGCCGCATTGGCAGGCCAGTATTTTTCATTGAGTATTTCAAAACCAGAAGATTTGAAATTCTCTTTATAATAAACAAGTCCCTCGCCAAGAAGCCAGGTTGGCTGGTCGGGTGAGGCGAATTTCTCGACGAATTCTGCTGCTGTTATCAGCATATCTTCGCTGGTGCGGATGATTTTAGCGTTTTTAATATTAAAAACAGCTGCGAAAAATTGGCCTCTTTTGGCATCTAGAATCGCCGCTACCCGGCTGGGCGGCACAATGCCATCTTTTACAGCGATAAGTGCGTTTGCGGCGATACTATCCAGAGTATTTACGGGAACTATCCTGGTTTTATTGGCAAAACTGTACATTTTGGCCACGGTTACAGCTATACGCAAGCCGGTAAATGAGCCTGGCCCATAAGAAATATACACCTGTTTTATATCCGAAGCGTTGAGGCCCTGGCTTTTCAGCATTGTTACGGTAACAGCAAACAACTCGGCGCTGTGTTTTAATGGTGCTGAAAAGAGAACTTCTTGCACAACCTGACCGCCTCTGCCAAGTGCTACCGAGCCATTTCGGCCACTAGTTTCGACGGATAAAATCAACTCTTCTGGACTTATTAAATCTTTAATCATATTCTCACACGCTCTTTTCGCAGACCCTTTATTTACAAGGCCATACGATAACCGACCCCTCTGCCAAAATCAATTTTTTCGCTTGCAAAGCGGCCTCTGTACATATAAACTACCTCGATACTTGGCTCTATGTCATTTATAGTCGATCAGTTATAACGGTGTTTTAACGCACTTATACCTAATTTTATAGCAGGAGGTACTTGTGGGTCGTTGTATGTCGTTTCCCTATTCCTTTCGTATTAGTATTTTGGCGTTATTTCTATTAATCATCCCCGTTTTTTCTCTTCAGGCCGCCGGCGAAAAAGAAGCCGCTCTGCATAAGAGTGCGGTGGAACTTATGGATGTCGGCTCGGCGCTTTACAATCGTGGAATGTATGCCTCCGCATTGGGATCGCTTCAGAAAGCCCAAGAGAATAAACAGTATCTTACTGATGCCGAGCAGAAAAAGCTTACCGATCTGCTCGCCAAGGCTACTTCTGCCGAATCGGAAAGGCACAAGATATTTGATCAGATCAAGGCAGCAGACACCCTCAGTAAGAAAAACGATTTCACCGGGGCCGCCGCTCGCCTTGAATCTGTAAAGGACAGCAAGTTCCTTAATAAAGGTGAGCGTGCACAGGTGCTTGCGGATCTTTCGAAGATGCAGGCCAACCTCAAAGAACGCACGTCAGCTATGGATGCGCTGTTGGCCAAAAGTGTAAAGGAATATGAGGCCAAAAATTTTGATGCCGCAAAAAAGGGTTTTGAAGAAGTCGCAAACAGCGGTGTAGCCGATAAGGCCGCGATAGCGCAGCAGTATCTTGCGAAGATGGATACCCCGAAAGCCGCGCCAGCCGTTGCTTCCGCCGAGAACAATGCCGAAGACCTGCTTGAAGAACAGCCCAAGGCTCAGATCACTGCCGCAGCCCCGATCCAACCCCTTGAGGGAGCCAAGCCGCTAACACAGGCTCCTGCTGCAGCTGCTGAATCTGTAGCGACTCCGGTTGCTCCATCGCAAGCTGCCGTACCTTCGGCATCTGCCGCACCCGGTTATATAGATCGCGTTCTCCAGCAAAGGAATATCCAGAAGAGCTATACTGAAGCTGTTGTCCAGGATGCTATCAACAGGGCTAAATCTGCGACAGCACAGAAAAATTATGACATCGCCCGTGATTACCTCTCTAATGCCTCCCGCGTAGTTGAAAATAATCGAATGCTCCTCGGTGATGATGCATATAAGTATTTCACAACCATGCTCCTTTCCGAGCGGACAAATATCGATTCTCAGGCCCAGGCCCAGGCCCAGGCGCTTGCATCGGAAAAGCAGGCACAGGCCGTGGCACTCCAGCAGCAGCTTCGTTCGCAACAGGATATAGAACGTCAGCAGCGTGTTGATGAACTGATGAAGAAGGCCATTGCACTTCAGCGGGACCAGCGTTACGAAGATTCGCTTGCCCAGCTTGACCTGCTTTTGGCTATCGATCCTCATAACGAACAGGCCAACATAATGCATCGCACTCTGAGTGATATGGTCGAGTTCCGAAAACAGCTTGAGGTGCAGGCTAAGATCAATCAGCAGACCATGGAGTCAATGCTGGAAATTGATAAGGCCAACATTCCTTATTCAGACGAGATCACATACCCCAGGGATTGGCGTGAAATTTCATCACGTCGCATCCAAGGCGTTACCCCTGGGTCCAGTCCCGCTGATGCAGAAGTTTACAAACAGCTTGCAAAAGTTGTCGACCTTTCCCGTTTCAGTCCTGATATGACATTCGGCGACGCTATCGAAGTGCTCCGTACATCAGTTGAACCAGCTCTTCGCATAGTGGTTTTATGGAAGGACCTCTCTGAAAACGCCGATATTACCCGCAATACGCAGATCAACATGGAACCTGTTTCACAGGTCCCCTTGGGCAAGGCACTTGATTTACTGCTGAGGTCCGTATCAGGAGGCCTTGTGGAACTTGGTTACCTTGTTGAAGACGGTGTTATCACAATTGCAACAAAGACATCGCTTCCAGAAAAACTCGTTCAGGATAGCTATGATATTACAGATCTGCTCGATCCGGCTGCCAATTTTGAATCGGACTTGACCCAGACGGGTCTTGGCGAGATCACTCAGGCCGGCGGTACGGGCGGTGGCGGAGGCGGTGGCGGAGGTAGTAATCGGCAGCAAAGTTCATCAAATCGCAACCAACAGGCTTCGGCTTCTGAAACTAGCGCAACGCGCGCCCAAGAGGTAGTAAGCCTTATTGAGCAGACTATTGAGCCGGATAAATGGGTCTCTGCGGGCGGCGCTGGTTCAATGTATATTTACGCCGGCAAACGCCTTATCGTAAATCAGACTCCTGAGATTCATAAACTGATCGCCAAACTTATCGAGAGTCTCCGTTCCAATCTCGGCCAGCAGGTCTCAATTGAAGCAAGGTTCCTGCTTGTCTCAGAAGCATTCCTTGAAGATATCGGGGTTGATGCTGATTTCATCATCAATGCCGGCGACCACTGGGATCCGATCCAGGTCAATCAGGGTTCGATTGATAACGTAGCTCCCACAAGCGCGCTTGCTGGTTCCGATGCCCTCAATCTCAGGACCGGTTACGGCAACATCATGGACGACCTTCAGGCCTCGTTCCTGATTAAGGCCACGCAGACACATGAGAACACCTCGTCCCTTGAAGCTCCTCGTGTGACCGTTTTAAGCGGCGAATCGGCGACAATGCGTGTTACGATAGATAAATCGTATGTTGCAAATATTGAGTTTGAACAGTCATCAACGACCGGCGATAACCCGATTCAGTTCATCACTGCCAACCAGGATATATCAACACTGACAAGCGGCGTCATTCTTAACGTAACGCCCACCATCAGTGCGGATAAGAAATATGTGCTCCTGCGTATTCAGACCAGTACGACGGCGCTGTTGTCGTTGCAGCCGTATCTGGCCGAAGCGGTAGATCAGAGCGGCAACCTCATTCAGCGTCCGATGTTCATTCCGGAACTTGAGACCACCGAGGTTCAGACCCGCGTATCCGTACCTGATAAGGGCACACTGATGCTTGGCGGCCAGAAGATCACCTCTGAAGACGAAAAGGAATCCGGCGTGCCGATGCTCTCAAAGATACCGGTCGTGGGAAGGCTGTTCTCAAACCGCACTACACAGCGTGAGCACCGCATCCTACTCATACTTGTGACCCCGACGATCATGCTTAAGGACGAGACCGAGGCCGATGCCATCGCAGGACTTAAGGAAAACACGATGTAATATCGTTGATCTCACAAACGCAAAAAGGCCGGTTTTTACCGGCCTTTTTTATTGCACTGCGTTATAAGATGCTGTTATACGACACCTTGTGCCATCATCGATTTGGCAACCTTCATGAAGCCCGCGATATTCGCACCGGCGATATAGTTACCGGGCATGCCGTATGATTCAGCTGCTGAATTTATGCTCTTGTAAATATTCCGCATAATATTACGGAGTTCCGCATCAGCCTTTTCGAATGTCCATGACTGCCTTTGCGAGTTCTGTGCCATTTCAAGGCCAGAAACCGCAACGCCGCCTGCATTGGCCGCCTTGCCGGGCAGGAATATTACTTTATTATTTAAGAATGCCTGGGCAGCTTCTGGTGTGGTGGGCATATTAGCACCTTCACCGGCAATAATGCAGCCGTTCTTTATGAGTGTCTTTGCGGCCTGCTCGTCAAGTTCGTTCTGGGTTGCGCACGGCAAGGCGATATCGCATTTTATATTCCATATACCAATGCATCCTTCTTTATATATGGCTTTCTTGTGGAAGTCACAGTAGTCTTTAATGCGGCGGCGTTCCACTTCCTTAAGTCGTTTGATTGTCTGCAGATTAATGCCGTCGGCGTCATAGATATAGCCGTTCGAATCCGACATGGCAACGACCTTTCCGCCTAGTTGCTGAATCTTCTGCGTAGCGTAAATCGCTACGTTACCAGAGCCTGACACTGTGCAGGTCATATCTTCCCAGTTTTTGTTCATGTCGCGCATTACTTCGTCGACGATATAAACGAGACCGTATCCGGTTGCTTCAGTGCGAACGAGTGAACCACCCCATTCAAGACCTTTTCCTGTGAGTACGCCTTCAAAGCAGTTGCGAATGCGCTTGTACTGGCCGAACATATATCCGACCTCGCGGCCGCCTACGCCTATATCGCCTGCGGGCACGTCGGTATCAGCGCCGATATGCTTGCAAAGTTCAGTCATGAAACTTTGGCAAAAACGCATTACTTCCATGTCGCTCTTGCCCTTGGGGTCGAAATCTGAGCCGCCTTTGCCGCCGCCCATCATCAGGCCCGTAAGGGAATTCTTGAATATCTGCTCAAAGCCGAGGAATTTAATAATTCCCAGGTAAACAGATGGGTGGAATCTGATACCGCCCTTGTACGGTCCAATTGCTGAATTGAACTGTACGCGGAAACCGCGGTTTACCTGAACCTTGGCGCGGTCGTCAATCCATGGCACGCGAAACATGATTACGCGTTCCGGCTCCACGATCCTGGGCAGGATGGCCGAGTCGATGATCTCGGGATTGCGTTCCAGTACCGGCAGCAGCGAATCAAGCACTTCTCGCGCAGCCTGATGGAATTCTGGCTCACCGGGATTTCTTCGCACCAGTTGATCATAAACAGCTTCGATGTGAGATTTTGCGGACATAGTACACTCCTTTAAAAAGCTATATAAGCAATACTTAAGTTAACTATGAGCATGTATTATGCTGAAAACATACTGATTCCAGTATTTATTCTAAAATAGTTACATATTTTGTCTTTACAATGTTTTATCCATAATACATACTAGAAGAATAACTTATGCTGGACGTGGAAACATCACAAATATACTGCGATCTTATTGAGATGCGGTCATTTTCCAAGGCTGCCCTCAAGCATGTTATTAGCCAATCCGCGATTTCTCAACAGCTTGCAAAACTTGAACTTGCGCACAAATGCCAGCTTCTTGATCGCCAAAAAAGGCCATTTGAACCAACTACCGCAGGCCAGCTCCTATATGATGCATGCAAAGATATGATATCGCGGTATGAGCAGTTTAAAAACCAGTTGGCTGAACATGCCAGGTCGCAGGGCGACCGAATCAATATCGCCGCGATCTTTTCAATAGGTATGCACAATCTGCCGCCTTATCTTAAAAAGTTCATGACGCGATATCCCACCGTAAATCTCCATGTTGAGTACAGCGGGTGGGAGCAGATACATGAAAAAGTAATCCAGGGTTATGTCGAAATAGGAATTGTCGCTGTGCCCAAAAAGGAACGCAACCTGGAGGTCTATGAATTTGAATCCGAACCCCTTGTAGTTGTATGTTCTAATGAGCACCCCTTTGCCAACCGCGCAGAAATAGACCTAAATGATCTCTGTGACCAGAAGTTTATAGCGTTTGCCCGCCACGTCCCCACAAGAGAGCTTATTGATAATCTGCTTTCACATCGCAATATTACGATAAGGCCTGCTATGGAATTCGACAATATTGAAACGATAAAGAGAGCAGTCGAGATCAATTCCGGAATTTCGATCCTTCCGCGTACTGCCCTTGTACAGGAAATCTCCGCAAATACAATTAAGGCCATTTCGATAGATGATCCGCGGTTCGTAAGGCCCACAGGAATCATAGTACGAAAAAACCGCTCAATGAGCCAGCCTGCACGCTACCTTCTTGAACTTTTGCAGAATCGCTGGGTTTAATTTTAAAGTAAACGATGGAACCACAGTATAGCACAGGATTTGAAAAACTCGATAACGTGCTAAACGGCATTATTGCCGGCGATAATATCGTTTGGCAGGTCGATTCGATCGAAGATTATGTTCCATTTGCAAATGCTTTTTGCAATTTCTCCACCTCGCAAAAATTCCCGCTGGTTTATTTTCGTTTTGCTAAGCATCCGCAGCTTGTAGATGAAAGCAGCGGGGCACAAATTCATGTACTCGACCCATTAAAAGGTTTTGAAACATTTATAACTCAGATACATTCAGTTATTGCCAGCCATGGCCCGGGCGGCTGTTATCTTTTCGACTGTCTCAGCGATCTCGCAGCTGACTGGTACAGCGACCGCATGCTGGGCAACTTCTTCATGCTCACTTGTCCCTACCTCTACCAGATGGAAACAATAGCCTATTTCGGTGTGCTGCGAAACAAGCATTCATTTCATGCCACCTCAGCAATCATGGAAACGACCCAGCTCTTCCTTGATGTTTATAGTCAGAACAGCCGCACCTATGTTCACCCTATAAAGGTGCAGGGTCGCTATTCACCGACTATGAATACGCTTCATATTCGAGATAATAACGATTTCACGCCCGTTTCTCAGAGCCTCACGATCACCGAAGTCCTGGCGCACCGCCCGTGGTCGCGACTTGATTCTGCCAATCAGATGCTTGGCTATTGGAATCGTACCTTCTCTCAGGCTGAGCAGGTACTGCTCCGAATTGAAGATGGTAAACAAATTGAAACTGATATTCACCATCTTGTCCACAAGCTCCTGCGCATGATAATTTCCCGCGACGAGCCGATCCTTTCACTTGCGGCAAAATACCTGTCTTTGAAAGACGTTTTGACCGTTTGGCGCCGCATGATCGGCACTGGCCTAGTCGGTGGGAAAACTGTCGGCATGCTTCTCGCGCGTGCAATACTCGAAAAGTCCGACCCACGATGGAAAGACGTGCTCGAACCTCACGATTCTTTCTACATCGGTTCAGACGTTTTTTACACATTCCTTGTACAGAATAAGATATGGTGGATAAGACAGAAACAGCGTGACCCGGCACATTTCCTTGAACAAGCTAACGAAGCCCGCCAACTTATGATGTATGGCTCGTTTCCGGAATATATTATGAAGCAGTTTGGCGATCTGCTGGATTACTTCGGCCAGTCACCGATCATTATACGATCAAGCTCGCTGCTCGAAGACAATTACGGCAACGCCTTCGCCGGAAAATACGAATCAATTTTCTGCCCCAACCAGGGGCCCCGATCAAAACGACTCGATGATTTCGTTACCGCAATACGCAGGATTTATGCAAGCTCCATGAGTGAAAAGGCCCTTACTTATCGTGCCCAGAAAGGACTTCTCCAAAAAGACGAACAGATGGCGCTTTTGGTCCAGCGTGTATCTGGTGCGCCTTACGGCAATTTCTTTTTTCCCCAGGCAGCCGGTGTAGGATTTTCGTTTAATCCTTATGCATGGAACGAAGCCATAGACCCAGAAGCCGGGATGCTAAGGCTTGTTTTCGGCCTGGGAACGCGTGCCGTTGACAGATCCGATGACGATTACACAAGGATAGTAGCGCTCAATGAACCGCAGCTCAAACCCGAAATGAACCTTCTGGCCGCCCGCGAGTTTGCCCAGCGTCGTGTGGATGTGCTGGATCTTGAGCTGAACCGACTCGTCTCTAAACCTTTTGAGGAAATTACAAGATCATTGGCCAATTTGCCGCTCGATATGTTTGCTACCTACGATCGTGAAATGGAAATTCGTGCCAAAAACGCCGATGTTAAACAGTTCTTCGCCTGGACGCTGACATTCGATAAGCTACTTACTCAGACCCGCTTCACTGTAGATATGCGCGAAATGCTCGCCACTCTTGAAAAGGCTTACAAGTGCCCCGTCGATACCGAGTTCACGGCGAATTTTTTCAATTCATCACAATACCGCGTCAATCTTCTCCAGTGCAGACCTCTTCAACTCAAAGGTCAAGGTAATGTCCGTGATACCAATTTAGAAATAAATTCACGAGACATAGTCCTCGAAAGCGACGGACCAGTAATTGGACAACATCGGCTGATCGATATAGATCGTGTAATTTATGTAGTGCCATCTGTCTACTCGCAATTAACCGACTCTGAGCGTTATTCAATTGCCAGGCTCATCGGCCAAATACTTCATTCCGGCAGTGATGGTTACGCAGCGGATGTCGCCGGCGAGCAGCCAATTTCCACAATGCTCATTGGTCCGGGACGCTGGGGAACCAGCACACCTTCACTTGGCATTCCCGTCACCTTTGCCGAAATTGACCGTGTGTCGGTAATATGTGAGATCGCAGCTATGCGGGCCGATTTCGTCCCTGATGTCTCGCTTGGAACGCATTTCTTCAGCGACCTGATTGAAATGGAAATGCTCTATCTTGGCCTCTACCCAGCTCGTGAATCAACCATTTTCAAAAGCGATTTCTTCGAAAATCATCCAAACTTGCTAACCCACATAGTTCCAGCCGCCGCCAGATGGGAAAATTGCGTGCACGTCATAGATCCTGTCAAATCTGGTAAAAAACTTAAACTTTATGCCGACACTGTAAAGCAAAAGGTAGTCTGTTTTTTTTAACCGCAACTCACGATATTTTAATTTGAGCGGTATTTGTTTTGGAAATGAAGAAGCGGGGCGCGATCCGGAGACGCCCACGCCAATGGACCACAGACAGATCGAAACCCCGCTAAGTTTTATAGGAGCCGGCCTGTGGGGCAAGCCGGCTCTATTGAGAACAAATTAATTGTTAAAGTGATTAAGCTCGTTGTCAGTCAAAGGTATAAACTTTTTGGATTCCGCCGCTGTATCAGCGCGGTGAACTTTGGCTTTTGACACATTTGTTTTTGCGGCAGCTATGTCATGGAACATGTGATCGGAAATTCCTATGCTCTTTTTGGATTTACTCTGATTTTTTGATATCGTGGAGCTTTCTGATGAGCCACCCACAATTGCAACTAGTTCGCCTACTATGGTGTTCATCTGTTCGGCCTGGGCGTTTAGCTCCTCGGAGGCACTGGCGGATTCTTCGGCGTTTGCGGCGTTAGACTGGGTAACCTTATCCATTTGAGAAACGGCAACATTCACCTGGTCGATACCCTTTGCCTGCTCCTGGCTCGACGCGGCGATCTCGCCAATGAGATCGGCTGTCTTTGAAGCGGCGCCTACTATTTCGCCGAGTACTTTGCTGACTTCCGTTGTAATGTCAACGCCGCTCTTGGCATTCTTTACGGATTCCTCGATCATCGCGGATGTATTCTTTGCGGCTTCGGCACTTCTCATTGCGAGGTTACGCACTTCTTCGGCGACAACAGCAAAACCCTTTCCGGCTTCGCCGGCCCTTGCGGCCTCTACCGCGGCGTTGAGTGCGAGCAGGTTTGTCTGGAAGGCTATTTCGTCGATAACTTTGATGATCTTGGCGGTCTCATTGCTGGATTTTTGGATTTCTGTAATGGCACTGGTCATCTTGCCCATTGCGTCGTTGCCGTTACTGGCGGCTCTCTTCGCTTCACCGGCAAGCGATGCGGCCTGCTGGGCATTTTCCGCGTTCTGCTTGGTCATCGAGCTCATTTCTTCAAGCGAGCTTGAGGTTTCTTCAAGGCCCGCGGCCTGCTCGGTAGCACCTTCAGCAAGAGACTGCGACGCAGCAGAAACCTGGCCCGCAGCGGATGCGACCTGTGCCGAACCTTCGGTAAGACTGGAGATAATTCTCTTAAGCACTGATGTTATGCCGTTGCCTATGAAAAATGCCAGTACCGAGCCTATAACCAAAGCTGCGATACTTAAAATCATGATCAAGGATGTGCCGCTTGCCGCAGCGTTGGTGGCACTTTTGCTTACACGGGTTGACATCGCGTCATTGGTCGTGAGCATGGCATCGACTTTCTCCATAAATGGCGCGTATTTCTCTTCAATTGCATCGGCGGCTTTTGCGATGTTATCGCTGTTTTCGTTGGAGCTCTTAACCACAGCCACAAAGTTCTGGCAGGTTTTTTCAAACGCATCGTGCAAAGAGGCAATTTCGTCGATTGATTTGATCCAACCGGCATTTACCAGTTCCTGGTCGTTTTCAATAGCTTTTTTGGCAACTTCGACACTCTTGTCCACAATATCACTATCTTTGGCAATATCTGAAAGCTGAGATTCGTCCTTATGGATCGCATATTGTGTAGCTTCCAGGTTCTGATCTGTACCACTGGCGTCTATTTCGTTGAGGGCGTCGGTAATGATCATATGGGTATTTGATAAATCGTCGACCCCGCTTTTGACACTGTTAATTTGTATCCAGCTTATGGAACCCAAAATCACCGTGATCAAAAGAATACTTACAAATCCCAAAGCTATCTTTTTTCCGACAGTCATGTGCTTAAACATTGTATTGCCTTTCCTTTTGTTAATTTCAATTTATTCTGTTATGCTCAGGGATTGTATGTTGGCCGCCGCAAGGACCTTATCGATATCCAGCAGTATCTTGACGGCTTCGCCGATCTTGCCCATACCAAGTATGAAATCGGTATTGACGTTGGACCCGAATTGCGGGGCGTCTTCAATGCTTTCGGCTGTGATATCTAATACTTCCGAGACATGGTCGACAACGATACCCGTGCTGAACTTGCGCCCCTGCTGTAAGGTCTCAACAACGATTATGCAAGTTTGTTCGGTGATGTCAGCAGAAGGCATATTAAATTTGGTTCTGAGGTCAATTACAGGGATAACTTGACCCCGCAGGTTTACAACACCTTTTACATATGGCGGCAACTGAGGTACAGAGGTGATATCCATGTAGCCGATGATCTCCCGGACTTTGAGGATCTCAAAGCCGTATTCTTCACGGCCAAGGGCGAAAGTAAGATATTTTCCGTGCCGGAGCGAAGCATCGGCAGCGAGATCGGGCAAAGCAGTGATGGATGACATAGGTTCCCTTTCGATTTTAGAAAGTAATCTTGCCTAACTTTTAATTATGAGTGTCGAAAGCCTACCAACAGTACCTCCGCCAAGAGGTTTTAAAGCATGCATTTCGACACTCGTTTTTTTAAGGCAAAAACCGCTGTTTTTGGCCAAAACAGCATCAAAAAACTGCAAAGAACTCTGGAATCGAAGTTAGAAGTGCTTTAAAAAGTGTTGATATATCGCGTGATACATCAGTTGGCGGTTACTGTTGAATTCTAGCTTACAACCTATATCGAACAAAAAGTATGGCGAGTTTAATTGAAAATAAGGTTCATCTCCTTTGAATTGTTTTTTTTTGTGCGTTGAGTAGCATAGGTTTGTGATATGAATTTAAACGCTACAATACGTTTTTAATTGAACAGTGTCAACGTATATCGCGATGGAAACGATGAAATCAAAAACTAATAATTATGAGCGGAATTTGGGGTCTCAGCCGATTACGGAAATACTGGCTGGCCTTGGACTTAGCGGGCATGATCTTGTGGCGGCGTCGGGGGAACAGCTTACGCATAAGATGGTGGCGAGGGCGTGCAAGGGCAGGCGGCTTACGGCTGGTGCGCAAGTTAAGGTTTTAAATGCTCTTAACCGGGCGTCGGGCAAGAGTTATAGCCTTGGGGAGCTGTTTAATTATTGATTTTGATTTACGTCCAATTCCTTTACATCGCGGGTGAAAAGGGGGAAGGGGCGGAAATTTTTTCCATCTGGGACGGTAAAAAACGGCATTTAGGGGCAAATTCTTCTTTTTGGGGTGGTTTGGTACATACATTGCTCTACTAAAGGTGACGCCATAGTAGCGGAACAATGAAAAGCTATTTAAGTTTTGATGCCAAAAGGATTTGTGAAAGAAGTCAAGGAAGACAAACAGGTTTTTGGTGAGAGTTCGATACCGACGGACCCGAAGGAGGTGTTTGCCGGTGACGCGAGCTTTTACCAGATGATAGAGAGCGATAGCGGGGGCGAGGCGGAAGATTTTTTCGCGTTGGCTGCAAATCCTAAGCCCATAGCTAACAAGGTTTTAAGTGCACCTGCGGCCGGGAGCGGGGCGAGCGGAAAAAAGCTTGGGATACTCAAATTATCTATTATAATAGTACTGGCGATAGTGGCAATAATGCTACTTGTGCCGGTTTCGCTGTACTGTTTTTCGGCGATTATGGCCCCTGAGGCGGCCCAAAAAGTTGAAGCTGAGGGTGGGGCGCGGGTGGAGCGCGGTAAGCCTGAGGGTGCACGGCCGGTAGCCGCAAAGGCGACAGAGGTTAGTGCGCAGGGTGGGGTCGGGGCGATGGATGAGCCGGCTTCATGGAAGATGGCGCAGGTCTTTTATCAACAGAAGGATTATGCCAAGGCATCATCGGCTTACGGCAAGCTGCTTGGGAATATAGGCACCGATTCATCTCATGCAATCATTCGTGATTTTTTAAATCTGAGACTTGCGTTGTGTTCGCAGAGGCTGGGCGACGGGCCGGTGGCGGAGGCGTACTTCAATAAGGTGCTTCGTTCGCAGGCGCCTTCGGTAGTGGCACTTGCTAATTATCATATAGCTTTTTCGCAATTCGCGGCTGGGAATTATTCTGAGGCCAGGACAAAGGCATATCAGACACTGGCAATCGTTGAAACAATCGAGAGGCCGTATTGCGAAACGATGATCAACGACTGCTATTATCTAATAGCGCAATCATTAACGGCCCAGGCGATGATGTATGAAACCGATCAATGCGAAATGCCTGCGGAATGGCCGACAGTTAAATATAACGAGCCTTTTGAACAGCTTGATGAGGCGGGTCTTTTGAAACTGCTCCAGGCGGGGTCGAGTCCGCTGAAATCGGCGGTGCTTGGGCCGCAGGTGCAGAAGCTTTCGACGCCAGATAAACTCCAGAGATGGTTTGTAAAGGCGTACCGTGCCCCTATCGAGGAAGTATATGTTAATTTCGCCGCTTCGGGCGGGCCGGAAGTGCACTGGGCGTGTGAATACGGGCCTGTGCATGCAAGAGCGATAACACTTTATCTGCCGGCGGTTACAGATCGGAGATTCGCGGAGATCGCAAGCGGTGCGGCAGGGCTGCTTGCTTCTTTTGAATCCAAGAAGATGCTGGTTTATAATCCTGATACATATTCAAGTGTAATGGAGAGAAAGGCGCTGCTGGGCAATGAGGCAATGGCGGCGTGGCAGAGATTTATTTTCGCTTACCCACATGACAGAAGACTTGCGGAAGCTCACTTTGGACTAGGGGTGCTCCAGACGGCAGCGGGGCAGTATTTAAGTGCTGTCGGCGAGTATAGGCAGGTGTCAAATAACTTCAGCCAGAGTGCGCTGGCTCCTTATGCATTATTCAATTCGGGCAAGCTGGAGCTGGGGCTTAAGGATTACGAAAGCGCCAAGGCGGACCTGAAAGAGCTTACGGTACAGTACGCGGATTCGCAAGTATCGGACCAGGGGAACATAATGCTGGCGCAGACGGCTATGGCGCTTGGAGATTATGAAAACGCGCAGCTCGTTTTCCGCAAGATATACAATCTTGAATTGCCGGCAGAGCAGAAACTGGCAGCGGCGATGGGTGCGGCGAAATGTTATTACGCGATGGGCGATAACGAATCGGCAGCGGTGTGGTTTAATAAGTTCCTTGAATACGCAAAGGCATCAAAGCTCGCGAATCCGGCGGAACTTCAGAACGCATATCTGATGCTGGCTCAATCATATTCTAAACTGGGCAAGTACGGCGAGGCTTGCATCGGATATAAATCGGCGCTGGCCAATTCGGCTTCGCCAGGGGAGCAGTTCGAGATAACGATGGAACTTGGTCAAGCGTTCATGAAGCAGCAGAGCTTTGTAGAGGCGCTCCAGACAATTGAGACGATAAACATAATCGATCTTACGGCAGAGCAGACGTGCAGGCTTTGGACGGCTAAGGCGAGGGTTCTGCGGGCGATGAACCTTCCCGACCAGGGGCTTACGATACTTGAGGGTAAGGCAGGTGCGACGAGCAGCTTGCAGATAAAAAGTGAAATGATGCTGGAAATGGCGCAGTGCTATAACGCTACGGGTAATTATGCCAGGGCGAGGGGCCTGCTCTGTGAGGCGATAGTGAATATGCCCCAGAGCAGCGAGACGGCGGGCCTGCAGTGCGATCTTGCGGAGGTATGCCTGAAGATGAACGAATACCAGCAGGCGATAAATTTATGCAATGAACTGCTGAAGGGCAATATTAATTCGAAGATAAAGACACGAGTTGAGGCGGTGCTGGGAGAGGCATATACCAAGCTTAAGCAGTTTGATAAGGCGGCGATGGTGTATGGGGGAGCAGGGTTGAGGGAGAAGACAGAAGACAGAAGACAGGAGTCAGGAGTCAGGAGTCAGGAGACGGAAAAGAAGGCAGAACAGAGAGAGTAGTGACTTTAGAGATTAGAAATACAGTGATTGGCAGGATGGTAAGGATTATAGTAATAATTTGTTTGGGGGCAGGTTGGGCTTGTTGTGCATTTGGGCAGGACAGCAACAGCTTGGTAGAGAAATCGCGGGGTCTTCGTAATGAGATCATGCGCGAAAAGTTTATGCCGTTGAATTCGTCTAAGGGCAAGGCAGGAGAGGTAATCGAGAAGTTGGCGGCGGATCTGAATACGATGCATCCCAAGCTGATAAAGGCAGAAGTCAAGGAACCGGCACTAAAGAAAATAATGGAGGCGCCTGCGGAAGTGAACGCAATTGCCGCGGTGGCTACGGCAATAAAAGACGCCAATAAGATCGACGAGAGGACGCTGGCGAATATCGCGGCAATGACGGCCAAGCCGGAAAGCGTGAGCGATCCGATGGCGCTGGCGTGGACGCTGTTTGAATGCAAAGAGTACAAGCTTGCAGCGACTTTTTACGAGATCGCCCTGGAGCGGGAAATGTCACAGGGGAGGCGGCTGACTATCGATGACAAAGCATGGATGCTTTTGCAGATATGTCAGTGCAGGAAAGATGAACCGGCGGAAGCGGTGAAGGCTTTGGATAAGCTGCTGGAGCAGTATCCTAATTCGACGTGGAGCAGGGCGGCTTACGTCAAAAAGCAAATGCTGCAATGGATGATAGAGGAAAGGTCAGTGGTCAGTGGTCAGTAGTCAGTGGTCAGTAGTCAGTGGTCAGTGGTCAGTGGTGTAAAGAGTGCAAAGGATTGTTACGGGTTACGGGTTGCGAGTTGCGGGTTTAAAAACTTCACCACGGAACGCACGGAACTTGTGGAAAAAATTGAGTTAAATTGTTGCTGGTTAAGTGCAAGAGTGCAAAAAGTGCAACAGTGCAAATATGCAAAAGTGCGAAAGTGCTCAGAGAGCAGTATGGGCAAAAGGACTTGCCCATCCTACGAAGGCTAAGTGAGTAGATGAATATGAAAAGTCAGGTACTGATAATTGAGAGCGATGCTGCGGCAAGCAGGGCGATACTGGAAATACTGGCCAAACGCGCGATAACCGGGGCTGTCGCTACGACGCTAGAATCGGCAAATGAGCATATCGAAAGCGGCAAATACGGTTTGATCTTTCTGGGGGTGCTGGAGAACAGGGCAGGCGGGGCGATATTTGAACTCATAGAAAAAATTAGAAGGATGGTGCCAGAAGCCGCGATAATACTGGCGGCGCGAGTGGATGGGCTTGCACCATTAGAAGCAGCGGGGCTGGCAAGCGGGGCTATACAGGCGGGGTGCAGTGAATTTCTTGCTAAGCCTTTTACGGCTGGGGCAGTATCAGAAGTGCTTGGGCGATATATGCCCGCAAAAAGCGTAAATACGGTGGCGCAGGATCTTCAAGAGGCGTGGACGATAATCGGTTCGAGCAACGGGCTGGGGCGAACGATAGAACTGGCTGGTCGCATAGCGCCGACGAGCGTGCCTGTGTTGATAACGGGCGAGAGCGGAACGGGAAAGGAACTGCTTTCGCACCTGATACATAATCAGAGCAGGCGTAGCGGCGGGCCGCTGGTAAAGGTGAACTGCGCAGCGCTGAATGATTCACTGCTTGAGAGCGAACTGTTCGGCCATGAGAAGGGTGCTTTCACGGGTGCTTATATTCAGCGTAAAGGGCGTTTTGAACAGGCGCACAACGGCACGATAGTGCTTGACGAGATAACGGAAACGGGGGCGCGGTTCCAGTCGCAGCTGCTGCGGGTATTGGAATCGAACGATATACAACGAGTTGGGTCAAGCGACAATGTTAAAGTAAATGTGCGGATAATAAGCACGACAAACAGGAGTTTGGTTGAGGAAGTAAAGGCGGGCAGGTTCAGGGCAGATCTGTATTACAGGATAGCGGGGGTAAAGCTGAACGTGCCGCCATTGCGTGAGCGTTGTGAGGATATACCGATGCTGGTGTGGCATTTTGTAAATTTATATGCGCACGAGTGCGGGCGTGAAATACTTGAGCTTGACGGCGGGATGCTGGCGGTATTTGCGAGGTACAGCTGGCCGGGCAATATAAGGCAGCTTAGGAATATTGTGCGAAGCGCGATGATACTTGGGGCTGGGCCGGTATTGGCGCTGGCGGATACATCGTGGCTGATGGATGATCTGATGTCGACGCCGGATGATTCGATAGAAGAACATATCGAAGGTACGCTAGAGGCTATGGAACAGAAGACAATACTGAGTACGCTCAAGCGTACATCAGGGAACCAGGCTCAGGCGGCGAGGATACTTGGGATATCTGACAGGACGCTTAGGGATAAGGTTAAGAAGTATAAGGCGGTAGTTGTTAGTAATTAGGAATTAGTGGTTAGTGAGAAGACAGGAAGTTCTAAGTTCTAAGTTCAAAGTTCTAAGTGCAAGAAGTAGAAAACAGAATACAGAAGAAAAAAGACTAAGCAAGTAGTGGTTAGTAATTAGTGATTAGTTAGTAGACGGGAGTTCTAAGTTCTAAGTGCAAAGTTCTAAGTGCAAGAAGTAGAAAACGAATACAGAAGAAAAAAGACTAAGCAAGTAGTGGTTAGTAATTAGTGATTAGTTAGTAGACGGAAATTCTAAGTTCTAAGTTCTAAGTTCAAAGTTCTAAGTGCAAGAAGTTCAAAGTGTGAAAAGTGCAAGAGTGGGAAGCAGAAGACAGAATACAGAAGTCAGAAGACAGTTTAGGGAATAAGTGATGGCGGATACGGAAGCGAAAACAAAAGAGCAGGGTGAGGGCGGCGAGAAGAAAGCGGCGGCGGTTGAATCGGGCGGGATCAGCAAGATGGTGCCGATGATAATAATTTTGTTCGCGGTAATGGTTTGCGCTAGTGGCGGGTTTTTCTGTGCTAGATTTTTTTCGCCAAATTCAGCGAGTGCATCAAGCAGTGACGGAAATGAGCCAAAGAATGTTATAAAGTCAAAGCCTAAAGCAAGCGGCGGTCATGGAGAAAGCGGCGGCCACGGTGGCGGCCATGGCGGGGGCGAAGCGAAAGGTGCGGGAAACGCACCGTCGAATCCGGGTGAACCGTGGTTTGTGGAACTTGAGCCGGTGGTGTCGAATTTGGATGAACCTGGGGTGACGAGATATGTGAGGGCGACGCTGATATTGGAAATGAGCGGCGATGCGGATTACGAAGTGAATAACGCGATACTAGAAGAAAAGAAAGCTACCGTACGCAACTGGGTGACGATATATCTGGCGGGGTGCACGCTCGACGATATACGCGGGCGTAAGAATCTGATAAGGATCCAATCGGAGATAAAGGACAGTCTTAACGACATGCTGTATAAAGACAGCAAGGGGCTGGTTAACAAGATATTGTTTAAGGAATTCCAGATACAATGAGCACCGCGGGACATGATATGGGTATGAACCGCATAGCTGAACTGCTTGCGGCGGCTAAGGCAAACAGGCCTGTTAAGGATGTCAATGCCGATGCGCCGCGATTTGCCTGGGATAAGGCAAGGCATTTTACAAGCGTGGGCGCGGCAAAGCTGAATGAGGCGATGAAGAAGGCAGCTGCGAGCCTTGCGGCTGGGTTTAATTCGATCGCGCCTGGTAAGGAATCGTTGATCAATTCGCAGCCTGTGGTGCAGATGTTCCTGAACCAAATACTTAGAGATTCACCCAGTGAAGAGATGTTCACGAGTGTGCTGACGACGGGGACGAAGGTGAGCGGGGCGGCGGGGATGAGCGTCAAAGATGTGCTTGGTATGCTTGGCGATATTCTTGACGATAAGGGCGGGGCGGAAGATATGTCGCGAAAGCTTTCGCCGCTTGAGAATTCATTGCTTACGGACCTGTTCGCTACCGCGTGTAATTCGGTGGCATCGCTTATGAAGGCGGCGGGCGGGGTGGAATTAAATGCGACGGCGCCGGCAAGGCAGAAACTGGAAATCGGACTGCACGGCAAAACGGAATTCTGTGTGATCGTATTTGAAATCAAGGTCGGCCAATGCCAGGCTAAGATGATGTTATATATCGCAAGCGACGATCTGGACTGTTTGACGGTGGCTGCCGGAGCAAAAGAAGGGCCGAGCAAAGAACAGATACGCAGGTCTTTGCTGGAGAAGATCGGCAAGGTGCATGTTCAGGTGGATACGGTTATAGCGAGGACGGAAGCAAATTTCAGCCAGGTGATGGGACTAGCTCCGGGGGATATTATCGTGTTCGAGCAGAAGATCGATGAGCCTTCGACGATGATGCTCAAAGGCAAGAGGCTTTTCGGGGTAAAGCTTGGAAGGTGTGATGGGCATTATGCGCTGGCGATAGGTGAGCAGGAAACTCAAACTGACTGATGTCAGTTTGAAATTTAAAAATTAAAATTTCAAAATGCAAATTTGCTGAGAATGAGAATTTAAGTATAGGATAATTCATGGCTGAGACACAGACATTAGAGAAACCAGGGACAGAGGCAATGGCGGTGGAACTGGGGCAGGT
>Ga0208789_1000754_pt1 | contig 25099 bp, 17 predicted proteins | sample Methanotroph_Enr_FD_187368 | JGI IMG/M metagenome (GOLD analysis project Ga0208789, IMG submission 187368) | Enriched soil microbial communities from Old Woman Creek wetland in Ohio, USA - Methanotroph_Enrichment_5 (SPAdes) (version 2) | ecosystem: Environmental > Terrestrial > Soil > Wetlands...
CGGAGGTGACATCACGAAAGTAAATTTGCCTGACCCTTAAAAAATGGTAAACGTTTAATACAATAAAAAAAACATGGAAATTATGGCAAATCATGGAGAGATTTTTATCTTCCGAACATGACTGGGCGTAGCCCTGTCATCTTTTTCAAAATTTATACGAATGTGTATAATACCGAAGTTTTTTTTTAAAAAGTTGTCTTAATTTTACACGAGCAATGATAAAGCCAAATAAATGAATATTGAATCTGAAGACCAGAGGATTTGAAAAAGACACGAAAGTATTGCAACACTGCGATTACTTACCTCTTACTTTCTTACCTCTTACTTCTAAAAAAAAGAAACCATGAATGCAGATAACATTAAATCGCAAATGCGAAAAGGATACCTGGAATATTGCATTCTGCTTATTCTAAGGAAGAAGTCTGCTTACACTTCGGACATTATTGCCGAACTGAAAGAAGCAAAACTAATTGTGGTGGAAGGAACGTTGTATCCTTTGCTCACCAGGCTCAAAAACGGCGAACTGCTGGATTACCGTTGGGAAGAATCTACGCAGGGGCCGCCACGAAAATACTACGAAATGACTCCGCAGGGAGCGGCTTTCCTCGACGATCTGGAAACAGCCTGGGAAGAGATTAATAATGTAGTGAAGAAAATAAAAGCCTCTCCGGACTCTTCCGAAGGAGTAATATAAAGACAATTATCCGGAAATAATATTTAATCAACATACTCTTATCCTGAAAAAACAAAAGGATCAGGAGATCAAAAAATAAACATTATGAAAAAGACATTGACTGTAAATTTAAATAACATCGTTTTTCATATCGACGACGATGCTTATGAGATGCTCCAGACTTATCTTCACGAGATTGCCGATCATTTCCAATCGGAAGATGAGAAAAAGGAGATAATGAACGACATTGAAGCCCGAATTGCCGAGCTTTTTACTGAAAAACTGCAGAAAAACAAGAATGTGGTTAACCTGGTCGACGTACAGGAAGTGATTGAAATAATGGGCAAACCGAGCCAGTATACCGATGAGGAGGAAGAACCGGAAGCACCTAAAGCCGATCGGAAATCCCAACATTCCCGCCGTTTTTACCGCGACCCCGAAAATGCCATTTTAGGTGGTATTGCCGGTGGGTTGGCTGCGTATTTTAATATCGATGTAACCTGGATTCGTATAATACTTGTTGCGTTGGTATTTGTAGGGGTTGGTATTATTGTGCCTATCTATATTGTGGTTTGGTTGGTAGCGCCGCAGGCTGTTACCGCTTCGCAACGGCTGGAAATGCAGGGAGAAGATGTAACGGTGGAGAGTATTAAAACCGAGCTGAACAATGCCAAAAGTTACGTGGAAAGCGATAAATTCAAACAATCGGCTGCCAGTGTAGGGGACAGGATGCTGGAAATACTGCGAGTTGTCCTGAAAGTTGTTTTCGGATTTGTCGGGGCAATTTTAGGAATAGCGGGCGTTGTTTTGGTGGGAGCACTCATTTTTGTGCTGTTCTTCATTATTTTCGAACCATCGGTTATCAATGAATTTGCACCCGATTTAATCTCGAATTGGACGGTCATCACACCCGACAAAATGGTTATGCTCATTATTTCGCTTATCCTGTTGGTGGGTTGTCCTATTTTTCTGCTTATTTACTGGGCCATTCAGATAATTTCCGGACGCCACAATACGCCCAAAACAGTTTCGTGGGTGGTTCTTATTCTCTGGCTTGCCGGTATGTTTATGTTCTACAGCATTGGTGCAAATACCTTTATCCATTTACACCAACGCAACGGAAACCCATTTTCAATTACCTGGTCGGATAAAGATTCACCCGAAACAGATGAGGTGCGCACAGCCGAACCGTTCAGTGCCATTGAGGTTTCTGGTAACATTGAATTGACTCTGGATAGCGACACTACTAAACAGATAACTGTTACTACCCAGCAAGACTATTTGCCAAATGTAATTACCCGGGTCGAAAACGGCGTGTTGCACATTTATGCCGAAAAGATTTTTCTGAACCGCACCGTCAAAGTTCATGTTCCTGCCGATTCCATTCGGAACATTAAGGCGACCGGAGCTTGTAAAGTTGCCACAGCTTCCAGTCTGGTTACGCCGGAATTTGACCTCCGGCTAACGGGAGCGTGCCAGGCCGATATGGATTTGCAGGTGGTCGGTTTATGCAATATTGATTTGACCGGAGCGTCGCAAGCCAACCTGAGCGGAACCTGCAACGAACTGAAAGTGGAAGGTACGGGTGCCTGCCAGTTGGAAGCGCATGACCTGATTGCCAAAACCGCCGACATAAGGGTTAGCGGAGCATCGCAGGCCGAAGTATATGCTTCCGAACGCCTCGACGCCACTGCCACCGGTGCCAGCCAGGTCGACTGTAAAGGCAGCCCCAAAAACATAAACAAGAACACCCATATCGGCTCCGAAATAAAGGTGCAGTAAGGCATTCCATTGCGTCTTTTATATCAGAAGCCCCTATAAACAAGCGTTTATAGGGGCTTCTGTGTAGTTTGGTTTTAAACGATTATTCTTATTAGCTTTGATGTACTAAAAGAGATATTATTTAATAAGGAAATAGAGGTTGGCTTTATTTTGCCCATTTCTACTAAGGATTTTTGTATCAGAAATTCAATTATATCAAATACTAAACTTTATTTCTTTTTTGCCCTTAGTAGAAATTTGAAAGAAGCAACTGACCCTTATTTGTCGTTTTTACTTAAAGATGTTTTAATCTAACGTGAGTTCGCCATAAGCCAAAATCGCAACTCATTATCAGACTTCAACATAAATAAAATAAATAAGGGAATGAGCAGGCAGATTCCCCGGTTACTACTAAGGGTTTTCAAAAAACCAGGCTTTTAGAGCTGTTTAGACCCCTTAGTAGAAAATCAATCCAGACATTACAAACCCTTATTAATGCGAATCAAGAGTTGAAAAATAGTCCGTAGGACTTCAATATCAATAGAATAAACATGTATTAATGTTTTATTGTCCGTAGGACATTAATGATTTATCTTTGTTTATCCCCTGCGGGGAATTGATTTTGTTTATTTCTATTTTCTATTGATATACATTCTCTACGGGAAATAGCTTACTGTAAGCAAAATAGAATTATTTTCAACTCCTGATTCGCATTATTCATTTGTTTGGCAAAATGTCGATTGCTTTCGTAAATCTAATTTTTTAAATACTGATTCGCATTATTATCTAAAAAAGAATGGGTACTTTTGGGGTTGAAAAAAACAATTGGCAGAAATTATACAACTAATACAGAGATATAAGTAATTGGGTGCTTATATCGATTATTTTGTGTTTGTATAGGCAATTGGGTGATTATATATCGGTGTTAGGGGCAAGTATGGGAAACAAAAAAGAAACTAAATATCAAGAACATGAAACTAAAATTAGCAATTTTATTATTATCAGTAATTCAAGTGACGAATCTTTTTTCCGAGGAGTTTAGTAAAGGAAAATATTACACAACTAACGGAGAAAAAATCGAAGGATTAATTCTTTACCAAAAATCAAAATTGTCAGCGATTTACTATAAACCATGCGTGCTTAAATTTAAGAAAGACAACGACTCTAAGCCAATTAAACTAGAAAATTCAAACATTTCTTCATTTGTTATAGACAAAGACTCATTTGCATTTGTGCAAAACTTTAAAATGATATACCATTTTGGAATGGGTGTTTTCTGGGGAACATGTCACCAAGACTTTGCCAAAGTTATTGAACTTGGGAAAATAAACCTTTATGAACTTCCATGCGAAGTTTTTCTAGGACAATTTGGGAATCAAGACTATAGTTATTTTGTTCTGACAAAAGACAGTCAAAATTTCAGAACATTCGACCTTAGAAAGAATAAAGAAAAGGAAGAACTTGCAGATTTATTTTCTGACATAAATGAACTGAAAAACTTAATCTTAAAAACTCAATATAAAGAAATAAATATAAAGGAATTAGTGAGTTTGTATAATTTAAAATCAAGCAAGTAGTTGACACAAATTTGACAACTGAAAAATCATTTCGACAACAATTTGACTGCAAATAAAAGCAATTGACAAACAACAAAATACCAGCCCCTAACACACGTCTATGTTCATTGGCTGGCTGACGTGCATTCCGGCGGTTTTGCTCCCGCATTAGCTTCGCTGATTTTCAATTCACTTTGTCGTTCCACGACAGCGAATGCTCCCTCCGTCAGCTGACGGACAAATGCCCATAGCCTCGGTCGTTATGGGTAATCCAAAAAATAAAAAAAATCATTGACTAACGTTGCTAACGACCAAAAGAATGACTATTGAAAATCAAATATTTACGTGGTCGTTAGTCAGAAGCGAAAAAACAAACAATAACCAATTTAGAAATGTAAAATAGGAAAAAGAAAGATTATGTTTAAAAGACCTGACAAAAAACTAATAGATGGAGAATGGGTTAGAATCGAATTAATAAATCCACAACTTCACCGTGATGATTTATTTCAAATGACTAATAGTTCGGATAGTGATAGTGTTTTTACTTTTATGTCGTTTGGACCATTTAAAGACAAAGATGAATTTAATACTTGGCTTGAAAAACAAGCAAAACTTTCCGATAGACTTACTTATAGTATTTATAGCAAACGACTACACAAATATGTAGGGATGTGTTCAATTATAAATATTGATGTGGCGAATGGAAAGGCTGAATTAGGAAGCATATGGTATGGAAAATGTGTTCAAAGAACCGAAATTAACACAGAGGCAACATATAAAATGCTTTGTTACTTATTTGAAGATTTGAAATATCGACGAGTTGAGTGGAAATGTGACAATAAAAATATAGCAAGTAAAAAAGCTGCTTTAAGATTAGGGTTTGAATACGAAGGATTATTTAGAAAGCATATGATTGTAAAGACTATAAATAGAGATACCGCATGGTTTTCAATTATAGATGACGAATGGTATATAAAGAAAGAAAATATTAAACGCAAGTTATTAACGGAGTTTTATGAATGAAAAAATTCTGCCCCTAACACACGAACGGTCGTTAGTCAGAAGCGAAAAAAAACAACGAAACAACGAATTTAGAAACGCAAAACATTAAAGAAATGACTGGACCAGACAAAGAAAAAGACTTTCCACTTGAGAACTATGACAGACTTTGCTTTCTGAAAAATATCGTCAAAAATCCAAACATAATTGTTGGTGACTATACTTATTATGACGATTTTGAAAACCTATCTTCAGGGATATGCAATAATCATTAAATGAGAAAAGTAGGCTGCATGTTTGGTGGGATATGTGATCCCACCTTTTGTATTCTTAGGATCTGTGATCCGTTCTTTCCTGGTTTTACCTAAGATTCGCTTTATATCCGGATATGCTACTGGATTAAAAACCTGCCTACTGCAGGCCTTGTTAGCGCAAGTTTAGCTAAGCGTAACCTATGCTGGAAATAATTCAGTTTAAAGCAGGCAGTAGAAGTTGCCAATATAAAAACGCGAACCGATTTCCCCGGTTCGCGTTTTTTATATCTGCGCTTATTTCAAACGCAACCCAAATACTGTTTTCCGGAGAATACAAATTGTCTGGTTTTTCTAATCGGTAATTATATTATTTATATTCAGTTGTTTTATTGTTTGTTTGTACTTTTTTCTCACATATCCAGCTATCTGAGAAAATAAAGCCATTATTAGCCCGAAATGATTGAAACCCAATTTATGAGGTCTTATTTTAACTGTTATTTGATTAATGTATGATAAAGAATGTGTAATTTTGGAATTTAAGAAACACACCCTGCCAACCGATAGAATTCATACCCGTGATCCATAAATAGACGCAATTGGGTGCTTATATTCCGGTGTTACCACCAATGCAAGAGAGTCAGTAAACAGTATTGAAATCACAAAACAGACGGACTACATGCTTTTTAACTCGTTGAACTTCGCGATATTCTTGCCAATTGTTTTCATGCTTTATTGGTATGCAACAAATAAGAATTTAATGCTGCAAAACATGTTGTTGTTAGTGTCAAGTTTCTTTTTTTATGCTTGTTGGAATTGGCATTTCTTGTTTTTACTGTCGATCTCCATCGTCTTGGTCTATTATCCGGGCAAATTTATGAGTGCTTCAAAAAGCCAGAAAGTCAGAAAGCGCTGGCTTTGGTTAAGCATAGTTTTTAGCTTGGGATTTTTGGGAATATTCAAGTACTATAATTTTTTTATAGAATCTTTAGCGGAGATGTTGTCAGGCTTAGGACTACAGGCCAATCCTTTGTCACTTAACCTCATTTTACCTGTTGGCATTTCATTTTACACGTTCCATGGTTTGTCCTACATCATCGATCTATACAAAGGCAGAATTGAAGAGGAGAAAGACTTTGTCAATTACGCCGTTTTTGTTAGTTTTTTTCCATTACTAATAGCCGGACCGATTGAAAGGGCTACCCACTTGTTGCCTCAAATCAAGTCACCTAGAACATTCGATTACAATAAGGCTGTGGATGGCCTGAGACAAATTCTTTGGGGCTTGTTTAAGAAAATCGTCATTGCGGATAGCTGTGCCGAATCTGCAAATATGATTTTTGATAATTCAGCCACCTATTCAGGAAGCACCCTTGTATTAGGTGCATTGTTTTTTGCAATTCAAATCTATTGTGATTTTTCAGGATATTCCGATATCGCATTGGGCGTAGCCCGACTTTTTGGGATCGAATTATTGCGCAACTTTGCTTTCCCGTATTTCTCTAGAGACATTGCTGAATTTTGGAGACGCTGGCATATTTCTTTGACAACCTGGTTTCGGGATTATCTCTATATCCCATTAGGCGGAAGTCGTGGCGGTACCTGGATGAAAATCAGAAACACTTTTATCATATTTCTTGTAAGTGGTTTTTGGCATGGCGCCAATTGGACTTTTATAGCATGGGGGGCGTTAAATGCGATATATTTCTTGCCACTTATGCTAACCCACAATAATAGAAACAATATTGAAATTGTGGCACAAGGAAAGATTATCCCAACTTTGAAAGAGTTCTTGTCTATGTTAATCACCTTTGGAATAACTGTTTTTGCCTGGATATTTTTCAGGGCTGACAGCATCGGCCATGCTTTTAGTTATATTTCTGAAATATTTTCAGGTTCACTTTTGACGATTCCACATTACACAGGTATGGCCAGGGAACTGCCAATTGTTTTTATGGCGGGTATATTTCTAATCGTTGAATGGTTTGGCCGGGAACAACAATATGCAATTGCAAATTTAGGGATAAAATGGAAACGACCACTTCGTTACGCATTTTACTATGCAATTATCATTGTAATCTTTTGGTTTAGTGGCAAAGAACAACAATTTATTTATTTTCAGTTTTAAGCTATGAAACTGGCATGATGATGTTCGCCAAGAATATAAAATCTAATATGCGGGTTGTCCCGCCAGATCGGGACAAGATATGCGACAACCATGTGAAATTATTTACGTATGAAGCAATTTTTTAAAAGACTAACCAACTTCTTATTAATAGGTTTTATTCCTGTAATTGTTTTAATATCAACATACTTGTATTTTGATCCATTTAAAGTAATAAGAAGCTACAGCGATTATTCATATCCGTATGTAATCCCTAACAGGGATTATATTTCAACAGCTATGTTCGTCAAAAACTATAAGAAATATAATTATAACTCTTTCGTTTTTGGAAGTTCGAGAACATTAGCTTTTAAACCGAAATCATGGTGCCGGTATTTATCACCTAATGATAAACCCTACATGTTTGACGCCTCATGCGAATCAATTTATGGAATCTACACAAAAATAAAATATCTTGATTCAATGAATGTAGAAATAAAGAATGCTTTAATTATTCTCTGTACAGACCATACGTTCAGATATTCGGGAAACCATGATGGACACTTATTTATAAAGCACCCATTAACATCTGGCGAAAGCAATCTGGCTTTTCAACTTGATTTTTTTAAAGCATATTTAACCCCCAAGTTTTTATTCAATTTCTATAGCTACCAAATTATCGGTGAATACAGGCCATTTATGTCGGGCTATATCGAAGATGGAAAAATAACCTATGATACAATTACAAATGAAACTAATTACATTGACCAGCAAACTGAATTAGCTCGAAATCCTACAGAATACTATGCAAAGAGAAAGGATATGTTTAGGGAAAGGAAGTCCGAAGAAACAGATGTATATGTGAGAATTAACGAGAGGCATCTGTATATGATAAAAGAAATAAAACGGATATTGGAAAAGAACAACACCAATTATAAAGTAATTATTTCTCCTCTTTTTGATCAGGTTAAATTTAATCCTTCTGATCTTTCTATCCTGCAAAAAGAATTTGGGAGCAGGCTTTATGACTTCTCGGGAAGGAATTCATTTACTGTCAATAAGATGAATTATTATGAATGGAGTCATTTCAGGCCAAATATAGGAGATAGTATTTTTGATAGAATATATAAAGAAAGCTTCACGCTGGCACGGGTCAGCAAATAATACCAACTGTAAGTTTAAAACAGCACAATCTGTTTTAAATATTTACTGTTGATAATTCCAATAAAATAGCTAATAAAAACGCGAACTTGGTAAATCGGTTCGCGTTTTTATTGGGTAAAGTCTTTTGTCTTGATTCTTTTGTCTTGATTCTTTTGTCTTGATTCCTGGCTCTATTCACTCCATGCCTGGCAGGTACACACCAGATTCCGGTCGCCATAGGCATTGTCAACACGCGCCACGTTTACCCAGAATTTGTTTTCCGCTACCCAGGTGGTTGGGTAAGCCGCTTTTGCACGGCTGTATGGGTGGTTCCATTCGTCGGAAACAATGCTGTATTCAGGGTGTGGTGAGTTTAGCAATACGTTGTCGGTCTTATCGGCCGTGCCGTTTTCCACTTCTTTTATTTCGTCGAAAATCTGCAACATAGCTTCTGCAAACCGATCCAATTCGGCTAACGATTCACTCTCGGTTGGCTCTATCATCAGGGTGCCATGTACAGGGAACGAAAGGGTAGGGGCGTGGAAACCATAATCCATCAATCGTTTGGCAATATCTGTCTCGGTTACACCCGAAGTAGCTTTGAAGTTACGCGCTTCCAGAATCAGTTCATGACCTACGCGGCCTTTTTCGCCTGTGTAAAGCACACCGTAGCTGTCTTTTAACCGTGCAGCCAGATAATTGGCATTCAGGATAGCAACTTTGGTGGAGTGAGTCAATCCGGCTTCGCCCATCATGCGGATATATCCGTATGTAATGGCCGTAACGCTGGCACTTCCGTATGGCGATGCCGAAACAGTGTTTTGTCCGAATGTTTTGCTTGGGAGGAATCCGGCCAAATGAGCGGCACAGCAAATTGGGCCAACGCCCGGACCACCACCGCCATGAGGAATGGCAAAGGTTTTATGCAGGTTCAGGTGGCAAACATCGGCACCGATTGTTCCGGGGTTTGTCAATCCAACCTGTGCGTTCATATTGGCACCGTCCATATAAACCTGACCGCCGTTGGCATGAATAGCATCGCACATGTCTTTGATATGCTCTTCGAAAATTCCGTGGGTAGAAGGGTAAGTGATCATACATCCCGCCAGTTTTTCTTTGTTGGCTTCGGCTTTTTCTTTCCAGTCATTCCAGTCGGTGTTTCCGCCTTCGTCGCATTTTACTACCACGATATTGAATCCAGCCTGCGCAGCGCTCGCCGGATTGGTACCGTGTGCCGAAGCAGGAATCAGCAGCGTGTCGCGTTGAGTCTCACCTTTCGATTTGAAGTACTCGCGAATAGTCATCAGCCCCGCATATTCTCCAGCTGCACCCGAATTTGGTTGCAGGCTGCAAGCTGCAAAGCCGGTAATGGTTGTCAGGTATTTTTCCAGTTCCGCAATCATTTCGTTGTATCCTTCCGTTTGATCAGCAGGAGCAAGCGGGTGTATTCCGCCAAGTTCAGGTTTGCTCATGGGTAGCATTTCCGAAGCGGCATTCAGCTTCATGGTACACGATCCCAGCGAAATCATGGAATGGGTGAGTGAAATATCGCGGCGTTCCAGCTTTTTGAGGTAGCGCATCATTTCCGTTTCGCTGTGGTAGCGGCTGAAAACTTCGTGGGTAAGGTAAGCCGAAGTGCGTTCCAGGCTTTCGTCCATGGAGGTGAGGCCTTCAAGGTCTACTTCATCTGCAAATACAGGCGTATTATCATCAGCAGTTGCCAGTATTTCGATCAGGGTGTTTACATCATCAATGTCTGTGGTTTCGTCGAAGCTGATGCCTATTTCCCCTGTTTCGAAATAATGGAAGTTTACTTCGTATTCCAATGCAATCGCTTTCAGTGCTTCAACCGAAATACCTTCAGGCAAGCTGATTTTCAGGGTGTCGAAGAAATTGTCATTTTCCTGGGTGTAACCGTAAACCGGAAGTATTTCGTTGATATAAGTGGCAATGGCATGGATGCGTTGGGCAATGGTTTTGATTCCTTCGGCTCCGTGGTAAACGGTGTACATGCCGGCCATGGAAGCGAGCAAAGCTTGTGCGGTACAGATATTTGAAGTTGCTTTCTCCCGTTTGATATGCTGCTCGCGGGTTTGCAAAGCCATGCGCAGGGCTGTTTTGCCATTGGCATCTTTGCTTATACCGATAATACGTCCCGGCATGTCGCGCTTGAATTCGTCGCGGGTGGCAAAATAAGCAGCTGCCGGTCCGCCGAATCCCATGGGAATTCCCCAGCGTTGTGTAGAGCCGAAAACAATATCGGCACCCCATTCTCCCGGAGGAGTCAGCAGGGCGAGGCTCAGAATGTCGGCTGCTACAGCCACTTTGCAACCAGCGGCATGTGCTGCGGTAACAAAATCAGCGTAGCTTTCTATGTTTCCGTTTGCATTCGGATATTGTATAATTGCTCCAAAATATTTCGAATTAAATTTCAGGCTTGCGTAGTCACCAACTTCCAGTTTAATTCCCTGCGCTTTGGCACGGGTGCGCAAAACAGCTAACGTAGATGTGAAAACTGATTGATCAACAAAAAGAATATTCGCTTCGTTTTTCACTTGCTCACGACTGCGCAGGTTCAGCATCATGGTAGCGGCTTCGGCAGCGGCGGTGGCTTCGTCGAGCAACGACGCATTGGCAAGTGGCATGCCGGTAAAATCGGAAACAGCAGTCTGGAAATTAAGCAATGCCTCCAGGCGGCCTTGCGAAATTTCTGCCTGATAGGGCGTGTATGACGTGTACCACGATGGGTTTTCAAAAATGTTCCGTTGAATTACTGCGGGCGTGCAGGTGTCGTACCAGCCTTGTCCGATATACGAAGTAAAAAGCTTGTTTTTCGATGCAATTTCCGCAATGTGCTCGGCATACTGGCGCTCGGTGAGCGGTTCCGGAAGCTCAATGGCTCCTTCTAAACGAATGGAAGCGGGAATGGTTTGATCGATTAATTCGTCCAGGCTTTTTGCGCCAATGGTTTGAAGCATGAATACTTCGTCTTGTTCTGAAACGCCAATGTGGCGGGCTTGAAGCAAGTCTTTCATAAAGAGGGTGTTTTTTATTTTAATTTCCAAAAGTACTTTATTATTTTGTAAAATAGTTTAAAATCAGCGAAAAGATATGAACAGGAATTGATTTTTTTTGACAGGTTGCAAGTTGATACTTTTCAACGGAATAACTCACAAACAGTCGTGAAAAACAAACTAAATTAATCAGTTTTCAATACTGCCATTAAACCAATTCAACATTGAATTGTTTATTAAATAGAAATTGAATTGTCAATCCCAATTTGTAAATTTATACTATGCTTCGCGACATCCGCAAACAATACCTGTTTTCTGCCCTGGATGAAAACAGCGTTCTTCCTAATCCCTTGGACCAGTTTGAAGTTTGGCTGCAGGAAGCCATCGAAAGTGATCAACTGGAACCTACTGCCATGATTCTTTCAACCGTTGATGACCATTTCCAGCCACATTCCAGAGTCGTTTTGCTGAAAGAACTGACAGCAGATAGTTTTGTGTTTTTTACAAACTACGAAGGTCATAAAGCCCAACAGATAGCTCAGAATAACCGGGTTTCGCTTGTGTTTTTCTGGCCGAGCCTAGAGCGGCAGGTAAGGATAGAAGGCGTGGCTGATAAAATGAGTGAAGTGCTTTCTGCGGCTTACTTTAAATCGCGGCCCCTTGAAAATCAACTCGGTGCATGGGCTTCGCCGCAAAGCCAGCTTATTCGTTCCAAGGATTTTTTGGAGCAACAATTCCAGTATTACAAGCATAAGTTCGGAGATAATATTCCCAAACCTCCGCATTGGGGTGGATATACCGTAAAACCGGTTTCCATAGAATTCTGGCAGGGACGAGCCAATCGGTTGCACGACCGGTTGCTTTTTTCAATCGAGTCCGGTGAATGGAAAATCTCACGCTTAGCACCCTGATTAATTCATAATTTATAATTTATAATTCATAAATCCGGTCTGGATTTTCATATAACCTGGCTTACAATCAGTTGTTTATAATTTAAATTTCAGATTCTGATACATTTAGAGTATCTTTGTGGCTGATTAATTGTGCATTTTGAATATGCATTATGCATTATAAATTATGAAACGAAGTTCAGCTCTAGCTAATTATAAACTATTCTCATGACTTTTACCGACTTTAATATCAACTCTCCGCTTCTTAATGCCCTTGCTGACTTAGGGATTTCACAACCAACCACTATTCAGGAAAAAGCATATCCGGTTATCATGTCCGGTCGCGATATGGTGGGGATTGCCCAAACAGGAACAGGAAAAACTATTGCTTTTTTACTTCCGTGTTTGCGCCAGTGGAAATTTACCAAGGAAAAAAGCCCTACAATTCTGGTTGTGGTGCCAACGCGTGAGTTGGTGTTGCAGGTGGTTGAGCAGGTAGAAAAACTGACCAAATACATGAATCTTCGTGTAGCCGGTGTTTACGGTGGAGTGAATATGGTGCAACAAACACCGCTGATTATGGCGGGATTGGATGTGTTGGTGGCTACTCCGGGTCGTTTGCTTGATTTTACTCTGAACGGAACATTGAAACTCAAATCGGTAAAACGTTTTATTATCGATGAAGTAGACGAAATGTTGAACCTTGGTTTCCGTCCGCAATTGATCCGCGTAATTGATTTGTTGCCAACCAAACGTCAGAACCTGATGTTTTCTGCAACAATTACTGATGAACTGAAAACATTCATTGCCGATTTCTTTATTGATCCGCTCGAAATTGAAGCTGCCCGTACCGGAACTCCGCTTGAAAATATAAAGCAAGCTGGAATAAAAGTTCCAAACTTCAACACGAAAATCAATTTGGTTGAATTCCTGTTGAAAACGAATCCGGATTTTTCAAAAGTGTTGCTTTTTGCTTCTACCAAGAAAATGGCAGATGATGTTTTTGAGCGTTTGTCGCCTTTATTCCCGGAGCAAATCGGTATTATTCACTCCAATAAATCCCAGAATAACCGTTTTGATAATCTTCGTCAATTTAATGGAAATGAATATAGAATCTTGATTGCCACTGATATCGTAGCGCGTGGTCTGGATTTCGACAACGTTACGCACGTGGTGAATTTCGATATTCCCGAAGTTCCCGAGAGTTATATGCACCGTATCGGACGTACCGGTCGTGCCGATAAAAAAGGGGTGGCACTGGCTTTCATTACCAAAGCTGATGCGGATAGCCGCAAAGGTATTGAAGAATTAATGGGATGCAAAATACCGTTGATGAAAATGCCGGAGGAAGTGGAAATATCGAAAGAACTGACTGAAGATGAATTGCCAAAAGTAGTTATGAAAAATACGTTGGTGAAAATTCCTAAGAAAGAAGAAGGAGGCGAGGCTTTTCATGAAAAGATCGGAAAAAATAAAAAAGTAAACATGAAAGTCCGTCGTGCCGAAGCGATGAAAATAAAATACAAAAAACCTAAAACGAGAGGTCAGAAAAAGAAATAAATTTATAATTTTTCAAATCTGATTTATTCTCTAATTCAATTACTTATTTTGAATCCCTGCAATTTCGATTGCAGGGGTTTTTTGTTTTTACATTTCAATAATCGTTAAAATGTATAATCCCTACATTACTCTGTAATTAAGTGCTACTTCATTTATTAAATGAATTTCGTATCTTTGCACAAAATCTATTAGACTATTATGGAAAGAATTGGAGAAAGAATAAAGCGAAAGCGCGAACAGCAATCGATGCAACTGAACGATTTGGCCAAAAAGGTGGGAATCAGTTCAAGTGCACTTTCGCAGATAGAAAGAGCCAAGACTTATCCTTCAATTTTAACCCTTAAATTGATAGCTGAAAGCTTGCAAACAACAGTAGGAGAGTTGATTGGAGAGAATGATTCAATAGCCAATGTTCCTGTTTTTAGCAAAGCTGACAAAATGTTGATCTGCGGGAATGAGTCTGGAGCTCAGATGTTTGTGCTTTCTCAGCAGAATTTAAATAAGCAGGTCGATCCTTTCTTGCTGCGGTTCCGGCAAAAGTCAAACAGTGCAGATTTGTTCAAAACAGTGTCGGGGTATTTGTACGGATATGTTTTATGTGGTGAAATTCAGTTTGAAATTGATAGTAAAAGCTATGTAGTCCAGGCTGGTGACAGTATTTACTTTAATACCAAACGTAATTTCAGATTTGAAAATATTTTTGACGGAATTAGCGAAATGTTGTGTGTCCTTTCAAACAATCATCATTAAATTTGCGTTAAAATAAAGTGTTGCTTCATTAATTAAGAAACAATTTGCTACCTTTGCCGAAGTTTTTAAGGTGGTCAACCAAAATATTTCAAAATTTGTTTAGTTAATATTTGAATTTGTTTTATTATGAGTGAGTTAATAGATGTTTTAAAAGGAAAAGGTATTACACTCCCTGAAGAGGTAAAAAATGTATTGGAAAATTGTGCCGGTTATACTGTGTACAATAGTGTTGAAGAATTGCAGGATGCGGCTGTAGGTGGCAAGGGAAATTTATCGTATGAAGTCAACTACGAAATTCCCGGAAAAGGTATTTATACCGAGGCTATTGTGCACAAAGTTACAAATGGTATCTCTGCAAACTTTACCGATCCGAATATGCGTCGCCGAGATCCGAATACTATGGCAATTGCCGATGATCAACCAACGGACAAAGTAACGTTTAAAAACAAATACGGTTACGACTTTTCTTCATTGAAAGCAGAAACTTTTGATTGGTTAAAATCGCAGGAGTTGGCGGTATTCTTTTATTTTGCCGGTCGGGAGAATATTGGTGTTGGCGGTATTGCTATCTGTCCTGCCAATGCTGGTTTTTTCGCTATGGGATTGGCTATGTTGCAGGTAATGATGCCTGTAGATTCACTGACATCTGATTTTACAATTGATTCAGTTCTTTATGTAGCACCTACGTTCCGTCATACTCATTTTGATGAAAAACAAGTTGTGGTTCATAACCGCACCAACACCCGTCACGAAATTTTTGCCTACAACCTGTATCCCGGGCCAAGTGCCAAAAAAGGTCTTTACGGAGCTTTACTTGACAAAGGTGAAAAAGAAGGTTGGGTGACTACACACTGTTCAACAGTTCAGGCAGTTAGCCCTTATGATAATATTACAACATTTATGCACGAAGGTGCCAGCGGTGGTGGTAAGAGTGAAATGCTCCAGCACATTATTCGTGAACCGAACGGTCAGGTTTTGATTGGTCGGAATTCAGTTACAGGTGAAAGTCGCTTGATTAATATCCCATTATTCTCATCCTTCAATCCGGTTACAGATGATATGGGCATGTGTCCGCAGAGTATTCAGAAAAATAATGGGAAACTGTCTGTTATTGATGCCGAAAACTCGTGGTTTATCCGTGTAGATGGTATTAAGGAATATGGCGATGATCCGTCATTGGAGAAAATCACGTTAAATCCATCAAAACCTCTTTTGTTCTTAAATATTGCTACTAATCCCGGAAGTACTGCCCTTATTTGGAATCATATAGAAGATGCTCCGGGCAAGCCTTGCCCCAATCCACGTGTTATTTTACCACGCGACATTGTTCCAAATGTAATTGGCACGGCTGTTTCTGTTGATGTTCGTAGTTTTGGGGTGCGTACTCCTCCGAGTTCATTAGAAAATCCAAATTATGGAATTATTGGAATGTTCCATGTTCTTCCACCGGCACTGGCCTGGTTGTGGCGTTTGGTTTCTCCACGTGGACATGCCAATCCAAGTATCATTGGCGGTGGCTCGGGAATGGGTTCGGAAGGTGTAGGTTCTTATTGGCCTTTTGCAACCGGAAAACGTGTTCACCATGCCAATATGTTGCTGGAACAGATAATTAACACTCCGAATACCATGTTTACATTGGTTCCAAATCAATTTATTGGTGTGTGGAAAGTGGGTTTCAAACCTCAGTTATTTATGCGTGAATATCTGACCCGACGTGGTAATGCCAAACTGCGTAAAGATCAATATCAGCCGGCTGGTTGTTCGCTTTTAGGATATGAACTTAACTATCTGACTATTGAAGGGGTGAAGATTCCATCTCGTTTCCTTCAGGTTCATAAACAACCTGAAATGGGCATGGAAGGATATAACGCAGGTGCCGAAAAATTGTTTGAATTCTTCAAAGAAGAGTTGCAACAATACCTGACTCCGGAACTTAACCCGAAAGGACGTGAGATTATTGAAGCCTGTCTGCGGGGGGCCTCTGTCGAGGAATATGAAAGCATTATTACGGTAGAATAAGAATACTTTTTGACCATAACATAGTTGACAACCGCTGATTTTGAGTACTTTTGTGCTCCGAAATCGGCGGTTGTTTTTTGAAAAAGCCGGTTTGAAAAATCAGGTTTTATATTGAAATGAAGATAATTACAGAAGAATCGTTGGAGCTGGCAGCTGAGTGTCTAAGAAATGGCGGATTGGTAGCTTTTCCCACTGAAACAGTTTATGGACTAGGTGCTAATGCGTTAGATCCGCTGGCAGTTGCAAAAATATTTGCGGCTAAGGAACGCCCTACTTTTGATCCGTTGATTGTACATATTGCGTCGTTATCGCAGTTGGATGATCTATATGCGCAGCCTATCCATCCGTTGGTGAAAGAACTGGCCCAGCATTTTTGGCCGGGACCACTGACTATTGTGCAGCCAAAATCGGATTTGGTTCCCAATTTGGTTACTTCAGATCTCGATTCGGTGGCGGTTCGTATGCCTTCACATCCGCTGGCTTTGCACTTGTTGCAGCTAGCCGGAGTTCCTGTTGCAGCACCAAGTGCTAATAAATTCGGACAATTAAGTCCTACGAGCTACAAGCATGTTGCCAAGCAAAATATGCCGATTGATTTTTTGATATCCGGCGATAAGCACGAGAAAGCAGTTGGAATTGAATCAACCGTCGTTTCAATCGATAATGGTATTTGTACTATTCTGAGGCCGGGTGTAATTACTGCTGCCGATTTGCAAAAAGCAATTCCCGGGTTGGAAGTTATAATTCCGGGGAAAAATGTAAAACTCACTTCGCCCGGATTATTGAACAGTCATTATTCTCCATTGAAACCATTGTATTTTCTGAAGGAGGAGCAAACTGTTTTGCCTGAAAAATCAGGATTGATTGTTCACTCTTCAAAATCTGAGAGGTTAAATGCAGCAAAATTGATTTGTACTTCTGAAACTCATAATTTGCTTGAAATTGCTGCCAATTTGTTTGCTTCGTTACATAAAATGGAGGACGATGCTGATGTTGAGCAAATTTATATTGAACCAATAGAGGAAAAAGGAATCGGTATTGCCATTATGGACCGGTTGAAAAAAGCAACTTATCAGTACGCAGCAGAATAAATATGAGAGATATTAAACTTTTTTACCTAGTTTTGGGCGCAACCTTGCTAGGGAAACATACCGAGCAACATGATGCTTTATTTTGCTTTGGCAGAGAGCTGGCAGAACTTGTGCCGGTAGCTGAAAATCATTGGGAAACAAGCGCAGAAGTGCATTTGGATGGTTGGCGTGAAGTGACCAATGTAAATGGTTATAAGATTTCGGTAGTCGAAAAAGGGAAAGCAGAAAAGAATGGGTTGGACCTCTTCTTTATCAATCTGGGTGGTTACAAAACCGATTCATTCAGCGAGCACCATTGTCAACAGTTGGTTGTGGCACCGACAATAGCTGAAGCTGTAAAAATTGCAAAGCAGAATATGTTTTGTCAGGAATATACGGTAAATGAAAATTCACGTTGCCACGTTGATAATAAATATGGTATTGATGTGGAGGTTTCTGCTGAGGTGTTGGATATTCTGCTTCCGGAAGATAAAGCCAGATATTCTTTATCCATTACTCCAGCTGAAAATCTTGCTGAAGATAAACTTCATGTGGGGTATTTTCCACTGGACAAGTTCAAATAATACTGTTGGTCGGATTTGTTTCCGGCCTTTTTTTATTCTGATTAAATACTAAGTGTACCTATGAATACGGATAATCTATTGAAACAGATTGATTTCATTAAAGAAATTGACAAAATAAAGTATATTCAGCGCAAAACAAAATTATTCAACAGCGACAGGCCTGAAAACGATGCAGAGCATAGTTGGCATCTTGCTATGATGACTCTTGTACTGGCAGAACATTCCGACACTCCGATTGATGTGCTGAAAGTGCTGAAAATGGTGTTGATTCATGACATTGTAGAAATAGATGCCGGTGATACATTTATTTATGATACGGTGAAAAATCATAGCAATACTGTGGAGGAACTGGCTGCTGCCAAACGAATTTTCGGACTTCTTCCCACAGAACAAGCAGAGGAATTGATTGCGTTATGGATCGAATTTGAAGAAGAAAAAACCAATGAAGCTAAGTTTGCTAAATCCATGGACCGGATGGAACCTTTATTGCAAAATGTTTCGAATAACGGAGGTACCTGGGAGGAATTCGGGGTTGACTATCAAAAAGTATTTGATAAGAAGAAAGCCATAAAAGAAGGATCTTCACTATTATGGAATTACGCAGAGAGTTTGTTAGATGAAAGTGTGAAAAGTGGAGTCTTGCGTAAAATAGATTAAATAGATTGTATTGACATACCAAAAAGAGCTGTTTCGGAATTTCGAAACAGCTCTTCTGATTTTTGTGTGAGTAAGTGGTTTATCTCAATGCGGCCTGTGCAGCCGCCAAACGGGCAATAGGCACACGGAATGGCGAGCAACTTACATAATTCAAACCTGTACGGTGGCAGAACTCAACTGATGATGGTTCACCTCCGTGTTCGCCACAAATACCTACTTTTAGATCCGGACGAATAGAACGGCCTTTTTCAGTTGCCATTTGTACCAATGAACCGACTCCGAGTTGGTCCAGGATTTGGAACGGATCCGCTTTCAAAATCTTTTTTTCCAGATAAATAGGCAGGAACGAAGCGATATCATCGCGTGAATACCCGAAAGTCATTTGAGTTAAGTCATTGGTTCCGAATGAGAAAAATTCTGCTTTTTCAGCAATGCGGTCAGCGGTCAGTGCCGCGCGGGGAATTTCAATCATTGTTCCAACCTTAAAGTCAATGCTGTCGCCTTTTTCTGCAAAAAGTTTTGCTGCTGTATCGCGAATGATTTTATCTTGTTCGTTGAACTCGAATTTGATACCAACCAGCGGCACCATAATTTCAGGCATTGCTTTGATCCCTTTTTTCTTCAATGCCAGGGCTGCTCCAAGAATAGCACGGGTTTGCATTTCGGTGATTTCCGGATAAGTATTTCCCAAACGGCAACCACGGTGACCCAACATCGGATTTTGTTCGTGAAGTGCTTCCACGCGTTGTTTGATTACTTTGATGGATACGCCCATGGCTTCAGCCATTTCCTGCTGGCCTTTTTCATCGTGAGGAACAAACTCATGCAAAGGTGGATCAAGTAGACGAACCGTAACCGGACAGCCTTCCATAGCGGCAAAAATACCTTCGAAATCAGCTTCCTGATAAGGCAAAATTTTAGCGAGAGCTATACGACGTCCTTCTTCATCTTTGGCCAGAATCATTTCGCGCATGGCTTTTATTTTTTCGCCTTCGAAGAACATGTGCTCGGTACGGCAAAGTCCAATTCCGGTAGCACCAAATTTACGGGCAACCTGAGCGTCATGTGGTGTGTCAGCATTGGTGCGGACTGTCATTCTTGTATGTTTGTCAGCCAGAGTCATCAGTTCTGCAAAGTCAGCATCCAGTTCGGCTTCCGAAGTTCCTACTTTTCCTAAGAAAATATCACCTGTTGAACCATTTAATGAAATATAATCACCTTCTTTTACAACCAAACCATCTACTTCCATGGTTTTGGCAGCGTAATCAATTTTTAATGTTCCGGCACCTGAAACGCAGCATTTACCCATACCACGCGCCACCACAGCAGCGTGCGAAGTCATACCGCCACGGGCAGTCAGAATTCCCTGGGCTGCAGCCATACCGGCTAAATCTTCAGGTGAAGTTTCCACACGAACCATAATTACTTTCTCTCCACTGGCAGCCCACTCGGCAGCATCATCCGCATTGAAAACAACACGGCCCGAAGCAGCTCCCGGAGAAGCAGCCAGTCCTTTGGCAATTAGTTTTGCTTCTTTGATGGCTTTTTTGTCGAAAACAGGGTGGAGGAGTTCGTCAAGGCGGTTTGGATCGATACGTAGGATAGCCGATTTTTCATCGATAATGCCCTGATGGAAAAGGTCAATTGCAATTTTAACCATAGCTGCGCCTGTACGCTTTCCGTTACGGGTTTGCAAGAACCAGAGTTTACCTTCCTGTACGGTAAATTCCATATCCTGCATATCTTTATAGTGGTTTTCCAGTTTGGTCTGGATAGCATCCAATTCTTTGTAAATTGCTGGCATGGCTTCTTCCATCGAAGGATATTTAGCAATACGATCGGCTTCTGAAACACCTGCTAATTTAGCCCAGCGCTGAGAACCTTCTTTGGTGATTTGCTGCGGGGTACGTATACCGGCAACTACATCTTCACCTTGTGCATTAATCAGATATTCTCCAATGAAGATATCTTCGCCCGTAGCAGCATCGCGGCTGAAGCAAACACCTGTAGCAGATGTTTCGCCCATATTTCCGAACACCATGGATTGAACGCTGACTGCTGTTCCCCATTCGGCCGGAATTCCTTCCATTTTACGATAAAGAATAGCCCGGTCATTCATCCACGAGTCAAATACTGAGCAAACAGCACCCCACAATTGTTCGTAAGCGGAATCAGGGAAGTTTTTTCCTGTTTTTTTCAAAACAGCAGCTTTGAATTTGCTAACGAGTTCTTTCAGGTCGTCAACCGAAAGTTGTGTATCTAATTCAACGCCTTTGGTATGTTTTACATGTTCTATAATTTCTTCAAACGGGTCAATATCATTTTTGTTTTCAGGTTTCATTCCCAATACAACGTCGCCATACATTTGTACAAACCGACGGTAAGAGTCCCATGCAAAGCGGGCATTTCCGGTTTTACGGGCCAGGCCTTCAACAACTGCATCATTCAAACCAAGATTCAGGATAGTATCCATCATACCCGGCATAGAAGCACGCGCACCTGAACGAACCGATACTAACAATGGATTCTCGATATCACCAAATTTGGAGTTCATTAATTTCTCAACGCCGGCAATAGCTTTCTCCACTTCGGGTTTCAAAAGTTCTACCACCTGGTTTTTCCCTAATTCATAATATTCGGTACAAACATCAGTCGTGATAGTGAAACCCGGAGGAACCGGAACTCCAATCAAATTCATTTCTGCTAGATTTGCTCCTTTACCTCCGAGCAAGTTTTTCATGTCTGCTTTACCTTCGGCCTGTCCATTGCCGAAGGTATAAACTCTTTTTGTGTTACTCATATTATATTTTAAATTTAAAGGTTGTGATTTCATTAATAAGGTTGCAAAGTTAGTTTTTTTTGTGAAAGATGAAAATGAAAAGCAAAAAAAAACGGGTAAATATAAACTTTCTATTCATAATTATCAATTTGTAATTCGTGTTTTTCTGACATTATTTCTGAAACTCTGAAATAATGGCTTATTTATCAGTGTTATAGTTTATTGGTTTGCCAATTTTTCCGATTCTGTGGATTGGTAAAGAATTTGAAAAGAGTAGCAAAATGACAGATTTATTTATACTGAATTTTGTCTGTTTTTAGATAAGAGGTTTAAAAACAGATGATTAATTAATTGGAAATATGAACTTAAATAATTTTACAATCAAATCGCAGGAAGCGGTTCAACATGCTGTTGAGCTGGTTCAAAGCAATGGGCAGCAGGTCATTGAAACTCCTCATATGTTCAAAGCATTGCTGACCAAAGGAGAGGATGTCATTCAGTTTCTGTTTGGCAAATTGGGTATTAATAAAGCCCCGGTGGAAGCTGTCGCCGAAAGTTTGATTGCCGGTTTTCCCCGCGTGTCCGGAGGTGAGCCTTACCTGAGTCGTGAGACGAATTCGGTGTTGCAAAAAGCAAGTTCCTTGTCTTCAAAAGCCGGTGATCAATTTGTATCGCTAGAGTATATTTTGTTGGCATTGGTTGCTGAAAAGAATATGATGCAAAAAGTATTGAAAGATGCAGGGATAAATGAAAATGAACTTCAGAAAGCTATCAACGAATTGCGAAAAGGAGCAAAAGCTGATTCTGCAACAGCGGAAGAGGTTTACAATTCATTGGGGAAATATGCTATAAACCTGAACGAACAGGCCCGTGCGGGGAAACTTGATCCGGTTATTGGTCGTGATGAGGAAATACGCCGCGTGCTTCAGATTCTGAGCCGCCGTACCAAAAACAATCCGATTCTGATTGGTGAACCCGGTGTGGGTAAAACAGCCATTGCCGAAGGATTGGCGCATCGTATTGTCAGGGGCGACGTGCCCGAAAACCTGAAGTCGAAACAGATTTTCTCGCTCGATATGGGTGCACTCATTGCCGGGGCGAAGTACAAAGGGGAGTTTGAGGAACGTTTGAAATCGGTGGTGAACGAAGTCATTAAAGCTGAAGGCGAAGTGATTTTATTTATTGACGAAATTCATACGTTGGTAGGAGCGGGAAAAAGCGAAGGTGCCATGGATGCCGCTAACATTCTAAAACCAGCCCTGGCACGTGGTGAATTACGTGCGATTGGTGCGACTACGCTGGCCGAATATCAGAAATATTTTGAAAAAGACAAAGCGTTGGAACGCCGTTTCCAGATTGTGACAATAGACGAACCGGATGTTCCGAGCACTATTTCCATTCTGCGTGGACTGAAAGAACGATACGAAAACCACCACAAGGTGAGGATTAAAGATGATGCCATTATTGCTGCAGTGGAACTTTCGAGCCGGTATATTACGGACCGTTTCCTGCCCGATAAAGCCATTGACCTAATGGATGAAGCGGCTGCGAAATTAAGATTGGAAGTGGATTCTGTTCCTGAAAACCTGGATGTTATCGAGCGTAATATCAAACAGTTGGAAATTGAACGTGAAGCCATAAAACGCGAAAATGATACGCGCAAACTGGAACAACTGAACGAAGAAATTGCCAATCTGAAAGAAGAAAGCAAGGTGCTTCGTGCCAAATGGTCGAGTGAGAAATCGCTGATTGACAAAATCCAGCAGGCTAAAATCGAAATTGAAGACCTGAAATACCAGGCGGAGCGTGCAGAACGTGAAGGTGATTACGGACAGGTGGCTGAAATCCGTTACGGAAAAATCAAAGCTGCTGAATCGCAAATAGCTCAATTTCAGTCGGAATTGGAAACCATGCAGGGGTCAAGCGCTATGATTAAGGAAGAAGTGGACAGCGAAGATATTGCAGATGTAGTAAGCCGATGGACTGGAATTCCGGTAAATAAGATGCTGCAGAGCGAAAAGGATAAACTCCTGAATCTCGAAGATGAGTTGCACCAACGGGTTGTGGGGCAGGAGGAAGCTATCACGGCGGTGGCCGATGCAGTGCGTCGTAGCCGGGCCGGGTTGCAGGATCCCAAACGGCCAATTGGTTCGTTTATCTTCCTCGGGACTACCGGTGTGGGTAAAACAGAGCTGGCAAAAGCGTTGGCGGAATATCTGTTCGACGACGAAAACATGATGACGCGTATTGATATGAGCGAATACCAGGAGAAATTCTCTGTTACGCGACTGATTGGTTCGCCTCCGGGCTATGTGGGCTACGATGAAGGCGGTCAGCTGACCGAAGCCATTCGGCGGAAACCTTATTCGGTGGTGTTGTTTGATGAAATAGAAAAAGCGCATCCTGATGTGTTCAACGTGTTGCTGCAAGTGTTGGACGATGGCCGGTTGACAGATAATAAAGGCCGGACAGTGAATTTCAAAAACACGATTATCATCATGACTTCGAATATCGGTTCGGGATTGATTCGGGAAAATTTTGAAAATATGAATGACCGTAATCATGACGAAGTGGTTGAGAAAACCAAGAATCAGGTATTCGAATTGCTGAAACAAACCATTCGTCCCGAGTTCCTGAACCGTATCGACGAGCTGATTATGTTTGCTCCGCTCAATGAATCGCAGATAGAAGAAATAGTACGCTTGCAAATTTCATTGATTCAGAAAACACTGCGCGAAAATGGTATTGAGTTGCAACTGACCGAAGCGGCTATCCACTTTATTGCCGATGAAGGTTTTGATCCGCAGTTTGGTGCGCGTCCGGTGAAACGGGCTATCCAAAAATTTGTGCTCAACGATTTGAGCAAGCAACTCATTGCCGGGGCTGTGCATAATAACGAAACAATAACAGTGGACTTTGACGGAGAACGGCTGGTGTATCGGAATTAACCTCACTATTTACTCTATTTTCGGATTACAGTATTCGGGGTGCGACTTGAAGTCGCACTCCGAATAATTAGCCAATTACTCACGGGGTGACTCCAAGTCACCCCGTGAGTTGTTTTGATTTTGACGGAGAAAAGCATGTGTAGAGGATTGATTTTTATTTATCGAATGACTTTAAGTTATTATATAAATAGCTGATGATTATCTAATTACTCACGAGGGTGTCCAAAAAGGTATTTAGCAATTCTAAAAAGTTTCAAATTGAAACTGGCATCTACCCCAAGCCCCTAAAGGGGATGTTAGATAGTGCAAAAATGCTATTTTTTTGCACTCAACAGGTCACC
>Ga0208789_1000755_pt1 | contig 25092 bp, 22 predicted proteins | sample Methanotroph_Enr_FD_187368 | JGI IMG/M metagenome (GOLD analysis project Ga0208789, IMG submission 187368) | Enriched soil microbial communities from Old Woman Creek wetland in Ohio, USA - Methanotroph_Enrichment_5 (SPAdes) (version 2) | ecosystem: Environmental > Terrestrial > Soil > Wetlands...
GGTCGATGAAACTGTTGGCCGGGTTTTGGATATGTTCGGGGTTAATGTTGAGGGGTTGTACACGCCTTGGGAAGGGTTGTAGAGTCTTTTAAGACAACAACCGCGAGTTTTTGCTGTTACGGAAAATCAGCGGTTTCTCATTCTCCGCTAAGGCGCTTGCTTTGGCTGAATCTATCGCTTCCTGAATAACATGGTGATTAGGCGATTTGCTGCACACCGGGTCGGCAGCGTACATGTCGCCGCTTAACAAATAAGCTTGGCAACGGCAACCGCCGAAGTCTTTTTCCTTCTCATCGCAGCTGCTGCACGGCTCTTTCATCCATCCAAAGCCGCGGAAAAAGTTGAAGGCTTTCGATTCGTTCCAGATTTGTTCAATGCTGTAGTCTTTGACATTGGGGCAATCCAGTCCCGGCAGTTCGCGGGCGGAATGGCAGGGCAGAGCGACGCCGTCCGGTGCGATAGTCAAGAAAGTTGTTCCCCAGCCGTTCATACAGGCTTTGGGCCGGTCTTCATAAAAATCAGGCACCACATAATAGACTTTCATTTTTCCGGCGACTTTTTCTTTAAAAGCCTGGGCGATTTGCTCAGCCTGTTCGAATTGTTCTTTGGTGGGCAGCAATAAATCGCGGTTGGCATGCGCCCAGCCGTAATATTGGGTGTTCGCCAGTTCCAGGTAATCGGCGCCCAGCTCCTCAGCCATTGCCAGTATTTCCGGCATTTGGTGGATGTTTTCGCGATGGATGACCACGCACAGCACCATCGGGTAGCCGTGTTTTTTGACCAGATGCGCAACTTCTTTCTTGAGCTGGAACGATTCGGTGCCGGCCAGATGATCGTTCAGTTCCTGAGTACTTGCCTGGATGCTGACTTGAATGTGATCCAGTCCGGCTTCTTTAAGTTGAACGATTTTTTCTTCGGTAAATCCGTAGCCTGAGGTGATCAGGTTGGAATAATAGCCCAAGTCTCTGGCGTGTTTAACCAGTTCGGGCAGGTCTTTACGCGTTAACGGTTCGCCGCCGGAAAAACCCAGTTGCACGGCACCCATTTTACGGGCTTGGTTGAGTACGCGCTTCCAATCCTCGGTGTCCAGTTCGGATTGATATTTCGCATAATCAATCGGGTTGGCGCAGTAGGGGCACTGTAGTGGACAGGCATAAGTCAGTTCCGCCAGCAACCAGCGCGGCGGGGTGATTTTAGTTTTGTTGGATCCAGCCATTTTTTAAAGCGACCTCTAAGAAAGCGGTAATATCGTTTGTAAGCCCTGTCCTTGCGAATTTCTGCTCCAGATCGGCGACGATTTGGTCAAGGTTGCGGGTGCCGTCGCAACATTTCAGGATTTCTGCGGAACTTTGGTTGAGTTCCACCATGCCTTCGGGATAGAGGATAACATTTTTTTGCTGGGCTTCTTCCCATTGCAGGCGGTGCAGGGGGGAAAATTTGATGGTTTGATCTGGGTTAATGCTCATTTTGGTGTGTCGTCATAATGTAGGCTGGGTTGATGAAGGAGACCCAGGATCCGAAACTCTTAGGCTGGGATTATGCAAAGCTAAATCCCAGCCACTAGCATTATTTTTCAATGTTAAAATAAGGCGGCATATCGTGAATATAAGCCATGTACATCGCATCCGCCATGGTCCATAACACATCCAGTTTGAATTGCAGGATTTGAATCATGCGCTCTTGTTGTTCGCGGGTTTTATACCAGTCCAACGTGATAGCCAGACCGTGTTCGACATCGCGCCGCGCTTCGGTCAGGCGTTTGCGGAAATAGATATAGCCTTCCTGTTCTACCCAAGGGTAGTGCTCCGGCCAGTTATCCAAGCGTTGCTGGTGAATTTTAGGCGCGAACAGTTCGGTTAGCGAGGAGCTTGCCGCTTCGTGCCATTCCGCTCGGCGGGCAAAATTAACATAAGCATCGACAGCGAAACGCACGCCCGGCAACACGAATTTTAACGAGGTGATGTCTTCGCGCGTCAAGCCGACTGCGATGCCCAGTTGGATCCATGCCTCAATGCCGCCTGGATCGCCAGGGTGACCGTCATGATCCATAATTCGCTGTATCCATTTTGCGCGGGTTTCGCGATCCGGGCAATTGGCCAGAATGTTGGCATCCTTAATCGGAATGCAAACTTGATAATAAAAGCGATTGGCAACCCAGCCCTGCAATTGCGCTTTGGTGAGTTTACCTTCGTTCATCAGGGTATGGTAAGGATGATGAATATGGTAATGGCTTTCCATGCCGCGTAGTTCGGCTTCAAACTGTTCTTTGGTCCAGGCTTTATTATCACTACTCATGTCTGCATCCTTTATAAGTCGATTTCTAAACCGTCGTAGGAAACTTCAATGCCAGCGGCATCGAGTATTTTACGCTGTTCGGAATCGTCGTCTAAGATCGGGTTGGTGTTGTTGATATGGATCAATATTTTACGAGCTTTTGGAACGCCGTTTAAAACTTCTATCATGCCGCCTTCGCCGGATTGAGGCAAGTGGCCGATTTCGCGGGCTTTTTTATGACTGATATTCTGCGTGCACATTTCGTCATCGGTCCAAAAAGTTCCGTCTACCATTATACAATCGACGGCTTGCATGGCCGCCATCACATGCGGTTCTATTTCGCCCAGACCGGGGGAATAGAACACTTTTTTGCCGGTAGAAATTTGCTCGATGATCACGCCGATATTATCGCCGTCATGCGGATCATGCCGATGCGGAGAATAAGGCGGCGCCTTGCTTTTTAAGGCTTGGGTATAAAAGCGCAAGTCGTCAATGCCGGGAATGGTGAAGCTGCTGCCGTCGAAAGGAATCGGGTGATGGTTGACTGTGCAGTAATCGGCCAGCATGTTAAATAACGGGAAGCCGGTAGTCAGGTCTTGCTTGACCATTTCCGTGCAGTAAACGTCTAGCGGTTTGCCTTCCCGTAGCATCAACAGGCCGGTGGTATGGTCAATCTGGCTGTCGATCAACATGATCGCTTTAATGCCGGTATCGCGAACGCCTTCTTTAGGTTGGATAGCGGGAAAAGCTTCCAGTTGTGCGCGAATGTCGGGGGAGGTGTTAAACAGCAGCCAGTTTTTGTTGTCGGTGCTTACCGCAATCGATGACTGGGTACGGGCTTTGCCGTTCATTTCCTTGTGCCGAAAGCGGTGACAATTATGGCAGTTGCAGTTCCATTGAGGAAAACCGCCGCCTGCACCTGAACCGAGAACTCTGATTTTCATAGTTGGGAGGTAAATAAAATAGGGGGTAAGGGCTAAATGATACGGGAATAAAAGGCGTCAGGCAAAAAAAAGGGGCTCGTTAAGAGCCCCTTTTTTGGTCTAAACCGAATTAACGGTTGTAGATGTACATTGTTACTTCAAAACCGAAACGCAGGTCTGTGTAGCTTGGTGTTTCCCATTTCATTGTGAACCTCCAGAAGTATTAAAATTATTATGCTCGCTTGATCAAGTAAGCTGGCCTGAAGTATACGATGAACTTTTTTTTTACGCAACTATTGGCGTCGTCCAAAACCGACAACGCTTGTCTTTTATACAGCTGATGAACCGTTTGATGGCAAAGACTGAATAATAAATCAATGGTAACTGGTTAAAATCACAAGAAATTTAGATGGCTTTTGAAAGATGTTTTTTTTGACCGGAAGAGAGTATTATTTGGTTTCACCTTAAAAAATAATAATACACATATACAATAATATGAGGAGGGGTCATGGGTGGAGTTACTGAGTTGTTTATAGTTATGATACTTATCGCGGCGTTTGCGTTTGCGCCGTTAGGCTATTTTATTTACCGCTTTACCAAAGCAAGCGACAAGCCATTCGGTGAAATTGAACCGCATGGCGATAGCCCGTCGGCGGTGAATGATTTTGCAGAAAAAGCGATTAAATTCGTTCAGGACAAGTTGGCGAAAAAGTAAGTCTATGTTTGTTGATGAGCCTTCAGGCGAATCACACTGCCTGAAGGCTTCTCTATCACACGCCGCAGGTCGGACAGTTAGGGTTTTTTCGCAGTTTCATCGTATTCCATTCCATCGTTAAGCCATCCAGCAGCAGTAACCGTCCGGTTAAGGTTTCCCCGATATTCATAATTAGTTTCATTGCTTCCAGTGCCTGAATGCTGCCGACGATGCCGGTAATGGGGGCGATAACTCCGTTGGTCGCGCAATTTTGCAGTTCTTCGCCGTCGCTGTTGTACAGGCAGTTGTAGCACGGGCTGTTATTTGTACCCGGCGTAAACACGGTCACTTGGCCTTCAAAGCGGATCGCCGCGCCGGAAACCAACGGCGTTTGGTGCTTGACGCAGGCGTTATTGATCGCAAAGCGCGTTGAAAAGTTATCGCTACAGTCCAAAACCACATCCGCTTGCATCACTTCTAACTCAAGTTGTTCACCCTCCAGTCTTTGTTTGACGGCTTTTATTTGCACATCAGGATTTAGCTGGTTAAGCGTTTGGCGGGTTGAAATAACTTTATCAGTCCCAATATCGGGTGTGTGATGAGCAATTTGCCTTTGCAAATTGGATAAGTCCACGACGTCATTGTCATAAATTGTGATATTGCCGACACCGGCCGCAGCAAGATAAATAGCTGCGGGAGAGCCCAGTCCCCCTGTGCCGACAATCAGTACGCCGGCAGCAAGAAGTTTTTGTTGTCCCTCAATATCAATTTGAGGAAGCATGATTTGGCGGCTGTAGCGTAGTAGTTGGTTGTCATTCATAAGTCATGTTGGTGCTGTATTGTGATGGGGGATGATGCCAAAGAACGGGGTAGACTGCAAAAACTGATTATTGTTGGCACTCTCCTCTGGTGAGTGCTAAAATCTAAATCTGAATTTAACCTTTAATTTTAATGTTTAGGAGATATTGATGAAAATACGTCCGTTACACGACAGAGTGATTGTCAAACGCGTTGAAGAAGAAACTACAACTCCCGGCGGCATCGTATTGCCTGGTTCAGCAGCAGAAAAACCAAGCCAAGGCGTGGTTTTAGCGGTAGGTAATGGTAAGCAACTGGACAATGGCACAGTACGCGCTTTAGAAGTTAAAGTCGGCGATAAAGTGCTGTTTGGCAAATATGCCGGCAACGAAGTTAAAGTTGACGGCGACGAACTCATCGTTATGCGTGAAGAAGACATCATGGGCGTTTTAGGCTAAGCCTGAACACGTTAATCAAATTCACATACAAACTATTTAAGGAATAAAAATGGCAGCAAAAGACGTATTATTCGGTGATGATGCGCGTGTCCGTATGGCTCGCGGCGTAAATGTTTTAGCAAACGCGGTTAAGGTGACTTTAGGTCCTAAAGGCCGTAACGCAATTTTGGACAAAAGCTTCGGCGCTCCAACCATCACTAAAGACGGTGTATCGGTTGCTAAAGAAATCGAATTAAAAGACAAATTCGAAAACATGGGCGCGCAAATGGTTAAAGAAGTGGCTTCACACACTTCCGATGTGGCCGGCGACGGCACAACTACAGCAACCGTATTGGCGCAATCTATCGTCAACGAAGGCTTAAAAGCCGTTGCAGCGGGCATGAATCCTATGGATTTAAAACGCGGCATCGATTTGGCCGTAACTAAAGCCGTTGAAGCGATTGTAGCTTCCGCTACGCCTTGTATCGATAACAAAGCGATCGCTCAAGTAGGCACCATCTCTGCAAACTCTGACGAGTCTGTCGGCAAAATCATTGCAGAAGCAATGGAAAAAGTCGGTAAAGAAGGCGTCATCACTGTTGAAGAAGGTTCAGGCCTGGATAACTCGTTGGACGTGGTTGAAGGTATGCAGTTCGACCGTGGCTACTTGTCGCCTTATTTCATCAACAAACAAGAAAACATGAGCGTCGAATTAGACGACCCAATGATTCTTATCTACGACAAGAAAATCTCCAATATCCGCGACATGCTGCCTGTTTTGGAAGGCGTTGCTAAAGCCGGTCGTCCTTTATTGATCGTTGCTGAAGATGTCGAAGGCGAAGCATTGGCAACTTTGGTTGTTAACACTATTCGCGGCATCGTTAAAGTTGCAGCTGTTAAAGCACCTGGTTTCGGCGATCGTCGTAAAGCTATGCTGGAAGACATCGCTGTGCTGACAGGCGGCGTGGTTATTTCTGAAGAAGTGGGTTTGAGCCTGGAAAAAGCAGAATTATCACAACTGGGTACAGCCAAAAAAGTACAAATCACCAAAGAAAACACCACTATCATTGATGGCGCAGGCTCTGAAGAGCAAATCAAAAGCCGTGTTGCACAAATTCGCGCACAAGCTGACGAAGCAACTTCCGACTATGACAAAGAAAAATTGCAAGAGCGTCTGGCTAAATTAGCGGGCGGTGTTGCTGTCATTAAAGTGGGCGCTGCAACTGAAATCGAAATGAAAGAAAAGAAAGCCCGCGTTGAAGATGCATTGCATTCAACACGCGCTGCGGTTGAAGAAGGCGTTGTTGCCGGCGGCGGTTCTGCTCTGGTTCGCGCTATTTCCGCTCTGGATAAGCTGGAAGGCATTAACCACGACCAAACAGTCGGTATCAACATTCTGCGTCGTGCAATGGAAGAGCCTCTACGTCAAATCGTTTCTAACGCCGGCGACGAACCTTCAGTTGTTTTCAATGAAGTGCAAAAAGGCACAGGCAACTTCGGTTACAACGCGGCAACCGGTCAATACGGCGATATGATCGAAATGGGTATTTTAGACCCTGCGAAAGTAACCCGTACCGCGCTGCAAAACGCAGCTTCTGTTGCCGGCTTGATGCTGACTACCGAAGTGATGATTGCCGATGCGCCTAGCGAAGATAAAGGCGGTCATGGCGGCCATGATATGGGCGGCATGGGCGGTATGGGTGGCATGGGCGGCATGATGTAATCTTGCTGCCTTAAAGCTTAACTGCTTTAAGCGATAGAAAGCCCCGGTTGTTCTCGGAACAGCCGGGGCTTTTTTTGTTTTAGGATGTGTCGAGCGCAGTGAAACATATCATTTGCGATTGATGGGCTGCACGGTATCAATGAGATAAAAAGATCGATCTCGGTTTTGGACGGGTATTACGTTCGGCGTTGGTCAGGACCTGACATTGTTTGTGTGGGCGATAGGCGTGATCACGAAATCGCCCAGATTGGGTTGCATATCCCGATAAGAGCTTATGGTGGCAATCAATATCATGATGTTGGGCCGACAGATGCACTGCCGGCGTAATCGGGCTTCATTGGGAGAGATCGGAGGGATGGGTTTCTGCTTGATTAGCAAGTCTAGGTTGTGAAAAGTGCAGTTGATTCGCCTAAGCAGCTGTCAGTAACTCATCCAGTTTCTTTTGTTGATCCAGTGCATGCAGCTCGTCAAAACCGCCGACATGGTAATCGCCGATGTAGATTTGGGGGACCGTGCGGCGGTTTGTTTTGCGCATCATTTCTTCTCTTAAACCGGGTTCGGCATCCACATTAATTTCTGTGTAGGTTAAGCCTTTTTTATCGAGCAGGCGTTTAGCCATCATGCAGTAAGGGCAGATATTAGTCGTGTAGATCAGTATTTCCGGCATATATAATTTAAGGGTCGCAAAAAGCTGGTCATTCTATCGGTTAACAGGATGTTGTTCAATGCCGATAGCGAGCGATAAACAGTTGATCAGCTCCCATGCGGCTTGCTGCATGTTTGCGCCGAACGCGACGACACCGTCTTCATGTCCCAGCATGGTAAATAATGAGGTTTGCTTTAGCTTGTCGGATTGAAATAATTGCTCGACTGCCGCCGCCATTTCAACGGTGCCGTAGGGTATATCGGCGCTGGTGTTGGGTAGGCCAAGCGCCAGGGTATGTTTCCAAATTTCCGGGCTATGGGCGTGAATAACGGCTTGAATGGCATTGTTCTGGGCATACACGCTGGCGTGAGTCAGGGATTCGGATGAAGGTTTGCACAGACCTCTGGATTGTAGCCGGTTTTGGTGCGGTTCCGCTTTGACGACAAGGCAATAATGTTCGGGATTGAGTTGTTCGATATGCCCGGTTTGGGTGCCGCTGATGATGAATTGTTCGCTGTTGGCGTTAATTCTTTGGCTGATATTGCCGAAGCCGATGTTGTCGTATCGATCAGGGTTTTGTCCGATCAGGTCAAGCCGGACTGCGATTGTGCGCCAAGCGTTGATTTCGGCGAATGGGAATGTCTGGTTAACCGGCTGTTGGGTATGCTCCAGCTGATATTTTATGACGCCTTCTTGTTCTTTCATTAGGTCGTGTAGTTGAGTAAGTATGAGCAGGGCTACAGTATAGTTCAGAAAATAAAATACAGATAACAGGCAGAGTGTTATAAAATTAACGGTTTTCAAATTTGAAGGCCGGTTTTGGCGCGGCTGTTTCCGGCAGTTGTCGGCATTTCCTCCTGCCATGCAGGTTATCGGTATATAAAATAAAGTGGCTTAACTATGCGATGTCCGTTTTGTGGGGCGCAAGATACGCGGGTTCTTGATTCCAGATTGGCAAATGAGGGCGATCAGGTTCGCCGTCGGCGTGAATGTAACGCGTGTAAAGAACGATTTACTACGCATGAGGTGGCTGAATTAACGTTGCCCCGCATTGTTAAACGCGACGGGATAAGCGAGCCTTTCGAGGAAAATAAGCTGCGTGCGGGTATGCTCAGGGCGCTGGAAAAACGGCCGGTAAGCAGTGACGATATAGAGGACGCAATTAACCGGATCAAAAAGGAATTGCGGGCAATGGGCGAGCGGGAAATACCGGCGAAGGAGTTGGGCGAAAAAGTCATGAAAGAGTTAAGCACCTTGGATCATGTCGCTTTTGTCCGGTTTGCCTCGGTTTACCGCAGTTTCCAGGATGTCAGTGAGTTCACCGACATGATTGAAGATTTACAGACGACCGCCAAGGATGGTGGGAGTGTCGCGACTGGTATGGAACCGGTGCGACAGAAATAATGTCAGCACAGCGCGATGCTTTTTATATGGCGCGAGCCATTCAGCTCGCTAAAAAAGGCCGTTATACGACCGACCCGAATCCCCGTGTAGGTTGCGTTTTAGTTCGGGACGATGTGGTGATCGGCGAGGGTTGGCATGTTCAAGCAGGCCAAGGCCACGCAGAAGTTGAAGCGTTAAAAAATGTACCGGATGCCAAGGGTGCAACGGCTTATGTTACGCTGGAGCCTTGCAGCCACCAAGGCAGGACGCCGCCTTGTTCCGATGCGCTGATAAAAGCCGGAATCGCGCGGGTTGTTGCAGCGATGCAGGACCCCAATCCGCAAGTGTCCGGCCGGGGGCTGGAAAAGCTCAAGGCGGCGGGAATTGAAGTTATCTGCGGCGTCTTGCAGGAAGATGCGCAGGCGTTAAATCGCGGATTTATCAAACGTATGACCGAGCACCGTCCGTTTGTGCGTAGCAAGCTGGCGATGAGTCTGGACGGACGCACCGCGATGGCATCGGGCGAAAGCAAATGGATTACCGGAGCCGAGGCCAGGGCCGATGTGCAGCGCTTAAGAGCGGAGAGCTCGGCGATCTTGACCGGCATCAATACTGTGCTGGCGGATGATCCGGCGCTGAATGCCCGTGTCAATGTAGAGGTCTTGCAACCGGTCAGGGTGGTGTTGGATACGCATCTGAACATGCCGGTTACCGCGCAAATGTCGACGCTGCCGGGACGCAGCCTGATTTTGACCTGTGGAGAGGATCAGCAAAAACAACACGCGTTGCAGCAGGCAGGTTTTGAAGTCTATCAACTGCCCGGCAAAGACGGGCGATTGGATTTGCATGCGGTGATGAGCTTTTTAAGCCAACAGCAAATCAACGAGCTGCTGGTTGAGGCCGGTTCCGTGCTGAATGGCGCGTTACTGTCCGAAGGTCTGGTTGATGAATATGTCATCTATATGGCACCCTGTATTTTGGGTGACCAGGGGCGTGGATTGTTTAAACTGCCGGGACTGCAGCAGATGGCGGACAAAAAGCAGTTGAAGCTGCGCGATGTCAGGCAGGTCGGTCAGGATTTAAAATTAACGTATACACCACTGTAGGAGCAGGGCATCAATGTTTACAGGCATAATCTTGGCAGTGGGTAAAATATCTGCAATCGAGCAGAAAGCCGGCGATTGTCGATTGACCGTAGCGACCGGAAAATTACCGATGCACGATGTTGCGCTGGGCGATAGCATTGCCGTCAACGGCGTGTGCCTGACCGCCGTGGAGTTGGGCACGAATTATTTTTGCGCCGATGTGTCTAATGAAACCTTGTCCAGAACCATCTTAAATGCCGCGACCGTGGGTACGCCGGTCAACCTGGAGCTGGCCTTAACGCCGTCAACCCGGCTGGGCGGGCATATCGTCAGCGGTCATGTCGACGGCATTGGTGCGGTAACGGAAAAGCAGGCGGACGGGCGTTCTTTCCGTTTCAAATTCAAGGCGCCTGATAACTTGGCTAAATATATCGCCGAAAAAGGTTCTATTTGCATCAACGGCATCAGCCTGACTGTCAATGAAGTCGATGGTGCCGTGTTCAGTGTTAATATCGTGCCGCATACGCTGAAAGAAACGACGCTGGGCGATGCGGTGGTCGGAACCAAAGTCAATCTGGAAGTGGACTTGCTGGCACGGTATATAGAACGATTAATCAAGGGCGAGGCAGCGGCTAAAAGTTGCGGCGGCGTCACTGAAGAATTATTGCAAAAAAGCGGTTTTTTAGGCTAAGTCCAAAGGCAAAATGAATACCATCGAAGAAATTATAGAAGATTTACGTTTAGGCAAAATGGTCATCATCATGGATGACGAAGACCGCGAGAATGAAGGCGATCTGGTCATGGCGGCTGCTTTCACACGACCTGAGGATGTTAATTTTATGGCGCGTTACGGTCGAGGCCTGATTTGTCTTACCTTGACAGCCGAGCGCTGCCAGCAATTGCGTTTGCCGTTGATGGTCAACGAAAACAAAACCGCCCATTCGACTAATTTTACCGTATCGATCGAAGCGGCAACCGGGGTAACCACCGGTATTTCAGCCGCCGACCGGGCGCGCACCATTCAATGCGCTGTAGCGACGGATGCTAAAGCCGACGATCTGGTGCAGCCTGGGCATATCTTCCCGTTAATGGCGCAATCCGGCGGGGTATTGAACCGCGCCGGACATACCGAAGCGGGCTGCGATTTAGCTAGGCTGGCAGGCGTCGAACCGGCGGCCGTTATCGTTGAAATACTTAACGAAGACGGCTCGATGGCAAGGCGGCCTGATCTGGAAGTGTTTGCCGAGCAGCACGACCTTAAAATAGGCACGATCGCAGATTTGATCCATTACCGTATCCAGCATGAAAATACCCTGGAACGCATCAGCGAATGCGCTTATCCGACCGAATTCGGCGAATTCAGGCTTTATGCCTATCAGGACAGAAACGACAACAATCTGCATCTGGCGCTGGTGATGGGGGAGGTTGCCGGTGACGAACCGGTTCTGGTTAGGGTTCATGCGCGGAATCTGCTCGATGATGTGTTTGCTTCCAAGCGTAGCGATTGCAGTATTTCATTGCGTGAGGCCATGCAAAAAATCGCCGAGGAAGGACGCGGCATATTGGTGGTTATCAGGCAAAGCGAGGACAATAAGTCACTGGCGGAACTGATCCATCATTATCAGTTGGAAGATAACGGCATCGTTAATCCTGTTCAGGCTGTCGGAGCCGCTGATTGGCGCACCACCGGCACCGGTGCGAGAATCCTGGCCGATCTGGGCGTGCACAAACTGAAGGTTTTAGGTCCCCAGAAAAAGTATGTCGCGTTGTCCGGGTTTGACTTGGAAGTCGCCGAGCATGTGGGTTAAAAAAGTTTGCCCAACCACATTACCAGTTAATCACACAATAGAGAAACATCATGTCAACATTAAAAACCTTTGAAGGGAATTTGCTCGTTCAAGGCGGAAAATTCTGCATCATAGCCTCCCGGTTTAACAGCTTCATCGTTGAGCAACTGGAAGCCGGTGCGATTGATGCGCTGGTGCGTCACGGCGCCAATAAAGCGGATATTCATCTGGTTAAGGCTCCCGGTGCGTTTGAGTTGCCGATGGTGGTGCAACGCGTGGCAGCGGCAAAAAAATACGATGCGATTATCGCCTTAGGCGCGGTGATTCGCGGCGGTACGCCGCATTTCGAATATGTCGCCGGCGAATGCGTTAAGGGCTTGGCGCAGGTTTCCCTGCAATACGGCGTTCCAGTCAGTTTTGGCGTCTTAACTGTTGACAGTATCGAGCAGGCGATAGAACGTGCGGGCACCAAAGCCGGTAATAAAGGTGCGGAAGCGGCCATGTCGGCCATTGAAATGGTAAGTTTATTTAATAACCTGGAAATATAATGAGTCAAGCTCGAACCAATGCCCGAAAGGCTGCTGTACAGGCATTGTATCAATGGCAGATGGCTGGTCAGGATCTTAAGGAGATCGAGCGGCAGTTTCTGGAAGAAGAGCGTTTGAAAGACGCTCAGAAAAGTTATTTTGTTGAGTTGTTTTACGGTGTACCTAAAAACCTGGATGCGATCGACCAGGTGCTGTCGGAGTTTGTCGACCGTCCTGTCGATACGATAGATCCGGTCGAAAGGGCTATTTTAAGAATCGGTGTGTACGAGTTGTTACACCGTTTGGATATGCCGTACAAGGTTGTTTTAAACGAAGGCATTAATCTTGCCAAGTACTTTGGTGCGGACGGCAGTCATAAATATGTTAACGGCATACTGGATAAGGTAGCTCAGCAAAAAAGAGCGGTGGAAATTAAGAGTAAGGCGCAGGGTAAGTAGATCAAAAGCTTTTTATTCACCACGAACGGCATGGATGCAGGAGGTAGAGCAACGCATGGAGCTGTTGCCGAGGCACGAAGGACACTAAGTTTTCTGTTTCGATAACGGGAAGGATTGATAAGATGAATGAGCATTTTTTAACCGATATTGAAATAAAACAGTTTAAATGTTTTGCCGATTTTAAAACATCCGGTTTTAAGCGGGTTAATTTGATCGGCGGGAAAAATAATATCGGTAAGACGGCGTTTATGGAGGCTTGTTATATAAATGTTTCTTCCATAAGTGTAAACACAATGATAACTGCTATTTATACTGTTAAGTATCAGCGTGAAAATTTAAACTTTATCAACAAGAATGTTGATCATCAAAGTTTTTTAGATGTTACAAGAAGCTATGCGACTAAATCAAATTTAAGTAATACACGGTTTTACGTTTTAGAAAAAGATGCTATAAAATCATATAACGTATATATTAATAATGAATTAAAAATAATTAATTCAAAAGAATTAAGCATTATTCTTGAATATATTGACAGCATTAGATTTATAGATAACTTTGGCTGGAATAATGATAATTTGGTTGCAACCTACCAAGCCATCCAAAAACAAGATCAAGAAAAAGAGTTAAATGATTTTATCAGAGAATTTGACGACAGCATTGAAAGCTTTAAAGTCATAGGTGACAAGCCGCAATGTAAAACCAATGGTAAATACCAAGATATAGCTGAATTCGGTGATGGCTTAAGACATTACATTTCCATCATCTGCGCTCTTTATGCCTGTAAAAACGGTTATTTATTTATAGATGAAATAGATAACGGCATACACTATACCCAATTAGATAGATTATGGGAGCTTATTTTAACGCTTTCCAAGAAAACTAATTGTCAGGTTTTTGCGATTACGCATTCCAAAGAAATGCTGGAATCATTTGCGCGGGTTGCCAAAAAATTGGAAGAACAGGATATTAGCTACACCATTTTGGTGAAAAATAAGCAGCAAGAAATAAAAACCATTTCTATGGATTATGAAATGCTTTTGGATAGCGTGGCTCAAGGACATGAGGTCAGGGGATGGTGAAAGTAGCCATTTTGCACGAAGGCAATGATAAAGATACTACTGATAAGAAGCTGATAAAAAGCTTACTGGAAAACTTAGCATTGGATGCGGAATCTGTTTTCTTCGATGGCTTTGGCTCTAAAAGTAATTTCTTTAAAAGTGATAACTCAAAATATTTGCGACTCAAGAATTTTGTAGATGCGGGGCAAATAGACAAAATATTGTTTATTGTCGATGCCGACTACGAAAAAGATGATTTGAAATACAAGGGCTATGAAAACACAGAAAATGAACTGACAAACATAATCAATGAATTAGGTTTTCAGGATATTGCTCGTTTTTACATAGTCTGCGAGCCTGATACTAAAACAGGTTATTTAGAGTCGCTAATTTTAGCCTCATTACCCCCAGAAAAACGAAACTGTATAGAACGTTTTGTCGAATGTTCGGAAATTAATCCTAAACAAATTCATAAAACAATCATTAATCATCTCTACACGATTGCCTATCCAGACCCGCCCTACAATTTCGATCATCCTTATTTTGACGAACTGAAAAACGAGTTAAGAAATCTTTTTTGATGACTCCGTAACAAAATCCAATGCCCCTTTCCGAATTTTTCCTAATCCAGCGCTTCTTCACCAAGCAGCGCGTCACCAATCCCTCAACACGCGTGGGCATAGGCGACGACTGCGCGTTGCTGTCCATTCCCGAGGGTTTCGAGCTGGCCGTGACCACCGATACCATGGTCGAAAACGTGCATTTTTTTGCCGGAGCCGACCCGGAACTGCTGGGCCATAAACTGCTGGCCGTCAATTTGAGCGATCTTGCCGCGATGGGCGCAAAGCCTGTTTCGGTGACGCTGGCACTAACCCTGCCTAAGGTCGATGAAGACTGGCTGACGGCTTTTGCCAAAGGATTCTTAAATCTGGCCGAGCGTTACTCAGTGGACTTGATCGGCGGCGACACCACCTCCGGCCCGTTGACCTTGACCGTTCAGGCCATGGGTTTAGTCCCGAAGGGCAGGGCGCTGATGCGTTCTGCGGCGCGGCCCGGCGATTTTATCTATATGACCGGCTGTTTGGGCGATGCGGGTTTGGGCTTAAAGATAAAACAAGGTTACGACTGCGCCGATTCCGGGGCCGCTTTAGCGCGGTTTAACCGGCCGGAACCGCAGGTCGAAGCAGGGCAGGGCCTAATCGGCATCGCCAATGCCTGCATCGATTTATCGGACGGACTGGCAGGTGATCTGGGTCATATTCTGGAGCAAAGCCAAGTCGGAGCGTGTCTTGATTGGGATGCGTTGCCGCTGTCAAAAGCGGTGCTAACCTACATCAACGATACCGGCGATTGGTCGATGCCGCTGACGGCCGGGGACGATTACGAACTGTGTTTTACCGTAAGCCCCGAGCAAGCCGATAAGCTGACCGTAACGGCTGCCAAAATCGGCATCATCGAATCCCAACCGGGTTTGCGCTTGAACAAGTCGGGTCAGATCCAACCATTAGAGGTCAAAGGCTTTGAGCATTTTTCTTAATACCAAGTTGGGCAAAAACAAACTGACACCCAAGCAGATACTGTCCGACCCGATCCTGTTTCTGGCCTTTGGTTTCGGCTCAGGATTGGCAAAAAAAGCCCCCGGTACCCTGGGTACATTGGCGGCGGTTCCGGTTTACTGGCTGTTTGCGCAAACCAATTTATACGCCTACAGCCTGTTGACGCTGATCGTCACCGCTGCCGGTATCTGGATCTGCGACATCGCCGCAAAAAAACTCGATGAACATGACTTTGGCGGCATCGTTTGGGATGAGATTGCCGGTTACCTGATAACCCTGTGGCTGGTTCCCTTTTCATGGCAAGCTATGGTGTTGGGCTTCATTCTGTTCAGGTTCTTCGATATACTCAAACCGTGGCCGATTAAATGGGTTGACCGGCAAGTGCACGGCGGTCTGGGCATCATGCTGGATGATGTGTTGGCGGGTGTGTTTGCAGGCGGTTTGCTGTTTTGGGCTTCAAGCTATTTTTAGCTTTGGTTTTTGGTTAGCAAAAAAAATCGCGGGCGGCGGGGTTCCCAATCCTCTTTTCTAACGCTCTAATGTTCGGAAGCTCTAAAGCATTCCTCCGTCGTACGTATCGGCAATAAACTTGATCTATTAATCGGTATATCCTGTCTTCGCGTCCTATCGAGCCGTCCGATATGCGATCAGCATCCAGGATTTTTAGATACAGGACCCAGGCTTCCTCTGTCAATTTCCTAAGCATCGCTTTAGTCCTAAATCTACACAAATATTTTTGGTGTAGATTCAGCTTAACATGCAGACGCGTAAGCAGTCCCTGACAAGCGGGTTATTAATGCCGCTTAAAAACCATCAATGTAATATCATCGTTGAAGGATGTGCTGCAGCGAAATTGCTTTAGTTGCTCCAGCAGTATTTCAATGATGGCCTGCGGGGATTGTTGTGAGTGCTGGACGAGAATCTCGCTGACGCGTTGTAGGCCGAAAAATTCACCTTCTGGATTTTCCGCTTCGGTTAAGCCATCGGTATAGAGCAGGATTAAGTCGCCCTGGGATAGCGTGGTGGTTCTTTCCTCGAAAACCACGTTTTTGTTTACACCCAGTATTAAGCCATCGGCATCCAGTTGCCTGCATTCGGATTGGGAGGGGCTGAGCAGCAGGGGAGGAGGGTGGCCCGCATTGGAAAAACTCAGTTGCTGGGTGGTGATGTCGTATTGCAGATAAAACAGGGTGATAAAGTAGTCGGACCTGTCCAAGTCCTCAAAAAGAAAATTATTCAGGACGCTTAAGGTTTCTGAAGGTGTGCCCAAGCCGCTGGCCTGGGTGCGAATGGCGCTACGGGTTTCCACCATAAACAGCGCAGGGCCGACTGAATGACCGGAAACGTCGGCAATGATCATGTCCAGACGGCTCTCGTTACGGTAGAAATAATCGAAATAGTCGCCGCCAACCTGATCGGCCGGCAGGCAGAAACCGGTGACCTCAAAATGAGGAGATTTGATCGGTGCCGAGGGTGAAAGCGATGCCTGAATGCGCTGGGCAATCTTGATTTCGCTTTGGGCAATGGCCAGATTGATTTGCGCTTGGCGAATTGCCGCTTCTGTAGCTTTTCGCGTTGTAATGTCTACGATGGTACTCAGCACCAGCGTTTCTTCTTTGCTATCGATCAGGCTGAGGCCTATTTCAACAGGAAATTCAGTCCCGTCTTTGCGTAACCCGTAGAGGTCTTGGCCCATTCCCATAGGTCTGGACACAGGGGCGGCAAGGTAGGCTTGGCGAAAGCCAACATGTGCACTCCGAAAGCGTTCCGGTACTAATATTTCAACCGCTTGCCCAATTAATTCAGTGCGCGAGTAACCGAAAAATGTTTCTGTTTGCGAATTGACCATCTCGATCGTTCCTGATTTGTTTACCATGACAATCGCATTGGGCGATGATTCCACCGCTTGCCGGAACCGATGTTCCAGGTGTTTACGCTCGGTAATGTCGTGGATAAAGCCGCTGAATATATACGCATTACCCAGTTTTAACGGGGAAAAACTGAGTTCAACAGGAAATTCGGTGCCGTCGCGGCGAATGGCGGTTTGCTCAAGCAAACGATTTATCAACGGGCCGCCCCCTGTGCGCAGGAAATCTTCCAGTCCCTGGCGATGTGCATCGCGAAACTGTGGCGGGATAATTAACTCATCAAGATGCCGGCCGACGGCTTCATCCTTAGTCCAACCGAATATTTTTTCTGCCGGATGATTCCAGTCGGTAATGATGCCGTAAGAATCCATAATCACGATGGCATTCAGGGAGCTTTCAATAATCAGGCGAATGCGCTTTTCACTTTCGATCAACGCATCCTGGAAATGCATCCTGGCGGTAATGTCCCGATCAACCCCCCGCCATTTAAGCAGCTTTCCCTCGGCGTTGATTATCGGCAGTCCGGTCGATTCTGTCAGTATCTGGCGGCCGTCTTTATGCCTATAGTGGGACAGCAGCGCATAAAAAGGCCGGTGGCTGGTCGCGTAGCGCTGCTGGTTTGCTTTATCCTGGGGCGTTAGAAATTCGGTATAGTGTTTGCCGATCACTTCATCCGGACTATAACCGAGTATTTGGCTGACAGCCGCGCTGCTGTAGCTATAGTAGCCATCGGGATCCTGCTCCCATAACCATTCGCCGGCCATTTCCGCCATTTGCCGAAAACGATTTTCGCTTTCGGCCAATGCCGATTCGGTGCTGAGGCATTCAGAAGTCCCTCCGATTCCGCGCGGGACAGGTCTGTCCTGAGCAGCGTCGAAGGGGCTATCCTGAATCAGTAAAACAATGTCGGTTTTATTGACTGTCCGGGCGGATAAGACAGCTAACGATATGAGTGCCCGGATTTTGTTATTGGCCTTGGTGACTATTTCGCCGACAAAGCTTGCAGGGACTAATCCGGCGTCTTTGTCGGTTATCTCGGCAAAAGCTGCTTGCCATAACGCCTTGTCGCTTCCGGCAGCGTAGATAAGGTCAACCGGCTTGCCGATCAGTTCTTGTTCGCTGTAGCCTAAAAACGGTGCGGCGGAAGGAGTAAGCTGTTTAATGCGCGGTGTGTCATTCTCTAAATGACCCAGCTCAAGGACAAGAATGTGGGGGGGGGGCCGGTGCATGAGTTGGGTAGATTTAAACAAGTTCATCGTCCGTTTGCCTGAATTACCGCCAAAAAATCAAGACACTTACTCTGGGTAAGCCCAACTGCTTATCGATGATAAGAAACTCAACACCATTTAGCAATCTATATTTAGTGTGGCTGTGCGGTACGGGGTGGGACTTGTGGGATCGATTTAGGGATGTGTTTTGATGTGAATCTAATTCGTGCTGTTGGCTTTTTAAGGTCAATGTTTATGGCTATTTGTTCGTGCATATATGCTTGGTTTTCGTGGATGAGCTGATTTTCCCAGATTAATACTTAAACACAATATTGGCATGGATGCGGTTATTGCCCGCTTTAGTTGTCCCCGACTCAGCAGTGTCCAGCGCCGTGGCAAAGGCGATGTTGCCCATGAAATACTCACGCCATTGATAGCGCGCTCCAATTCCCGTTCCGCTCAGGTGCCAGTCTTTGACTTGTCCCGCAGCAGTGCTTTGCAGGCGACCGTGCCCATAATCATAAAAGGCAAAGAGATTGACTTTTTGCCCTTCGATTGCGGCTAAGGCAGGCAAAGCGGGTGTAGTGACCTCAAACTTTACAATCTGACCGCTATCGGCCCCGGTTTCGCGTTGATCATAACCGCGCACATCAAAACTGCCGCCTATGCCGAGTTGCTCACCGGCTATCAGCGGGCCGTGGCTCTGTTGGCCGCTCAGCATGGTTTGTAATAGCCAATCTTTAACGTTGACCGAAAAATTGCTGCCGAAGCGCAGTAAGTCCCAGTTTTGCTTGGCATTAAGGCGGGCCGCTTGATAATGCGCATCGGTATTGTGTCCGCCGAAGTCGGTATTGCCCACCCACTGGACATAATAGCCGGTGTGGGTGTTTTGCCAGGGATACTCGCCTTTATAAAGTACGCTAAACGGCGCACTGCGGACATTGGTGCCCAACTGGGTATTTTGAAATTGAATATCATTGATGAAATAGCGGTTATCAATACCAAAATCCAGGCTATGTTCGTATTTGCCCCATTTGGGTAAATACTGCTGATAGTGGATGCCATACATCTCACCCGATCCGGTCACCGTTAAATCGGTTGCCACCGTGCCGGTATTAACCGAGGAGTTGGCATAATAGGCACTCAGCCAGCCTTTGAGTTTATAAATAGGCAGACTGTAACTGCCTCCGTATTGCTTAACGGTATCGGCGTGGTCGGGGGAGGTTGAGTAACTGGCGTTGACGATATGATCCAAGCCCCACAAGTTGCTGTATTGTAGTGCGCCGGTCATCCGGTAATCTCCCGAAGTCTTTGTGCCGTAATTATTGACGATTAAAGATGCTTGGTAGGGCCGGTGTTCGGAGACTGCAACATTAGCATCCAATTTATCGGGGGTTTTACTGGGTTTAAAGATAACTTGCACCTGTTTCGAAGGATGTTTATTGGCCACTTTAATTGCATCCGCCAAATCCTGCGTATTCGGCGACTCAGGCTTATTAAGGACGGGTAAGCTGGCAATGATATTGTTCCGGGTAAAGTATTTATTTCCGGTCACTTCAATTTCACCCAAGCTAAAGGAGATAACTTGCAGTTTTACATCGCCGGTCGAGAGCGTTTGCGGCGGTACTATCACCCGATAAAACGGATAGCCTTGTTCGTGAATAATCTGCTCAAGCGCCTTGCTGACTTCCTGTAGCTCTTTCAGCGTGTAAGGTTTGTTTTGCAGCGGCTTAAAATGGTCGTCAATAAACGTTTGCGAAAGCGGGGATAAACCTTCAACCGAAAAATGCTTAATATCAAACTTGAATTCCGGCGGTACTGCAGCTAGGCAAAATGCCTGGGGCACCAGACTTAAACTGGCAGTGATTAAGGCTGATCTGACTAGGCAGACTGTAAACCAATGAATTTTTTTATCCATTTTTCGTTGTTTTTTCATGACTTTTTTGTTGTGTAGACGAATCAATTTCTGTACTAACTGCGTAGAGGCGCTGCATTAACAACCATCAAGTAAGTTGCCGGGATCGTTGCTGTTAAATTGACTCGCCGTATTAGACTGATTATTGTTTTGTGCAGACTCATTCAATTGACTGGGCGATGTCGTCGTTTCGCCATTCTTGTTTGTAGAGCCGGTTTCGCCTTCTTTAACCGTCGTGGAGTTTTTGCTGGCGTTAGGGTCAATGGTCGCTCCCCCCTTAGTCACAGTAACCGATGTATCTCCTCCTTTGGCGGAAGGCTTGTCCTTAAACACGTCCTTGGGATCGGTTTTATTGGTATCCGGCCTGGGCGCTTCTCCGGGCTTAGGGGCAGTCGGCGGAGTGGGCGATATCACCGGCTGTGCATTGGGATCGGGCATGGTGAGCGTATTCCCCTCTTTCACATCATGCTCGACTCCATCGTTAGTTCTCACAAAGGTTGTATCCTGCCAAGTCGTTTGTTTAAGACTTGTCCCGTCTGTATTTGTGTCACCACCAGAGCCTCTTATGCCGATAGTGGCGACAGGGGTGTCCAGCTTATAGGCACTGTGATCGTTTTTGCCGATACTGCCGGTTAGCGCACGCAGTCCCCCGGTTGCTAAACGCATTAAAACCTGATCTTTTTTGCCTTTAATCTGGTAATTGTATTGCTTAATATCCAACTCACTGTCGGCTTGCAACGTGACTTTTTGACCGTCAGGGAATACCAGCAGCGCATAACTATCTTTTTCACTGGAAATGAAGTCGGAGTTATATACCGCTTTGCCCAGCGACAGGGGACGTTCTTTGGCATTTTTGTCGGCACGGCTTATGGCGTTCACTTCCCCTTTAATTTCAACGACACGAGCCACAGGGCTTTGCTCGGTTCTAACTGCATTGGCTTCGGCTTCTTTTTTTGCCCGTTCTTCGCATTCCTTGTCACAAATAGCGACAGTAAATTCTGATTTTTCGGTGCTGGGTTTAACAGTGGCTGTCGGTGTTTTTATTTGGAAGCTTTCAGGATGGTCCTTGGCAATGTCGCCGGTGCTGGCGTTAACGCCGCCTTGATGTAACACCAACTGCGCAGTTTTATTGGACGACTGGCTGTCGTAATGATCGATACTGAAATTACTGTCTGGACGCACGGTAATCTTGGCACCGTCGGTAAATTCGATAATCACAAAACTGCGCTCGGTGGTCTGGATATTGTCACCCTGAAAAATCTCGGTGTCTTTGCCTAGAATGCGCGGCGCAGCTCCTGGCTGTTGGGCGGCGTTACTGCCCTTTACAAAGCTGATATGGCCAACGACTAAAGGCGCGGAATAAGCAGGCAGGGTGATAATAACCAAGCACAACCATAAGCCATAATGTTTAATAACTTGGGCTAATTGAATAGGCATGGTAGTCCTGCAAAAAGAGGATGAATGGATTATCATTTAGTGCACTGCTTGTTGGTTTTTTTGTCTTCCGCTGTGGGGTTTGTCAATCCACCCGTATTTTCATCGGCCAGTGGATTCCCTGATTGCGGCATTGTTCCTAACACTGCAGCGGTAGTTGTCTGTGTGGACGTTGTTATGATATTTCCACCAGATGATGCGCCACCATTAAAGTATTGCGAATAAAAACCCGCGTAACTTCCATTAAGAACGCCACCGGTTAGAGTAATGCCGCCCGCTGAAATAGGTGAATTAATGGTGAGAAAGCCGTTATTACCGGCCGTAAGATTGACGTTGCCGCAGCTGCCCGATGTTAAACAGGTATTAATGCCGTTTATATCATAGTAGTCGTTGGTAGATGAGGTGCCGCCGGTCAATTGTGTGATAGTAAGATTCGAGCCATTAATGAAGGTGAAGTTCGATCCCAACGTCCGGGCGGCAAGATTGGTGATGTTATTGACCGCGTTCAGCGTCACCGCGCCGTTTGCTTTAATGCCCAGATCCTGCACATTAATGGCAGTGGCGCTTTGTGTGATACCGCCACCGCTTAATAAGCCGATGCGGGTGGTTGCGGCGTTTCTGTCAGAGAGGGTTGAGCTGCCATAGGTGATGCCGGCAACATAAATGTCCCCTGAGTTAAGGGTATTCGAACTGTCGTAACCGATGCCGATAACTGGGGCCTGTATTCTCCACAGCTCGGTTATACTCAGGCAAGTTCCCGAACCACCGATACAACCCGCGCCGATTGTGATGGGGCGCCAGGCGGTATATTGGTTGATGCTTGCCTCACCGGCTATAACCCTACCATTGCCGGCACTATCCCAGGCTAGGGTGTCCGTGGTCAGATCAACGCTGGCGGTGCCGGCATTGATAAGGCTATTAATGGTTAGGGCTTTGGAAGTAATGTCTATGTTTTTATTATTGGTGGTGATGCCGTCAATTTTGGTGACGCCGTCAGTCGACAGGATGCCGGACACGGTAAGATTGCTGTTGGAGAAAAAGCCAAAACTACCCGTACCCAGGCCGCCCATACTTAAATCAGCAGCAAGGTTGCTTATATTGTTGCCGGAATTTAACAACGAAACCGATCCCAATGTTTTTAATCCCAGTCCGCCGCCAACCAGGTTTGCTCCCGATTGCTGATTGATGCCCACATTGGATTTCAAACGAATATCATAGGCAGAAGGTACGGTAATGCCGCTGACACCATCCACCGTGGCAACTGTCAGCTGGTTAGCTGAGTAGTACTGGAAATTACCCGCTGTGGCCTTGCCTGAAATTACGCCAGCACCATTCGCTTCGGTTAATTTCACTGACGTTCCAGATAAACTCAGTCCAGATAAAGCGGCGATTGTTGCGCCGGCTTGCTGGGTAATAGCGCCGCCGGAAGTCAGGTTCAGCGCATTGGAAATTTTCGTCAATGACAGGGCAGACTTGATGTCAATGGCTCCGCTGCTGGAATCGCCTATGCGCAGAATGGGGGCAGTGATGGTATTTAATTCGGCGTTACTCAGTTCAAGCGTGCCCAATGCGTCGCCGGTAGTAATGGCGGCAACATCAATGGCGTTGTTGCTCAAGAGGCTGACAGAGTTGCTGCCGCTGATCGTACCGCTTTCGAGAGCCATTTTGTCAGCTTTAAGACTAACATTGCTGGCGCTTATTGCCCCACTATTGGTGATCTTGCCGGTGTTAATGATCGTAACGTTGCTATTAGCCGCTGAGTTACTGACGCCGGTGAGAGATAGATTCGTTGCGGTATTGGTCAGCGCAATGTTCCCGCTGGTGCTGTTGGATGCATGAAAGCTGCCAACCGTATTCGCGCCATTCAATGTTGTTCCGAGACTGGAACTCGTCGTCAAAAGCCCCGTCGTATTAATGACGCCGCCCGCTTCGGAGATCGTTCCTGCTGACGATGTAAGCGATACTGATCCGGAGGAAGTGATATTCTGGTTGACACTGATGTTGCCAGCGCTGGTGGTGATGTTGATGGGATTGGTGTTGCCGGTAGCCACAATGCCGTTGAAGTAAGTACCCGCACCAATGGTCAAAGACTTTCCATTGTTAAAGGTTAGACTGCCGGTGGAACTGTCTATTTGTGCAGCTAGCGTGTTCACCATATTGGTTCCCGTCAAGCTGACCCCGCCTGGTAAACTGCTGCCGTTAGTGGTGCCTATGTTCAGTGTATTGGCGGTAATCGCGGACGTTGCCCCCCCGGTGATAGAATTGCCGGCATTGAACCAGACATTGCCGGTGGTGGAAAGGCTGGAGTTGGTGCCAAAAGTGATGTTGCCTGTCCCCGAGGTTACAGCCCAGCCCGTGTTATTCCACCCGGCGATCAGGTTGAAATCGCGGCTGCCGCTACTACTGACGGAAACTCCGTTGGCAAAGTTGATGTTGCGATTGGCGAGTAGCGTCAGGGTGCTGGGTCCTGTTACCGTTCCGCCGGCATTGATGTTGATGTCGCCATTGCCGCTGGTGGCGTTGGAAGTTTGTATCGACAAGCTGCCCGATTGGGCATTAATGGTAGCCCAGGTAAGGACGGAGTTGGCCGTAGCGCCGGAGAATATGCCGGTGTTAAAGGAACCGCCGCCAAAGCTGTCCGTGGAGTTTTCGATAGCTATATCTGACGGGTCAAGCAGCAGGGTTCCATCCGTCCCATGTGGCGCCCGCGTATCTACCAGCCCCTGGAAGTCGAGATAGTTGTGTCCCGAGGTTTCGACGAAGCCGCCGTTGCCGCTGTTGGCCCCACCCTTGGCCGAGATGTTGCCGTAGACTCTCGTCGTATCTTCCGACCAGACAATGACCTTGCCGCCATCGCCATTAGTCTTGGCATCGGCTTTTATGGTTGTGTCTTTGCCGACATAAGCCGCTTTGGCATTGTGAACGTCAGAATTTTTGCCCTGATAATCACCGCCGATTAAAACCTGTCCGCCGCCATTTTCGCCGCTGGCGTCAATACGCGCCTGATCCAGAACACCAACGCGTTCGCCGAGCAGTTCTATCGTGCCGCCTTTGCCTGTAGTGAGCTGAGTCGAACTGCCGGTTTGAGTGGCCTGAGCTTCGATGGTGCCATATGCCAAAGTTGTGCCGGTTTTGCTGTCGATATGGATAGTCCCGGCATCGCCCTGGCTGTTATTGGCCGATATTGTGCTACCGGAGGCTAGCGTTATGTCCCCTTGCGCAACCAGTTGGATATGGCCTTGTTTATCTATCTGGACGCTGTCGGCATTGATTTCGCCGCTGTGCGTAATGGTGCCGGCAAACACGTTAATTGCGCCG
>Ga0208789_1000757_pt1 | contig 25044 bp, 23 predicted proteins | sample Methanotroph_Enr_FD_187368 | JGI IMG/M metagenome (GOLD analysis project Ga0208789, IMG submission 187368) | Enriched soil microbial communities from Old Woman Creek wetland in Ohio, USA - Methanotroph_Enrichment_5 (SPAdes) (version 2) | ecosystem: Environmental > Terrestrial > Soil > Wetlands...
TAATTGAGAAAGATTCAAGCAGCAGAAAAAGCAGCAGGAAATGATACCGGATAATAAAAACCAGGATATTACGCATAGTAAGCTACGGCATCTTTTGTAAAACGGTGTTATTTAATTTAAGAACACGGAACAGCGATTAACGAATCAGGATGTAATTAAAGTTTGCGTTTTTGCTACTTTTAAAATCTAAAACGTTAATCTCTGTTCGATATTCAAATTTTGTTTTAATAAATGAATCCAGGAACAGCACTATTTTATAAGGAAGGTAAACTTATCAAAATTCTTAAGGGCAATACCTGTACCACGGGCTACGGCATGTAACGGATCGTCGGCAACATGAACGGGTAATTTGGTTTTCATATGGATGCGTTTGTCGAGTCCGCGAAGCAATGAACCACCGCCTGCCAGGTATATACCGGTTTTGAAAATATCGGCAGCAAGTTCGGGGGGTGTCATTTCGAGCGCATTCAGTACAGCTGCTTCAATTTTTGAAATCGATTTATCCAGCGCATGCGCAATTTCGGCATAGTTTACATATACTTCTTTCGGAATGCCGGTAAGCATATCGCGACCATGTACTGCATAATCAGGTGGCGGGTTATCAATTTCGGTAAGGGCTGAGCCAACTTCAATCTTGATAATTTCCGAGGTGCGCTCACCAATATTGATATTATGCTGTTTGCGCATATATTCCTCAATGTCGGCGTTGAAATCGTCGCCTGCAATACGGATGGATTTATTGTTTACAATACCGCCAAGAGCGATGACTGCGATTTCGCTTGTTCCGCCGCCGATATCAATAACCATGTTACCGGTAGGCTCGAGAACGTCAATTCCAATTCCGATGGCTGCTGCCATAGGTTCGTGGATAAGGCGGACTTCCTTTGCCCCGGCCTGTTCGGCAGAGTCTTTTACGGCGCGTTCTTCCACTTCGGTAATTCCTGAAGGGATACAGATAACCATTCGCAATGCAGGTGGGAAAAGGCTGCGACTTGGTCCGATCATTTTGATAAACTCACGGATCATATATTCAGCCGACTGGAAATCGGCAATTACGCCGTCACGCAGCGGGCGTATAGTTTTAATGTTTTCGTGGGTTTTGCCATGCATCATTTGTGCCCGTTTGCCCACGGCAAGCACCTTGCCGGTATTCCGTTCGATAGCAATGATCGAAGGTTCATCAACAACTACTTTGTCGTTATATATTATAATGGTGTTGGCAGTGCCAAGATCCATCGCAATTTCTTTGGTAAGAAATGAAAAAAGTCCCATGAGTTCGTATTCTTCCTTTTTTTAAATGTGTTTTTTCTTAAAAATTATCCGGATAATTATCCGGAATCAGTATTAGTGTTTGAAATGCCTTATACCGGTAAATGTCATTGTCATATTCTGTTTATTGCAATAGTTAATTGAATCTTCATCGCGTACTGAGCCTCCGGGCTGTATTACTGCAGTAATCCCTTCGTTGTGTGCCAGCTCAACCGAGTCGGCAAACGGGAAGAACGCATCCGAAGCCATTACAGCGCCATGCAAATCGAGGTCATATTCTGCCGCTTTTGAAATTGCATGTTTCAATGCGTCAACCCTTGAAGTCATTCCACATCCGGCACCAAGGAGTTGTCCGTTTTTTGCCAGTACGATAGCATTGCTTTTCAAATGTTTAACAATGATATTCGCAAAAAGCAAATCTTTAACTTGTTGTTCATCAGGATGAGTTTCGGTTACGGTCTTCAGGTCATCCGCTGTTTCGGTGTGTGTATCCTTCAACTGTTCGATTACCCCGTTAAGAACTGTCTTAAATTGTTTAGCCTGAAAATCAATTGGTTTAATCCGCAAAATTATTCTATTTTTCTTTGACTTTAAGAGTTCCAATGCATTTTTTTCAAATCCGGGTGCAATTATTATTTCGAAGAATAATTTATTCACCTCTGCAGCGGTTTCCATATCAATAATTTTGTTGGCAATCACCACTCCCCCAAAGGCAGAAACCGGGTCCCCTGCAAGCGCATCGCACCATGCCTGTTTCAGGGTCGGTCGGCTTGCAACGCCGCAGGCATTGGTATGTTTGATAATTACAAACGTAGGTTCAGTAAATTCGCGTATCAGTGCAAGTGCAGCCTCCAGGTCAACGAGGTTATTATATGAAATGGCTTTCCCGTGCAATTGTTCGAATACTTCAGCCAGATTACCATAAAAAAAGCCTTCCTGGTGGGGGTTTTCTCCATATCGTAATACTTTGCTTTCAGTAAAGCTTTGTTTGAATGCCTTGATCTTAGTTTTACGGTTGAAATAATTGAAAATAGCCGTGTCGTAATGCGATGAAACGTTAAACGCCTGTGCTGCAAAATAATACCTGTCATCCAGATCAGTGGTCCCGTCTTTTTCGTCAAGTAATGTAATCAGGTCTCTATACTGGGCAACTGAAGGCACAATTATCACATCTGCATAATTTTTTGCGGCTGCCCGTATGAGTGAAATTCCGCCAATATCAATCTTTTCAATGATATCTTCTTCTCCGGCTCCTGAAACCAGTGTTTCTTCGAATGGATAAAGATCAACAATAACGAGATCAATTGGTGGAATTTCATATTCCGCGGCTTGTTCTAAATCTTCTGCATTTTCGCGCCTGAAGAGAATCCCCCCGAATACTTTGGGATGGAGTGTTTTTACGCGGCCACCGAAAATTGAAGGATACGATGTCAGGCTTTCGACAGTTTTTGCTTCAATTCCAAGTCCACGGATAAAGTCATAGGTTCCCCCGGTGGAATAAATGGTGACTCCCAGGGCGTTTAATTTTTGAGCGATTTCGTCAATATGGTCTTTGTGATATACCGAAATGAGTGCTGATCGTATGGCTTTTGTAGTATTCATGGGCATTGTAACTTTTCTGATTGCGTTTGCAATTTTATTAAATTTTAAGTCAGGATTTAAGTAGAACGCTAAAAACAATCTTTAATTATTGATTGTGCAGGATAATAGTAAATAACATGGAAATTGTATGTAATTTTACATCAGGATAGCGATAAAGTCCTGCTGAGATCTGAATTGTCATAAAACAAGAAAGAAGTTACCGGAAAAGGGAATCCCTGATTGCAGCAGGTAGTCTGAATGGTGAACCCCTTTCAAAAAGGTAAAATAAAAAAAAGTAAAAAGTTAAAACAAAGTCATGCTTTATCTGAGGTTGATTCGTGAATCGTTTGCGTTTGCCATGCAGGCAATTGTTGCCAATAAGGTTAGAACATTTTTATCGCTGTTAGGTATAACTATCGGTATATTTTCTGTTATTTCGGTATTAACTGTTTTCGACAGTATCGAAATGAAATTGCGAAAGAATATAGAAGAACTGGGCAGTAATGTGCTTTTTATACAAAAATGGCCCTGGGCCATGGGCGACGCGAATTATGCCTGGTGGGAATATATGAAACGCCCTGAGACGCGCCTGCAGGAAATGGAGGAAATCCAGAAACGCAGTAACTTGTCTGATGCTGTTGCCTATTATGTCGGTACCGAACGTAACATTAAGCAAAACGGAATTACATTTGAAAATGCTACCATAATAGGTGTTTCCCAGGATTATGAAAAGGTTGATGTACTCAACTTTGGACAGGGCAGATATTTCTCTCTTGCAGAGTCGCAGAGCGGGAGTCCTGTTGCAATCGTCGGTGAAAAAATTATATCGGAATTGTTAGGGAATACGGTGGACCCCATTGGGAAAGAGCTGAATGTATTCGGTCGCAAAGTTCAGATCATAGGAACTTTTAAGAAAGAAGGAGATAACACGTTCGGAAATTCGAAAGATTCCTGGGTTATGTTGCCTGTAAATTTTGCCCGAAACTTTATTGATCTGAATAGCGATAATATCGGTTCATCAATTATGGTTAGGGGCAGAAAGGATATTACGAATGATGCTCTGCGTGACGAACTGACAGGAATTATGCGATCCATTCGTAAAATAAAGCCTTTTGCCAAGGACAATTTTGCGATCAATGAAACAAGCATTATTACACAGGGCTTCGACAAGGTATTTGGTGTTATTGCCATTGTCGGGTGGATAATAGGTGGGTTTTCATTGCTTGTAGGTGGTTTTGGTATCGCCAACATTATGTTTGTTTCGGTAAAGGAGCGCACCGCGCAGATAGGCATTCAGAAATCGCTTGGAGCCAGGAATGCATTCATCTTACAGCAATTTCTTTTCGAAGCTGTATTTTTATCCATGTTAGGCGGTCTGTTTGGTTTGTTGCTTATTTATATAGGGACGGTATTGGTCACCAAATTTGCAGGAATGGAACTCGTACTTAGTTTGAAAAATATCATACTTGGCATGTCGGTATCTGCATTTATCGGATTAGTTTCGGGATTATTTCCCGCATGGTCTGCTTCTCGTCTCGATCCTGTGGAAGCAATGCGCTCAACATTTTGACAATGGTTGTTCCGGAATTTTATTTTGGTATTCACACTTGCTGAAGCCGGTTATTGAATCCTAAATTTGCGATGCAATTGTTCATTATTTAAGCTATATTTGCCAAAGGTCTATTTTATAAATGGAAAAACGCTGGGTATTAAAACAAAAAGGGGATGCTTCTATGGTTTCGGGGATTGCCGGAGCACTGGGAATTGAAAATGCACTGGCTGAATTACTTGTGCAAAGAGGCGTTACCAGTTTTGAAGAGGCAAAGGCGTTTTTCAGGCCCGACCTTTCGCAGTTACACGATCCTTTCCTGCTCAACGATATGGATAAAGCCATTGATCGCATTGAAGCAGCCAAAGCCAAAGGGCAAAAAATCATGGTTTACGGCGACTACGATGTGGATGGTACCACCGCTGTTGCGCTCGTCTATGCTTTCCTGAAGGAAAACGGGTTTGAAAATCTTGACTATTATATTCCCGATCGGTACAGTGAGGGTTATGGCATTTCTTTCCAGGGAATTGATTACGCACAGGAACAGAATTTCGCGCTGATCATTGCCCTCGACTGTGGAATTAAATCTGTCGATAAAGTACAATATGCCAATGAACGTGGCATAGATTTTATTATCTGCGACCACCACCGGCCGGGTGATGAATTACCACCTGCAGTGGCCGTGCTCGATGCCAAACGGATTGATTCCACCTATCCATTTAATGAGCTATCGGGCTGCGGTGTTGGCTTCAAACTGATACAGGCATATGCCAGGACGCATGCTATTTCATTCGAAAGTCTTTATAAATACCTCGACCTGGTTACCATCAGCATAGCTTCAGATATTGTTCCCATTATCGGTGAAAACCGCATACTTGCCTACTTCGGGTTAAAGCTTATCAATACCAATCCGAGGCCTGGCATTGAATCTATTTTAGGTGTAGCCAATATCGTGCGCAAACCGGATGAGGAAATAAGCAAAGAAGGTGAAGATAATGGCCTGCTGTTCAACCGCGAACTCACCATCAGCGACATGGTTTTTGTGGTAGGTCCGCGGATTAATGCCGCCGGACGCATTGAAAGCGGTCGTAATTCGGTAAAACTGCTGGTTTCGCCTGATATGGAAACCGCTGCCGGAATTGCCCAGCAAATTAATGACTTTAATACCGAACGGCGTACACTCGATACTCAGATCACGCTCGAAGCCCTTGAGATTATTGCTAAAGATGATAAACTCCGTAAAGCAAGGGCAACGGTGGTATTTAATCCCGACTGGCACAAAGGCGTTATAGGGATTGTTGCATCGCGCCTCACTGAATCGTATTACCGCCCTACAGTAGTGTTAACACAATCGAATGGTTTGATTACAGGTTCGGCCCGTTCGGTGAAAGATTTTGACGTGTACGATGCCATTGATGCCTGCAGTGACCTTCTCGAACATTTTGGGGGACATATGTATGCAGCCGGATTGTCCATGAAACCCGAAAACCTGAAGCCATTCAGGGAAAGGTTCAACTCTATTGTTTCAGCCAGTATTACGGATGAAATGCTGATCCCGGAAGTGGAGGTTGACCTTGAAGTGAACCTGAACCAGATTACACCCAAATTCCTGCGCATTCTCAAACAGTTTGCTCCTTTTGGACCTGGGAATATGTCACCGGTGTTTATGACGCGCGATACGGTGGATTCCGGTCATGCACGCATTGTAGGAAAAAATCATGTTAAAATGACCGTTTACCAGGAATCTGTTCGCAGCGATCCGTATTCGGGAATTGCTTTTCAGCAGGGTGAAAAATTTGATCTGATTCAAAAAGGACAGAGCATGAACATCTGCTACCATATCGAGGAAAACGAATGGAACGGGGTTAAAAACATTCAGTTAAATATTAAGGATATCAGGTTTTGTGATGATAATTAGGAGATTGGTTTAAAACTCTCAAATAGCGTTTTATTTTAAGCAAAGTTCTCTCCTATTTTATTAGCAATTCCACAAGATCATCTCCAACAATTCTATCTCCCTGCCCACCTTCTGGTGTTAGCCTTAGCAACGGGTCTTGGCGCCTGGTGTCCCGAATTTCCTCTTCCCTGTTGTTTCTTTTCCTTTACAGGATTGTGATCCATCAATGGGAAAGGATGATTATCGATAACAGGAATTCTTTTGTTAATCAGTTTTTCCACATCCCGCAGGAATTCCTTTTCTTCAGCATCACAAAACGAATAGGCTGTTCCTTTGGCACCTGCTCTTCCGGTTCGCCCGATGCGGTGAACGTAGGTTTCGGCAATATTCGACATTTCGAAATTGATTACATATTCCAGGTCATCCACATCAATGCCGCGTGCGGCAATATCGGTAGCCACCAATACCCGCGTGGTTTGCGCCTTGAAATTTGTAAGCGCGCGCTGGCGGGCATTCTGTGCTTTATTGCCATGGATCGCCTCTGCAGTGATATTGTTCTTCAGCAGGATTTTCACCACCTTATCCGCTCCATGCTTGGTACGGGTAAAAACCAGGGCGGTTTTGATATCCTGATCTTTCAAAATACTCACCAGCAATGAGTTTTTATTCCCTTTATCAACGAAGTAAATAAATTGTTTGATTATGTCAACCGTAGACGAATCAGGCGTAACCGAAACTTTTCTTGGATTGTTCAGTATAGTTGCGGATAGTTTAACGATTTCAACCGGCATGGTGGCAGAAAAGAAAAGCGTTTGTCTCTTTTTCGGGATCAGCGCCATTATCTTTTTTACATCGTGGATAAATCCCATGTCGAGCATGCGGTCGGCTTCATCCAGAACAAGTATTTCAACGTCGCGCAGATTCAGAAAACCCTGGTTTATTAAATCCAGCAGGCGACCTGGTGTTGCAATAACAATATCCACACCGCGAAGCAAGGTGTTTGTTTGCGGGTTTTGATTCACACCGCCAAAAATTACGGTATTCGTTAATCCTGTATGACGGCCATACGCGTTAAAGCTTTCCCCGATCTGAATAGCCAGTTCCCTTGTTGGCGTGACGATAAGGCTGCGTATCTTTCTTTTCCGGTCGAAGACTTTGTTAGCACTTAGTAACTGGAGTATGGGAATGGCAAAAGCTGCTGTTTTTCCGGTTCCTGTCTGAGCACAGCCCAACAGGTCGGTGCCTTGTAATATAATGGGGATGGATTCTGCCTGTATGGGCGTTGGAATGGTGTATCCTTCTTCTTTAACAGCTCTTAATATGGGTTCAATGATGTTCAGTGATTCGAAATGCATAGTTTATTTAGTAGTGAAATATTTGTTAAGAGAGCAGACATGTGCCCTCTGAATTTTTTCGCACAGCAAAGTTTATATCGTTAGAAATTGGGAATACGCATTCCCAAATTAAGTGCCCGGAAGAATTCAAGGCAACATGCATAGGGTTGATCCCCGGTTCGCTCGTCTTAGATTGCGAATGTCAGTTAATGCGGCAAAGGTAGTCTTTTTAATGACATCTTTAACTATCTATAAAAGAATAAGATATACTTTGCGAAAGTTTCATCCGATTTTCAGAAGATTCAGGAGTCAATCAACAGGTGTTGGAATAGAGCGGAATATCTATCGTATGGTGTAAAATCATACTTATTCTCTTTGCGGTTTATTCACCCTGTCTTTCAGAACAAGTTCAATTTCTTCCAGCTTTACAGCTTTTGTTTTCAACAAAAAAGCAAGTGGTAAAGCAGATCGTCAGCTTCGTTTTTAAAAGATTTTCGTTAATGTCTTTGGCTTCAATAACAAGTCCCACTGCCTCTTCGCCTCCTTCTCTGTATAACCTTGTCGATGTCTTTTCTGTAAAATGTATTGGTGGAAGAGTCTTTTTCCTTTGCAACAATTCATCCGGTAATGGATTGCCGGAATTCATCTGTCGGAAATTCCCCTAAAGCTACTTCACTAGCTTGAATGCTGTATTGGAAATACTTACTGTCAGTTTCAAAAACCCACAGCTTCCCTGGGAATAATTTACATCTAAAAACTCTATGAACACGCATTTGTTTTCTTTTTCAACGCATATTGTTTCTATATTTTAGAAAGTACGAATTGCCCGAACATAACGAGTATCGGCTTTGCCAAAGTTGTAAAAGCTACCATCGCTAAAGTTTTGCCCCAGACCCCATTGATTGTTACTCCCTTCTGTTGAACTCCAATAGCTCATATTGGCGAATCCGCCAATAGCTAGATGGTTAACATATAACATATTCAGCTCGTCTTTACTGGGCAGATACCAATCGGAATAGCCATTAAGCACCAAAGTGTAACAAATTTGAGCGGCGATATCCGGTGCACTGCATCCATTTATAATATCAAGTGTATTCTGATTTCCTGTGCCAATGGCAGTGCCATCAGCACCATTGATGGTTATACCGTAGCATCCCCAGATGGCAGCAACACTTTGATCACTTGCTGCCGCAATAAGACCATGCTGCTCTCCTGCAATATAGCCTGGATCACCAGATTGCAGGATATAGGCTATTATTCCTCCTCCATAACTATCGCCTATGGAAAAAGTAGGACATATACCATTGGTTGTCCAAACAGGTAAGCCATTACAAACAGTAAGTGTTTGACTTTGTGTGCCAATTGGTATAGACATCCATAAGAATCCATTCCAGTACAACATTTCTCCACGCATTGTGCCGTTTTGAAAAGTACCTGTTACTCCTTGAATACCTTGAGGGCCTTGTAATCCTTGCGGGCCAGGTGTTCCATTTGCTGAAAATAATGCGTATGGCACACTCAATAGTTCACTTGTACCAACTATGTTGTAGTTTGTTCCGCCTGCCGGATCGGTTTCGGTTTTAATGAAATATGGACCTGCAGACCAGTCAATAATGCTGAATCCTGCATTTCCTCCAAATTTGATACTTACCAAGCCATCGACATTGGTGGTTGGTGTCTGTGTTTCGGTGTAGACTACTGTTCCGCTTGCCGAACCTTGTAAAATACTTATTTGCATTCCAACAACGGCTGATGAAACGAGCGCATTGCTATTGTTGCGGATAACGGCCTGGTAGCTCATTTTCTGTGGGCTTTGTGCCCCGACACTTGTTACTAAAGCTATAAATGATAAAATTGTAAATAGTTTATTCATAATTTTAGTTTTAAAATGCCCTGATAGCACGGACAAAGGCAGATGTGTTTTTTGGATTTGAGAAATACGTGTTGTTTGAGAAGATGACACCCCAATAGTTATCTTTACTGTCCTCAGTAGAACTCTGGTAAGCTGCATTATTTTGAATCCCATCTATAAAAGGCCACTCTAAGTACAATAATTCCAATTCATACTTTGAAGGGAGATACCAATCTCCATAAGTAATTCCATTTACAGCTACTGAATAATCAGCACATACTTTTGCAGCAAAATTTCCAGTAAAATTATCTGTCATTTGGGTTGCAACAATCATTGCGGTATTCATTGCGCCTGCACCCAAGCCATCTCCGGTAGCTCCGGTAGATCTAGCTTGTCCATTATACCATTGAATTAAACCTTGGTCTGTTGGTGATGCTATTAAACCATGTTGTCCATTATCATAAACATAAAAAACAATACCCCCACCATAACGTTCATTAATATAATGAGTATTTGCTAAAGTACTTATGGTTGTACCAGCGATGTTAATTCCACTCCCAGCTGTTAAAATATTTTGCTTATTGTTCCAATTCGCAATATTTGTTGTGGTAATTCCATTTGCAGCCGAAGCTACGAAGAAGGGATCTGTTTCGGTAATCGTTCCCACTGTTTTTGCATATAAAGCATAAGGCACACTTAATAATTGACTGGTGCCGGTAATGCTATAACCAGAACCACCGGAAGGATCTGTTTCTGTTTTTATATAAAAAGGACCATGTGCCCAGTCGATAGCAGTAAAATTTCCTGAAATAACGGTTCCTGTACCTATTTCTAAACTTACTAATCCATTTATATTGGTAGTTGGAGTTTGGGTTTCAACATAAACCGGAATATTTCCACCCATAGCTGAACTTTGCAGAATACTAATTTTCATTCCAACTACAGTCGAAATAACCAACACATTGCTGTTGTTTCGGATTATTGCCTGATAGCTTATTTTTTGAGGACTTTGTGCCCAGCTATCGGAAGTTATTATTATGAATGCCAGAAATGTAAAGAGTTTTCTCATAGTGTTTAGTTTTTTATAATTTTAAATATTTGAAGTTCCTTTTCGTTTTGTATTACTTTCAGAAAATAAGTTGCACTAACAAGATTGCTCATGTTAATACTTGTTTCGTCACTATCTATTATTTTTTTCTCCATAAGTTTCCCGTTGTTATCATAGAGTTGATACAACAAAGTATGAATGCTGAGTATTGCCGAAGACTCAATCTTCAACATTACAATACCATTGGAGGGATTGGGATATACAGAGTATTGCACCTTAATGCCTTTTGCTTCTTCGAGACCGGTTACAATAGAGATCTCGAAGGGCTGTTGCACGCCTTGTGCTACAGACCCATTCGCTCCGGTGTTGGTAGTGTAAACCACCTGGCCGACCGAATAGCTCAGCGATCCTCCGCTACCCGAAGCATTGCCACCTGTGACCAGGACAGCTTCCTGTGCATGCAATGCGGAAAACACTGCAAGCAATAACAGTGTCGCAAATAATTTAATTTTTTTGTTTCCCATGTTTGTAAATTTAGAATTATGAATCCAAGATGACCGCTTAATTTCCTATAGTATACCTACAGTCTTATTTATTCGGGGCGTAATTATAGCGGGCTTTTTGCTAATATCTCATCACTTTCGGGGTTTTCCCCGAAAGAGTATTTGAGATACGAAATACTTGTTTGAAGAAAACAAACTGCAAATGCTACCCAAGTCCAGTATAATGATGCAACTGCAACCATGCCTTTCGTAGGGTCTTCAAAATTTTATCCGGCAGTATTGATTATGAATCATACCTGCATCGGTTTTAAATTAAGCTTTTGTGTGCCGTTATCGTTATTTCTTTAACTAAAACCGGCATCGTGCAACTGCACTTATGGAGTAATGAGCTTCGATTATAGTAGTACATATCAAATATACAACATTCTATATGTATAATATTATTTGTTTTCACGAAAAATTAATCAACTTTCATTGAAAGGCTTGTTTATCATTGTTTTGCCGGAATTATAACGGTAGAAAAAATTAAAAAATATGGATGATAGTAAAATTTATTTACCATAAATAAGCAAATTATGGTTATGCGGGGGGGATTCCTTTGTCACAATTAGTTTTGGATGGCTATATTAAAAATCAGATTAAAAAATGCTCTAAAACCTTCTTAAAGGGAAATACAGTTACCTCCGTGGCAGATTCACCCTGTTTTTCAAAACAAGTTCAATATCTTCCAGCTTTACATTCTTTGTTTTAAGTAAAATCAGCAAGTGGTAAAGCAAGTCCGCGGCTTCGTTTTTGAATAGATCTTCGTTGTCGTCTTTGGCTTCAATTACCAGTTCCACTGCTTCTTCACCGACTTTCTGGGCTACTTTATTAATGCCTTTCCGGTAGAGTTTATTGGTGTATGAATCCACATCATTTTCATCAATACGCTGAGCAATAGTCTGCTGTAATTCATATAAAAAACCTTTGGCTGTTTCTTCCTTAAAACAGGTGGTTGATCCGGTATGGCAGGTTGGTCCGATAGGATCTGCTTTTATCAGGATGGTATCGTTATCGCAATCAATCAGAATGTTTTTCACAATCAGGAAATTACCGGAAGTTTCGCCTTTGGTCCACAAACGGTTTTTGCTGCGGCTGAAAAAAGTAACTTTTCCTTCCGACTGAGTTTTAGCGAATGCTTCCTCATTCATATACCCAAGCATAAGCACCTGCTGGTTCTGGTAATTCTGAATGATAACCGGCACAAGGCCATTATTTTTACTGAAATCTATAAGCATCGTACAGGTATTTTTTCTGTTTGCAAATAATGTTTTAATTCGGGGATTGGAATTTCTCCAAAGTGAAAAATGCTGGCAGCTAATGCCGCGCTGGCTTTGGTTTGCAGGAAGACTTCCTTAAAATGTTCCTTTGTCCCTGCTCCGCCTGAAGCGATAACCGGAATATTAACAGCCTGGCTCACATCGTTGGTAATGTCAAGTGCAAACCCGGTTTTCATTCCATCGTTATTCATGGAAGTGAGTAAAATTTCGCCGCCACCTAATTTCTCTATCTGTTTTACCCAATCCATCGTTTTAATCAGCGTGCGAATTCTGCCGCCATTAACATAAACAATCCATTCGTTGTTGATGAAATTGGTATCGATTGCTACCACCACGCATTGGCTGCCAAACTCACGGGCAATTTCCGTAATCAATTGAGGACGTTTTACGGCAGATGAATTAATACTTACCTTATCGGCACCTGCTTTGATAAGAATGGAAACATCTGCCAGCGAAATGATTCCGCCGCCAACAGTAAACGGGATATTGATCTCTTTGGCAATCCGTTCAACCAGTCTGGAAAGCGTTTTGCGGTTTTCATGGGTTGCGGTTATATCCAGGAATACCAGTTCGTCAGCACCTTCCTGCACATAGCGTTTTGCCAGTTCAACGGGATCGCCTGCATCGCGGATATCAATAAAATTGATTCCCTTAACAGTCCTTCCGTCACGGATATCCAGGCAGGGAATAATTCGTTTTTTTAACATAATTTCCGTAATTCGTTCATTGTGATTCTTTGCTCATAAATGGCTTTGCCGATAATAGTACCTTCGCATCCGATTTCAATCAGCTTTTCGACATCTTCAATGCAGGCAACTCCACCGCTGGCAATTAGCCTGACTTTGGATTTATCAATGATTTCAACATACAATTCACTTGAAGTTCCATCAAGCATTCCATCCTTGGAAATATCGGTACAAATAACGTATTGTACACCTTTATTTTCGTAATCGAGAATAAAATCGACAACATCCAGTGAAGAGGTTTTGAGCCATCCGTGTGTGGCAATTTTCCGGTCGATGCAGTCGGCTCCGAGGATGATCTTTTCTGACCCATAAATAGCCAGCCATTCGCTGAACAAACCGGGATTGTTGACAGCAATGCTTCCTCCTGTAATCTGTGATGCTCCGTTTTCGAATGCAATTTTAAGGTCTTCATTGCTTTTCAATCCACCTCCAAAATCGACTTTCAGGTTGGTTTTGGTAGCGATTTCATGCAAAACCTTAAAATTGACAATATGGTTCGATTTTGCCCCGTCCAAATCCACCACATGCAAGAATTGAATGCCATTGGCTTCAAATTCTTTGGCTACTTCCAACGGGCTTTCGTTGTAAATTTTCTTGGTGGAATAGTCGCCTTTACTCAGCCGGACGCACTTTCCACCAATGATATCTATTGCGGGAATGATTCTCATAATTCTAAAAAGTTTTTTAAGATTCTTTCGCCCACCCATGCTGATTTTTCGGGGTGAAACTGAGTTGCATAAAAGTTATCCTTTTGCATTGCTGCGCTAAAAGGCAGAATATACCGGCAGGTAGCAATGGTTTCTTCACTGAGTTCGGCATAATAACTGTGTATAAAATATACATTGTCCTCATCTCTGACTCCCTTGAACAAGTCTCCTTTCAGATTTTCCAGGCTATTCCAACCCATATGCGGAACTAGTTCAGATGGTGGGAATTTCTTAACATGAGCATCAAAAACACCGAGGCATTCCGTATCATTTTCTTCGGAGTATTTACACATAAGTTGCTGGCCCAGGCAAATACCAAGAGTAGGCTGTTTCAGCGATTTTATCAGTACATCCAAATTATGTTTTTTTAAATACTGCATCGCAGAACTTGCTTCGCCTACACCGGGGAAAATAACTTTGGAAGCAGTTCTGATCGTTTCTTCATCATCTGTAACTACGCAAGAGTATCCCAGTCGATTAACTGCATTTTCAACTGATTTAATATTCCCTGCATTGTATTTTATAATTGCTATCATAGCGTTCCTTTCGTGCTTGGAATCGAAGAATTTCCTGTTTTACTTACTGCCATCCGGAGTGCTTTGGCAAATGCTTTGAAAATGGCTTCTATCTTGTGGTGTTCGTTATTGCCTTCGGCTTTGATATTCAGGTTGCATTTTGCATTGTCGCTGAAGGATTTAAAGAAATGGAAGAACATTTCAGCTGGCATTTCGCCGATTTTTTCACGCTTAAATTCAGCATCCCAAACCAGCCAGGGTCGGCCACCGAAATCTATAGCCACCTGGGCCAGGCAATCGTCCATGGGCAGTAAAAAGCCATACCGCTCAATGCCTTTTTTGCTTCCCAAAGCTTGCAAAAATGCCTCACCAAGAGTGATGGCTACATCCTCAATAGTGTGGTGCTCATCGATATGCAGATCACCATCAACTTTTATATATAAATCCATATTCCCATGCCTGGAAATCTGTTCCAGCATATGGTCGAAAAAGCCTAGCCCGGTTGAAATAATGCTTATCCCTGATCCATCCAGGTTGATTTCTATTTCGATATTGGTTTCGGCGGTTTTACGGATCACCTTTGATTTTCTAGGCTCCGATTTTAAAAGCTGATAAATAGCAGCCCAACTTGATGTATTTAAAACGGCATCTTCACATGCGTCGGTCCCCATGTAGATTGCTTTACAACCCAGGTTTCTGGCCAGCTGAACATCGGTTAACCGGTCCCCTATCATATACGAATCAGCCAGGTTGTAATTGCCTCTGAGATAATGTGTAAGCAAGGCTGTACCGGGTTTCCGGGTCGGAAGGTTTTCGTGCGGAAGGGATTTGTCAATTATAATCTCGGCAAATTCGATTTCTTCATTTTTAAATGCCTTGATGATCTTGTTCTGAACCGGCCAAAAAGTTTCTTCAGGGAAAGATGCAGTTCCAAGTCCGTCCTGGTTGGTAACCATCACCAACTCATAATCGAGTTCCTGCGCTATTCGTGAAAGCCATTGAAAAACACCTGGATAAAACTCCAGTTTTTCCAGGCTGTCCAATTGAAAATCTACCGGAGGTTCAATAACCAGCGTGCCGTCTCTATCGATAAATAATACTTTCTTCATCGTTTATAAATTATTTAAAGCATCAATAAGTAATTGATTTTCTTCAGGACTTCCAACAGTAATCCGGATACAATTTTCAACTACATTGTGTCTGTTCCTGGTAATCACTTTTTGATTTACAAGTGCATTGTAAATTTTATTGGCATCTGTCATTTCGACAAGCAGGAAATTTGCATCCGAAGGATATATCTTTTGTACAACAGCCACTGATGACAATTGATTCTCCAGCCAGTCTTTTTGTTCCAGGATGATGGATTTTCTTTCTTCAAATTTTGCAACGTTTTCCAATACTTTCAACGCCGCCTTCTGATTGGGTTCACTCACATTGTAAGGCGGCTTTATTTTATTATACAATGAAATGATCAAATCGTTTGAATAAGCCATGCCGACTCTTGCTGCCGCCAATCCCCATGCTTTACTGAAAGTCTGCATCACAATCAGGTTCGGATACTGATCGATTTTAGTGAGGAATGAAATGGTTTTGCTGAAATCAATATACGCTTCATCCACAATAACAATTCCATTGAATTTTTGAAGTACTTTCTCAATATTTTCAAGACTGTTTGCCGTTGGATTATTGGGCGAACAGATAAATATCAGTTTCAGTCTATCATTATCCAGGAGGTTTTCCAACAGATCAAAATCAATCTGAAAGGAGGCGTTTAGCGGAACCTTTACCAGTTCCACCTCATTGATTTCTGCCGAAACTTCATACATGCCATAGGTTGGAGTAAAAACAAGGGCTTTATCTTTCCCTGGATTGCAGAAAATGCGGAAAGTCAGGTCAATCACTTCATCGCTGCCATTCCCGATAAAAATTTTATCTGTGGAAACCGATTTAATTTCAGCCAGTTTTTTCTTCAGTTCCTTTTGATGCGGGTCGGGGTATCGGTTGAGTTCACCGAAAGGATTTTCGTTGGCATCTAAAAATACGCCCTCTGTACCTGAAAATTCATCCCGGGCACTTGAATATGGTTTTAGTGAAAGAATATTCTTACGGACCAGTTTATTGATATCTGACTTTTGCATATTTTAGAGTTTAATCATTGAGTTTGGTGTTGAAAGAGTCCGGAATTACCAATCTTCACTCGTCAATCGGAGAGTTACCGCATTTTTGTGCCCAAACAAATGTTCCGCCTCCGCCATTAGTTCAATGGCAGGGCCAATATTCCGGATGCCTTCCTTGGTAAGTTCCTGGAAAGTGATTTTCGTTACGAAACTATCCACAGATACGCCGCTGAAACTACGAGCATACCCGTTGGTTGGAAGCGTGTGATTGGTGCCGCTGGCATAATCGCCGGCACTTTCGCAACTGTAGTTCCCCAGGAAAACCGAACCTGCATTTGAAATTCCGGGGATTAGTTTACGCGCCTCTTTCACAGCTAAAATAAGATGTTCCGGAGCGTACATATTACTGAATCCGACACATTCGCTCAGGTTTTCTAACTTGATCGCTTTGCTGTTATTCAGCGCTTTTTCAGCAATTGCTCTACGCGGCAATACTGACAATTGCTGTTCCAATGCTAAAAGTGTTTTGTCGACCACAGCAATATCATCCGAAAGTAAAATAACCTGGCTATCTTCTCCATGTTCGGCTTGCGAAAGTAAATCAGCAGCTACAAACACTGGATTACAGGTGCTGTCGGCAATAATGAGCACTTCGCTGGGACCTGCCGGCATATCAATGGCAACCCCAAAATCCTGGGCTATCTGTTTGGCAGCGGTTACATATTGGTTGCCGGGACCAAATATTTTATCCGCTTTTGGAATGCTTTCTGTTCCGAAAGTCATTGCCGCTATAGCCTGGATACCGCCAACGCTAAAAACAGAATGGATCCCCACCAGTTTGGCTACATATAAAATAACCGGGTTTATTGATCCGTCTTTAGCGGGAGGTGTGCACAAAACGATGTTTTTGCATCCGGCAAGTTGAGCAGGTATGCCAAGCATCAGGACGGTCGAAAACAAGGGAGCTGTCCCGCCCGGAATATAAATACCTACGGTTCCGATACCACGGCTTTCGCGCCAGCATGAAACGCCTTTGATGATTTCGATGGCATTGGGCTTTTCGATCTGCGCGACATGGAATTTTTCGATGTTGCTTTTTGCCAGCTGAATAGCTGCCTTCAGATCCTCCGGAACTTTTTCAGAAGCATCATCTATGGTTGTCTTGCTTACAACTAACGATTCCAGTTCTGCCTTATCGAAAATGAGGCTGAATTTTTTTACGCCCTTATCCCCATCTCGTTGTATTTCCGCAAATACCTGGTTCACGATGTCGTTTAACGATTCCTGTTCGGCAATGGGTCGCTGCGTGAGTTTTTGCCAGTCGTCCCTGCCGGGATTAATTATTTTTTGCATTTCTGAGAGCTATTTTGTTTTACCTGTTTCCCTTACCTGAAAGCCGGACAATTGGCAAGTAAAATTTTATTGTGTAAAATAAACGGGTTTATATTCCTGATTCTGAGACTCGTCGAATTTATCAATTCTGATCAACGCAACCTGAATTCCTGTATTTAAAGCACCATTTTTTCAATCGGGATAACCAGAATTCCCTGTGCTCCCAATGCTTTTAACTGGTCGATAATATCCCAGAATTCATCTTCTTTCACTACCGAGTGAATGCTGCTCCATCCTTCCATGGCTAAAGGTAATACCGTTGGTGATTTCATACCCGGTAAAATGGAGGATATCTGTGCAATGGATCCATTCGGAGCGTTGAGCAGGATGTATTTGTTCTCTGATGAGTTTCGGGCAGCTTTAATCCTGAAAAGCAGTTTGTCAAGGATTTGTTGTTTTATCGGGTTCAGGTTATTATTGGAGATTAAAACAGCCTCGCTCGAAAAAATCACTTCTGCTTCTTTCAGGCCGTTCATTAAAAGTGTGCTCCCGGTACTGACAATATCAAAAATGGCATCAGCTAATCCTATCCCTGTAGCAATTTCAACGCTTCCGCCAATTTCTTCAATCTCCACGCTGATATTTTTCTCATCGAAAAACTTTTGCAGAATTTTAGGATAACTGGTAGCTATCTTTTTGTTGTTGAAGTACGTTAAACCGGTATATGTTTCATCCCTTGGAATAGCTAAGGATAGTTTACAATTGGCAAACCCCAGTTTTTCGACAGTAAGCACATCCTTTTGTTTTTCCCATACTTCGTTTTCGCCCAGGATGCCAATATCAGCCACGCCTTGTTCCACATATTGAGGAATATCGTCGTCACGTAAAAATAATACTTCGATGGGGAAATTTTTGGCTTCCGTTTTTAGTTTCCGGTCACCGTTGGAGAATTTGATGCCACATTCCTTCAGCAGTTCGAGCGATTTTTCGCTGAGCCGGCCGGATTTCTGAATTGCAATTTTTAATTTACTCATACTTTTAGTTTTAAATGCTGAGTAAACGTGCGGGAAGAGGTATAAAAAAAACCCGACTGTTTACTCAGACGGGTTTCGAAATATTTTGCAGTTTACAAATATCACTTCCTCCTGGCCTGAGAGCTGGTATGAAAATGATAGTGATGCAACTGAGTGAAGTACATGATTTTTGCTTTGATGCGCTGCAAAGATAACAATACTTATTTGATTTTGTTTAAAAAATATTTCTTTAATGCCACAAGATGCTGTTTATGAGTATTATATCCCATATGCTGCACACTTGTGTTACTTGTCTTTTACATGGTTGCGTTATGTTAGTGGTATCTGAAGCTGTTCTTGCTTATTCAAAAAGGCCGTCAACTGACAGGTATCTTTCGCCGGTGTCGTAATTAAAGGTCAGAATTTTAGATCCATATGGAATTTCGGAAAGTTTTTGTGCAACAGCAGCTAATGAAGCTCCTGTTGATATTCCGCCAAAGATTCCTTCCTGCAATGCCAATTGCCTGGCAAATTCAAAAGCCTCTGCTTTTCCGACTTTTATAATTCCGTCAATCAATTCGTCCTTGTAGATTTGAGGTACAAAACCGGCTCCTAGTCCCTGCAACGGATGTGGTCCTGGTGCCCCGCCGCTCAAAACCGGCGAAAGTTCCGGTTCAACGGCAAATACCTGAAGTTTTGGAAACTCTGCCTTCAGTTTTTCAGCTATCCCAGTTATATGACCACCGGTGCCGACGCCGGTGATAATATAATCCAACCCATCCTGGAAATCGGCTAAAATTTCAAGTGCCGTTGTTTTTTTATGCGCATCCACATTAGCCTGGTTATTAAATTGCTGTGGAATCCATGAAAGAGGTGTTGCTTCGGCCAGTTCGGTTGCTTTGGCAATAGCGCCTTTCATGCCTTTTTCACGTGGTGTCAGTACAAATTCAGCGCCATAAACCGACATAAGTTTCCGGCGTTCAATACTCATCGATTCGGGCATGACCAGGATAATTTTATACCCTTTTACTGCAGCTACCAATGCCAGGCCCACGCCGGTATTTCCCGAAGTAGGTTCAATAATAACGCTGTCAGCGGTCAGTATCCCTTTGCTTTCAGCATCTTCAATCATTGCCAGGGCAATCCGGTCCTTGATGCTGTTTCCGGGATTGTTTCGTTCCAGTTTAATCCAAACCTCATGCGTCCGGCCAAAAAGTTTATTGATTTTCACATGCGGGGTATTCCCGATGGTTTCCAGTATGTTATTTGCTTTCATGGTTTATTGTTTTTAGTGAAATGCTAAAATCTAGCAGGTAAGGAAAATTTGAATTGTTATCTATGCGGATCTTCCGCATTCTGTCACTTTATAACTGTTCCTTTAGAACTTTCAGTCAAAAAGGACAGTTTGAATAAGATCTTATTGCACTGGGTGTAAACTTTACATCCGATACAAAAAGCCAGGGCCGATTCCAGTATGGCGAAAAGTACCAGGATTCCACCCAGGACAATTGTCGTTACCGAAAGTTGTATTAATGATGAAATCATTAATGCTGTTGAGATGATGAACCCGATTTTTGCCGCGAATTTTTTTCCTCCGGCATCAATGAGTTTTTCCTTAATATCAAAAACAGTAATGGCTTTTATTCCGATATACCGGAATACACTCCATTTCTTTTTGTTAAAACCCCGGACATAAAAATCGAAAGCGAGGAAAAGAAAGATGAGGGATGATTGGTGCCATATGCCAGCTAAAGCCGTAATTGCAATCAGAAATGCTACCACTCTTACCGTGGGTTCGTTTATAAGGGTTCCTTCAATTGGACAGGTATGAGCCATAATTCGTTTTAATTTAAGGTTAATGATTTTTTAGATGTATGATTTTGAAATGAAGGGATTGAATGGGCAGAAAAAAAGCCCAATCACTTTCTGCAAAAGGGCTTTACTTATAATGTTTCCTGTTGTCATTCATCTGTACAACAAGGTATTGTAAAACCCTTCCGCATACACAGGCAACAACACATGCTTAAATAAACTAAAGGATTGATGAATGTTAATTGGGCTATCATTGGATTAAGTTTTTGTAAAAAAAAAAGCTCCCCGTTTATGGAGAGCTTAATATTTTAAAAATATCCTGTTTTAAAAGCTCTCGATATATTAAACGCAGATATTACAACACATCATTGTGCCGGAAATAGCATTTAAATTTTTCAGAGTGCTCTTGTTCATTGATTCCTGTATTGAACTGCAAAAATACACATTACTTTTAAGCAACTGACAAAACAATATTCAATTTTTTTTTTGGAAGGGTTTCTCAAATCTGATTTACGCGTTACAAAAAAAGGCCAATCCTTTCGGATCAGCCTTCAAGTGAATGCTTGCTGCACTTACAGGTTTTTAATTTAGAGCGGAAGATAACTTGTGCCTGATTTATTATTCCTCTGCCAGTCAACCCTGAAGCGGGTCGGGCAGTCGTTGCCCACGATAGGCTGGTTGTTGCTGTCGAAACCAAAAGTGATGGTAGCACTCTTGTTGTCAGATGGAATTTGATGGATCTTTATTCCTGAAACAGGATCCAGGTCACAAGCTTGTCGGCATACTACAGGCTGGGTGATTTGTGTGAAAAATTCTTCGCCATTCCTGTTCGTACCCCATACTACCAGGTTCTGATAATTACCTGAGGTGCCGAATCCATCGATAGTGAGATTGTGTTCTCCGGAAGTACCTGTGAAAGTAAGTTGACGTGCTACATTCCAGGTACGGCTGGTACCGTCCTCGAACGTGGCCTGCAATGTTCCACTCACTCTTTCAACATAGGAAGTAAGAACTGTACCTACCTGCCAGCGATGGCCGCCGTTTACATTTACAAAAGTCTTAGTGCCGTTAAGAGTCACCGATTTGCCGGTAGCTGTGCGGGTAACGGTGTAATTGATGTATTTGAAGATTACCGTTGCACCGGCTTGTTCCCAATGTGTGCCCACTTTCTTTTTAATTTCAATTTTACCGGTCCTGTTCATTTTGCCGTTACAGGTTAGCCCATTATAAGTTATGAAAAATGTTACCGTGTCATTAACTATTGCCGATGAATCAACGGTTGCGTGGCAGGGTAATATTTCGGTTGATTTAAGCCCGGTGCTGCTGTTTGACAGTACAGTGGTAATATCCCCCTGAGCATCATTCATAACGCTTTCTATGTTATTCTCATCTGCCGATAATTGCACCAGTGATGCAGGATCAGCGGTTCCTGAGTTAAGATTATCTTTTTTACAGGAGGTGAATGTGATCGTGATGGCAGAAACAAGAATAACAGCCAGATGGAAGAAATTTTTCGTTTTCATAGTTTTTGGGTTTAGTTTATTTTTTGATTGATGAACTGTTTACATGTATTATACACTGAACTCTGATTTTACCCTGATGTTTGTACGAGAAAAAAACAGAAATTAGTAATAATCCATGATAATAACTCACAAACCGACAAAAATGGATTACAAACAGGCACAAATCATTTGTGTGAATTTCCGGGTAATCAGTGCATTTAGCGGATTCATCATTTCGCAACTTCAACTTTTTCGATCACCCCGCATGCCCCGAAAAATCCCAGTGCCCCGGCACTCAGATTGGTTGGGACATTGGCTGATGCAGTATTGAAGAATCCTCCCTGCCAGGTTGTTTCGAGAAGTAAAGCACGAATAAAAGCCGCATGTTCATCTGTTAACGAATAACGTCTTTCTGTAATTACCGTTCCTGACGGGAAAGTAATTTTTTCCAAGGTCGGGGCCAGCACTTCGCTTACATCAATGGTTGGCAGGGTATAGTAATACAGTTTCGCTTTGCACGAATCAGGTTTTTCATTTTCATATCCAGGTGCTGCCGACCAGTCGAGCAAAATCTCAAACATAGCATTACTCACCGGGTTGTATGAAACCTGTACTTTGTTAAAATGATATTTCTTCTCAGAAGCACTTTTTTGATATGCAATAAAAACAAAATTTGCAGCCGGTGGTGCCAATACTGCTTTTGAAGAATACACCTTATTCCCTGAAGTGATAAACAAGGAATAGGTCTTATTCCTTATCCCGGCAAAAGCTTTATCCGAAAGGTATGTTCCCGGAAGTAAAGAGTCTTCATGAAACGTATAGGTTAACAGGTTCGACGAAACCAATACCGTTGCTCCGCTTACATACTGCGGCTTTTCGTTGAGATGGGCTACCGTCTTCGAAATGGTAAGGGTTTGTATTTTAAGTTCGTTAGTAATAATTCCGCCGACAACAATATAACCGTTGTTTGCCGTCTTCAAATTCCAGTATGATTGCTCTTCGCAGGATGCAAGCAACAGGATCAGAAATAGATATTTGAGCAGTTTAAACATCAGAAACGGAAGGTATAATTTAAAGAAGGAATAGCGCCGGCAACCGAAATGGAGGTTGAAATTATCTCTGTATTTCCATCAAGGTCAATTGGAACTACAATATTCCCATTGTCGTCCATCATTTTATTGAAGTTGACCGAAAAAGGATTATGCCTGCCATAGGCATTGTAAACAGTAAGCATCAGGTTATGCTGAAATCGTTTTCCCGGTTTGCTGAGGGCGAAGGCTACCGATAAATCCAGCCGGTGATAATCCGGGTATCTGTCGTTATTTTTATCGCCATATACCGGAACGGAATACCCGTTTACATAATAAAATCCCGTAGGTGAAGTAAAAGGCGAGCCGGTAAGGTACATCCAGTGTGATGAAAAACTCCAATGTCGGCCTGTAGCATACGATAAGGTGATGCATATATTGTGCGGCCTGTCGTATGCCGCAGGAAATATTTTACCGTTATTTACTTCAGCTATTCGTTTCATCGACCGTGAATAAGCATAACTGATCCATCCGGTGAATTTTCCCCTGCTTTTTCGAAGCAGGGCTTCAATACCAAACGAACGGCCATCGCCGAAACGCAACTCCCCTTCGAGCAGCGGGTTGAAAATCATATTGGCATGATCTTTATAATCAATCTGGTTGTATAGCCTTTTGTAATAGGCTTCAACCGAAAAATCAAATTGCCGGTGAAATACCTTATTGAAAAAGCCCAGCGAAAACTGATCAGCCTGCTGCGGTTTGATGTTGGGTCCGCTTGGCACCCATACTTCGAGCGAAGTAAACGGGCTGGTTGAGTTGCTTAACACCTGCAAATACTGAACGTTGTGGCTGTAATTCGCATGGATTGCTGAATTATCGGTGAGCACAAATTTCAGGTTTATGCGGGGTTCAAAGTTCAGAAAGCTTTTATAGACTGTATTTTTAGCTACCTCGATTGTATCTATTACCTTGTGGTTGCCATCAAAAAAGTAAACCGAGGCCTGACCGAGGTCATTCCATCGCGAGAGCCTGATTCCATACCGGGCAAATAATTTTTCCCCGATCTGCTGCTCAACGCTCGCATAAACAGCAAATTCCATGGACTGATATTCGGATATATGTGGCACATTCCGTTGAATTTCAGTATCTGAATAGTGCAGGTTTCCCGGGTTACTTTGATGACCGTTTATTTCAAAACCGGCTTTCAACGTGTTTTTCGGATTCGGATACCACGAAAAATCTGTTTTCAGGGTAGCATTCGAAATGGAAGAAGTCCAGTAATTTTTTAATTCCTTTGCGATATCCAGGAAATAGTTATATTGGCTGATATAGGCGGTTGTATTGGAAAACAGGCGGGAGCTAAAAACGTGATTCCATCTTAAAGTTCCTGCCACATTATTCCAGCTGATGCCAAAAGTGTTGGTGTTCAGATTATTGTAACGTTCGAATACATCGTTGCCCTTAAAAGCAGTAAGGAAAAGCCTGTTATTATTGTTGATCTGCACATTGAACTTGGCATTGAGGTCGTAAAAATCAAATTTATACGTTCGCTGATCGTTGCCTGGCAGATGCAGCCAGTTGAGGTTTGATTTACGGGCTGAGACCAGGAACGAACTTTTTTCTTTAAATATAGGCCCTTCGAGGGTTAAGTCTGAAGTATACGGACCGATATTGCCCGAAAAACCAAGCCGTTTCAGGTTGCCTTCGCGCGCCCGTATATCAACAACTGATGAAAGTCTGCCCCCATAATTAGCAGGGAAATCACCTTTGTACACCATTATATCCTTAATGGCGTCGGGAGCCAGGGCCGAAAAGAATCCAAACAGATGCGAAGGATTATATATCGGTGCTTCGTCGATCAGTAACAGGTTCTGATCGCTGTTACCGCCACGCACATAGTAAAATGACGATCCGTCGCCA
>Ga0208789_1000758_pt1 | contig 25012 bp, 24 predicted proteins | sample Methanotroph_Enr_FD_187368 | JGI IMG/M metagenome (GOLD analysis project Ga0208789, IMG submission 187368) | Enriched soil microbial communities from Old Woman Creek wetland in Ohio, USA - Methanotroph_Enrichment_5 (SPAdes) (version 2) | ecosystem: Environmental > Terrestrial > Soil > Wetlands...
TTCCAGGTATTTGAAGCCTTGGACAGGGGGCTCTGTTTTCAAGGGTTTCGGAATGTTCATAACAATCTCCTTGGGACCTGCTGACTGGATTTCATTTTGACATCAAAATTCGTGCCGAACACTGTTGCCGAGAGGGTTGGGGTGAGGAGAATAAAAAACCGAATTGCCCGGTTCTATTCTTACTGTTCTTCAAATCCAGAAGGGCGCAATTCGCGAATCTGATATAGTAGGGACGAGTGTGGACACATACCGTTTTATATCCACGCGAATGGATTTCTTCACAATAACTCAACCCGTGAGCTAATCTAATGAACATAGCCGAACGCATTTATGAAACCGTCAAAACCCTGCCCGAACACACCGCTGCCGAGGTACTGGATTTTGCGGAAAGCTTAAAGGCCAAACAAACCGATGATGAGCGCATACGCAGAGAAAATGCACTAGCCACTTTGGCGAAATATCGCGGCCGCTTCAAAGCAGGCAAATTTAACCGCGAAGAGTGCTATGACCGCTAGAGTCTTTGCCGACACCAACCTGTTTATCTATGCCGAATCGCAAGATCAGGATAAATCGTCCCGCGCCATTGAAATTATTCAGGATGCACCGGTAATCAGTAGTCAAGTAGTCAATGAGACAGTTAGCGTTTTGATTAGAAAACATGGTTTCTTATTATCGGAAGCTCACGAAATAGCCGAAAGCTTATTGGATTTATGCGAAGTCGTAGCTGTTGATGCCCACACGATTCGTAAAGCCATCGACTTGGCAAAACGGTATTCGCTATCGCACTGGGACAGCCTGATTATTGCCGCCGCATTGCTTGCAGATTGCCGGACGCTATTTTCCGAAGATTTACAGCACGGGCAAGTGTTCGATGGTCAATTGACAGTTATAAATCCTTTTGAAGCCGGCTTGTCTTAAATTAATGCTTTGTTTCGTACCTTGCGTGAAAAGCTAAGCTATGTAGATTGGGCAACATCTTTTCGTTGCCCAACATTTTGGTTCTTCCCGCTTTTGCGGGGAACCCACTACATATAGACCTTCGATGTTATAACGACTGGCACAAAAATATTTTTTATCTAAAAATCAATAAATTGTGTTTTCTGTACCACTATCCCAAAGCACTATCTGTTGACCAGCCCCCTCAAAGTATGGCCACAAGGCGGTGCCGATCCTTAATTTCCCGACCGGCGATTGGATTAGGATCGATCAAATACACATCGCCCCGTTGCGCGACTCTGTGACGGCTCATGACAGCTCGCGCCCTACCGGTTCGCCTTCGTGCGCCCAAGCAGTATCGGCATTAAGTTCAGCCATTCCTTCCACTGTCACCCCACGCAACAACTCCTTCAACGTATACCGTTTGCGGGAAGACGGGCGAACAAGACGAACTGTGAATGCGCCGTCGACAACTTCCAGCTCCAGAGTTGAACCAACTTTGACATCGAGCACCTTTAAAACATCAGCCGGTATGGTCATGATCGCGGCTCCGCCTTGCTTACGGACATTGACAGTAATCATATGCCCCCCTGAAATGTTAATGTGTTACAGATTTAGTACCTTGATAGCGCAAAAAGCGACTACTACGATGGATTCTCTACCCATTTATACCGCGCTTCGCATCCTCTGGATAATTTAAGCCCGATTTCCCTGATCGAGAGGTGGCGTTTCGTCGGCGAATCCGCCCTGTAGATCCCCGGTATTAGTTTACATGCGTTAAAGGCTTGCTTTCTTTATCGGCAGCCTGAACATGCAGTTTGAGTCCCAACGCTTTAATCACTTTTAAAATCGTGCCAAAACTGGGATTGCCTTCGCCTGACAAGGCCTTGTACAGACTTTCCCGCCCCAAACCGGTATCTTTAGCCAATTGCGTCATACTGCGGGCTTTTGCTATATCGCCCAAAGCCTTGGCAATAAAAGCGGGATCATCCCCCGCTTCCTCAAAGCAGGCTTCCAGATACAGCGTCATATCCTCTTCTGTTTTAAGATGATCGAGAACATCCCATTTATTTAATTTTACAGTCATTGTTCCTCCTTCAATTTTCTCGCTAATGCTAATGCCGTTTGAATATCATTGACTTGCGTTGATTTATCGCCGCCAGCCAATAACAGCACGATTTCGAAACCATTTTGCATGAAATACAGCCGATAACCGGGGCCGTAATGAATACGCATTTCGGATATGCTTTTAGCCACGGGTTTTACATCGCCAAAATTGCCATCTTCAGCCCGGCGTAGTCTGGCTTTTATGCGCGCCTTTGCTTGGTTATCGCGCAGCTGCTCAAACCACAAATCGAAAACATCTGTTGTTAAAATCGTGTGCATGGCTTCACTGTATCTTGTTTTATACGAAAAGACAAATATAGGGGCTCAAACATCGTGGAGTCTCCCTATACGGTTCGCATCTCCTCTACATCGGTGATGTTGGTGCCCTTGCCACATTGCGGTGTTAGTCATGACTCTCTTTCCAAAAACGGCAAGGCATACCCAATAAATTCTTTATGATAATTTCGCCGCTCGCTCCAACGATAAGGATTACTAGGAGGTGTGCAACGTGTTTGACAAGCAGTTAAAATCAAACGCCGTTTTGCTCGCGACATGCCGACAAAGAACGCACATCTTTTCTCAGCGTCACTACCCCAGAACATCTCATTTTCCACACCCAAAATGATCACCGAATCGAACTCCAAGCCCTTACTTTTGTGTATGGTCAGAATTCGTACTGCTTGGTCATCTGAAAATTTAGTCAAAGCCTTTATTAAGTCTGGCTCGATTTGGAGTTGCTCCGATATCCGAGCTTTTGTTTCCAGAATTACCTCTCTTAGTCGGGTTGCTGACTCGTAATCTGGCGATAGCGCTGTTAAGCTGCTGATGCCGAGCCTGTTCAGAAAACTCTCAACAAATGACCAAGCGCTTGGCCATCTGTTGTCACCCAATAGATCAAGTAATTCAACTTGCTTGCGTTCCGATTTAATAAATCGTTGCCAGTCTTGCCGCATGTCGGCTTGTTCGGTTTCATCGGCAAACGGTATTAATTGATCCATCAAGCGCAACCACGCTTTGGGTTCTCGTACACCATAAAGTGATAGCAAGTAATCCACAATCAACCTTGCTACTGGTTCAACGGAAAGATCTTGTAGTTGCTGTTCATTACGATAAGAAATGCCTCGATTTTCCAGTTCGACCATCAACAGATCGGCGTGGAGATCGGGTTGCTTGGACACCAAGACGGCGATTTCTGAATGAGGAATTTCCTCATTCTGTATCCAGCCAACCATCAGATCGGCTAAGTGTTCGGCTTCCTGTTGGCTGGTAGTGAAACTCCAAGCAAAAATCTCCCCTTCATTGCCCACGATTTGATCATTCGGCATCATTGATACTGGGTCTAGGACTCGAATGATCTCATTCTGCATACGTAAAAGTTTGTCCCTAGAACGAAAATTTCGATACATATTCAACGGCACCGCATTAAAGTCAGCTGCGAAGGTCGAGAAGATCCCGTCCAATGCACCAGCCCACGCCATAATCTTCTGCTTGGTATCGCCAACGGCAGTCAAACGTATTGTGGAGCCTTGAAACACCAGCTTAACCAGCTCGTATTGCTGATTGGTACAGTCCTGAAATTCGTCCAAGAATACATCGCTATAGGTCTTGCGAATTGCGTTGCGCGCGACCTGCGACGTTTTTAGAATCTGAATTGCCAGCGGAACGAGATCGTTGAATTCAATTTGTCGGCGCGTAACCCTGGGTGAAGCGATTTTGTAATCTGGATCAAGTGCGTCATTTCCTGTCAGTACAGGACGAAAGCGATCAATGATTCGCTTGGCAAAAGCGTGGAAAGTGTAGCTATCAAACCGGGCGGAAAGATCTACGCCACAGCGTCGCCTTACTCGTTCTTTCAGGTTCCGACTTGCATCGACCTTGAATGATATGGCAAGGATTCGCATTGGATAACGACAGGTACCTGTGCGCAACAGGAAATCCGCACGCTGGGCAAGCATCTCTGTCTTTCCGGCACCTGGGCCAGCAGTCAAAGCAAGACAACGCTCACGTTCGGTTGCGGCTAGCAACGCATTAGGTTCCAAATTTAGGCCATCAGCGGGCCACCAAGCCTCCTGCCTAATCATTCAGGCAACACCACTAGCTTAGCAATAACAGCATCAGCGAGGCGATTCAAAGAAAGCGGCATATTTTCCAAAAACTCTGCATCGGAAAGCTTTGAAAGCGCATTAATGTGCGCGGCAGGTTTACTTTTGAGCTTGAACCGCTTGTGATAGGTAATGAAGAGTTTTTGCTCTTCCACTGTGTACTGTTCGACACCGTGATAGCTGTCGCCAAGGACGGCTTTGATTTTATTAGCTTCCGGCTGAGTTTGATCGTTTACATTAATTTCATAGGCATTTGGAAAATTTTTCAGCATCGAAAAATCAAGATCCATTGGAGAAGAGAAAAAGACCCCAAGCTCTTCAAGATCACGTAAATGATTGCAATAGAAGGCAGGATCTTCAGACTTAAGCAGTTTGTATTCATCACAATTCCACTTCGGAATACTTTGAGGACTTAATTCAGTGCGATTTTGTAGTAAGGATGGTTGAAAAAGATTCATCTGCTGAACAACGTTGTAAACACGCCCCCATCCCCCTTGATACCTCGCTAAATCCAAGTCCAAAAGAGTAATAAACGGTATCTCAAGTGCAGTAAGCAACCGCCAAAAATGATTGACATGACGACCACCGAGCGGAACCACAGAAATGGCGAACTCATCAACAGGGACACCTTTTGCTTTGAGTAGACGTGGAAGCACAATTTCTTCGCTGTCACCTTCACCAAGAATCACCAACCTTGAGAAATACAGTTCTGGAAACGCCTGAACTGCTTCACGAACAAACTTATGGGCCTCGTCCGCAATAGGCGGCATTTCAATCCGAGTTACCCGCGTTTGACGCGATTCAGTCAATCGTAAATAGCGAATGCTTTCTGGCTCAACTCTGCGCAGCATTGATGGGGCATGAGTGGCAATGATTGCCTGCGCGTCTGTATTGCCAACCAAATCTGTTAGGGCTGAAACAATGCGGCCAAGATAGTGAGGAGATAGGCTGTTTTCCGGCTCCTCTACGGCAACGACTGTGAATACAGCAGGTTTGAGTTTGCCTGGGTCGAAAGTGCTATCTTCCCCGTTGAGCACTGAACGTCCTATGGCTTGAGACGAAAGAACCAACGACAGGTAAAGCATAGATTTTTGCCCATCACTCAGCCGTGAGAAATCCACCAATTGCTCGCCATGACATGGAGAAAACGATACCGACAGATGCCGCAACAGAGCTTCGATTTCGCTCGTCACAAAAGTAATCGACGGATCAGCAAAATAGCCGCCTTTGTGTAGCCCTTTCCAAGTTTCAGTCAACTTGGTACTCAGAGAAGAAACCGATGAGTTATTAGCTAGATTACAGCTAATCTGGTCAGTCAGACTTTTAATTGTTGTTCGCTCGCTATCCCAGTTAACTGCCCGTAGCAGGCGACCAAGTAAGGCATTTGTACTGAATGCGATGTGATCCGCCGGATCACGCCTTGCTGGCAGATAGTGGACTTGGATGTTGTTGCGCTCGGCGCGCGGTACTGGGGCTGGGTTCAAGGGCGAACCATCCGTGTTCAAGTCATGCACGTATAGCAAGGTGTCCTCTATGTCACCATCTAGCCCCATACTCGCCTCAAGTCGAAAACGGACTCGAGGAATACCATCCACGTCATCCAATCGCATATGAGCAAAGTGAGTTGGTATCGTAGGATGCTCTCCGGCGTCGTCCAGCAATTCCAGCAACAGAAAATTAGCTTCGATCCAGAAACTACGCTCGTCTGGAGCATCCTCCTCAGTTGGAGGCACATGGAAGTCAGTCTTTTGAATCCGTTTCAATGTTGAATCAAAAGCAAATAAGCGGCACAGCGCTTGCAAAACTGCTGTCTTGCCAGCACCGTTAGGTCCAATCAGAAAGGTTAGGTCTTCCAAATCAATTTCAGTTGGCTCAGGACCAAAACATTGGAAGTTCGATATGCGGATAGTTTGAAGTTTCATTCGATGTCCATTATTTTTATAAGATCATCCGGTATTTTTCTGTAGATACATCGATCTGATACAAAAAAGTTAGGTCGTCGCGTTACTAACGGCTCAGGATGAGTTTCAGCACATAGCAGAATATAGAAAAAACGAATTTAGGTCTTCAATTATTAGCCCTAACCTAAGAATAAGTTCGTTATATTCAGATTACGCATAATCGACCAACCAGCTTGGGTCGTAACCTAATAAACTGCCGTTTATGCCCAGCGTTTTTTATGCTGCGTTTTTGCAGAAAATTCCAAGGTTACCTGACTTAAGCTAAGCAATTTAGATTGAAAGACGCTATCAAACGCACTAATCTAAGCACCAATAAACAGCCTTGGACCAAGTCATGACAAACATCATTTTGGCGGAAACCTCCGCAAGTGTTTCTGAATTAAAAAAGAATCCCATGGGAACAGTGGCCGCGGGCGAGGGCTTTCCCGTCGCCATCCTCAACCGCAATGAACCCGCTTTTTATTGCATTCCCGCCAAAGCCTATGAAGCCTTACTGGAAAAACTGGAAGACCTGGAGCTCAACGCCATAGCCGACTCACGCGAAAATCAAGCTGAAATAAAAGTCGATTTATCCGACTTGTAAGCCTGCGGAACTTTAATGGCTTTCAGTCTTGCTTTTAAGGAAGATGCGCTTAAAGAATGGCGCGCACTTGATAATACGGTGCGGGAGCAGTTCAAAAACAAGCTGGAAGAACGGCTCGCCAACCCGCACGTCCCGGCTTCAAAACTCTCGGGACAAAAAAACCGATATAAAATCAAACTCCGAAATATGGGGTTTCGGCTGGTGTATGAAGTGCGGGATACTGAGTTGATCGTCGTTGTAGTGGCTATTGGCAAACGTGAACGTAATGCTGTTTATAAGGCGGCTGCTAAACGGTAAGGATCTATTTGACATTGTCCGGCTACACTCCGTACACTGCAAAAAAGAAAGAGGAAATCATAATGTCATCCGAACCCATACGCACATCCCGGATCGAAGCCCGCATTGCCCCGGAGGTGCTTGCCGTCGTCAAACGCGCCGCAGAACTTCAAGGCCGGAGCGTCAGCGATTTTGTCGTCACCGCCGCGCAAGAAGCCGCCTATCGCACTATTGAAGAAACCGGCATCATCCGCATTGCTGCTGAAGATCAACGCCGCTTTGTAGACTTGCTACTCAATCCCGCCCTTCCTTCGCCTGCATTGGAACGCGCTAAAGAAGCCCATGATCAGTTATTCGGTTCGCAGTGACCGGGCGATTTCGTATTGAGGTTTTAGACTCCCAACACGGAAGGGAAAATTTTTCCTGCGGCGTGGAAGTCTTGGATCGTTATTTCCTGGAGCGCGTCACGCAAGATGTGCGCCGACGAGCAACGGCTTGTTATGTGACACTGGAGACCAACACAAACAGGGTTGCAGGTTACTACACGCTTGCGGCCGGCGGTGTTGCTTTAACCGATATGCCGGAAGACATTATAAAACGCCTTCCGCGCTATCCATCCGTACCCGTGGCCAAATTGGGAAGGCTTGCCGTTGATGTTGATTTTCAGGGGCAGCGGCTGGGTGGAGCGCTGCTCTGGGATGCGGTTACGCGGGCTTTGCGTTCTGAAGTCGTGGTTTTTGCCCTTGTAGTTGATGCCAAGGACGACCATGCGGAAGCTTTCTATCGCCATCACGGCTTTATTGGCTTAGGCTCCCTACCCCAGCAGCTCATTCTTCCGCTTACGAACCTTAGTTCCAAAAGCTAACCATTAACACACCAGTAGGCGCTAACCGTATTGTGCGGCATAATGGTATATAGTGTTTGCACATCATTGTCGGTTTTTAAAATCTCCTCGCCCTAACCCTCTTCAACAGGAGAGAGAACAAAAGTGTTGAATGTTGATATGCGACGGATATAGCTTAGTCACAAAAAGGTTCATGAATAACAAACCCATAGAAATCCTCAAAACCGTTTTCGGCTACGATAAATTCAGAGGCCAACAACAAGAAGTCATCGAGCAACTGATAGCCGGTCAGGATGCGTTGGTGTTGATGCCGACCGGCGGCGGCAAGTCGTTGTGTTACCAAATTCCGTCTTTGATCAGGCCCGGCGTCGGCATTGTGATTTCCCCGTTAATCGCGTTAATGCAGGATCAAGTCAACGCCTTGCTGCAATTGGGCGTAAAAGCCGCATTCCTGAACTCCACCTTATCCCTTGAACAATCCCGGAAAACCGAGCAGCAACTACTCAACGGCGAGCTGGATTTACTGTACATCGCACCGGAACGGCTGACTTCGGAACGCACCGGCGCATTATTCCAGCGTATCAAAATTGCGCTGTTTGCGATTGACGAGGCGCATTGCGTTTCCCAATGGGGCCACGATTTCCGGGCCGATTATCTCCAGCTTTCCCTGCTGCACGAGCGCTTCCCCGATATTCCCCGCATCGCGCTGACCGCGACCGCCGACGACAAAACCCGCGAGGAAATCAAGTTACGCCTGAATCTGGAGCAAGCCCAGCTCTATCTTAGCGGTTTCGACCGCCCGAACATCCGTTACCGGATCGTGCAAAAACAAAATGCCCGCGACCAGCTGATCGATTTTATCCGCGCCGAGCATAGCGGCGACTCCGGGATTGTCTATTGCCTGTCGCGCAAAAAAGTCGATGCCACCGCCGAATGGCTCAGGACTAAAGGCGTCAACGCCCTGCCCTACCATGCCGGGATGGATGCCGGTTCGCGCGCCAAACATCAGCACCAGTTTTTAATGGAAGAAGGTTTGGTCATTGTCGCGACCATCGCTTTCGGCATGGGCATCGACAAGCCCAACGTCCGTTTTGTCGCGCATCTGGATTTGCCCAAAAGCGTTGAAGCCTATTACCAGGAAACCGGCCGCGCCGGGCGCGACGGCTTGCCTGCCGACGCCTGGATGGCTTACGGTTTGCAGGATGTGATCACGTTACGGAAAATGCTTCAGGACTCCAACGCCGATGAAGCGCATAAACGCATTGAATACCACAAACTGGATGCGATGCTGGCCTTATGCGAACAGGTTCATTGCCGTCGGCAAGCCTTGCTGAGCTATTTCGGCGACCGTCTTGAGCAACCCTGCGGCAACTGCGATACCTGCCTGGAGCCGGTCAAGACCTGGGACGGCACGGTGGCCGCGCAAAAAGCGCTGTCCTGCATCCACCGCACCCATCAACGCTTCGGCGTCGGCTATTTGATCGACGTTTTGCGCGGCAAGTCTACCGAACGGATTTTAAAAGCCACCCATGACAAGCTTTCGACTTTCGGCATCGGCACCGATATTGATGAACAGCAATGGCATTCGGTATTCAGGCAATTGGTTGCGCGCGGCCTGGTTGCCGTTAATTTCGACCAATTTGGCGCATTGCAATTAACCGAAGCCTGCCGGCCTATTTTGCGCGGCGAACAGCAACTGATGTTGCGCAAGGATTTGCAGCCGGCGAAACCTGAGCGCGGCCGAAGCGGCAGCAAGAAGACCGGTAGGGAATTTGTCAAAACCGACGATAATCTGCTGTGGAATGCGCTACGCGCCAAACGCAAGATGATTGCCGATGCCCAGGATGTGCCGCCTTATGTTATTTTCCATGACGCGACCTTGATGGCAATGCTGGAAGCCAAGCCGGCCAACCGCCAACAAATGAGCCTGCTGTCCGGCATCGGCGAACGCAAACTGGAGCTTTATGCCGATGAATTCTTGGCAGTGATCAGTGAGTTTGTCGATATTAGCAAAAGCGGGCCGATCGGCCTGTCCGATACCATGGCCGAATCGGTGGCCTTATTCCGGCTCGGTTACAACGTAAAACAGATTGCCCAGCAACGCGAGCTGCAAGAAACCACTATTTACGGGCATCTGGCCCAATCCCTGGAACAAGGGATGTTGGCGCTGGCCGATGTGGTTGAACTGCCCGAGCAGGAAATCAGGCGCATAGAAGAAGCGATTATGAACTTGCCCGAAGAACAACGGAACGCGCTTAAGCCGGTTTATGAGCTGTTTGACGGGCAATATAGTTATGGAATCCTGCGTTGCGTCAGGGCCGCGTTGCAGCATCAAACGAATTGATTTTACTGGCTTTTCATCCAAATCCTTCATTGCATTGCGCTCATCGTTATACCCTCTCCAAGCAAGCGGAAATAAGCCCTGCATGCTATCGCAAAGCGCACGGTAACAAGATCCACCCCATGAAAGGTATAGAAAAAAACTATCGTGCCATAGAAAGCCGTTATTATACAAATATTTACCTTTCACTATATGATTGCAGCTCATTTAGAGCCTGTACTATCTATTTTTGATGCCCTCCCCAAACTGCGACCTTAACTTTTATCCAACACTACCCACTGCTGGGCCTTACTGTAAAACTGCTCAATGTCGGCGATGAACTCACAGTTTGGCGATGGCAACGTCGAATGCCGGCTCCAGTATTCCGCGCCGTGACCTCCCATCCAGATAGCCGAAGCCGCCGTTTCTTTTGCGCTGACAACAATTTCCAGCTGTTCAATGGTTATCGGTTCCGGCGGCGAGCGCACTAAACCGATGACGATAATATCGGGTTGTAAATGCCGGATCGCTTCGACAATATCCTTGCCCGGTAAATCCGCGCCCAGGTAATAGCATCGGTACTGCTGAACTGCCGCCAGCAGGCAACTTAACAGGAGGCCGAATTCATGCCGCTCCTCGCTCGGGGTGGCGAACAGCATGACCGGACCGTTGCCGGGCGCGTTGTGCAGGCTGTGGACCATACTCAATACGATGCGTTTGACGCAACAGGAAAACATATGTTCTTGAGCAATACTCAATTTATCTTGATACCAAAGGTCACCCACTTTTTTCAGGGCGGGCAACAAAATGTCGCAGACGTAGTTTACCGGCTCATACGCCAGCAACGCGCGTTTCAAGAGTTGTTCGCAACGGTCAATACGATAGTCCGTCAGCGCTTCAATAACCTGGTCCAGCAGCGGATGCTGCCAATCTTTTTGTAGGCTTTGCGCTTGCTGTTGCAGCTCGTGCAATGCCGCGCAATCCAACCCGACAATTTTACTGATGGCATGGCCGTTGCGCGTCAGTTGTGCGAGCAAGGTCAGTTTTTCCAGTTCCTGTTGCGAATAAAGACGCCTGCCATTATCGCTACGCGCCGGGCTGATGCCCGCATAACGGCGCTCCCAGGCGCGCAGGGTTTCGGCGGGGAGCCCGGTCAGCGTAGTGATGGCTTTAATTGAATACATTTGTTTATGTTTTGTATATTAAATAGTTTGACAAGTATTGTACGACTGGAGTAATTTTATTACCACTCTAAAAAAATATTAACAGGACCAGCCATGACAGAAACCGTAGTTAATGCCGCTCATTCAACCGCTTCGTTAAGCGAATCCGAACCGCTTGCACTTGCGCTGAAGATGGAGCAGGCCAGACAGAATCTACTGTTGCTGTTATTGGCCGAAGACCGGGCTTCGACGATTTTACTCCATCAATGGCTGTCTCATGTGGATCGTAACCTGGATATTTCCGAAATCGTCAGCGACAAAACAGCCGACGCGATTATTGTACAAGGTGCTAATTTTGTACAGCTTGATCTTGTTCAAACTGTGCAGTATTTGTTGGAGAATCCCGCTGCCCGATCTTCATTAGCCAAGCTGCATTTTTTGCCCGGTTTTTTAATTGAAGTATCTGTTTTGTGCCAGTCCATGGCGAGTCACAGACCGGCCTTGACCGACTACCTGGTTAAGCTCGGTCAAGCCGCTAAAGACTTGCAACGGCTTAGACAACAAATGATTGCCGGCAATATCCGCTTGGTCGCCTTTGTCGCCAATAAACACAAAACCACGGCGCTGAGTTTCGACGATTTGGTTCAGGAAGGCGTGGTTGGCCTGATCAAAGCGGTGGAGCGTTTCGATCCTTACCGGGGATTCCAGTTTTCGACTTATGCGATTCCGTGGATCAAACAAGCGATCTCGCGGCTGATCGTTAAACAGGAAAAAATCGTGCGCCTGCCGGTCGCGTTGGCGGAAAAGGCGAGTGCGGTGTTTGAAGCGATGCGCCAGGCTTATCTGCAAACCGAGCGCTGGCCCAGTATCGAACAATTGAAAACGCTTTGCGATTTAAGCGAGAACGAAATCAAGGCCATCAGGAGTTATTACCAGGCGACCCATTCCCTGGATGAGGCCGCAGATGCCGAAGAAGATGAAGGCCAAGCGTTGATGGAGCGCATGAAACAACAGCAATTTGCGCTGCCGCTGGATGAACTGATCGATCACGATTTGACCCAGTATATCGATCAGGTGGTTTCGACCTTGCCGGATAAAGAAGCGAGTATTCTTAATATGCGTTTCGGATTAAAAAATCATACAGAAATGACCTTGCAGGCCATTGCCGATCAACTACAGGTAAGCCGGGAGAGAGTTAGGCAGATACAAAATGAAGCGTTAAAAAAACTTAAAAACCAATTTGGTTACGACCTGGTGCTGTTCCTTGAGCCCAATGACAGCTATTAAAGCCGGGGGAATTTTCGAGAAAGAACGGCTGTCAAGAATCCGGCCCGTAGGAGAAAACACGATTGCAGCCGGATTCTTTTGGCGAGTTCATTATTAGGAATCGCCTGATAACCACCGGGTCGCGCCACAGCAATATGAGAAATAATGATGTCAGCAGAGAAACATAGCGCCAAACGATTCCGGCAGTCGGACCGGAAAGTTGAGTTTGAAAAAACTCAGGATACCTTAGGAACGTGCATGAATAAATTGAACAGCTTGCGCCTTATGTTTGCAGCGGGAGTGCAAGCTCTGCTTGCGCTTGCAGGCGAAGCCTGCACTCCGGCTATTAGCAACTTACCCAAGTTATTTCGTACACATTCCTTAGTGTTAAAGACGGATTCCGATTTTTTCAAATTTCAGCAATAAAAACCGACTGTTAAGCAGAGAAACAAAAAATGAGAGTATATATTGTTCGTGTCGTGGTGGTGCTTGTTGTAGTCGGTGCCGTGCTATATAGCCTATTCAACCACAACGTACCGGTTTATGAAGAAAACCATGCGCTGCCTTATTCGGATTTTATCGAGAGTATACGCAGCCGCAACATTTCAGAGGTGGTGATCGTCGGCACTGATATAGCCGGCCGCCGTAGCAACGGCGAACGCTTTACCACCTACAATCCCAACGATCCGCGCCTGATAGACGAGTTGTTGGAATATGGCGTCAAAATCAAAGTGGAAAAGCAGCAACAGACTTCGGTTTTTATGGAGATCCTGATTACCTGGGCGCCGATGCTGTTGCTGATTGGCTTGGCGGCTTATTTTATGAATAAGCAAACCGGAGGGGGCGGGCAAATGGGCTTCGGTAAAAGCCGGGCCAAGTTGATGGCCGAAGACCAGATCAAAGTGCGCTTCAAGGATGTCGCCGGCGTCGAGGAAGCCAAGGAAGATGTCGTGGAAATGGTTGATTTTCTGAAAGACCCCGGCAAATACGAAGTGCTGGGCGGTAAGATACCGCGCGGCGTGTTAATGGTAGGCCCGCCGGGAACCGGTAAAACGCTGCTGGCCAGGGCGATTGCCGGTGAAGCCGGAGTGCCGTTTTTCTCGATTTCCGGTTCCGATTTTGTCGAAATGTTTGTCGGCATCGGCGCGTCAAGAGTGCGGGATATGTTCGCGGAAGCCAAGAAACGCGCGCCGTGCATTATCTTTATCGACGAAATCGATGCAGTCGGCCGCCATCGCGGCAATGGCAGCACCGGCGGCGGTAACGACGAGCGCGAGCAAACGCTGAACCAGTTGCTGGTTGAAATGGACGGCTTTAGCGGCAACGAAGGCATTATCGTGATTGCGGCGACCAACCGCTCGGATGTGTTGGATAAAGCGCTATTGAGGCCGGGCCGCTTCGACCGCCAAGTTCAGGTCGGACTGCCTGACATCAAAGGCCGGGAGCAAATCCTTAAAGTCCATGCCGATAAAGTGCCGCTGGCCGATGACGTCAATATCAACGATCTGGCGCGCGGCACGCCGGGCTTTTCCGGCGCAGAGCTGGCTAACCTGATTAACGAAGGCGCTTTGTTTGCCGCACGCAGCAATCAGAGTGTGATCACCATGAACGACCTCGACAAGGCGCGCGACAAAATGCTGATGGGTGCGGAAAAACGCACCATGGTCATGAGCCGGGACGATTTGTTGATGACCGCTTATCACGAAGCCGGTCACGTGATTGTGGGACGCATCGTACCCGACCACGACCCGGTTTATAAAGTCAGCATTATGCCGCGCGGCGGCGCACTGGGCATCACCATGTTTTTGCCCGAACGCGACCAATACAGCGCCAACAAAGACAAGCTGGAAGGCCAAATCGCCAGCCTGTTCGGCGGCAGGGTCGCGGAAGCGTTGATTTACGGCAAAAACAAAGTCACCACCGGCGCGTCCAATGATATTCAACGTGCGACGCAACTGGCGCGCAACATGGTGACCAAATGGGGCTTGTCGGATCGTCTCGGTCCTATGGATTACGGCGATAACGAAGGCGGCTACATGGGTCCGCAAGCCAAGCCGATGTCCGAGAAAATGGCGCAAGTCATCGACGAGGAAATCCGTAACGTCATCGACATGAACTATCAACGCGCTGAGCAAATCCTGAAAGACAACATCGATATTCTGCATAACATGGCCCATGCCTTGTTGGCTTGGGAGACGCTGGATAAGTATCAGATCGATACGTTGCTGAAAGGCGGGATGATTGATCCGCCGGAGCCGGATATAGATGTCGATGAATCCTTGATTAGCGACATTGCGCTGGGTGGCGGTGCGGATAAAAGCCCGAAAAACCCGAAGCTGGCAGCTTCTTAAATTAAAGCAGGTTAAGCTGGCGCTGTGGTGTTCCGGCTCACCTGCCCTTCTCTATATGCGTTTCAAGCATCGTCATATGTGGATCCCACGTTCCGGCACTCGTCGTTATACACAAGTATCTAGGTAACACCGTCATCCCGGCAGGGATTGCCGGGATCCAGGAGCCATGGATGGCAACAAGCCTTACAACGCGGAGTTGCAGTTAAATCGAGCATTCACATCCCTGTGCTCTGGATCCCGGCAATCCCTGCCGGGATGACGTGCTTTTAAAGACTTGTGTATAACGACGAGCGCCGGAGCGTGGGAACGATAACCCTGTCGCACGACACACCCTACTCGACTATTCATGCTTTTCGCGGCCTACGTTTTTTTATCCTATGGAACGCGTACAAAATAACTTCGGCAACTGGCCCCCTCTCCTGCTGGACGACTGCACGGATGCAGGAGGTAGAGTAACGCAGGAGCAGTTACCGAGAGGGTTGGGGTGAGGAGAATCAAATGCTCAAGTTATTTCATTCGCGTTCCTATGCGTCGTGTCATCAGCTTTTAACTTCCTGCAATTCATACTTATTGCCTGTCCAAAATGGAATGGACAGAACAGATAAACACAGCAACCAAACCAGCAGTTGCCGGTTATAAAAGGTATAACTTAACGCGAACGGCAGGCCTTCGTAAAAGCCCGGATGCTCCAGAATGAAATCATGCGCTGTCATAAATGCCGTGGTTTCGCCCAAGATTAAAGCGATAACGCCGGCGCCGCTCAAATACGCCAGCATGCGCTCGCGGCGAGCGGAAAAACTTCCGCCGGCCAGACTGGCAAAGTCCAGCGAAGCATGGCTAAACCGGCGCCGGCGCAACCACAAGCAAACGATCAAAGCACAGACGCCAAGTACAGGAATCGCGAACTGATCGGCCGGAAAGCTCAGGTAGCGGCCATTGAAAGCCAGACTATAAGTTTTATACAGCGCCAACAGGATAAAAAACAGGTAACCGCTTCTTAACCGGGCCGCTAATTGCGGGTCATCGGGCGCTTCCGCCAAAATAGCATGGCAGCGCCGGATCAGCAGCCCGGCCAATGCGGCATTGGCGGCAACCATGGTCAGCGTGCATGCGCGCTGCCAATGGCTGTAACTGGTATACCACTGAAAATCCGCCAACGTTATCAGGCAAACGCCAAGCGCTTGGCTCAAGCCCAAAAACACCAGCAAACGCGGAACGGAAAAGTTTTGCAGCTTTTTAGCGTAAGCCGCGACAATCAGCAGCCATAAACCCGTGGTCAAAGCAAAATGCAGCGTCCAGGCAGGATTTTCATAGACCGGGCCGGTTAAAGGAAAAACCGGTTTGTGATCGGCCGACAATAATCCCCAGTTAGCCCCGGCAACGCCTTCAAAATCGACTTTCCAAGGTTGGTTAAAAGCCTCAATGATGTTGTAATCGAAATTGTGGCGCTTAGCGACCTGAAGCAGGCTGCGAATGAATCGGGCTGAATTGACGACGCTGGGTACGGCTTGACCGCGCTGCCGGCCGACGCTCGGCCAGCCGGATTCGCCGATCAGGATAGGCTTGTCTTGCCCCATGCTAAGCGCTTTAGCCTTGATTTGCTGAACGACTTTTTCAATATGCGCCGTCGCCTGTTCAATCGGAACCGGCTCGTCTTCCCAATACGGCAATATATGGATAGTAATAAAATCCACTTCATTGATCAGCTGGGGATATTTCATATAGATCGACCAAACATCCGCGTATGACACCGGCTGTTTAACCGCTTGTTTGACCTGCCGGATATAGCCGATCAGACTGTCGATATCCATGTCGCGGCGAAGCATGACCTCATTGCCGACGATGACGCGTTTGACCACATCGGGGTGGGCATTAACCGATTCGATCAAGGCCTCGATTTCTTTTTTATTGTTGTCATGGTCCGGCCCCAACCAACCGCCCTGAATCATGTTGACGCCATACTTACGCGCAATATCGGCGGTAGGTTCGCCGCCAAGAATCGAGTAAGTGCGGATAGAGTGGGTTTTATCCGCCAGCAATCCTAGGTCTTCGTCGATATGCTCGGGTAACGGCGTTTTAAAGCCTTCGCGGGACGAAGCAAAAGACAGGCTCATGATTTTGCCGGCCGGCACATCGGCGCCGACATCTTGCGGCCGGTTGATAAACCAGTCGATAGTACCGTGAACAATAATGATTAAAAGCAGGCAAAGCAGGATTTTGGCGGTTTTCATGACGATGAGCTTGGAGTTTTTAAAATCGATTGGTGCGCAATTATACGGTTGGCGGTGAAATTAGGGCCAGTGACCGATACCGCTCCAAATCCTTTTTCATATCCACATCCCATTGTTCGCTCAGTTCGTGGTGGCGAAGCTTATGGTGTTCAATACGATTACGGGTTTGTTCCAGTACTTTCGCCATTCCCCAAGGCATGTTATCGAAGAGTTCCGAATGGGGTTTATTGAGTCCGATCAGCACATAGCCGCCGTCTTCCGCGGGCGCTAATACGACTTCATTGTCCTGAGTTAACGCGGTCAGCGCTTGCTCCAAATCCTGGCCGGTTAACGACGGGCAATCGCAGCCCATTAACAAGGCGTGCGAGTAACCGGCAAGCGCCGAGCAAAAGGCGTGGTGCATGCGTTCGCCTAAATCGGCTCCTTGCTGTTGCCGGAGCGTTATCGGATAGGCTGCCGCCGATTCGGTAAAAAAAGAGTGACCGGTCGTCGGCGAGCACCAGAGTTGTACCGGGCATAAATTGCTTTCGATGGCTCGTTGCAGCGTTTGGGTGCTGAGTTCGATATGAAGTTCGGCGGCCTGTTCGGCGGTTAATTCCGGGATTAGGCGGGTTTTGACCTGGCCGGGAACCGGGGCTTTGCAGAAAATCATCAGAACGGCGTTGGGGTATTGATAAGTCATAATATGGGCTGGATTAATTCACCACGAAGAACACAAAGAAAAGCCGTAACTATTCAGCTCATAGAGAAATGGAACACGGATGGGAATGCGCTGAAAGTTACGATATATCTTAAATCGATACTTACGATCACCGTCTCCGCAGCGCCTTAAAAGGCAACAGCAATAACGCCATAAAACCTAGTTCCCGCACCTCGCGAAAAGGCTCCAAGCCTATAGCCATAGCCGTTTGCGGCTGCCTGGGTTCATCAACATAGGTATCGCACAGCCTGTCCCAAAAGGAAAACGAAAAACCGTAATTGCTGTCGGTCTCGGCCGGAAATGTCGAATGATGGATGCGGTGCATGTCCGGGGTAATAATCATCCAGCGTAGTTTTTTATCGATCTCCGGCGGGATGTTGATGTTGCTATGGTTAAAAGTCGCGGCGCCGTTCAGGAGAATCTCAAAAGCGATGACCGTCCACGGCGTCGCGCCGATCAAAACAATGCACAGCACCTTGAACAGCATCGAGATCATGATTTCCAGCGGATGAAAGCGCACGGCGGTGGTCGCGTCGAATTCCAGGTCGGTGTGATGTACTTGATGCAAGCGCCAAAGCGGCGGCCATTTGTGCATAACGATGTGTTGGCCGTAAACCGCAAAATCCAGGAACAGCAAACTGACGATGATCGACAGCCATTCCGGGGTTCGGACAAGGTTCAACAAGCCATAGCCGTGGTCAACGGCGGCAACCGCGCTGAAATAGGCCGCGCCGCCCAGGCTGAAACGCATCACAAAAATATTGAACGCGGCAAGGCCCAGGTTGGTCGGCCAGCGCTGCTTGCGGCTGAGATGTTGGGTTCTTCTGGGGCTGGCATATTCCCAACCAATCATCAGGCAGAAAATGACCAGCGCTACGGATAAACGGATTACGGTTTCCAAAATCGCCCCCTCGAATAAAATTCGGCTAGTTGTTGCGGGTTAGAACCAAAGAAATAACGCAGCCGTAAAGTCCACATCAGCAGTATAGTCCTGTAAATGCCGAAATGCTCCCATCTTCGGCCGGAGCTGGTGACTTTGGCGTTAAGGCAAAGCGGCGGGCCGATTTTTTTTAACGCCTTGCTCAATGCGATGTCTTCCATCAAGGCGATTTCGGGATATTGCCCAACTGCCGCGAATGCTTGCTTAGTCACAAAAATGACTTGGTCGCCGGTGGCGATGCCGGTCAGCCGGGAGCGCCGGTTCATCATCCAGGCGATTATTTTAAACATAAAATGGTCGCCGCTTAATTGAATGTCGAAACGGCCCCATTGTTTAGTGCCGAGATGTTGTTCGATCAGGGTTAACGCGTTTTCGGGCAGGTAGGTATCGGCATGCAGGAAGATTAGTACGTCTCCGCTTGCATGGCTTGCGCCGGTATTCATTTGCAGGGCGCGGCCTTTTGCCGAGCTTATGATGTTGTCGGCCAAACGGGCATTGGGGCTATTGGCGATAGGTTGGCCGCCGGTGGCGTCGGCTATGATGATTTCGCATTTGTTGCGCAAGGGCTGTAGCGCGAGCAAGCACGAGGCGATGGTTTTTTCTTCATTCAGAGTTGGGATGATGAACGAAAACTTCATTGAGTAAGAAAGGCGTTAGTTCCCAAGCATGGGGCTGTGGAAGTATTTTGGAATCAGGTAAAAACTGTCAATTTCTACAATTAATAATCAATAAGTTGCAGTTCATTTTAATGTTTTTAGCGATTTTTGCTAATACTTTCACAGCCTGGAATCCGTTGCCTACGAAGTTTCCACAAAGGGCACGCACCATTTAATTGCCACGCGCCGTCAACCGCACCATGTCATTCATCACGCCCTCCAAGCCGCCGTAAACGTTCAGTGTATTGATGCGGCCGGTGATTTTTTCCAATATTTCCAGCTCTTTCAAGCGCAGCAACACAGGATTGCCTTCCATGACTTTGGCGGTGTTATGCAAAGAACGCGTGGCCTGGGTTTCTTCCTGGCGCTTGATTAAATTCGCTTCGGCAAGTTTTTGCGCTTCAACCACTTGGGTTAATATCGCTTTCATTTCACCGGGCAAGACAATATCGCGCGCACCGACGGTTTTCACTTCGATACCGTAAACAGCCGCTTTTTCGGCGACGATAGCTAACACTTGCGTGTTCAAAGAGTTTTTATCGGCCAGCAACTCATCCAAGGTTTGCGTGCTGACAACGGTCCGCAATGCCAATTGCAATTCGCGGTATAAATAATCCTTGGCATCGGCCAACTCGGCTTTAACCACTTCGGCTTGCTTGATCTGCCAGGTTGCCGACAAATTCACCCGTAAACTCACGCGGTCTTTGGTCAAAATTTCCTGGCCGTTGACTTCCATGTTTTGCAAACGGCTATCGAATAACGTCACGGCGATATTGCGATTAAACCGCCACCAAACATGCGTGCCCGACTTTAATGTTGCGACCGTTTCCCCGTCCACCGTCAAAAACCCCAGGTGATTTTCCGGCACTGTCGCTACGACTATCGCGCTCAAAGCGGCACACCGCAACATATCTTCTTTGGCATTAGCCAATAAGGCCGCCAGTTTTTTGGGCACGGTAAAGTCCTGGCTGATGTCCAGATTGTCTACGTGTATTTCTTGCTGGGTTTTCCAGTAAGCGCCGCGTTGTCCGGGGGCTTTTATGTCTTTTAAAACATTGTTTTGATAAACAAGGCCGACTTCCTGCTCGCCTGTTTCCCATTGCGTCATCACCTCGGCGAACGCATCTGGATGTAATTGGGCCAAATGCAGCAAGTCTTTGCCTACTTCTTCCTGCAAGGTGTTGGTCAGGGTGACTACTTGGACTTGGTATTGATCGAACCAATCCCAAATTCTATAGACACCGGCAGGTAATATTTTTAGAAATTGCTGCTCTTTGAACAACAAGCCTTTTTGCGTTTCCGCGATTATTATCTTTTTGATTAAACGCATTGCTGTCTCCTTAAAGTAAAGTGATAAAGCCTCCGCACAGCCACCGGCTCCAAGCTTTATGGCGAGCGGGCAAACCCACGCTTGCTGTTTGCGCACCCGTCAGACCCGGCCCAAAGGCAGTGTCCGTGCTGATGTCCGGCGACCGCGTGTCACGACAGATAAACTGCACTGCCTGCACGCAACCGCCGCCTTCAATCGGGAGGCCCTATCCGATGCCCTTTCGGGCTTTGCTTTTCAAGCTACCTTGGCAGGGTAGTTTCACTAGCCGGATTCGAACCGGCTACAGCCTGATTGCAAATCAGGTGCTCTACCTGGATGAGCTATAGTGATGGAGCTGCCAGTTGGATTCGAACCAACGACCTATCGATTAAGCTCGGTTGCTCTACCTGACTGAGCTATGGCAGCGTTATTTGACACCGTTTCAACACCGATACGCAGATGACCTACAAGGTCTGCGTCAGTCAGGCTTTTGAACCTGAACCGCTGGTGTTGCCGGTATGTCAAATTAGTTTTCAGACCTGGAAGGTTTTTAAAACCTTCCAGGTCTAAGTTCGGTTTTATCCTTTTACACAAACCACCTGTTTCAAGGTATGCACGATTTCAACCAAATCCGCCTGCGCCGCCATGACCGCTTCAATAGGCTTATAGGCGGAAGGCGTTTCATCAATCACCGCTTCGTCTTTGCGGCATTCCACGCCTGCCGTGGCCTGAATGTGTTCAGCCAAGGACACCAGCTTTTTCGCTTGGGTGCGCGACATCACCCGCCCTGCACCGTGGCTGCAACTGCAAAAACTTTCTTCGTTGCCCAAACCGCGCACGATGAATGATTTAGCGCCCATGCTGCCCGGAATAATCCCCATCTCGCCCAGCTTGGCACTGACCGCGCCTTTCCGGGTTACCAGCACATTCTTATCGTAATGATGCTCACGGCTGATATAGTTGTGATGACAGTTCACCGCTTCCAGTTCCGCGCTAAACGGTACTGGCAACACGTCCCGCATTGCGCTTAACACGTTGTTCATCATGATTACCCGGTTGGCCAGCGCAAAATCCTGCGCCCAGCCGACCGCTTCCAGATAGTTTTTAAAATGCTCACTGCCTTCGGGAATGTAGGCCAAATCTTTATCGGGCAGATGGATAAACCAGCGTTCCATATCTTTTTTAGCCAGCTCGATAAAATGCGTACCGATCCGGTTGCCGACGCCTCGCGAACCGCTATGCAACATCACCCACACCGCATCCGCCTCATCCAGGCAAATTTCAATAAAATGATTACCGGTTCCCAAGGTACCCAAATGGTTAAGGTTGTTGGTGTTTTTTAAGCACGGATGCTTTTCGCATAGACGCTGAAAGCCCTCATTCAACGGCAACCATGCCTGCACAACATCTTCAGGCGGTTGTCCCCAGCTACCGGTATCGCGTACTTTAAAATTGGCAACTCGGCCATGCGGCACGCGTTTTTCGATCTCAGTGCGTAACGCGGTCAACGAATCGGGTAGTTGCGCGGCGCTTAACGTGGTTTTAGTCGCCATCATGCCGCAACCCAAATCCACACCTACAGCCGCAGGAATCACTGCGCCGACGGTAGGAATGACGCTACCGATCGTTGCGCCTTTACCCAGATGGACATCGGGCATTGCCGCGATCCATTTGTGGATAAACGGCAGCTTGGCGATATTCAGCAATTGTTGCCTGGAGTTTTCATCAAAGCTTACGCCGCGTGTCCATGCCTTAACAGGATGGTGGCCTTGTTCGTGTAAGACTTCGTAAGAGCTGGTCATGACTTAATTCCTTAGATTTTTCTATAAACAATGGAACACGGATGACACGGATTAGGCAGATTTACACGGATTTTTAAAATCACCTTTATCTGCAATCTTTATCCGTGCTTATCCGCCAGATCCGTGTCATCCGTGTGCTATTTTTTCAATACTGAGTATTACGGTTTGTATATAGCACGCCTTGTGCCAATTTTATGAAACCGGCCAGACTCCCTTTAACCATGCATTGTTGAGCTTAAACTGCTCAGCTAGAGTAGATTTGCATCGCCCAAGCAGCTAAACTCCAGGTAAATTTTTTATCGATATAGATACCGGATTATCAAAATGGATACAGTCATCATCGGCATTTTAGGATCTCGCCTGGATCACGGCGGTTTGGGTAGCAGACGGCACGATCGTTGGCGGCCCAGCATCTCGCTATTGATGCACGACAACCTGCCGGTCGATGAGTTTGTGTTGATTTATCATGCCGATGAACAACAGCTCGCCACTTTGACGCTCAACGACATGGCGGCTATTGCTCCGCAAATACGGCTGACACCGTATCAAGTCGATTACGAAAACCCTTGGGACTTTGAACAGGTTTACAGCCAGCTGCACGACTTCACCCGCAGCTACCCTTTCGATCCCGAACAACATGATTATTATGTCCACATCACGACCGGCACCCATGTCGCGCAAATCTGTTTGTATCTGCTGACCGAAGCCAACTACATTCCGGCCAAGCTGCTGCAAACCTCGCCGAGCAAGGAAGGCGTGCAAGGTTGTTATCAAATCATCGATTTGGATTTATCGCGTTACGATCAAATCGCCTCGCGCTTTGCCCGCGAAGCCCAGGACGGCATCGCTTATTTAAAAGGCGGCATAGCCACTCACAATCCTGCCTTTAATAACCTGATTTCCCAACTGGAACATGTATCGATCAAATCGTCGGCACCGATGTTATTAACAGGCCCGACCGGCGCAGGAAAATCGCGTCTGGCGAAACGCATTTACGAGCTGAAAAAACAGCGCGGCCTGGTGACCGGAAAATTGGTGGAAGTCAATTGTGCGATCTTGCGCGGCGATAACGCGATGTCGGCTTTATTCGGCCATGTGCGGGGCGCGTACACCGGTGCGATGAATCAACGCATGGGCTTATTGCGCGAAGCCGATAAAGGCTTGCTGTTTTTGGATGAAATTGGCGAACTCGGTCTGGACGAACAAGCCATGCTGCTGCGCGCGATTGAAGACAAAGTCTTCATGCCGCTGGGCAGCGACCGGGAAGTCGGCAGCGATTTTCAATTGATAGCCGGAACTAACCGCGACTTGTTCGAACAAGTACAACGGGGGCTGTTTCGGGAGGATTTGTTGGCGCGGATTAATTTATGGACCTATCAACTGCCCTCGTTAAAACAACGCATCGAAGATTTAGAGCCCAATATTGAACACGAGCTTCAACAATTTACGATTAAAGCAGGCTATAAAGTCAGCTTTAACAAAGCCGCTCGCGAGCAATATTTAAAATTTGCGCGTTCGGCGCAGGCGCTATGGCGAGCGAATTTCCGGGATTTAAACTCCAGCATTACCCGCATGGCAACTCTGGCAACGGGCGGGCGCATCACCGAAGAACTGGTCAGCGAAGAAATCGGCCGCTTGCAGTACGCTTGGTCAGGTTTCGGGCAACAACCGGTTGACGACGGACTTACCGGCGTATTGTCGGTGCAAGCCTTGGCGGAACTGGATTTATTCGACCGTTTGCAACTTGCCGAAGTAGTGCGCGTATGCCGCGCCAGCCGCAGCTTGGCCGAAGCGGGACGGGTTTTGTTCAATCATAGCCGCACCCAAAAAGCCAGCGCCAATGATTCTCACCGGCTTAAGCAATATTTGCAGAAGTTTGGTTTGGAGTTTCAGGGCATTGTAAAAAGCATCTAACAGGCCATGACGCCTTCTTCCTGCGTAGCAAGAAGATCGCCAGCCGTTTCTGTTATATTAAGCTCCATTTTTACTGACCCTATTTCATTCCATGAATCATCCTACCATTCCCGCTGCCGAAGCTTTTAGGCTGCTTAGCGCCAATAATCAAGCGACTGTGATTGATGTAAGATCGGAGGGGGAATATGAAAAAGCGCACTTTGAAAACACGGTAAACATTCCGATACTTTCGGACGCCCATCGCCATGATGTGGGTCTGACCTATAAGACCGAAGGCTCGGAAGCCGCCAAAGTGCTTGGGCACAAGCTGGTCAGCGGCGATTATAAGGAGCGGATGATTCAACAATGGTGCGCATCGATTAATAGCCATCCCCGGCAACCCGCGTTGATCTTTTGTTGGCGCGGCGGCCTGCGCTCCCGGTTAGCCCAAGATTGGGTCTATCAAAATGGGCTTGAGGTTTTCCGGGTCGATTCCGGCTACAAAGGTTTAAGGCATGAGGCGCTTCAGGTCATAGAAAATCCCGCGCCCTTTATCGTCCTTTCCGGCATGA
>Ga0208789_1000760_pt1 | contig 24968 bp, 27 predicted proteins | sample Methanotroph_Enr_FD_187368 | JGI IMG/M metagenome (GOLD analysis project Ga0208789, IMG submission 187368) | Enriched soil microbial communities from Old Woman Creek wetland in Ohio, USA - Methanotroph_Enrichment_5 (SPAdes) (version 2) | ecosystem: Environmental > Terrestrial > Soil > Wetlands...
CTTCAATATCTTGTGTTTATATACTTCCGGCATCTTTCTCTCTATTTAGATATATACATTATCGGACAAATGCGAAAGCCGGCTTAAACTCAACATTCAAGAATATATACGACATGGAAATAATTTCGGCGCGGGTGCAATAAAAAACGTCCAACCGGAGGTCCGGCTGGACGCGATGATTCGATGTGCTCCCTTTGGACTAAGCCTGGGCAGAAGATTTGGCTTTGAGGGCGTTGACACGCTTGGCAAGACGGGATTTCTTGCGGGCAGCGGTGTTCTTGTGCATCGTCGAGGTCGAGGCGACCTTGTCGAGCTTTTTGACAGTTGCCTTGAAGGCTTCCTGAACTTGTGCCAGATCGCCGGCTTTGATCGCATCTTCCAGATGCTTGACCTGGGTCTTAACCGCGCTTTTACGGGCGCGATTGATTAGCTTTTTTTTAGCGTCCTGACGGACTCTTTTTTTGGCTGATAACGAATGTGCCACTTTAAACTCCTAAGTTTCTAATGTACCTTATTAATATCTTACTAAGAGGTTGGTTGCTCGGGTTTAGTGCCGGCTCGCAACTTATCGACTCGCTGGCGAACGTCCTTGTATCCAAAATCCAATTGTGCCAGCTTACGATATAACTCCAGGGCCTGTTCCGTTTGGCCCTGCTCTTCCAAAGAGCGGGCCAGATTATAACGCAAGTCCTTGGCGGTTGCATCATCTTTTATTTCATAAGATTCGATCGCCTGCCGAAAAATGTCAGCGGCATCCGAAAACCAGCCTTTGTAAAAGAAGCACAGTCCCATTTTGTCCATTGCCGAAAAACGATACTTTGGGTCTTTTTGGGCATCCTGAAGCATCGGGATGGCATCATCAAACCGCTTTACGCGCATAAGCCGTATGCCGTATTCATATTTCATCTTGCCGTCTGTTGGATATTGTTCGACGCACGTTTTAAAATGTTCAAGCTCGGATTTGAGCAGTTCAGACATTTGTTTGTCGTAACGAGCCCGGGCCTGTACATCAGTGGGGTTTTCCTCGACTGCGGATCTCGAAGCTCTGACAAGATGTTGTAAATTCTTTATTTTCAGCTCGTTAGCGTGTCTTTTATAGGCAAATTCCTGCGTTTGAGCGAATTTAGATTCCAAAATTGAAAGGGCCTCATTGAACGAATCTTCTGTACCGGCTTCGGCCAAGGCATCGGCAAGTTTGGAAATAGTCGTAAATGTGGGGTTCTTTTCGGCGGTTTCACGCGCAGCTTTAAGCGCAATTACCTTGTAGTCGTCCGTCTTAACTACCGCATTCTGAGCTTGAAGTTTTTCCTGGCTTTCGCGGTTTTGGATGGATTGGCGGAAATCACCTTCCTGATCGTATTTGCCTTTTTTCATGGCGTGCTCGGCGGAAAGGTTTTTCAGTTCATCCGCAAGCTGAAGGTCGCTTGGTTTGGCCTTCATTGCATATTGTAATGCCCGTATGGCTTTTTCGAAATCGCCAGCCATACGATATGATTCTTTGAGCATTATAAAAGTCGCAAAAGACGGCTTTGAAGCCGATAAATTGGCTTCGAAGACCATATCAGCCACCCATGCGGCAGTATTTTTTACTCCGGCGGCCGTTGCTGCTTTTAGAAAACTCTCTGCATAACTGACATTATCCGGGTCATGGGCAAAGAGCCATTCCTGGTTGATCAGCTCTTCTATTGGATCTTTCTGCTTTGAAGATCTCTTGATCTTATCAAGCATACCGGGCTTTTTGCCGCCCTTTTTGATACGAAGAAGTGCAACTTGCCGCAAAGCCAAATGCCCCTCTTTGAGCGCATCTGGTGCCCTGCGGATACCATCAAGATACATTTCTATGGCATAGTCGTAATTGCCCGTCGCAGCTACTTCCTCTGCGCGAGTGAAGAAGACTTTTGCATTTTCAAGTTGTTCTGATGAAGTTCGCTCTGCCATAATCAGTAATTAAAAATACCCTAAAACGTAATATAATAATGATTTATGCACTATTGTCAACATAAAACGCTTGTCACGGCGACATTGCCGTGTTATAAAAGTTCGCTTACTTTTACCTGGAGAAAACATATGAACTCTGCGTTAGCACAATATGATCCTCAGATTTACGAACTCATAAAACAGGAGCAAACCCGCCAAAGCGGTTCATTGCGGCTTATCCCTTCGGAAAATTACGTTTCCAAGGCGGTAATGCAGGCCAGCGGCTCTGTTTTAACTAATAAATATTCCGAAGGTTACCCTGGCAAACGTTACTACGAAGGCCAGCAGGTAACTGATCTTATCGAAACTATTGCCATCCAGCGTGCAAAAAAGGTATTCAAGGCCGATCACGCCAATGTGCAGCCTTATTCGGGCTCCGTCGCCAACCTTGCCGCCTATAATGCTCTTCTTTCTCCGGGTGATACGGTGATGGGACTTTCGCTGCCTTTCGGCGGTCACCTGACCCATGGCTGGAAAGTAAGCGTCACAAGCAAATTCTACAAATCCGTGCAGTACACAATTCGCAGCGATACGGGCAGGCTCGACTTCAATCAGATCGAGGAACTTGCCAAACAGCACCGGCCCAAGATGATCATCTGCGGGGCGACGGCATATCCAAGAACTATTGATTTTTCGCAATTCGGCAAGATAGCCAAGGAAGTCGGGGCGTTCCTGCTTGCGGATATCGCCCACATTTCCGGTCTTGTGGTGGCAGGCATTCATCCAAGTCCGGTGCCCTATGCAGATATTGTTTCAACTACGACGCACAAAACACTTCGAGGCCCTCGCGGCGGAATGCTGCTGTGTAAGGCTGAGCATGCAGCCAATGTAGATAAATCCGTTTTCCCGGGCCTCCAAGGCGGCCCCCATATGCATACCGTAACTGCTATTGCTGTTGCACTTGCAGAAGCTGATACGCCCGAATTTGTGGCGTACGCCAAACAGATCGTTGCTAATGCCGCAGCACTGGCACAAGCACTTATGGAGAAGGGATTCAAGCTTGTTTCTGATGGAACTGATAATCACCTGATACTAATAGACCTTCGCAATAAAGGCATACTCGGCAAAAAATTCGCCAAAGCCCTCGATCGCGCAAGGATCGAGACAAATTACAACACAATCCCGGATGATCCCGCATCGCCATTTAATCCAAGCGGCTTAAGAATCGGCACACCTGCCATTACAAGCCGCGGCATGAAAGAACCAGAAATGGCGAAAATAGCTGAGTACATGGCTAAGGTCGCCGAAAATATCGATAACGAATCAGTAATCGAGCAGGTTGGTAAAGAAGTACTTCTGCTTTGCTCGCAGTTCCCTGTACCTGAGCACTTTATAAAGCCGTCCTAAATAAAAACGGCAAAGGATTGCATGAGTGAGCAACGAATAAGGGTCGCCTTGCTTGGACTGGGACAGTCTGGAAGGCTTTTTCTCGACTGCGCCGTTAATAGCGGTCTTTACAACATTGTCGCTGTTGCAGATAGAGATTTTGAGGCCGCATCGAAAACGGCTTCTTATTGCGGCGCACAGGCCTGCGACGATTTCAGGATGGCTGTTTCCAACTACCAGCTCGATGCAATCATAGCCGCTGCACCGCTTCAAAGCTGCTCCGAACACATACGTTCTGCGATGAGCCGCAAGATCAATATCCTTAGGATCATGCCGCCAGCCCGTAATTACGACGAATTGGCTGGTTTCTCGCTTGCGGCACAAAAAGAAAATGTCATTTTCGCGGTAGCTTCAACCCAAAGACGTCACAAAGCATTCGAGGCACTTAGCCTCGCGATTAGCCAAGCCAAGGCTGAGAGCTTTTCATTACTAATTGCACATTGCGGCCTGGGCTTTTATCAGGAAACGACCCAGCGGGATCCAAAAGTCGCCGGCGGAGGGGTCATCCTTTACAGCGGATATGCTATTATCGATCAAATACTCCGGAATTTCGGACTGCCCAGCCAAGTTTACGCGATTACCACCAGTCTTGCGCCGGATCGACAGCAACGCCTTTATGTAACCGAAGACACAGCGATAATTTCGCTGAAGTATTCCGATACCTTCACTGCAACAGTTATTGCCAGCAGGTCTTTTGCCCCAAATTCTGTCTCCGTTCACGCTTATGGCAAAGACCAGACGATTGCGATGGTTCAGGATGAGATTGTCTTATTTAATCAGGCAAACGAATTAGTAAGCACGAGCACTTTTACAGATAGGGAAGAAGACGCAGTTACTGCAATATTGAGCGATTTTGCCGCAATACTCAGACCTGAAGATCCCGACCAGGCTCAAGTTAAAATCAGCACGGCCCGGGATAATCTCGATAACATGGCCGTAATTGATGCCGCGTACCTCTCTGCCCGCACAGGAATGCCGGAATCACCACAGCGGATAATGGAATTATCTCAGATCGCCCCTAATCGCTATATTAACAAAGCATAGAGAAGTGTTTGACTTTCTAAACCCTTGTAAATATAATTTAATATTATTAATACATTTTTAGGAGGCCTTATGCAGTTGTCCAACAATGCCAAGATCGGTGCAGCCGTGGGTTGCCTGCTTGTAGCCGGCGTGATTCTGTACTTTACCACTTTCAATGATATGGTCGGCTCAGGCGGTTCTGAAAAGATGGTAATGCTTTGCACTAACCCCAAATGTGAAAAAGCTTTTAAAATCCCCTATGAAGAATATGCAAAAATATGGCAACTTCAGGGCGGTAATCCCATGACAATGATGAGCCCAAAGCCAATAAAATGCAAATTCTGCAACCAGATAACCGCCTTGACTGCCACTGAATGCCCAAAATGCAAAAACGTGTTCATCGAGCCGATGGAACAGCGGTCAATTGAGTACCCCGACAGGTGTCCGGAGTGCAAATTCAGCCAAATGGAAGAGGATGATAAAAACTCCAAATAATACGTTTTACTGCTTACTTAAAAGGGATTTCAAACAAATCCCTTTTTTTATGCGCTGCGATTACATTTTAACGGTTTCGAGCGATTCGGCCTCAGCTGCAATCTCGGTTTGACTGATCAGTTCCTTGCTATCCGATGCACCGGGGGAACACGAGCCTGTTATAAGTACAATCAGGTGCTCTATTATTTCATTCATTGCCTGGGCTTGGCGGTTCAGCTCATGTGAAACACCTGCGGATTCATCCGCAGAGGCACTGTTTTGCTGCGTGACATTGTTCATCTGTTCCATAGCTGAATTTACCTGTTCAATTTTTATAACCTGTGTAGATGAACCTTCAGCAATTTGCTTAATTAGCGCAGCAGATTCTTTTGAACCGGCAATTATTTCTCCCAGCAATTTGCCGACCTGCGCGGTTATTTCTACGCCCTGCTTGGTATCGGTTATAGAACGATCTATTATATCCGCAGTGTCCTTAGCAGCACCAGCGCAGCGGCCCGCAAGATTACGAACCTCCTGGGCAACTACAGCAAAACTTTTTCCAGCTTCGCCTGCACGCGCTGCTTCAACCGCAGCGTTAAGAGCCAGCAGATTGGTTTGAAAAGCTATTTCATCTATAGCCTTGATGATTTTGGATGTTTCGGTGGATGATTTCTGAATGCGATCCATAGCGCCTTGCATCTGGGTCATTGATTTTGAACCGGCATCGGCGACATTCAAAGTTTTATCCGCAAGCATGCTTGCCTGGCTGCTGCCGATTGACGCTTTTTTGGTAATAGCTGATATTTCCTCCATACTGGAACTGGTCTCCTGCAAATTCGCAGCCTGCTGGCCGGCACCGGCAGCTATATCCTGGCTTGCATGCGACATTTGAGCGGCAGCGCTGATTATATTGCCCGCACCCGCTGTGAGATTTTCAATAGTCTTTTTGAGCGGATGGGATATCGTTTGGCTAAGCCAATATCCTACAAGGCAACCTAGTGCGGAGAGCACAAGAACCAGCGGAATAAGCCCAAGCATCGCACTGGATACCTGCTTATGCAAACTGTCCCTGATCTGTGTAACTGTCGCAAACGCCTCCTTACTGGGCACTGTGATGACTAAAGAATAGCGATTCTGTCCCACATGAAGCGGTTCATAAGCGGCGAGCTTTTCTACGCCGTCCGAGATATATCTTTGATTTCCTGACAGACCTTTTAGTATTTTGTTTTCGACAAGTTCGGCAAGCTCACCATACTGTTTATCACAGAGGTTAACATTGTCGGTCAAATTGTATTTAGGATGTGTCAGGATCACGCCGTTTTCATTTACTATAAAGTGATAACCAATTGATGCGATTTTTTGATTTAACAGAAGTTCTCGCGTGATATCCCAGTTCATGCTGAATACAGTCATTCCCTTAAGCTTGCCGTTCAAATATATTGGACAAGCTATTCTCAATTCAGGCTTGCCTGTATTGACTGCGATCTCAACCGGGGCATAATAAACACTGCCCTGCTGGGTTTTGGCTCCTTTCTGGAACCATGCTGTTGCACTCTTGTCTTTCAGTTGCGAAACTGCTTTTCCATCGGTTATGTTTATAATTTCCTTCCCGGTTTCGTTTATGAATCTTATTTGGCTGTATATAGGAAGGTTCTTGCCGTTTACTTCAATGGTGGAAGTCGCTGCGAGCCTGGTCATTTCATCCGTCAGCATCTTTTTTGAGAGCGCCGCTGCTTCAATTGACAGATCGCTCCAGTAAGCGCTGCAGCAGATTATCCAATCCCATGGTTTAAAATATGTATATAGAACGAACTTTTGCTTACCTTCGAAATCGTACGATATCTGACCTATCTGTCCGATATTCTTTTTCTGCACTACTTCGCCGAAAGCATCCAGCTTAAGGTCTGTAATTACGTTCTTGCCTACGAGTTCCGCGCGCGGATGCATTTGCAAAACTGCTTTGGAATCAATTATAAACGGATAACCGTGCTCGCCGATTTTGGTTTGCGCTATGGTGCTTATCAGCCCATTATCATCCTGCTCTCGAAGCCCCACATAGAGCATTCCGACAACTCGGTCATTGGCATCTTTTATAGGTTTGTAGGCCGCGATACACCATGAATCCACAACAAAAGCTCTGCCCTGAAAAATCTTATCGCTAAGGACTGTTTCGATTACAGGATTCTTTTTATTTTCAGAGTCGATGGCCGGGATGAATGTACCTATCGCGCGACTTGAATCGGCTTGCTTTACATTTGTCACTACACGAAGCATGTCGCCCGCTGCATTGATGCGCTGAAATACTGTGCATGTTCCACCGACAAGCTGCGATACCTTGTCCACAACCGGACTTGGCTTTTGGAAATCATAATTCTGCCCTAGAATTTCACTTCCCAGCTGCAGCGCCGGTAGAGTGATATTCGTCTGCTCTTTTGTAAGCTGATTTATCGCCTTCCAGCTCAAATCTCGCCCGGAAAGTGTCACCTGTCCACAGCTTTTGAGTATTTCATCAGCGACACAAAGGTTATGCCCAACAGTTTTTTCCAGCAATTTTTGTTGTGCAACACAAGTGCTGTTAATGTCTTCAAGAAGTCTGTTTACTTCCTTAAGTGCAACAGAATTCCAAATTTGATTTGAACCTTCATTAGACGCCAGCAGAGAAGCAACGTTGGAACTGCCCGCAAGCTGCTGTGCATCAGCTTCTCCCCGGATTATCAGATCTTCAACATTTTTACGTTCATTAATGGCGGCAATCTGAAGAGATTCTATCGCCTGCTGCTCGATTGCCTTGCCCGACTTCTGCGTACTGACTTCGCTCATGTCATTGAACAGGTATCGAACGTGCAAAGTTATAGTGATCAGAGGGATAACCACCAATCCAATACTGATAATAATCAGCCTCTTGGAAAGCGTAAGTCTATTCAAAATCATAGGTTCACACCTTAAAATTCACAAAAAAATTGCTTCATCAAGTCTGTATCGGCTTATAAAGCGACCAGCTTCTTGATTGCTTTTGGAATTGGGTAAAACTTTTCTAAACTCGGCCGGTTTGCCACAATTCGCGGAACACAGGCCCGATAACCTACGAGCTTCTAACAAAATGACTCTAAGCTCCGTGCTTGTTTTTGCTATAATGCCAGCTATAATATAGGGTTTGAAGATTGTGGACACTTTTTTATTTAAATAGCTTTACCCAGGACACAAAATGGCCAAGATTACAAAACTCGATGACATCGTATCATTATGCAAACGCAGGGGTTTCATATTCCAATCAAGCGAAATATATGGCGGCCTGGCCAGTTGCTATGACTATGGCCCGCTTGGCTCGGAACTAAAACGCAATGTCCGCAATGCCTGGTGGAAAGCAGTCGTGCAGATGAGAGATGATGTCGTTGGCCTTGATTGCAGCATCCTCATGCACCCGCTCGCATGGAAAGCTTCCGGCCATGCTGATAAGTTCGCCGACCTTGTTACCGTTTGCAAAAAATGCAATACTCGCACCAGGGTCGATCACCTCGCGGATGCTCCGGAGAATATAGAGCACGTCAAATTAGAAGTTGCTCAGGCTGAAGTTTCGAAACTTGGCCGAAAAGTTTGCCCATCCTGCGGAACAGTTGGCCAGTTCGGTGAACCCATGGCTTTCAAGCTTATGTTTGAGACGCAGATGGGGGCCAACGCCGAAGATTCAATGACCGTTTGGCTCCGCCCCGAAACTGCACAGGGGATTTTCGCCAACTTTGCAAACGTCCTCCAGACAACCCGCATTAAGATCCCATTTGGCATCGCCCAGACGGGCAAGAGCTTTCGCAATGAAGTAACAACAAAAGCCTTCATTTTCCGCACGCGTGAATTTGAACAGGCAGAGATCGAATTCTTCTGCGAACCAGGTACCGACGAACAATGGTGGTCACACTGGAAAGAGGAGCGTTTCAATTGGTATCTCAACCTTGGCATTAAAAAAGAAAATCTGCGCCTCCGCGAGCATGACCGCGACGAACTAGCTCATTATGCAAAAGGCTGCGTGGATGTCGAATACAAATTCCCATTCGGCTCGGGCGATTGGCAGGAGCTTGAAGGCATCGCAAACCGCACCGATTACGATCTTCGTCAGCACCAGCGAGGCATGCGCACCATCAACTCATGGTACGAAAACGGCAAAGACACCTTAAAAGCCAAACTCGCCCCCGAGGCTGAGGATTACGAGAAAGGCCCGCTTTCGTATTTCGACGACGAAAAGAAAAAGCGGTACATTCCTTATGTTATCGAGCCAAGCGCCGGCATCGACCGAAGCACGCTGGCATTTCTCGTTGACGCCTATGATGAAGATGAGGCAAACGGCGAAACTCGTTCCGTGCTGCGCTTTCACCCATCCCTTGCGCCTATCAAGCTGGGAATATTCCCCTTGGTGAAGAAGGATGGTCTCCCAGAGATCGGCACCGCCATGTACAACCATCTTAAAAAATATTTCAACTGCATGTATGACGAAAAGAGCGCCGTCGGCCGCCGCTACCGCAGGCAGGATGAAGCCGGTACGCCTTATTGCGTAACCATCGACGGGCAGACAAAGGAAGATGGCACGGTAACCATCCGGGAACGTGATTCCATGAAGCAGGATAGAATTTCAAAAGACCAGGTGCTGACCTACATGCGGGAAAAGCTAGATATCTGATTGACAACGGACTAGTTAATATCGAAAATCAGTTGTAGCCGGATTGTGCCGTGGCTGCGAAAGGAGATTGCCGTGAAAAAACTATATCTTTCCCGCACAGATAAAAAGCTTCTTGGCGTCTGCGGAGGCATAGGCGAATCATACGGAATAGATCCTACCCTCGTCAGGCTTGCCTGGGTGATCATTTGTGTATTTACCGCCATCCTGCCAGGTATCCTGATTTATTTGCTCGCTTGGCTTATAATCCCGCTAAGACCCGCAGAACAGGATGATACGCTCCAACCGAAAATATAATTTATCTGATTGGTAATTCATGGAAGAAGCCCAGCATCTCAAAAAACGGAGCAAATATCTTTTCGGCCTCACTTGCGTACTTGGCCTGTGCGCACTGGCTACAGGTGCATTCGCCATTCAACAGCAAAGCCTCTCCGATGCCGTCGCTACGATCTTTCTTATCGCAACGGCAACGCTTGCTTTCATCGAGCACCGCGTAACGGAACTCAAATCCGAAATGGTCGCGCGATTCACCGAAACCAAGACCAAAACTCAAAATCAAGAGCGTTGATATGACAAACAACCACGTCCGAATATCACAGCTTAAAGATCACGTCGGAAACGAAGTGCTCCTAAAAGGCTGGGTATATCAAAACCGCTCGTCGGGCAAGCTTATATTTATCGTTATTCGCGACGGCTCTGGCCTTTGCCAGTGCGTTATCGAAAAAACATCATTCAGCCCGGAGCTTTTTGATCAACTCTCACGGCTCGGCCAGGAATCATCCTTGATGATCTCCGGGCTGGTCCGCGCAGAACCCCGCAGCATCGGCGGCTACGAACTCGCCGCAACTGATGCCGCTATTGTATGCCCAACAACCGATTATCCGATTACTCCTAAATCACACGGCATAGATTTTCTGATGAAGCATCGCCACCTGCATTTGCGTTCACAGCGGCAGTGGTGCATCGGAAAGGTGCGTCACACCGTCATTGATGCCATACGCAGATTCTTCAACGATAACGGCTTCACGCTTATCGATACCCCGATATTCACAACCATCGCCGGCGAAGGCGAGCAGACGCTTTTTGAAGTCGATTATTTCGGCCGGCCGCTCCACCTGTCCCAGACAGGCCAGCTTTATCTCGAATCCGCCGCTATGGCGTATGGCAAAGTGTATTGCTTCGGCCCGACCTTTCGCGCCGAAAAAAGCAAGACCCGCCGCCATCTCACCGAATTCTGGATGGTTGAGCCGGAGGTAGCCTATATCGATTTGCCGGGATTGCTTGAAATCGCCGAAAATTTCGTAAGCTCCATCGCTGCCCGCGTCCTTGCCGATAATCGCGCAGAACTTGAATTCCTCGGTGCCGATATTCCGTCTTTGGAAAAAATAAAACCGCCATTCGTCCGTCTCACGTACACGCAGGCAGTTGAAATACTCACCGGCCCGCGCACCCAGGAATTCCTCGCAAAGCAGCTCCAGGAATTCCAGGCCCAGCGCAAAAGCATGGAAGATAAGATCGCTGAACTTGAGGCATTAGTCGCCGGCCAATCCTCAAAACAATGGCAAAAGGACAAGGCCGCCGCCGAAATAATAGACCTTCGCACTGAGCTTGAAGAACTCAACGCCAGGATAGAAAATAATCCCAAGCACGCCGTCTTGGCAGCCGACTTCCGCTGGGGCAAAGACCTGGGCGGCTCGGATGAAACAATAATCTCGCTCATGCACGACAAGCCCGTTTTCGTGACGCATTACCCAAAAGAGGCAAAAGCCTTCTACATGCGCACCGACCGTACAAACGACAAGGTCGTCGAGAATTTCGATTGCCTCGCCCCCGCAGGCTTTGGCGAGATAATCGGCGGCTCAGTTCGCGAAGACGAATACGACAGGCTCGTCGAACGTATAAAGCATGAAGGATATAACCCCGAAAGCTACGACTGGTACCTCGATCTGCGCAAATACGGTTCAGTCCCGCACGGCGGCTTCGGCCTCGGCGTCGAGCGAACCGTCGCATGGCTCACCGGCGAAAAGCACATCCGCCAGTGCATCGCATTTCCACGGATGATGGATAAGGTTGTGATCTGAGTAAAAAATGGCAGACATCTGGACAATTCAAAAACTCCTAAACTGGATGACCGATTATTTCAAGGCGAAAAACATCGATGCCCCGCGATTCAGCGCCGAGATGCTCCTTGCCCATGTGCTTGGCATGAAGCGAATCGAACTCTATATGCATTTCGATAAGCCCGTCGAGCAGGATAAACTAGATTTACTCCGCGCACTTGTAAAACGCGGCGCAGAATCCGAACCTATTGCCTATCTCGTCGGCCAGACCGAATTCTATTCGCTCACCATGTCTGTTAGCCCCGCGTGCCTGATACCCAGGCCCGAAACCGAATTGCTTGTCAAACGCGCGATTGAATTTCTCCGCGCCCGTCCCGGCGACCAGCACATGTTGGACTTATGCACCGGCTGCGGATGCATCGCCGTAGCAATCGCAAAGGGCTGCGCCTCTGCAAAAATAGTCGCCACAGATATTTCAGATGCCGCCCTTGCCATAGCAGCTAGAAATGTTGAAACGCATAAACTAACGGATCGCATCAGCCTGCTCTGCGGCGATCTCTTTGAACCCGTTATAAAGCAGCTTGATGGCGCCGCCTTTGATCTGATCGTATCAAACCCGCCGTATGTGACTTCTGATGAAATGCAAAAACTTGATAAGAACGTCAAAGACTTCGAGCCGCACCTTGCTCTCCACGGCGGCCCCGAAGGCCTCGATATCTACAAACGCATATTAAACCAGGTCGACAATTTCTTAAAACCCGATGGCGCACTCATGATGGAAATTGGCTACGCCCAGGGCCCCGCAATACGACAGATGCTCGAATCCACGAACATCTTCACATCCGTCGCGATCGAAAAAGACATGTCGGACAACGACCGCATCGCAATCGCAAAACGAACTTAACTTTTAGCATCCAGGCAAAACAACTGGTGTTGAATTGCGTTTCTGGCACACAGATTAATCTCGTTTCTCCGGTTTCAACTGTTCCTTTATTTCGTGAACTTCTTGTGCAAGCTTTCCCATTTCGAATCTAAGCAATTTCTGTTCCTTGGGCACATTAAGCAGGAATTTCGATAACCTTATCAGAACGATAACGATCAATGCAAACAAGAACAGGTACAACACGATGAATATCGCAGGCAGAATAGCTATCATCGGTCTCGGGGCCATATCTGCTGTAACTGAGGCAATAGCAATTATCCATTCCATTTCAATTCCTTTTATTACTTAGAGATTTGATTTTCGCCTATTTCAAGACATTGCACCTTGCGGTGCTTTGGGCATGATAAACCATGCTACTATATATGCAAATATCCCGGGCATGAAACCGGTGAAAATCGTCGCAATCACCCATATAAGCCTTATCAGCGTGGGATCGACGTCAATAGCTTCCGCGATGCCTCCGCAAACACCAAGTATCTTCTTCTCTTTCTTCGATCTGCAAATTTTTTTCATTTCATTGCCTTTCTATACGATCAGTTCATAAGTCTTTACGAGATTCGTTAAACTCTTTCCGTATCTGCCTCACTTCTTCAGCCAGTTTGCCAACTTCAAATCGTGTCAACTGCTGCTCTTTGGGCACCTTTACCAAAAACTTCGTCAGTAATATCATTACCAGCATGTAAAAAACAAAAACAGTTGTCGCCAGCGTATATAAAAGAAATACCTTTGTTACTTCCCACCAGCCAATTATCGCAATTATCCCAAATTCCGCCATCTGTAACCTCCATTCCGTTCCAACTCTATGCTGCTGCAATTTCTTTTTCAAATTCCTGTTTATTTTTGATTTTGATCTGGTTGAACCTTTTTTGATTCCAGCCACGCATCCACATCCGCCCTGTCGAATTTGATATTTTTGGCACTGATTCGTATGTAGGGCGGGCAATCACCACTAGCTATATACTTATAGATAGTCCGCTTGGAATCCCCAAGATAAACTGCTAAATCTTCAATTGACATTAATTGCATAGCACAATCCTCACGCTCAAGTATCAATATGTCACAATATGCAGTAATATGCAATATAAATTTAATTTTTTTTTGCTCATATCCCGAAAAACTCTTTCGTTGTTGCCGTAAGCTTCACCGCCGCAACTGCCTGCCTCGCGCGATATTGCGTGCTTAAATGTGATCACGCCAGTAAACGAAATATAATATCCCCCTCTCAACCAAAAACTTCACCTGCTCGGCATTTTTCCGAAACAATGAAAAACCATTCGCCCTATCTTGCCTTCAAAGTCCTTAGGAATTTCCATCGTCTCGTTAAACGCATTTTGCGAATGAATGACTCACCGGCAACTTAGCCAATACCCGACAACGACCGTATCGCAATCGCAAAAAGATGCTAGAGCTAATGTATCTCTATCAAATTTTCGATAGTTAATCTTCGCAGCAGCATGTGAAAATAAATCATCCCGCCAAAACCGTGCCAATTATTCATAAGCGCAGTTATTTTCGGCTTGTCCAATTTATTTAATCCCAGCCACTTTTTTAATCCGTTCTGAAATCCGATATCGTCGCCTGGATAAATATGTAGTCTACCCAGCCCACGAAGCAGCATGTACTCCGCCGTCCATTTCCCAAGACCTCGCATTTTAAGCAGTATCTTAACCGCCGCATCGTCATCAATCTCCTTCAATTGCTCCAGGTCGATCCGACCAGCATTCACACCCTCACACAATTCAAGCAGCGCAATCGCTTTATTTGTACTGAAACCCATCCCACGAAGCTTTTCAAGCGACTGTCCGCATACCCCTGCCGAATCCCCGCACGAATATACCTCATGCTCCTGCACCTGCATGTCATGTCCCGCTGCCACCGCCAGTCTGTTGAGCAGCACAGTTCCAACAGCAAGCGAAAGCTGCTGGTAACATATCCCGTTTACAGCCGCCTCAAACATATCCGCAAAACGCGGCGGCTTAAACCCGACATAAGGCTTCACAAGTGCACCGAGAACTTTATCCTGTTTTGCCATTGAATAAAAACCAGACAAATCGATATCCAGCCCCAAAATCCACGTCAGTTCAGCTTTGGCCTTTTTGATAATTGCAGACGTGATCCCCTCTTGAGAAAAGATTTCACATTTCAGTGCAGCCTCTTTGACCTCGCCCATTTGCCGTACACACGCAAGCACAGGCTTACCATCAATGATCAGTATCCGCCGGTATAAACCATCCTGCCATGTATCGATTTTATTATTAGCTCTTCGCCTCAGCGCCCATACCGTCAAATCAAGCCGATATGGCCCGGCAGGTTTGAGCACAAATGCCGCGCAATAATATTCCCCCTGATTGCTCATCACCCCAGCTTACAATTTCAACCAACCCCTGTCCACCGCCCTGCCCTTGTCATTAATCACTAATCATTAATCAATCATCATTTATTTTGGGTTCCACCAGCAAGGCCCTTTTTCGGCCACCGCTTCTTTAGCACGCCTGCGAATATCTGCCATCTGCTCTGCTGTTAATGGCTTGAAATTTTTCGCCGATTCAAATGCCGCTCTCTGTTCATTTTCAAAACTCATCCCAAGCAGTGCCACATCCGGATCACACGTCAGTGTATAATGCACGCACTCCTCAACGCTCATGCACGGCAGCACATTTTTGCCCGTCTTCTCCTGGCCACCGGAACTAAATTTACCTCGCGGCCTCTGTTCTAGCGGCCTTCCGTATCCCGCCGTATCGCAAAGCAGCTTGCCCGCCCCGAACGTCTTAAAGCAAACCGTCCCTACATTCTTCTTTTTCGCAAGCGGCAGCACCTCACTTACAAACCGTTCATCCACATAAGCCCCTACCGCGAAAAGCACCACATCACACAACCCCGAATTAATTGCCAAAATCAGCGTCTCTGGATCATGGCTTGATATACCCCGGAACCGCAGCTTCCCTGCCCTGCGGCATTTCTCCAATTCATCAAATGCACCGCCAAAAGCTGTTGCCTTTGCCCAGCCCTCAATGCTTGAAAGTCCGTGCATGGCGAACAGATCAACCATTTCCAAATCAAGCCGTTTCAAACTCGCGTCCACCTGCGGCCCGACTGGGTCGTCATGATTATCAATTTTATCAATTACAAACATGCTGTCGCGCCTGCCCTTTAGGGCACTGCCGACAATCGCTTCGCTATATCCATCCTCATAACTCGGCGCAGTATCGATTACATTAAGCCCCGCATCCATCGCCCGCCGCACAGTAGATACACACTGCTCAAGTGGCACATTCTTATCAGCCACATCACCTACACCCAGCACCGTCGCAACAAATCCCGTCTTTCCAAGTTCCCGCCTGGGCTCAAATTTCATTTCCATAATTATATCCCGAAAAACTCTTTCGTTGTTGCCGTAAGCTTCGCCGCCGCTTCTTCCAGCGATACGCCTTTTATCTCCGCGATCTTCTTAGCAGTATGCACCATCAGCGCAGGCTCATTGGTCTTTTGTTTGCGCATCGGTTCCGGGCTCATGTACGGGCAATCCGTCTCCACCATCATTCGCTCAAGAGGCACCGCCGCAACTGCCTGCCTCGCGCCTTCCGCGTTCTTAAACGTGATCACACCCGTAAATGAAATATAATATCCCCTCTCAACCAAAAACTTCGCCTGCTCTGGTTTTTCGCTAAAACAATGAAAAACCATTCGCCCCGCCTTACCTTCAAAATCCTTTAGAACCTCCATAGTCTCATCGAATGCGTTCCGAGAATGAATTATCACCGGCAGCTTAGCCGATACCGCGATTTCAAGATGTTTTCTGAATATGTCTATCTGCGCCGGCTGCTTGGAAAAATTATAATGAAAATCCAGCCCCGTCTCACCTATCGCAACGACCTTGGGCCCTTTGGCCATTTCTGCAAGCAGTTCCATATCCTCTGCCGTCACATCCTGCGCATAATGCGGATGATAACCCAGCCCCGCGTACATCCCCTCGAATCTGCCCGCAAGCTCGACAGCCCGCTGATTTTCCTCTTTTCCCGTCCCCACTGAAATCCAGCCCGTAACCCCCGCCGCCCTGCTTCGCGCAACAACTCCCTCTACATCTCCAAGCAAAGGCTCATACCCCAAATGTGCATGCGCATCGATCAATTCCATTTCATTCTCTTTATTTATAATCTCTGTGTTCTCTGTGCTCTCTGTGGCATATTTCTTATTCTGATTTCCGAATCCTTCCTCACGGCACAAACGCGTATTCGAAATGCCTTATTTCCGGCTCCCCTTTTTTGCCCAGCACCACCGCCACAATATCGAACCGCCTGGGCCTGTCTTCTACCTTATTCCTGATAGCAAAGTATTTAGCCGCCGAGACCACGCACCTTCGCTTAGCTGCTGTAACCGCCGCCTCAGCAGCAAAATATTCCTCGCTTGTGCGTGTTTTCACCTCGACGAATACTATCGTCCCGTCGCGCGGCTCAGCCATGACCAGGTCGATCTCCCCCGTTTTGCAGTTAAAATTACGAGCGAGCGTCCTTAGGCCTTTACGCCTCAGGAATCGCTCGCTCTTTATTTCGCCCCATCGGCCAAGCCGTTTTGGGTCTTTCAGCAATGCTCGCCTGTTGAAGACAAAACCAAGCATCGCTGCGCTAACCTTACTGGTTGCTTGTATGTGTGCTGTGACGCTGTGAAAGCTTAACTGCTTTACCAACGCGGTCACGCAGGAAATAAAGCTTTGCCCGCCTCACCTTACCCGAACGTGTGGGCTTTATGTCCACAATATTCGGTGAGTTCACCGGGAAAATTCTCTCCACGCCTTCATCGTTCACAATACGGCGGACAATGAACGTCTCGTTGACGCCGATACCCTTGCGAGCTATCACTGTGCCTGTGAAGATCTGAATGCGAGTCTTGTCGCCTTCGACGATCCTGCTGTGCACGTCCACCGTATCGCCGATCTCGAACTTCGGCAATTCTTTTTTTACGCTCTTGGCTTCCGCCATTTTTATGTATTTACTGTCCACGGATAAACTCCTGTTTATTCAATTTTATTCTGAATCCCGAATTCTGAATTCTCTTTCTGATTCTTCTCCCAAAGATCAGGCCGCCACATCTTCGTCCGCTCGATCGACTGCTCCAGCCGCCATTTTGCGATCCTGGCGTGATGCCCGCTTAAAAGCATCTCCGGCACCTTCATACCGCGAAATTCTTCCGGCCTTGTGTACTGCGGATACTCGAGCAAGCCTCTGCTGAACGTCTCGTCGTCGCTGCTGGCATCATCGCCCAGCGCACCTTCAAGAAGCCTCACAACCGCGTCGACCACGACCATTGCCCCAAGCTCTCCGCCTGAAAGCACATAATCGCCTATCGACACCTGCTCGGCACCGAGCCCTTCACGAATACGCTCGTCGAATCCTTCATACCTGCCCGCGATAAGGATCAGTCTCTTTTCAAGACTAAGTTCCTTCGCCAGCGACTGGTCGAACTTTCTTCCCTGCGGCGTAAGCATTATAAGCCTGCCCGGCTCGGTTTCCAGCCCGCGCACATGCTCGACACAGTCGAACATTGGCTGGCACATCATCACCATGCCAGGCCCGCCGCCGTAAGGCTTGTCGTCCACCTTTTTATAAGCGTCTGCGGCAAAATCTCTGATATTTGAAAGAGCTATTTTTACAACACCCGCTTCCTGTGCACGCTTCAATATCGAATACTTCAGCGGCGAATCGAACATCTCAGGAAACAGTGTTAGTATATCGATTCTCATCAAAGGCCGTTATGCGCCGCGTTTCTTTTCGACCTTTATCACGCCGGCTGCGATCTTCTCCGCCTTTGTGTAGGGCTTCTTGGCCTTGCGGGCCAGTTCACGCGACCTGTTCGTACGCAATGACTTGACCTTGGCGTACTTCGTTTCAACGCCGATCTTCGTCAGCAGTTCGGCAACCGTATCACTCGGTACCGCTCCCTGCGCCAGCCAGAACTCGATGCGATCCTTTTTCAGCACATACTGCTTGGCTGCGTCCTTTTCGATAGGATCATAATGACCAAGCGGCTCCAGAACCTTGCCGTCACGCGGTGTGCGTGAATCCACGGCATTGAGCCGGAAAAATGGTCTGTGACGCCGACCGATACGCGTAAGTCTCAACTTAACTGCCATGTTCGTCCTTTCATCTACTCGTATTAAAAAATTTCGTTTTGCGCCCTTTGCGCTCACGAAACACGGTTGCACTCCAGTGCGTATCCGTTCATAAAGATCGCCAGCATACCCGCGTCTATCTTCGCGTCCGCAGCTATCCTTTGAACCTGCTCATCCGAAAGCTTGTCGGCATTTTCCTTTTCAGCCGGTGTCATTATCGCCACCGCTCGCCGAAGCTGCTCAAGCTCATCCATACTCGGCGAAACATTCATCGCCAGTTCGCTCGTACCTCTGTGATCCTTGAACCTGCTGCGGAAATATTTGCCGTAGCTGTCTCCCGCGAACAAGCTCACCTTCTCAAGATATTCGTCAATCGTAAGTTTCTTCATTTGCCCTTTACTGGCAATTCAAAACTCAAACCTTAGAACTCAAAACTTATCTTTTCTTTATCTTTCCTCTGCGTTTTATCACCTGTTTCCGGTGCGAACGCTGCTTCATCTTCTTGCCCGAGTTCATCGCGCTGAACATATCCAGCTTGCCGCTGAGGAGGCTCTTAAGGCCGCCCATCCCGCCCGAACTGAGCACCTTCATCATCTGCCTGCTTCGCTCGAAATTCTTCACCAGGCCCGCGACTTCCTGCACTTCAACTCCCGAACCCTTCGCGATGCGTTTTCTGCGAGAATTATCAATAAGGTCAGGGTCACGCCGCTCGTTGAGCGTCATCGAATGCACTATAGCCTCAATGCGGTTGAATTCCGCATCGTCGATATTCATTCCTTGCATTTGCCCGCCCAGCCCCGGGATCATCTTTAACATATCAGCCATGCCGCCCATCTTCCGCACCGTCGACATCTGCTTGAGAAAATCGTCGAATCCGAAGCTGCCTTTGCTGAGCTTGTCCTGCATCTTCTTGGCTTCTTCGACATCTACTTCCTTCTGTGCCCTCTCGACCAGCGTTACGATATCGCCCATTCCGAGGATTCGCCCCGCCATGCGGTCGGGATGGAATTCCTCGATCTTATCGAGCTTTTCGCCAACGCCTATAAATTTGATCGGCTTGCCCGTCACAGCTTTTACGCTTATCGCCGCGCCGCCTCTTGCGTCACCGTCAAGCTTCGTCAGTATCACGCCGTCAAGCTCAAGCCGCGCGTTGAATTCCTTTGCCGAATTAACCGCATCCTGGCCTGTCATCGAGTCGCATACTAGATATATCTGGTGAGGACTTACAGCCTTGGCGACATTCGCCACCTCGGCCATCATCTCCTCATCTATATGCAGTCTTCCCGCCGTATCGATGATCACGACATCATGGCCCGCTGCCTTGGCCGCCTTTACGCCATTGAGCGCAACCTTGACAGCATCTTTACTTTCTTCACTGTAAACCGGGATATTGAGCTGCTGTCCAAGTATTATGAGCTGATCGATAGCTGCCGGCCTTTGCAAATCGTCGGCCACCATCATCGGCCTCTTGCCGTTTGAAACAAGGTAATTGGCAAGCTTACCAGCCGTCGTCGTTTTTCCGCTGCCCTGTAATCCTGCAAGCATTATCACAGTCGGCCCCGGCGAAACGAAATAGATCTTCGTATCAACCGGCCCCATCAGTTTTACGAGTTCATCGTGAACTATCTTGACCATCACCTGCCCGGGGTGAAGGCTCTTTACAACCTCCGCGCCAAGCGCAGCCGCCTGCACGTCTTTGCAGAACTGCTTGACGACGTTATAGTTCACATCCGCCTCAAGCAGCGCCTTGCGAACATCGTTCATCGCGTCCGAAACATTTGCCTCGGTTATGCGACCTCTGCCCGAAAGTGTCTTGAAGACAGTATTAAATTTTTGTGTTAATGCATCAAACATCTTTTTTCTAATTCTCCGCTTTTAAGTGCATCTGTCCCGGCTGCCTTATTTATGCGCAGGGACCGACCCGGCAGAGAAACGAAGATTGTACAGTTTCACTGCCCCATTTTCAATGCTAAAAATACGCCCCCGAAAGATGCAAGTTCACTGCAAATAGGTCACAACTCATCCAGAACGTTTTTTATGACGTCCGCCCCAACCTCGACCGCATACTGCCCGCCCACAGAGCAAACACTACCTATTTGCTCCAGAAGCACAAATCGCGGCACCTGCCCCACACTCTTTTTATCGGACCTCAAAAGCTCAAAAACCCTCGCTTTATCCATGTATTCCGGCATTTTGAGGCCAATATCCAGCTTTTTGAGCACATTTCTTACCCGTTCCAACCTGCCGTCTTTTACAAGCCCAAGCTGCTTTTCGATTAGCCCCGCCGCAATTATCCCAATCCCGACCGCTTCCCCGTGAAGAATTTCGTAATTGCTGGCCGATTCCACTGCGTGGCCGATCGTATGCCCGTAATTCAGGATGCAGCGAATATTCTTTTCGTATGGATCTTTTTCTACCACCCCCGCCTTTATGCTGCAATTCCGCCCGGCTATTTCTTCGAGAACTCCCGGCTCCCTCGCGAGCACCTTGTCCAGGTTTTGCTCGATAAACTCAAAATATCCGGCATCCATTATAAGCGAATGCTTTACCGATTCCACCAGCCCCGCCCGGAACTGACGCTCATTCAACGTTTTCAGCGTCGCTACATCTACATAAACAGCAAAAGGATTCCAGAAGGTCCCGAAGGCGTTCTTGCTTATTGAACTATCTACCCCCGTCTTGCCTCCAATAGCCGAATCTGCCTGAGATACTGTTGTCGTGGGTACCTGCACCACCGGCACCCCACGCTTGAATATAGATGCGGCAAACCCCGCAACATCACCAACCACCCCGCCGCCAAGCGCCAGCACTACCGTATCACGGCCGAGATTAGCCGCTTCCATAGCCTCAATTATCGCCCCCACCGTCCCGATATGCTTGGAAATCTCCCCCGCCGGCTCGATTACATACCGTCCAGCAATAGTTTGGCCCGCGATTAACTTATCAACATGCCCTGCTTTTATAAGCTCCCCATCCGTCACAAGGAAAAAAGCGTGCTTTGGATAGAAACTTCTCACATTCGCAATAACCGTGCCAAGCAGATCGCTGCCGATTTTTATTTGATAATTTTGTTCGCTTGTCGCCGGAATTTTGACGTTAATAGATTTCATAGCCCGATATGCTACCGGCTTTGACTTATTTTTGGTATGTTTTTTTGCCGTTTTTCAGTATGAAATGACTGCATGCATATCATAACCCGCAAGCTTGCTTCTGCCGCCCAGAAACCCAAGCTCTATCAGGAACGATAACCCCACCACCTCGCCACCGAGTTTTTCAACAAGTTTCGCCGCGGCAGTCATTGTCCCGCCAGTCGCCAAAAGGTCATCGACCAACAAAACCCTTTCGCCCTTGCGCAGCGCATCACTGTGTATTTCAAGCGTATCGACCCCGTATTCCAGGTCATAGCTAAAGCTTGTAGTCTTAAACGGCAGCTTGCCCTTTTTGCGTATCGGCACAAATCCCACCCCTAGTTTTGCCGCTATTGCCGAACCAAAAATAAACCCCCTCGCCTCAACCGCCGCAACGCAATCTATTTCTCGGTCTGTAAAAGGCGTAACCATAAGATCAAGTGAATGCTTGAATGCCACCGTATTTGCCAGCAGCGGTGTTATATCTCTGAACAAAACGCCCTTGATGGGCCAATCCGGTATGTCCCTTATGAACTGCTCGAGTTTAACCTTCTCCACCATCCAACCCTCCTTGATTTATAATGCCGGCACATGTACTATGCCATCATATATTCCTGCAGCTTCTCCAGCGCCTTGTTCTGTATCTGCCTCACACGCTCGCGCGTAAGCCGCAGAGCCTTGCCGATCTCAACAAGCCCTATCGGCTCACAGCCGTTAAGCCCGAATCGCATCGTCAGCACCTGCTGCTCTCGCTTTTCAAGAACATCCAGCAGCGCAACAGCCTTCTGCATCTCTTCCTGGTTGAGCATTGCTTCCTGTGCTTCACCGCTCCTGCTATCTTCGATTACATCACTAAGGCCATGGCTGTCATCAAGCGAATCGCTCTGCACACCGCTAACCGTCTGGGCCATATCATCAACGATCTTAGCCTTGCGCAATGGCAATTGCAAATGTTTTGCCGTCTCTTCTACGCTCGGAGCCCTGCCCAGTTTTGTCTCGAGTTCCGCACCGGCCGCCCGCCACTGGTTGATCAGGTCCGTCATGTACCCGGGCACATGTATCGTTGCCACAGAACTCTGCAGCGACCTCTTTATGCTCTGCTTTATCCACCAAGCCGCATATGTGCCAAACCGCACCCCATGCGACGGGTCAAATGTGTCTATCGCCCTAAGCAGGCCGAGATTGCCTTCCTCTATCAGATCAGCAAGGGCCATCCCACGCTTTGAATATTTTTTTGCTATATTGACCACCAGCCGCAGATTGCTCCGGATCATCCGCTCTCGTGCTTCGGGGTCATTATGATCTATTATCCGCCTTGCGAGCAGCGTCTCCTCTTCGGCATCGAGAAGATGCACCTCATCTATATCATGCAAATATTCACCGAGCGTAATATCAAAGGTTGTCATAAATCTCTCCAGTTTTGGCCGACCCGAAAAACGTCCTTTTCTCGCACCAGCCTCCAGGGCCACAAATCAAAGCCCTTATAGGACCATCCATAAATTCTTCACTTCTTCGGACGCCAAAACTATCGACCAACCAGCCCACCCGGTTTAGAGAGATTTACCACGAATTTCAGGCAGTGTTGAGGGTGGCCTTTAAATGGCACAAATGTTTTGAAACTTGCGCAAGTTGAAACAAAGCAGGAATAGGGATTAAATATTTCAATTTTTGAGAAGGAATCAGTTTTAAGCATAAAAATTTGGTTTTTTGGTAAATTATGGATATATCATAGCCTTTTATATGGGTGGAGCGCGGTATGGGTGCGGTATGGTTGGGGGGGAGACAGGAGTAAGAAGACGGGAGACAAAAGGTAGGTGGCGGGTGTGGAAAGGGTGGGGGTGAGGTCATAATTTTTTAAGGCGGGTTGCGGGGTGACGGGTGAACATAGATTAAGGATTAGTATTTTTGAGGAACATGGGTTTTTGGGGTGCGGTAAAAAAATTTAAATTTCAAAGTTTAAAATTCAGTATCAAACGAGGAAATTGGCGATATCATGGTAGTTATATCTGGCTTTGTTTCGGGGGTGGTCATACTATTCGCCGGTGATAACGATTGCAGCATCCCTTCTAAACTTAACGGAATTGCCTTGTCCGCAATCCCCTTTTGGGCTATACTCTTGAAAATAGATGTACCCGGTCCGGCTTGGGCCCATAAAAGGCCGATTGGGGCAGATGTACTAATGCCTCAGCCCGCCTTAAGTGTCTTTCCTTTTGTTGAATCTAAATATAAGGTTTTTATGAATTTATTTGCAGTGCTTGCAGGGGTATGTATCTTTTCAGTTCCGTGCTTTTGCAAGGCAGGCCCAAACGTGACCGGTAATAATTCGCCTGTGATTTCAAAACCAGCGCCGGTTAGTACTCCCATTCCAGCACAATCGGCAGCAGCCCCCGCGCCATCGCCACAGCCGACACCGACACCACAGGCCCAATCGCAGGTAATTTCTGACGAGGCAATCCGCGTCTGCCTGGCCGAACGCGAACGGGATATGTATAAGCAAATTGTTGAAACTACTCGCAGTACGCTTGACAATACAAAATGGATATTTGATAAAATGCTCACAGCTTTTGGCACTCTTTTGGCGATCTTTGGCATAATTGCCTTTAAGAACGCTTGGGATCACAGGAAAGCTATCGGAGAGATAAAAAAGACATGCGAGAATGCGGAGAGATACGAACGGCAAGCTAAAGACATATTGGGCAATGTCAGTAAGCGTGTAGATGGAGAGCTTAAAAGAATTGAGAAGCGAGGCGAACAGTCTGTAAGAAAGATTATTGGCGAAGCCGAGAAGGAAAGAAAGATTAGCGAACTCTGGAATGAAGCGCTTAGACTCCATAAAGAAAGAAACTATGAAGAAGAGTGTGGCAAATATGCCCAAATCGAAGGTATTAAATCAGATATACCTGAGATATTTTTCAACTGGTGCACTGTCCTGTGCCTGCTGGCAAGGGACAGAAAAGATGATAAGTTTTTGGAAGAAGCGAGTAATATTTATACTAAATTAAAGGCTCTTGCATATAAGCGTGAAAAGGATTCTCTGGTGCGTCAGACGCAGGCCGAGGCGGGTACAAATCTTATCAATGCTTATGGTAAAGCCAAAAGGCCGGACGATGCGCGAGCTATCTACGACCAGATTAAGGCGCTTGCCGACGCCCATAGGGATGAACCCGCATTACGCGAGCAGCAAGCCAAGGCGTGTACAAATCTT
>Ga0208789_1000763_pt1 | contig 24900 bp, 20 predicted proteins | sample Methanotroph_Enr_FD_187368 | JGI IMG/M metagenome (GOLD analysis project Ga0208789, IMG submission 187368) | Enriched soil microbial communities from Old Woman Creek wetland in Ohio, USA - Methanotroph_Enrichment_5 (SPAdes) (version 2) | ecosystem: Environmental > Terrestrial > Soil > Wetlands...
GGTGATTTTGTCGATTAAAAACAGGCTGCCTACCGCATGGTCAATATGCCCGGCAATACCGATATTAACCAGCACCGGATGCTCAAGCCCAGCAAACAAGGCCTGGCTGTAGGCCACCCCGGCAGCCATCGCGCTTTTCCCCAATCCGGTTACCGTCAGGCAGATGTCCTGATTTAAATAAACCGCAAACGGCTGGATCGTCGTATCTTTCTTTAATTTGAAATGCTCGACCAGCGGCTTGGCCTCGCAGGGCAGCGCGGCGTAGATAAAAATTCGGGGCATGTTTTGATGGATCATTCAGATGTTGAGTGGCAGTTGATTAAATGGGAAGTTCCAATTTCAAACATCATTATCCATTAAGTAACACAATAACAAAATTAACATCACCGGGAGGCGTTAGGGCTTTTAGCGGTTGCCGATTCGGGAGACCTGCAATCCGGCTCAGATGACTCGGTTTTTTCGATCAAATTATCCATGATAATCGCTTGAGCCTTGGCTTCCGCATCGGCGATTTCATCGGCAAAGATGTCGGTCTGATACTCCGGCGCAGTTACCGTCGCCAGTGAAGCGCCCAGAGGCTGCTCCGATTCCGTGACGTCGATTGAAGTCGTCGTGGAGAGTCCGGGGCGAATGGGATTTTTCAGAATCTCATCTTTCCGTAAGGCGATACGCACGGGAATACGTTCCACGATATGAATAAAATTTCCGACAGAGTTATCCGGTGGCAATAACGCAAAGACGCTGCCGGTGCCGGGAATCAACCCTTCTACCGTGCCATGATAGATCTGGTTCTTCCCGTACAGATCGACGCTGACTTCTGCCGGCTGGCCGGGGCGTATCTGCGCTATCTCTGTCTCCCGCAAGTTCGCCTCCACCCACAGATGTTCCAACGGCACAATGGTCATCAGTGGATCTCCAGGCTGAACCCGGTTGCCGACCTGAGCCTTGCGCATGGACACATAGCCGGAAGCGGGAGCATGGATTTGCTGCCGCGAATATTCAATATAGGCGGCGATGAATTTATACTTGGCCGCCTCTACGTCCGGGTGCAAAATCTTGCTGGTGCCGCCCACTTTAGCTTCTATGGTTTTGAGTTCTGCGTCGGCCTCTTTCATCTCGGCGTCGAGGGCCGTCACCTGATCTTCGGCATTTTGCATGGCCTGCTCGGATACCGAGCCGCTTGGCAATGCCTGCCGGAACCGGGCCACATCATGGCGCACGCGGGCAAGCCGGGCCGAGCGGGCGATCAGTTTTTGACATATCTGCTGGCGTGTCGAAAAAACCGCTCCGATCTCGCGCACGACCTGCCCCAGCTCGCCCTGACGCTGCCCTAAAGCGGTCTGCGCGCGATGCTCGTCGAGACTAACCAGCAGATCGCCCTTGTTGACATACTGGCTTTCCTCGACCAATACCCGCGTGACGATGCCCGTTGCGTCGGCTTCCACCGGAATCAGATTGCCGGCGATGAACGCATTATGGCTTACCACCCGGAAACGGCTGTGGTGCCACCAATAAACGGCATAAGCCAATGCGCTTGCCGCCATGACCAACGCTACGATCAACAGATAGCGGTTGCGGCGGGCACGAATAATCTTATGAGGAGTTGTCATATGTGTTTATATCGGCAGTGCCGCATTTTAATTTCGATTCGAAACAATATGCGCCAAAAGGCTACCCTTATACTCACCATGGCCACCACCAGGACTGTTTTTGTTCGGGTTTCAGTTGGGCAATCTGGAGATCGTTGACATACCCGCCACCCAACGCTTCCATCAAATCCACCATCGCAAGCAGCTGATCGGATTGCAAATTCTTCAACGCATATTCCTGGTCCAGCACGGCATGACGGCGGATCAGCGTCGTCCGGCGATCATCCAGGCCGCTGCGAAAACGCACCTGGGCGAGACTCAGGTTTTCGTGTTGCGCCGACAGCAAGCGGCCCTGCGCTTCGAGTATAATGTTTGTCTCGCGCCAACGGCTCAGACTATCGGCGACCTCCTGTACGGCATGTAACAGCGTGTCGTTGTAAACCTCCACGGCGCCATCGTATTCCGCCCGTTGCGCCGATAATTCCCCGCGCAGGCGTCCGCCTTCGAACAAAGGAAGCCGCAGACCCGGCGCGATGCCGTAAGAGAAACTGGAACCCGAGAACAGAAGACTGGCCAGAGAACTTGCGCCCTTCGTCATCCTGAGCGCATTCACGCCGACAAAGGCAGTCAGATCGACGGTGGGCAGAAAGCCGGCCTTGGCGACCTTGACCCGTTGCGCGGCCGCCTCGGCACGGTGGAGGGCGGAGGCCAGATCAGGGCGTTGGCTGAGCAGTTCCAGCGGAAGTTTCGCAGGCGGTCGTATCCTGTCCGGGCTCATCACTGTGTCGGCGAACAGCTTTTGTGTCGAGTCGGGCCCTTTGCCTATCAGCCGGGCCAGCAGGTTCCGCTGAATATTCAACTGATCCCGGAGACCGGCTTCGCGCTTATTGAGCTGCTCCAATTCAATGGCGGCTTGTTTGACCGGATCGGCGGAGTCCAGACCCAACCGTAACCGAGTCTCGTCCATGCCGAGCAGGTCGCGCCGTAACTTGGCCATGTCCTGCGTCAGATCGAGCTGCTGACGCAGGGCAAGGCCATGCATGTAGGACCGGGCAATGGCGGCAGTCAACTGAAGCAGGACTTCGGCCCGTTCCGCTTCTTCTGCGGCCGCCTCGCCCAGCGCAGCACCCACTGAGGCGCGGTTTTTCCCCCAGAAATCAAACTGATAGCGCAGGCTCAACGGCGTGATAAACGCCGAGACAAAATCCTCACCGCGCAGCGCCACATTGAAACCATTTTCCGAAAAACGTCCCGTTTCCAGCCCTGCCGCAGCATCAAGGAATGGCAGCAGTCGCGCGCCTTCCACGCGGACCAGGGCTTGCGCCTGACGCAGCCTGGCGGCCGCCACCTTGAGGCCGATGTTGTCCTTTAGCGTGGCATCCATCAGGCCGTTCAGCTCAGGGCTGCCGAATTTCCTCCACCAGCGTTCGGGCGGCCAATGCCCGGCAGCAAGCGACTCACCGTGACCGGTATCGGATAACGTGCGTTCCATGGATGGCGGCTGCAGGAACTCGGCCGGCTTGTCTCCCGGAGGTATCCAGGCGCAACTTGATAACAACAGCGTAAACCCGATAGTGAACCCAAAAAGGGGCGATCGATTTGGCGTCATTCGGCGCATCATGGTTCCACCATGATCTCTTCCGCCTGCATGTCGGCTTGTTCTTTGGTCGGCGTTGGATGCAGCGGTTGATAGGTCGGATAAGCAAGCCACACCAGCCCTGCCAGTCCGATAAACAGGTAACTGGCCAGCAGGAAAGCGTCGTCTAATGCCAGAATAGTTGCCTGCTGCTTGATCAGGGCCAGGAGCTTGGCGTTGACCATGACTTTATCAAGGCCTGCAACCTCCAGTCGTGAAGAAAGCCCTTGCAGCACATCCAGGGAAGCAAAGCGTTTCCCACCGAAATGATCCGCCAATTGCAGCCGATGAAAAGGGGCGCGCTGAAACAGCATGACACCTTGCAAGGTGATGCCGAATGATCCGGCCACAACGCGAAGAAACCCGGTCTCTTCGGCCGCGCGTTTTTCCAGATTGCCGGACAGTCCGTGAAGCGTCAACCTAGTCAGCGGCGTGAAGAACGAACCGAGAAAAAATCCGAGCAGCAACATCGGCCAAAAAATTTGCTCGAATGAACCGGGATCATCGAACAGGCCTAGCCAATAAAAGGTAACAGCGAAACCCAGCAGATTTAGGCAGGCCGGCAGCCTGGCGTCGATACCTTTGGGCAGCTTGTGCATCGCCAGAGTCACCGGCAACGCCAGCAGGATCATCGGCAGGTAAACCATGCCTGCCAGGAATGAAGAATAGCCCAGCAATACTTGAAGCTGGACAATGAACATGGAGAGCAGTCCCTGCAGCGAAAGGAATCCAACCGAGAGACAAATCACCCCTATCGCAAAATTACGGTGAGCGAAAAGTCGTATGTCGAACGCCGGGTGGGGTGAGTCGAATTCCCAAATAATCAGGCATGGCAATGCTACGATCAGCACGATCATCATGCTGCACACCCATGGCGAATTCAGCCAGTCAAAATCGTTACCCAGATTCAGAATGGTCTGTATGCTGCCGAACACCAAAGCCAGCAGCACAAAACCGATGTGATCGAAACGCGTGTCATTGCGCTCGAATCCCCGTCCGGCCAGCAATGCGCCGCAAATACCGGCGATAGCCAACGCGAAGACGATGTTCAGATAAAACAGCCAACGCCAGCCAAGTTCGTCGGCGATCAGGCCGCCGATCGGAAAGCTGATCGTAAAAGGCATCAGCGTGACCAGTCCCCATATTACCAAACCCAACAATTTCAGCTTATCGGGGTACTCTTTCAGCAACAGGGGCTGGCCGATAAAGAGAGTAATCCCGCCTGAAAACCCCAGAAGAATACGCCCCGGAATAAACAGCCATAAGCTCTGGCTGATCGCGCATAGATATGACGCAAAGGCAAACACGACAAACGCCGCGTTAAACAGGCGATAGTCGCCAAACCTGCCGGACAGCCAGCGTGCGACAGGAAAGGCCAGCGCCAGCGCAATGATGAAGTAGGTCTGGCCCCAGGTACCGAAGCTCGGGTACACGCCGCCCAGATCGCCGGCCACATGAGGCAGCAGCGCAATATAGGCCCCGACATTGAATAGCACGACCATGTGTCCCAGGCCGAGCGCGACGTTAAACAGGATGAAACGCCAACCACGCAGGCGTTTTGCGTAGGCGATGGTCATGGGGTTAACGGGTGGCCGGATAATTTCAGCGGTAATCCGAGGCCGCTTAACCCCTCAGTGACCAGTTGTGCGCCCATCTCGGCCACGAGCCACTTGAATCTTTCGGCTTCATTATTGAGCAGGCTTTCCGGCGAGTCCTCAACAGAGAGGGTTTTCGCGCTGATTCTTCCGATGACTTGCCGGGTGTTGGGATCGACCAGCTTGACCAGCACCTGCAATGAGGTTTGTGCGTTGAAAATGTTGTATGTCTGGATGCCCACTTCTAATACAGCGTCGACATGTTCCAGGCCATGCTGTCGATAATCAACGGACGATACATTCTGCTCGTACCACTGCTCAACGGCGTTACGCCAATTACTGAGGTTGGCGTTGCGATCCCCACTTGCAATGGGCAGGTGATAATAATGTTTGCTCAGCATCGCCTTGATTCTTTCCCCATTCAGTTGCGAGGCGGCTTCCCGCGCTAATATGAAAGTGGGTATCCAGTTTTCCGAAAGCGATGCTGTCGGTTCCAGGCTGGCAATGTTTTTCATTGAGGCCGGTGTCTGGTGAAGATCCGCTATGGGCATGATGTCGTCTTTGCTTACCAGGCCGGCGATCAGCACGCCGCCGGGATTCTTGTAGACAGTTTTTTCCAAGTACACAGAGGACGGCATGGACTGATACTGAAATTGGTTGTACACCGGAAACCGGGTTTCAATCAGGTCAGGAATCACCTCCAGCGGCGGCGATTCCACCGGTACCACAAGAACCGTGCGTATCTGATCCATTTTGTGGGCCGAAGGTTTGATCGGCGTGGCGGTGCAACCAGTTAATAGCAAGAACAGGATAAGCAATACGCCGTAGCGATTCATCGTTGCCAAGGATTGCAGCGCATCAAGCATTTTTCCGGGAAAGCGGCTGATGGGCATTTCAGCCTTTTCAGTCCACCAGGCAGTAAGGTTGTTGTGCGTCATTTTTTTCTCCCGGCAGAGTTATGAGGACAGGCATTAGCAGAAGACGAATAATCTGTCGGCAGCCCTATTTTTCAGATGATCGGCCTTGTGGGTTTCCATGCTGATAAGAGCTGAAAACAAGGCTGCAAAAGATTTATTCATCTTCATACTCGCTAATATAAGAACTTCTCGTCATATAAGACAAACGATATTTATTGGACATTAGTATCGATATATCCGATATTAATGGCATGGACATAGATCAGATCAGAACTTTTTTGGGGGTAGTCGCCAATGGCAGCTTTCTGGAAGCGGCTAACAGGCTGCATGTTACCCAGTCGACCGTGAGTACCCGGATACAGCGGCTGGAATCCTATCTGGGCGTTACCCTGTTTGTGCGCAACCGCTCCGGTGCCGCGTTAACGGCCTCCGGGCATCGCTTTTTGCGTCATGCCAAATCCCTGTTATTAACCCTGGAACAGGCGCGGCATGATATTGGCTTGCCCAGTCGTTATCGAGCCAGCATTACCGTCGGGGCGCGGATCGCCTTATGGGAGGAATTGCTGCCCCGATGGGTTGGAACAATGCGGAAGCAGGCGCCGGATATTTCGATTCGCAGCGAAATCGGTTTTGAAGAAGATTTAATGCGGGCGCTGGTCGAAGGCAGGATGGATGTGGGTTTGATGTACACGCCGCAGCATAGTCCCGGTCTTCAGATTGAGCATTTATTTGATGAGACACTGGTGTTGCTGACTACCGATCCCGACAAACCCTGGCCTAATGAGGACTACATTTATGTAGACTGGGGGGCCGCATTTTACGCACAGCACAGTATGAGTTACCCTGACTTGGAGCGTCCTCCGCAGGTGGTCAATATCGGCTGGTTGGGCGTGCAGTTAATCCTCCGTAATGGCGGTTCATGTTTTCTGTCTATGCGTATTGCTGAGCCTTTAATCCAGGCCAAAAAATTGTTCCAGGTGCCCGGCAGTCCGCAATTTAAATTACCCGCGTATATGGTTTTTCCACGCGATAGCGATTCCGTTGTGATGCAACAGGTGCTGGATAGCTTACGTTCACTGGCCGTTATCGAACAACAAAAAGCGATGAATCGAATTTGGCCTGAATAGGCTGCCATTTCATTTGCAGGCGGACGGTGAAGATGGGGATTGGAAAAAGCCGATTCGCTGCTGTTCACGCCCCTTACCCGTATCCATGCAGACAACGAACCATCAGCTTTCAGTTTTAACCGCCAATCGTTTCAGCAGGCGATGAAAGTTACCCCGATCCAGACCCAGCACGCGTGCCGTAGCGGCCATGTTGCCCTGTTGGGCGCTAAGTTGCTGCCGGATCAGTTGGCGCTGAAATTCGTCCACGGCATTTTTAAAATCTATCGGTGCGGCTGGCGGCGGCGCTGCATCGGTCACCGTATTGATGCGCAGATCATTTAACGGCTCCGGCACTATATCCAGATAGGCCTTGGAAATAGTTATAAAGTCCGCCAGCCGATTTTCTTGGGTCGCCGATTTTAGCGCCGCCCGGCTGAGCAAATGCTCCAGTTCGCGAATGTTGCCCGGCCAGTGGTAAGCCAATAAGGCTTGCTTGGCGTCCTGATCCAGGCGCAATTTTTTAATGCCCAGGCGCTGCTGGTTTTTTTCCAGAAAAGCGCCCGCCAGCAATAAAACGTCTTTGCCCCGTTCGCGCAATGCCGGAACGTGCATCGGATAAACGGCCAGCCGATGGTATAGATCCGGGCGAAACTGCCCTGTGGCGACTTCTTGTTGCAGATTGCGGTTGGTTGCGGCAATGACACGCACATTAACCTTGATTTGCTTATCGCTGCCGACGCGCTGTATCTCGCCATTCTGTAAGGTGCGCAGTAATTTGGCCTGAATCGAAAGCGGCAGTTCGCCGATTTCATCCAGGAAAATCGTGCCGCCGTCAGCCAGCTCAAACTTGCCGGTTCGATCGCTAACGGCGCCGGAAAACGCGCCTTTGGTGTGGCCGAATAATTCGCTTTCGGCAATACTCTCAGGCAACGCCGCGCAATTGACGTAGACCATGACTTGGTCGGCGCGAGTCGATTCCAGGTGAATGCGCCGGGCAACCAGTTCCTTGCCCACTCCCGTTTCACCCAAAATTAAAACGGCCAGTTCCGACGGCGCAACAATGGAAATTTCGTTGCGCAATTTCCGCATACATTCGCTGTCGCCGATCAGGTCATGGTCGGGATTTTCCTTGAATAAAGTTTGCGTCACATAACGTACCCGCTGCTCCAACGAGGCAATCAGCCCCGCCGCTTTGACCGTCGCGGCGGTCAGGCTGATAAAGGTGTTCAGTTGCAACGGGTCGATATTGTCAAAAGTGCCGGCGGCCAGCGCGTCCATGGTTAAAACGCCCCAGGGTTCGCCGTCGATAAACAGCGTGACGCCCATGCAATCATGCACCAGCAGCTGATCGTGATCTGTTTCAATAAGCCCGTCGTAGGGATCGGGCAGGCCGGAATCGGCGGCAAAGCGTACCGATTGATCGGAGGCCAGAATCTGCGCCAGACGCGGGTGTTCATTGATGACAAAACGCCGGCCCAAGGTATCTTCCGATAAGCCGCTAACTGCCAGCGGTATCAAATAAGGATTCTCAAACTTAAGCAACGCGGACGCATCGCAAGGGAAAATCCGGCACAAATGCTCCAACAAGCGTTGGTAGCGTTGCTCGGCCGACATGTTGGTGGACAGGTCGGCGACAATGGAAATGAGCGAGGTAAGGAATAAATTTGTCGTCATAGTGATAACGGTGATGTCAATTAAACAACTTAAAGTTGATGTCAATAGCACAACGATACCTTGACTAACCCAGTAAACACAAGGTTTTTTGCTTGGCATGGTAAGTGCAATCACCTAGTGAATTGGGGGAAATCCCAATGAACCTGACAGAGATGTATCCGATCTTAGTTAATACTATTCAATCTTGAGGAGAGTACCTGATGTTTTGTTACCAATGCGAACAAACCGACCGCTCCAATGCCGACAGCGGTTGTGCTTCTGCCAAAGGCATGTGCGGCAAAGACGCCACGACTTCCGATTTGCAGGATTTACTGGTTCACGGCGTCAAGGGCATCGCCCAATACGCCAAACGCGCTCGTGCCCTGAATGCCCCGGATAATGCCGCCGACGACTTCATGCTGTACGCGATGTTCACCACCTTGACCAACGTGAATTTCAACGCCACCCGCTTCGTTACCCTGATACAGGAAGCCGCGCAAATACGGGACCGGGTCAAGGCGAGCTACATTGCGGCTGCGATAGCGGCAGGCAAAACCCCTGAAGAACTGACCGGCGCTGCTGCCTGGCAGCCGGCTGCCGATATGGATGGCTTGCTCAAACAGGCCGCCGGGGTGGGCATCAATGCAGGGCTCGACCAAGTCGGCGCGGACATTATCGGACTGCGTTCATTGGTGCTTTACGGCCTCAAGGGCGTTTGCGCTTATGCTCACCATGCCTATGTGCTGGGCAAGGAAAGCGATACGGTTTATGCCGGAATCGAAGAGGCGCTGGATTTTCTCAGCACAGATCCTACCGATGTCGAAGCGTTGCTGGGGCAGTCTATGGCGCTGGGTACTTTAAACCTCGGGGTGATGGAACTATTGGATGAGGCCAACACCGGCACGTTTGGCGCGCAACAGCCGACCCAAGTGCGCGTCACTCCGGTCAAAGGCAAGGCCATTCTGGTATCCGGTCACGATCTGGGCGATCTGGCCGCTTTGCTGGAACAAACCAAAGACTCAGGCATCAATATCTACACTCATGGCGAGATGCTGCCCGCCCATGCTTACCCAAAGCTCAAGGCTTATCCGCATCTGGTCGGCAATTACGGCGGCGCTTGGCAGGATCAACAAAAAGAGTTTGCCGAGTTTCCAGGCGCTATTCTGATGACCTCCAACTGCATCATCGAGCCGCAAGCCCAATACCGCCAGCGCATTTTTACCGCAGGCCCGGTAGGCTGGCCCGGCGTGCGCCATATCAGCGACAAGAATTTTGCGCCGCTAATCCAGGCCGCCAAAGCATTGCCCGGTTTCAAAGATGACGTCAGCGAAAAATCCGTGACCGTCGGCTTCGGCCGCGATGCGGTGCTGGGTGTGGCCGACAAAGTGATTGATGCGGTCAAGTCCGGCGCTATCAAGCACTTCTTCCTGGTCGGCGGCTGTGATGGCGCTGCACCCGGTCGCAACTACTACACCGAGTTCGCCGAGCAAGCCCCGCAAGACACCGTGGTAATGACTTTGGGCTGCGCTAAATACCGCTTTAACCAGCATGACTTCGGCGACATCGGCGGCATTCCGCGCTTGCTGGATTTAGGCCAATGCAACGACAGTTACTCGGCAATCAAGATCGCCGCTGCGCTGGCCGGCGCTTTTGAATGCGGCGTGAACGATCTGCCCTTATCCTTGGTCGTGTCATGGTTCGAGCAAAAAGCCGCGGCAGTACTGCTGACTCTGCTGGCTCTGGGCATCCGCAACATTCGCCTTGGCCCCACCCTGCCCGCTTTCCTGACGCCAAATTTGGTACAGGTGCTGGTCGACAAGTTCGGGCTAATGCCCATTACCACCGCACAGGCGGACATTGAAGCATCGCTGACGCGTAAAGCAGCGTAACTTTATCCTCTCCCTCGCTGCCGGAAATAGTTAAGACTTTCGTAACAATTCAGCCTTACTTCCACTTTGAAATCCCCCTTTTTCAAAGAAAAGCTCGAATATTTACAGTCTTTCCGGCAGCATTTTTTGGAGTCAAAACAAAATATGAATACTCACGCCATTGAACTCACAACCCGCGACGGGAAACAGCTTCGTTTCGAATGCACCGATGACCAGAATCTGCTGGAAGCCGCCGCCAGCGCCCGTATCGTATTGCCCGCCCAGTGCGGACAGGGCAACTGCGGCACTTGCTATGCCGATGTCACCCACGGCGACTTTACCTTGGGCAAACACAACCCCGCAGCGCTGCCTGTAGACGATGAAGCAAAGGGCGGCACTCTGCTTTGTTGTACCTTTCCTCACAGCGATTTGCGCATTGCCCTGCCCTTTGATCATGACCGCATTCTGATTGGCGAGCTCCAGATCAGAAATGCCGAAATCACCGCCCTTGATTCGGTGGGTGAAAATACCGTGCGCTTGGAACTGAGCCTCGCGCCTAATGCAGATGGCGGCAGCGTAGCCGAATTTGAACCCGGCCAGTTCATGGAACTGGAAGTGCCGGGACAAGACATCAAGCGCGCCTATTCGCTTGCCAATATAGGCAACTGGGACGGTCGGCTGGAGTTTTTGATCCGCCTGCAACCCGGCGGGCTTTTTTCCACATGGCTTGGAGAACAAGCGGCTGTCGGGCAGACCCTGATCGTTCACGGGCCAAAAGGCGCTTTCGGCTTGTATGAAAGCGGCCTGAGACCGCGATGGTTCGTGGCCGGCGGAACCGGACTTGCGCCGATGCTGTCGATGTTAAGGCGTATGGCCGAGTTTCAGGAACCGCATCCGGCGCGGCTCTATTTCGGCGCAAACCGCGCCGAGGAATTGTTTTGCCAGGCGGAGTTGAATGCGCTGCAAGCGGAACTGCCGCAACTACAGGTGATTTACTGCGTCTGGAAGCCGGAAGATAATTGGCAGGGCTTTTGCGGCACGCCGGTGGATGCCTTGGCACAAGATCTGGCCGATGCGACTGTGTTGCCCGATATCTACCTGTGCGGGCCGCCGGCCCTGATCGATGCCGCCGAAGCGGCCGCGCGGGCCAAAGGCGTGCCGGATAAGCAGGTGCTGAGTGAAAGATTCTTGCCTGCCTGAATGGGCCGGTAACCGTTCCCTATTTAAACTTAAGGTGTCGGGGGGGCAGCGCTGATTAAATCTTTCGGCAGGCTCAGTATGGATGATAACATGTTGATTCTGTTTGTGGCAGAGGTGCTTGCCGCTTGACCCAAGGCTTGCATGTTTTTCGGTGGACAGTCGCCATTCGAATAGGGGAAGCAATGATGAGACTTCAACTTAAACGGGTTTATGAACAGCCGGCGGATATTGACGGCAGCCGCATCCTGGTTGATCGCCTATGGCCGCGCGGCCTGTCAAAGGCTGAGGCCAAGATCGATTTCTGGGCCAAGGACGTGGCTCCCTCAAATGAGCTTCGGCATTGGTATCAGCATGAGCAGGAGAAATGGCCCGAATTCCAGCGCAAGTACCTTGCCGAATTGCAGAGCAATCCTGGCCCGGTACAGGAACTTATCGCCAAAATTGGCCATGGCAATGCCACCCTGCTGTTTAGTTCAAAAGAAGCTGATCTCAATAATGCTGCGGTTTTGAAAGAATATTTGGAGACGCTATTGTGAAAAGGATAAAGTTATGGCTCGTTACGAAATTAAACTAAAGCATCACGAACTCGTCGCCGAAGGCACCATGGCGTTCCATTTTGAGCGGCCCGCCGATTTCAAATTTAACGCCGGTCAAGCCGTTGGCATCACTTTGATTGCTCCAAGCGAAACCGATGCCGAAGGCAATACGCGAGCGTTCTCGATCGTCAGCGCTCCCTTCGAAGATGAATTGGTGGTGGCTACACGGCTGCGCGATACCGCCTTCAAGCGTGAGCTGAGCCGGTTGCTACCGGGCAGTACCGTCAAGCTGGCCGGGCCGTTCGGTTCGTTCGGATTGCCCGATAGTCCCGAAAAAACCGCAGTTTTTCTCGCCGGAGGGATTGGTATTACGCCGTTCGTCAGCATGCTTCGGCAGGCGACTCATGAGCAGTTGCCGCACCGATTGTTTCTTTTTTACTCCAATAGAAGGCCGGAAGATGCGGCGTTTCTGGACGATCTTCAGCGCCTGGAGGAAACGAACTCCAATTACCGATTGATCGGCACCATGACCGCGATGCAGAATTCCAGGCAGGCATGGGCGGGCGAAACCGGCCATATCTGCGCCGAGCTGTTGAGCAAGGCCATAGGGCAAATCAATAGCCCTGTTTATTATCTCGCCGGTCCCTCGGCGATGGTCGCGACCTTGCGGGAAATGCTGAAAGAGGTCGGCATCGATGACGACGATATTCGCACCGAAGAGTTTTCGGGCTATTGAGGTGATGCCACAAAACGCGGAATGAGTTTGCTGGAATCCGTTTCCGCGTCAGATATTTTGCGGTTTATCTCCAGACAATGCTGAGAGGTCGGTGTTGGGGCCGAAACCGGCCGCATCGGCTAAGGTGTATTTGTCCAGCACGGTCATAAAGGCACGCTGCGCTTCAAATAAAGTGGCCTTGAGGAAGCAGTTGCGGATCAGCCGGCACTGATTGGTCGGGGCATCGAAGCACTCTACCAGATTCATGTTCAGTTCGGTCCGTCGCACCACTTCGCCCACGCCAATTGTATACGCGGGCCGGGCCAACTGGATGCCGCCGCCCTTGCCCCGGGTCGTCATAATAAATCCCTGATTAGCAAGGCTATTCGCCACTTTCACCAGATGGTTGCGGGAAATCTGATGGTACTCGGCGATCTCTTGAATTGTCGCCATGCCCGGTTCAGGCAGGCGGGCAAGATAAATCAGCAGGCGCAGTGAAAGATCCGTGAACTGCGTAAGTTGCATATTGAATACTCCTTCAAAGTCGCCTGTCTTTTAGCTTATATCTTGAAAATTAAAAGATAGGTCTTGACGGTTTAATGATCGCACAATAAGATGCATTATAAATGCATCTTATTGTTGCGCCTTAGCAAAGGCCCTGATAGTTAGGGCTATTGAAGATGTATTTTAAACACCTTTTTAATTATTTGGAGAAAAATATGTCACAACAAGAATCTTTGTACGAGAAATTGGGCGGAGAAGCCGCTGTTAATGCCGCCGTTGATATTTTTTACCGCAAGGTGTTGAGCGATGACCGCATCAGTTCCTTTTTTGAAGGTGTGGATATGGAAACTCAGGCCGCCAAACAAAAATCATTCCTGACCATGGCTTTCGGCGGACCGCATAATTACAGCGGCCTCGATATGCGTCGTGGGCATGCCCATCTGGTCGAGCGCGGCCTGAATGACTCCCATGTCGATGCAGTGATCGAAGACCTCGCAGCCACCCTCCGCGAGTTGAATGTAGGTGAGGACCTGATCGCTCAGGTTGCCGCCATCGCCGAAAGCACACGCAACGACGTGCTGGGCCGTTAATTTCCATCTTTGAAACAGGTGCGCCGCCATGGTTAATATTCGTTACGCAAAAGACAATTTCGAATTGGCTGAAAACCAATCCGTTCTGGATTGTTTGACCGATCGCGGTGTGCCCGTCCCTTTTTCCTGCCGCAGCGGGGTCTGTCAGACTTGTCTGATGCGCGCCACTGGAGGCACGCCTCCTGAAAGTTCGCAAAACGGCTTGAAGGATACTCTCAAACTCCAGAACTATTTTCTCGCGTGTATTTGTCATCCCACCGCAGACCTCGAAGTTGCCATGCCGAATGACGATGATGTCCAGGCGGTTATTCCGGCTACCGTCAAAAGCCTGAAATTGCTCAATTCGGAAATCATGCATGTCGAACTCGAATGCCACGCGCCGATCGATTACAGGGCCGGGCAATTCATTAACCTGTTTCGAGACCAGTCGCTTGGCCGCAGTTACTCGCTCGCCAGCGTGCCGCATGAAGACGACCATCTTCATCTCCATGTCCGCCGATTGCCGCAAGGGCGGGTAAGCGGCTGGATACACGAGGAATTGCGTCCCGGCGAGACGGTCGAGATTCGCGGGCCCGGCGGCGACTGCTTTTACATACCCGGCAATGCCGAGCAGGGCTTGATCCTGATTGGTACGGGTTCCGGGCTTGCGCCTCTTTACGGTATTATCCGTGATGCTCTCAGCCAGGGCCATACCGGCCCTATCCATTTGTTTCACGGCAGCCGCGATTTGAACGGGCTCTATCTGACCGGCGAATTGCATGATCTGGTTCAGCAATATCCGAACTTCAATTATGTAGCCTGCCTTTCCGGCGGCGATGTGCCCCACGGTTTTGCGGCCGGACGGGCCGATGATGTGGCGCTCCAGCAGATCCCGAACCTCAAAGGCTGGCGCATGTTTCTCTGCGGGCATCCGGACATGGTCAAAACGGCCAAGATGAAAGCTTTTATGGCGGGGGCCTCGATGAAGGATATTTATGCCGACGCATTCAATGTCAGTCAGTCTTCCTGATAAAAGCCCAGCGCAGGATTTTCGAGGCGATTGTTCAGTTACCGACCTGTCCTGTTTCTGCAAATGCTTACAGAGGGAGATTGTCGTATGCCTCAAGTCGTTGCCTTATATCGTTATCCAGTAAAAGGCTTCACACCTGAACCGTGTGAAGTGGTCGATGTTCTTGCTGAGGGGAGAATCGCAGGCGACAGGGTGCTCGGCTTCCGTTTTGCCGATTCAGGCGTGACGGATGATGCCTGGAGTAAAAAGCACGAGTTTATTGCGTTGGTGAATACGCCCGGCATAGCCCGCCTTCAACTTCGGTTCGATCAGAAGGCGCTTAGATTATGCGTCAGCTTGGAAGGTGCCGTTTTGGTCAATGAAGCGCTGGACGAAAAGGGTCGCAAGAAAATTGCCGCCGCGATCGAAAACTATGTGCTCAAGCTGGACGAAAATCCGCTTTCCTCTCACCCGGACCGGCTTCCGTTGCGATTGATTGGGGACGGGATTACGCCCCGGTATCAGGACAACGAGGCGGGGCAGATAACTCTGCACAGCCGCGCAAGTTTGGCGGCTGTCGGTGCTGCCGTCGGAGATAACGATCTCAGCGAGCTCCGCTTCCGCTCAAATATCGTCATCGACGGTCTGGAGGCATGGGAAGAGCAAAGCTGGGTGGGGCGCAAGATGCGTATCGGCCAGGTTGACTTCGACGCTGTCATGCCGAAGATCCGATGTCTCGCCACACAGGCGAATCCAAGCTCCGGCAAACGGGACTTGCCGATTCTTAAGACGCTGACCCATGCCTTCAGCCAGGAAAAGCCGACTTTTGCAATCGCGATGGTTACCAGTGGCGCCGGAGGGCAGGTTCAAGTCGGAGATAAAGTCAGTCTGCTTGATTGAAAAGACGGATTACTCAGCATCCAGTCCTGGAAGAGAGACGTCTGTTTTAACCGTATTGCCAACTGTCCGTTAAAGCTCGGCAAACAAATAGCGAGGTTTATTTTTCAGTTTGGATAACATGGAACGCGTCTGCGTAAATATCGCTCATAGATGCGCCTTTCATAAACGCCATTTTTTTGGTCTGATTGACCATTTCCGGGTGTCCGCACAGGAAAACCCGCCATCCGCTTAAGGAGTCTGTGGACGATAAGGCAATATCATGGGCGCGGCCACGGACATGGTCCGATTCAATATCTTCCCCAGAAAGACAGGGTGTGTAATGAAAGTTATCAAACTCTGCGGCAAGTTCGCGCATTTGATCGATGAAATACAGACCGTTAAGATCGCGGCTGCCATGATATAAATGGATAGGGCCTGTGTGATCCTGCGCCAACGCGTCGGCGATAATGCCGTAAAGCGGCGCTAGGCCGCTGCCGGTTCCGACCAGCATCAAGGGCTGTTCAGCGCGTCCGGGCAAGTAATGGCAGGAGCCTTGCGCTTCCGAGATGGTTAATTGTTCGCCCGGCTCCAATTCATCATACACCCAGCTGCTGAACTGACCATTCGGCAAGCGACGAATATGAAATTCCAGGATGTTTTCATGCTGCGGGATATTCGCAATCGAATAGCTGCGGGTTAAACCGTCGGGCCGTTTTAAATTGACAAATTGGCCGGCGAAAAAATTAAACGGGCTTTGGTATTCCAAAAACAACTGTACGATATCGGGCGTTAACAGCTGTTTTTTGATAACGCCGGCTTCAATCGAAGCGCCTTGCTGGTTGGGCAAGGCGATGGTCATATCCTGTTCGGGATGACAGATACAAGCCAGGAAATAGTTCTGCTTTTGCAGGGTATCTTTAAGGCCGACTTGGGCCGAGACAGGTGGAGAGTTATCAAGACTGCGCATTTGGCAGGCTTGGCAAAGACCTTGACGGCAACCATTAGGCACTTTTATGTTTTCCCGTAACAGGGTCTCCAATACAGTCTCACCCGGTTGACAGGAAAATGTTGATTCGCCAATAGTTATGCTTCGCATGGTCTCCACCTGGTATTTCGGTTATTTGCCCAATACGTCGTTGCGTGTGCTTTCTGCAATGGCGGCAGCTTGGGCGATCAGTTCTGCCGGTACATTCAGCTCGGTTAATGTTGCGCCGAGATGTTCCATGACTGCATCAAAATGGCTAGCATTCAGACCCATTTTGACCAGACGGGCATGAGCAGTACGCATATCTGTGCCGCTGTAATTATTTGGACCGCCAAATGCCATAGTCAAAAAAGCCTTTTGTTTGGCAACTTGTTTTTCCATGTCGGAATTGTCGAAAAAACGGTTGATGCGGTAGTCCGCCAGCACTTTGCGATAAAAAATGTCTACGGCAGCATTAACAGCCGCTTCGCCGCCGAGTTTTTCATAAAGTGATTGGCCTGTTTCTTGAGAATCGCTCATTATTGTCTCCAGTATTGTGTTGGGTAATTATTGTTATTTAAGCAAACTTGCTCAAACGGGAGTTTATAACAACGGACGAATTTATGCTATATAAAACTTTTACAAGTTATATGTGTCATAATGAGCTATTATCTATGCCAGCTTAACAAAAAGTCATGAGTCAAAGGATGAATGCGCTAATACCTCAAAAGATAAGTTCCCGCCAACATCAGATACTTGAGCATTTGCTGGAAAACAGGAGTGGTTTGAGTGTTGATGAACTGGCTAAAGTGCTGGATATTTCAAGAACGGGTGTGCAACAGCACTTTGTTGTTCTTGAGCGCGATGGCTATATCAAAAAAAGCATGCTCAATAAAACAGCCGGGCGTCCGGTGACGATTTACGTGATAACCGACAAAGGCAACAACTATTTTCCGAAGCAATATGCCTGGTTTTCAGAATTGATTATTAACGATTTGCAACAGGAAATAGGCTCTGAACGGTTTAAAGCCTACATGCAGAAACTGGGCGGTAAGCTGGCAGATAAGCTGCGCGCTAAATTCGAAGGGAAAGATTTAAACGAGCGGGTCGATCAGTTGGCCTTGATCATGACCGATCTGGGTTTCCAGGTGAAACTAGGTGTGGAGGCCGAAACTGAAACCCCGAGTATTCAGGCTTGCAATTGTATTTATCACGATTTGGCGCAGAAACATCATGAGGTTTGCGAGTTCGATCTGGCGCTGATGTCCTCTTTGCTGGACAAGGAAGTTGAGCAGTTAAGCTGTATGGCTAAGGGCGATTGTAGCTGTCGCTTTAGAATCAAATAACTTAAACAACACCTATTCTGTTCATCGTCAGGCGGAATACGGGCAAACAGGCGGTTAAAAGTGATTGGCGCGAAGGACACGAAGTTTTGTTCTTCGTGCTCTTCGTGATGATAATCTTTTAAGGTTTTTTGACTGATATTGCATAGCGCTCAATGACTTGTCGGTAATAGTCCGCCTCCTCGGTTTTGCCGCGTTTGCTAAGGCCGTTCAGGTAAATTCCAGCCTTTTTTAGCAGCATATTGACTGCCGCCTGCCGGTTTTGCTCAGACAATTGGCCCGCATCAATGATTTTTTGCAGGGCGCTGATCCGGAACCGGTCCATGCCCCAGTAGGTACAAGATAACTGGTCGTCATGGCCGCCATGCTTGTTTATTTGCGGTTGTTCGACCAATAAAACCGGGTAGTTTGCGGTGATCCTGAGCCACAGGTCGTAGTCTTCGCAGGCAGGCAGTTGAGTGTCAAACAGGCCGATGCCTGCAAATACCGAGCGGTGTATCAATACGGTGGACGGGGACATCGCGCACAGCGGCAAGCAATGGCTAAATATCCAGCCCCCGGTTTTGGCGTATTTTTTGGGTACACCAACTTGGGTTCCGTTTCGTATCCAGTTTTCTTCGGTATGGCAAACCTTGTATTCAGGGTTGGCCGATAATGCCGCTTTCTGTTTTGCCAGCTTTTCAGGCAGCCATTCATCGTCAGAATCCAAAAAAGCCAGCCAGTCGCCGGTTGTTTGCTGTATGCCGAGATTGCGCGCCGCGCTGACGCCGCGGTTTTCCTGACAGACATAGCTTGCCCGGGGAAATTCCAGGCGGAGCATATCTTCCGTGCCGTCAGTCGAGCCGTCATCAATTACCGTAACTTCTGCCGGCAATGAGGTTTGGGAATACACGGACAATAATGCCCGTTTCAACAGATCTCGACGATTGTAAGTGGGAACTACTACCGAGATTTTAATAAAATATCCTTATTATTTAATTAATTGTTGCGCTTTCATAATAATCGACTTAAATTAAAGTCACTAACTAACACAATAACAAACCTAGGAGAGTGCTCATGTCGATTGCAGTCAAAATTAACCCGAAAAGACAACAACAGGCTTATCAATTAATAGCCGAACTACAACACGAAAGACAAGAAGTCTGGTCTTTGTATTGCCATGTTGCCGAGCTGATGCCTTTTTCGGCTAATCAGACCGTCAGGAAGAAACTGGCCCGCTTTTCTGAAATGCTGATCGATTATGTATCGCTTGGTCATTTCGGCGTTTGCGAGTGCCTGTTCAGCGATGCCGACAGCCAGGACCCGGCATTATCGGCCGCGAAAGAAATTTATCCGGCTTTGTCATCCACTACCCAAGCGGCGGTATCGTTTAATGATAAATATGAAAATGGCGCAGCAACGATTCTTGACGACCTGAAACAGGATTTATCGGCATTAGGCGAAAGTCTGGCAAAAAGAATCGATTTGGAAGACCGGCTTTGTGAATTGATACTGCAATAGGTATTTTGATGCTGACCGATAAAACGACCAGCGGATAGTGCTCCGCTGGTCTTGATTTGCTACTTTGATTCTTTAGGTTTTTCCTGGCCATTTATAATGGCTCTAGGGGTTTCTGTTCCGTCACTTTCAGCGGCGTTTTGAAGATAAACCTGTTTTAAACGGCTAAAAGCTGACCATAAGGTTTTATCCATAATAGTTTCGTTGCCAATAGACACAATGACCCTGGTTAGTTCGGGCATTTTATTTTTGGTTGAGGCTATATATATGGGTTGTACGTATAGAACGGAATTGCCCATCGGCAGGATAATCATCCGCCCCATTTCAACAATGGAACCTGCCTGATCCCATAGTGTAAATTGCTCAGAAATTTCAGGATTTTGCTGAGTCAAAGCTTCAATTTGAGCCGGCCCATTCACCTGAACCTCTTTACCGAACTTATAAACGGTAATCCCCGGCTTATAATTCAGGCCGCAATTTGTTGTATCGAGAGTTCCGGCAACACCTATCATACTAAGATTGGTTCTATTAACCGGTGTCATCGGGTTAATCAAAACAAACTCTTCGGTATCGTTACAGTTACCAAAGTCCATGGTCTGATAATAGGGCAATACCGGTGCTCCACGGACATTGGCTTGTGACCAAGTTTCGGCCTGTTCATAAAATAACGAAGGGTCCTGCTGATGATATTTTGCATACACCTTCATCTGCAAATAATAAAGATCGCGCGGATAACGCAAGTGTTGTTTTAATTCTGTGGGCATTTCCTCCAGGTTTTTAAATAATCCGGGATACGCGTTGCTGTATGCCTGGATAATGGCATCGGATGGATCGGAAATATAAAAATCAACATCGCCATCAAAGGCATCGACAACAATCTTTACCGAGTTACGGATGTAGTTGAAATCTTGATGCCCTTCCAGGAAATCATCGTCCGCAGGCTTGGAAACGGGATATTTGTTGGATAAGGTATAGGCATCCTGTATCCAATAGAACCGATCCTTGGTTATAACCAGATAAGGGTCTTTATCCAGATGCAGGAACGGGGTCAGCGTATTAATACGCTCGGTAATATTTCTACGTATCTTGAGCTTACTCTCTGAAGAGATATTGGTTGAAAAGAATATTTTTTCGTCGTGGAGATAAAAGGACAATAATGCTTTTCTGAATAGCGAGGAAATGGGAATACCCCCTTCGCCATGATAAGCTTCCGCCAACTCGGGATTAGAACCGGCAATTCCTACGATGTTGAGCTTATTAGGGACGATGGCATAGTCGAACTTTTCTTGTCCGTAATAGAGGTCCGGGTGTTCGACGCTGAAACCGACGTCCGAGTGCAGGTTTAAATCGCGTAAATACCAGACCAGGGGTTTATCGGCATCTTGTGCGGCGGGAGTGACGGCAGCACCGTAACCATGGGTATAGCGCAAATGCATGTTTTCCCAGTTTTGCGCTTCAGGTGGAAGCTTGGAAGTATTGATTTCCCTGGCGGCCAGATCAACCTGTCGGGTATGGTCGTAAATAAAATAACGGTCTTCATCGACGGACAGGAACTTATAATAAGGCCTTATCTCTTGCAGCTGCTTATAGCTGTCAATGATGTATTCCCTGTCCCATACCGGAATATTTTCAAAATGTTTTTGCGTGCTCCATGTTTCAATATCCTTGGTTGCATCCAGCTTAATAGTCATATCGACCGTCTTGATATTCTTCAAATCGTAAGCCGCCAGCGTTGCATCGATATTGTGCTGCATAAACGACTTGTTGGATTTGACCGGATTCGGGTTGACGATATATTTTTGGATTAAATCAGGAATAAATTGAATCTTTGGCAGACCTGCGGCGCACAGGAACAGGGTCAGCGATATTAAAAACGGCGCTTTTACCCGGTGTTTTTCGGAAAAAATAAACAGGCCTGCCGTTATCGCGGTTGCCACGAAGGTAACAATTTCCAGCCAGATCAGCGGCAATTGATAGCGTATTTCAACAAAGCCGGGGCCGTAAAAAACCGGTTCATGTGTATCGGTATAAAGCAGGGTATAGCGATCCAACATGAATCCCCAGACCACAAAAGCAACAACAAAGGCGATCAGCACGGTTAGATGAACCTTTGCGCCCAAGGGGAACTCGGAGTTTTCATCCGGTATAAAAATATGTTCCAGCCAGTATAAAATGCCGACCATGCAAAAAATCAGCGCAGCAGTTGTCAACAGTACATGCTGAATCAGCATGTAGGTCGGATAGGACAGCAGATAAAAGCTGACATCCTTGCCGTAAACCGTTTCGGTTACGCCCGAATCACTGCCGAAAAAGTACAGCAATGTCGATTCCCATTGATTATAGAAAGGGATGGCGACAAATATGGCCAGAATCAAGGCAATGGGCGTATATACCATTGCCGATCCATTCATAAAGGTGTCGGCAAAACGCTGGAAGCGTCGGCGTTTATCCAGATTGCTAAGAAGCTCATCAGCCGGATTGATGCCCAAATAGCGCGAGGCGATCCAGAAATGAAAAAAGAAAATGGCAAAGAACGCCAGCGTTACCCCGCCGGAAAGGAAGAACTTATAGAGCAGTCTAAGCCAGAAGTAGGCTTCAAGCTTTAATGATTCGTACCACCATAAGTCGACAAACAGATCGAGAAATATGAAATAGAAGGCGACATATAAAATGACAGCAATGACAACAATGACAAATGTCGCCCCAATCAGCGCGGGTAAAAGCTTCAGGTTCCGCATAGTGTCCTCTTAATAGAAAATGTTTTTAACGTACTCGTTTTGTGCATTCTTCAGATCACAGCTATAGGGGCAAACGCACAGTTCTAGCTTTATTCTAGCATCCAATAAAATGTTCGTAATGATTTAGGCGTTATCGTTTAGCCGAGAACAATCATTTCGTCCACGAAAAGCACGAAAGACACTAAATAAACCAAGCACTGATTTCGGCAATCCATCCTTAACTTAATGGCAGCGACCTTCTGGATCCATACAGCCGACTAATCGAAGCTTTTATATTGAGCGGCCTGATTCAGAAGCCGCCTGCGGCTCGTTTCGGTAAATCCAGCCCCGGCGGCGCATCCATTTTTCTATTTCCACGACAAAGAACACCACCGAAGAAAGCGCCAGACAGAGCGACAATTCACTTAGAGTCAAAGCCTCGGTCTTGAAGATGGGCTGCAAAACAGGCACATACAACACCGCCATTTGCAGGCCGAAGGTCAACAGCACAGAGCCCAACAGCGGCATGTTGGAAAACAATCCCTGACTGAACAGCGATTCCCGCTCCGACCTGATCGCCAACACATGTCCCATCTGCGACAGGGCCAGCACTGTGAACACCATGCTTTGCCAATGGGCGCAACCGGTAAAATAAGCCCAGCCTTGGGCGAACAAGGAAACGCCGCCCATCAACAGGCCGATCCATAGGATATGCTGCCACATGCCTTGGGCAAAAATGCTTTCCTGAGGCGCACGGGGCGGACGCTGCATGATGCCCCTCTCTTCCGGCTCGGCGGCCAACGCCAGCCCCGGCAGACCGTCGGTGACCAGATTGATCCAGAGAATATGGATCGGCAGCAACGGGATCGGCAAGCCCAGAAACGGCGCCAGAAACAACGTCCATATTTCCGCCGAGTTGCAGGTCATCGCGTATTTGATGAATTTGCGGATGTTGTCGAAAATCCGCCGCCCTTCGCGCACCGCGGTGACGATGGTGGCGAAATTATCATCCAGCAGCACCATGTGCGATGCCTCCCGCGCCACATCCGTGCCGACCTTGCCCATCGCGATGCCGATATTGGCGGCTCGCAAAGCCGGGGCATCGTTGACGCCATCCCCTGTCATCGCCACGAATTCGCCCCTGTCCTGTAGCGCCTTGACGATTTTGATCTTCTGCTCCGGCGCAACGCGGGCATAAATGCGAACATCTTCGACTTCCTTCTCGAATTCCTCAAGGCTCATCCGTGCCAGTTGCGACCCGGTCAGAACCTTGCAGCCGTCATCGACGATACCGAGCCTAATCGCGATGGCGCGGGCTGTTGCCGGGTGATCGCCGGTGATCATGACCGGCGTGATCCCTGCGGTCTTGCAAAGCGCAACGGCTTCCTTGGCCTCCGGGCGCGGTGGATCCATCAGCCCTACCAAGCCCAGAAAAACGAGCCCGGTTTCGACAGAATCGGCGCTCAGCGTTTGCGGCTGTTCAGGGAACTGCCGGTACGCCAGGGCCAACACCCGCAGGCCTTCCTCGGCCATTTGCTCGGCGGCGGCCAGTATCGTTTCCTTCTGTAGAGGCTGCGGGCCGTCGCCGATCCATTGGTCAACGCAGCGCGGCAGCACATTTTCCGGCGCGCCTTTGGTGTAAGCGACAAGCTCGCCATTTTTCTGGTGCAGAGTGGTCATCAGTTTGCGCTCGGAATCAAAAGGGATCTCATCCAGTCGCGGCGCATCCTTGGACAGATCGGCGCCAACATAGCCCACGCTTTCGGCCGCTTCGTACAGGGCGATTTCGGTGGGATCGCCCAGCAGTTGACCGTCGTGGCCGCGTCGGGCGTCGTTGTTCAGGGCCAGTGCTCGTAACAGCGGGGCCGGGAAATCGGCGGCTATGCCTTCCCGTAAACCCTCGCCGACGTAGAACGCTTCGGCATGCATACGGTTTTGCGTCAGTGTGCCGGTTTTGTCCGAGCAGATGAAGGTCACCGAACCCAAGGTTTCCACGGCGTGCAGGCGCCGGATCAGCGCGTTTTTCGCGACCAAATTGCGCGCGCCTATGGCTAAGGTCACCGTGGCCACGGCAGGCAAGGCCTCAGGGATGGCGGCCACGGCCAGACTGACGGCGGTCAGAAACATCAACACCGGCTGTTCGCCGCGCAGCAAACCCACCACGAAAATGATCGCGCAGACCGCCAAAACCAAAAGGGCAAGGCGCACGCCGAAACTGGCAAGGCGTTGTTGCAGCGGGGTTTTAGTCTCTTTTCCCTGGCGCAGCAGTTCGGCTATTTTACCGAGTTCGGTGTCCATCCCCGTGGCGATGACTATACCTACGCCACGGCCGTAGGTTGCAATCGTGCCCTTGTAAGCCATATTGAGCCGGTCGCCGAGCGGCGAATCCAGCTCCCGTATCAATGCTCCCGATTTTTCGACCGGCAGCGATTCGCCGGTCAGCGCGGCCTCCTCCACCTTGAGCCGTGCCACATCCAATAGCTTGAGGTCGGCCGGGACGATATTGCCGGCCTCAAGCATGACCAGATCACCGGGAACCAGCTCATGTGCCGCTATGGCATGAGTTTTCCCCTCACGCAGCACCTGCGCGGTGGGGCTGGACA
>Ga0208789_1000764_pt1 | contig 24858 bp, 22 predicted proteins | sample Methanotroph_Enr_FD_187368 | JGI IMG/M metagenome (GOLD analysis project Ga0208789, IMG submission 187368) | Enriched soil microbial communities from Old Woman Creek wetland in Ohio, USA - Methanotroph_Enrichment_5 (SPAdes) (version 2) | ecosystem: Environmental > Terrestrial > Soil > Wetlands...
GGGCCGCGTGGTAGAGCACGTGGGGCTCGAAGCGGCTGATGAGGATGGGCGCGTTCCACTGGAAGCGGTACTTCAGGTCCTTCGGGGCCATGCCGATGGCCAGCTGCGGCCAGGCCATGACCATGCGCGTCTCGCCGGTGCGGCGATCGTGGCGGGTGATCTGGCCGCCGTACTCGCCGGCGAAGACTACGTCGGGGTCCTTCGGCTCCGGGGCGATCCAGCCGCTCTCGCCGCCACCCACGGCGTGCCAGTCGGCCTGGGTCACGCCCCCGCGGCCCTCGGCCCGGCTGCGGATGGCCACGGAGGTGTTGTCCTGCTGGCAGCCGTAGATCCAGTAGGGATCCCGCGTGTCCACGGCCACCCGGTAGAACTGGGCCGTGGGCTGGTTCAGGAGGGTGCTCCAGGACTCGCCGCCGTTGACCGTCACCGTGGCGCCGCCGTCGTTGCCCTCGATCATGCGCCGGGGGTCCTCCGGGGCGATCCACAGGTCGTGGTTGTCGCCGTGGGGCGTGGGGATGGCCGTGAAGGTGTGGCCGCCGTCCTGGGAGCGCATGAAGGCCACGTTCAGGGCGTACACCGTGTCGGCGTTCTTCGGATCGGCGTAGATGCGGGAGTAGTACCAGGCCCGCTGGCGGAGCTTGTTCTCGTCGTTGACGCGGGTCCACTTGGCCCCGCCGTCGTCGCTGCGGAAGAGGCCGCCCTTCTCGGCCTCGACGATGGCCCAGACGCGGTCGGGCCGGGCCGGGGAGACGGCGAGGCCGATGCGGCCCAGGATGCCCGTGGGCAGGCCACCCTCCAGGCGCTTCCAGGTGTCGCCGCCGTCCGTGGACTTGAAGACGCCGCTGCCCGGGCCGCCGCTCTCCAGGGTCCAGGGCTTCCGGCCCACCTGCCAGAACCCGGCGTAGAGGATGCGGGGGTTCGTGGGGTCCATGCATAAATCGGAAGCGCCCGTTTTGTCATCGACATACAAAATTTTCTTCCAGGTCTTTCCGCCATCCAGGGTGCGGAAGATGCCCCGGCTCTCGTTGGGTCCCCAGACGTGGCCCAGGGCCGCCACGTAGGCGATGTCGGGGTTCGTGGGATGCACCCGGACCCGGGTGATCTGCTGGGTGTCGTCCAGGCCCAGGTGGGTCCAGGTCCGCCCGGCGTCCGTGGAGCGGTACACGCCGTCGCCCCGGCTCACGTTGCCGCGGATGGTGTCCTCGCCCATGCCCACGTAGATCACGTTGGGATCGCCGTCACAGAGGCCGATGGCGCCCACGGAGCCGGTCCTGAAATAGCCGTCCGAGAGGTTCTGCCAGCTGGCGCCGCCGTCCTCGGTCCGCCAGAGGCCGCCCCCGGTGGCGCCCATGTAGTAGCGCTGCGGCTGTCCGGGCACGCCGGCCACGGCGCCCACGCGCCCGCCACGGAAGGGGCCCAGGTTGCGGAACCTGAGACCGGCGAAGGCCTCGGGGGTGGGGGCGGCGGTCAGGGCCAGGGCACTCAGAATGGGCAGGAGGATGCGGCGGAGGGGGCCCATGGTGGCTCCAGAAAGGAGGGGAAGGACAAGTATCGTATGACGACAGTAGCGGGCCATGAAGGCCAATTCAGGCTCGAATCATTTGTGTATGGCAATATTCCGAACAAAGAATATAAAACAACTAAGATCAATATTTAAGTAAGCGCCTTCCGGGTCGTAGAGGCGGGAAGGCCGGTCCGGCCCCATCCCAGGAGGTTCCCGTGCGTCAACGCCTGTTCCTTCCAGCCCTGGTGGCGATCCTTGCGCTTCCGGCCGCCGCCCAGACCCGCGATCAGGCCAAGGCCTTCGTGAAGCAGGCCGTGGACTTCGCCAAGAAGAATCCCCGCGAGGCCTTCCTCGAGGAAGTCACCTCCAGCAAGGGCCGCTTCCATTTCGTGGCCGGCAAGAACAACGACCTCTACATCTTCGTGTACGACCTGGAGGGCAAGGTGCTGGCCCATGGGGTGCGCCGCGAACTGGTGGGGATCACCCGCTGGAACGCGAAGGACCCGGACGGCAAGTTCTGGATCCAGGATTGGACCCGCCTGGTGAAGGAGAAGGGGAGCGGCTGGATCGAATACAAGGAGCTGAATCCCGCCCAGGGCAACAAGGTCATGAAGAAAGCCTCCTGGGTGGAGCTCTACAACGGGATGGTCCTCGGCGCCGGGATCTACGAGTAGCCCGCGCCCGGCTCCTGGTCGCCGGCAGCACGCGCCCTGTCCAGGCGGAAGCGGGACAGGGCACGTGCTGCCGCCATGCCCGGTCGGCACGGCCACCGCGGAAGACGTGGGGAGGGCCGTCGCCCGGGCGGTGTAACCTGGAGGTTCCCTCGGAGTCGTCATGCCCGTTCCCACTTTCGGTGGTCCGCGCCGCCCCTCGCTGCCCTACCGGAAGCCCCAGCAAGGCCGTGACTACTGGATCGTGGATGACATCCTGCCCAATGCGCAGGAGGTGGTGACGCGGAGCCTGGCCCGCACGGAGTGGGAGCTGGGCCTCCCCTACCGGAACGAGACCTGGCCCGGCATGCGGGCCACCGGGGCCCTGCTGCCGGAGGAACTGGCGGCCGTGGAGGCCCGGGTCCGCGCCCTCACGGGGGCCCGGCGGCTCTGGAAGGAGACGGATCCCCAGGGCGCCACCCTCAACCACAACGTGATCCAGCTGGTGTCCGCCTCCGAGTCCGGTCCGCGGCCCCACACCGATTCCCGGGCGCTCTGCCGCTTCGCGGCCGTCATCTACCTCTCGCCGAAGGCGCCGGCCGGCGCGGGCACCACCTTCTACCGGCTGCGCTACCCGGACGGGACGCTGAGCGGCAACCTCTGTCCCGCCCCCCACGTCAACCTGCGGGACGCCCTGGGCGTGGGCAAGCTCCCCCTCCAGGCCTGGCACCCGGAACTGGCCATCCCCAACGTGTTCAACCGCATGCTGCTCTACCGCGCGGACCTGGTCCACTCGGCCACGGCCTACTTCGGCACCGAGCCCAAGGACCGCCGCATGACGGCGGTGTTCTTCTGGATGGCGGTCTAGGAGCGGGTCCCGCGAAGCGGGGCTTCCCGGGACCCGCTCCCAGCTACTTCTTCGCCTTCAGCAGCCGGTCCACGAGCTTCTGGTCGATGAAGCCGGTGATCTCGGCCAGCTTCGCCGTGGACTGCTCCAGCAGGGCGGCGCACTGGGCCTGCATGTCGGCCACGTAGGCGGGATCGGTGATGTCCTTGAGGTTGATCACCACGTTCCAGATGCCGCCGCGCACGCCGGCATGGGCCATCTGGGCGCCCACGGCCGCGTCGGTGATGGAGGCCACCTTGCCCAGGCGGGCGGCCTCGCCGGCCAGCTCCAGGGCGGCCAGGCTGGCCTTGGCGGTGGCCAGGGGCACGTCGATGGCGGTCTTCAGGCCGGCCTGCATGGCGGCCTGGCGGCGGGCCTTCTCGTCGGGCGTGCCGTCCGGCAGGCGCCGGGCGTCCATGAAGGCGTTGAAGGCGTTGGTGTCGTCGTCCACGGCGGCCATGAGCTGGTCCTTGATCGCCTGGGCCCGCTCGGCCAGGGCGATGAGCTTCGCGTCCTTCTCCGCGTCCGGCCCGCCCTGGGCCAGGTTGGCCACCATGCTCGCCAGCGCGGCGCCAAGGCTGCCGGCCAGGGCCGCGATGGAGCCGCCGCCCGGGGCCGGCGTGTCGCGGCTGACCTCGTCGGCAAAGGCGTGGACCTGCATGGAGACGAGGGCCTTCGGATCATGGGTGGGCAGGCCCAGGACCTTCTTCTCCGCCTCGAAAGGGGCCACGTCGGCGAGCCCCATGGAAAACACGGCGGACTGGATGATGTCGGCGGCGGGCACGCCCGTGGACTTGCCCATGGCCTTCAGGTAGTGCTTCCCCGAGGCCAGCAGGCACTGGTAGGGCACCAGGCCCACGATCTCGCTACCCGTGACCACCAGCCCGCGCTCGGCGGCGAGGCGGCGGGCCTCCTCCAGCACGACGTGGGGCGCGGTCTGGTTGTAGTCCGTGAGGTTGATGCTGATCTGGGCGCGGCGGTAGGTGTCCACGTACCAGCCGATGGCCTTGCAGTGGCTGAAGGTGCCGCGGCGGCGGACCTTCTGGCCCACGGGGTTCTCGGGATCCACGTCGTTCAGGCGCATGAGGGCCGGCAGGTCGTAGCCGTGCGCCTTCGCGCAGTGGTCCACGGTCTCCTGGAAGGTGGCGCCGGTGAAGTCGCAGTTGCCGCAGGGGAAGGAGCCCTCGGCGTAGAAGATCAGCTCGCCCGCCTGGTAGTAGGGCTTCACGCGGCCCCGGCGGGCCACCCGGCCCTTCTCCCGCAGCTCGAAGGCGATGTCCGTGGCGTGGGCCTTGTCGTTCGAGTTCAAGGTCACGTTGTAGGCCACCAGGAACTCCCGGGCGCCGATGATGGTCGCCCCGGCCTGGGCGTGGAAGGCCGCCGGGCCGAAATCCGGCTTCCACGCGGATTCACCGAGCTTCTTCTCCAGGCCCTCGTATTCCCCGCGGCGGACCTCGGCCAGGTTGCGGCGCTCCGGGCGGCTGGCGGCGGCTTCGTAGAGGTAGACGGGGATGCCCAGGTCCTCCCCCACCCGCGCGCCCAGGCGGCGGGCCAGCTCGGCGCAGTCCTCCATGGCGACGCCCTCCACGGGCACGAAGGGCACCACGTCCGTGGCCCCCATGCGGGGATGGGCCCCCTTGTGCTGACGCATGTCAATGACCTTCGCGGCCTCGGCGATGCAGCGGAAGGCGCCCTCCAGGACCGCCTCGGGCTCGCCCACGAAGGTGATGACCGTGCGGTTCGTGTCGGCGCCGGGATCCACGTCCAGCAGGGTGACGCCGGGCACGGCGGCGATGGCGTCCGTCACCTGCCTGATCTTCGCCGCATCCCGGCCCTCCGAGATGTTCGGCACGCACTCCACCAGCTTCCGGGCCATGATCCCTCCATGCCCGGAAAGTCTAGCCGATCCCCGGCGGGCCCCCGGTCACACGCGGTTCGTGTCAGGGCGCCAGACCTGGATGCGCTTCTTGATGCCTTCGTCGTTCAGCCCTTCGGCCAGGGCCTCCCGGACCCGGTCGGCCAGCTCTGCATCCGAGGCGAAGCGGAGCCCCACGCATTGACGGACCGTCAACTCGGGGATCCGGGCCTTCAGATCCTCCGGCAGCACCCGCTCCATCCGCAGCCGTTCCTCCAGGCGGATGAGGCGGTCCTGCACCCGGAGCGCGTAGCCCCGGACCGTGAGGGTCAGCAGCAGGGCGGCGAAGCCCGCCAGCACCAGCCAGGCATTGTGAAGGCTGGGATGCTTGATCAGGTACGCGACGAGGGCCAGCGCGGAGGCGAGGAAGAACGGGACCAGGGCGAAGTGGACCAGGGGATCGAAACGGCGGTGGTTCGCGTAGGTCTGGGGTTTGGGCATGGGGCGCTCCGGGGTGGGGGGTGGCCGAGTATGGCAGTGGCCGTGGCCTGTTCCAAGCGGAGGGGATCGCCTATCGTCGGGGGCAGGAGGATTCACCGATGGGCGCTGGATTCGTCATTCGCGAGGCCAGGGAGGACGAGTTCGACGCCCTGGGGCGTCTGATGGTGGCGGTGTATGCGGGCCTGGCGGGCTTTCCGGGTCCGGATGAGCAGCCGAGGTACTACGACATGCTGGCCCACATCGGCCGGATGGCGGAGAAGCCGGGCGCGAGGCTCCTGGTGGCCGTCGCGGAGGGCAGGCTCCTGGGCGGCGTGGTCCATTTCTCCGACATGGCCCAGTACGGCTCCGGAGGCACCGCCACCGCGGAACGGAACGTCTCGGGCTTCCGGCTGCTTGCGGTGGCCGACGAGGCCCGCGGCAGGGGCGTCGGCAGGGCCCTCGTCCGGCACTGCATCGGACTGGCCAAGGCCCAGGGGCACGGACAGGTCATCATCCACAGCACGGCGGTCATGAAGGTCGCCTGGGGGATGTACGAGGCGATGGGTTTCGAGCGCTCGCCGGATCTGGATTTCATGCAGGGCGAGCTGCCGGTCTTCGGGTTCCGGCTGCGAATCTAGCAGGTCAATCCAGCCCGCCCCGGCGGTTCCGCTTGCGCTCGGCATCGCGCTTCTTGCCCTCCAGCCGCCGCTCCTTCGAGGCCCGGGTGGGGCGGGTGGCGGTCCGCTTCCGGGGCCGCACAAGGGCCTGCCGGACCGCCCCGGCGGCCTTCTCCCGCGCATCCTCCAGGTTCTTGAGCTGATCGCGGGTGAGGTCGCTCACGACGATCCAGAGGCCCTCCGCGTCCAGGCGGTTGCGCTGGGCCTCCCGCAGGCGGGCCAGGGCATCCTCCGGCAGGCCCTCGATGCGGTCCAGGTCGATGCGCAGCTCCACCTTGGAGGCCACCTTGTTCACGTTCTGCCCGCCGGGACCCCCGGCCCGCACGGCCTTGAACCGGATGGCGTCGCCGGGGATGCGGACCTGCTCGTTGACGGCGATGGGATCGGCCATCCTGTGAGGCTACCGCATGGCCTCCATGGGGGACAGCCGGGAGGCCCGCAGGGCGGGGTAGAGGCCGAAGACCAGGGCCAGGGCGAGGGCCACGATCCAGGCGAGGACGAGGCCGAAGGGGTTCACCACCAGGCCGTAGGGGAAGCTGGCGGAGAGGGCCCGGCAGAGCAGGGCGCCGGTGGCGGTCCCCAGCAGGGCCCCGATGGCGGCCAGGACGAGGGCCTCCAGCAGGAACTGGATGAGGATCTCGTGGTCGGAGGCGCCGAGGGCTTTGCGGAGCCCGATCTCGAACCGGCGGTCGCTGAAGCTGATGAGCATCACGGACAGCACGCCCACGCCACCCACCAGGAGCACGGTGCCGGCGAGGCTCATGAGCACCACGGTCCAGCCGTGCATCTGCTGGAGGAAGTTCTGGTAGGCCCGGGCGGCCTCGGCGTCGAGGTCCACGATCTCCACATCCTCGATGCCGTGGTGGGCCTGCCGCGTCCGGCCGAGCAGCATGGCCGAGACCTCGCCCATGTCGCCCGTCCGGCGGATCTTCACCGTCAACTGGGTCAGCTTGTGGGTGGGATCGATGCGGTCCATGTAGGTCTCCAGGGGGATCAGGAGGCCGTTGGCGTCGTAGTAGTTCTCGTCGTTGAAGATCTGGCCCGGGGCCTGGACGCCGACGATGCGGAAGGGCACGCCCTCCACCACCAGGTCCCGGCCCACGGGATCCGCGCCGCCGAAGAGCTTGGTGCCGAGGGTGGCCCCCACCACCGCCACAGTGGACCGCCGCCGGGCGTCGTCCTCCGTGAGCCCGCGGCCCAGGCCGATGGGCCGGTTCATCCATGGGGCGTAATCGGGCGTCACTCCGATCACCCAGGTGCGTTCCGTGTCGCCGGTGATCCGCACGCTCACGGGCTTCTGGGCGCGGGGGAGGAAGGCCAGGACCCTCGGGTTCGGGGCCGTGAGGCGGCCCAGGTCCTCGTAGCGGAGGCCGGGGCTCATGGCGAAGCGGGCCCGCTCCTCCGAGGTCTCGGGCGACTTCGGGGCGATGCGGACGGTGCCGTCCCAGCTCATGCCCGCGAAGCCGGTGCTCACCTTGTCCATGACCCCGTCCAGGACGGAGGTCATCACCACCAGGGCGAAGACGCCCAGCATGAGCAGGGTGAGCGTGAGGGCGCTGCGGAGCTTGTGGGCCCACAGCTCCACGAGGCCCGTGCGGACGACCTCCCAGAGCATGGCCAGGGAGAAGCCCCGGGACTTCGGACGCGGCGCGGGGGCCTCCCGGTCGAGGAGGGAAGGGCCGGGGGCGCGGAGGATGGCCTCGTCACTCATAACGGAGAGCCTCCATCGGAGACAGCCTCGAGGCCTTCCAGGCCGGGTAGAGCGCGAACAGGAAACCGGAGACAGCGGCCAGGGCGTACGCCCAGAGGAAGCTGGCGGGGGTCATGGCCAGGGGGATTCCGATGCTGTGGGTGATGATCCAGGAGAAGCCCACGCCCATCACCAGGCCCGCGAGGCCGCCCATGGCCGTGAGCAGCAGGGCCTCGGTCATGAAGGTCTTGAAGATCTCCCGGCCGGAAGCGCCGAGGGCCATCTTCACCCCGACCTCCCGGACGCGTTCCTTGAGCGAGGCCATCTGGATGTTCACGTTCACGATGCCACCGCCCACGAGGGCCAGCACGCCGGACAGCAGGAAGACGAGGTCATAGACATCGCCCTGGCCGTTCTGCCGGCGGATGCGGGCCTGCACGTCGTCGAGGCGGAAGTCGTCCTGGAGGCGGTGGTTGGCTCTCACGAGGTCCTGGAGCTGTTTCGAGAAACCCGCCATGACCTTCAGGTCCGGGATGCGGAAGGTGATCCGGTCCACCCGGCGGTAGGCGTCGCCGTTCATGCGGCGCTGCACCAGGCTCGCGGGCACCGCGATGATGCGGTTCCGCCACCGGAAGATGTTGTGCTGGTCCTCCCGGAACCGGAAGACCCGCTCCTGGAAGGTGCCGATGACGGTCACGGGCACCTCGCCAATGCGCAGGACCTGGCCCAGCGCCGAGCCGGAGGGGAAGAAGGTGGCCGCGGCCTCCGTGCCGAGGATGGCCACCGGCGCGCCGGCCTCCAGCTCCGTGGCGGAGAACCCCCGACCGGCCTCCACCTCGTAGCCGTTGGCCGGAATGAAGTCACCGCCGATGCCCGTGATGGAACGATCCTGGTCCGCGTAACTGGAGACGACGCGGGAGCGGGCGTTCTTCTGGCTGCTCACGCCCTGGATGGCGTCGGGCCGGAGGCCTCCGCCATCGATCGCATCCTCGTCCCGGAGGCCCAGGTTGGCCTGCTGGAGGGCCGAGGGCTGGCGGTCCGAGACGACGGCCCTCGGCTGGACATTCAGCTTGTCCAGGCCGCCCAGGCGCACGTAGAGCTGCTCGGCCCGCTGGCGCTGGCTGTCGGAGATGGAGAAGCCGCCCAGGACGGAGGCGACGCCCAGCATGACGCCCAGGGCCTGCAGGCTGGCGCGGCCGAGGTTCTCCCGGATCTCCGTCCAGGCCTCGAGCAGCCGCTCGCGGAAGGCGCCGGAGGAGGTCATCAGGCCGCTCCCGCCGCCGGGGCGATCAGTCCGTCCCTGATCTCCACCCGGCGTTCCGCCTGGGCGGCGATGGAGGGATCGTGCGTCACGAGGAGCAGGGTGTTGCCCTGGGCGTGGAGCTCGCGGAAGAGGTCCAGCACCTCGGCCCCGGTTCGGGAATCGAGGGCCCCCGTGGGCTCGTCGGCCAGGAGGAGGGCCGGCTCGTTGGCCAGGGCCCGGGCCACGGCCACGCGCTGCTTCTGGCCGCCGGAGAGGGCGGCGGGCAGCTTGTCGGCCTTGTCGGCGATCCCCACCTTCTCCAGCAACGCCAGGGCCCGCTCTCGCCGTTCCTTCCGGCCCAGGCCGGCGTAGAGCATGGGCAGCTCCACGTTCCGCAGGATGCTGGCCTTGGGCAGCAGGTTGTAGCTCTGGAAGACGAAGCCGATCTTCCCGTTCCGGATCCGCGCCAGTTCGCCGCCGGAAAGTCCGTGGACCGCATGGCCGTCCAGCTCGTACGTGCCGCCGGTCGGAGCGTCCAGGCAGCCGAGGATGGCCATGAGGGTGGACTTGCCGGAGCCCGAAGGGCCGATGAGGGCCACGAACTCCCCCTTCTCCACGGCGAAGTCGATGCCCCGCAGCGCATGCACGGCGGTGCCGTTCGCGCCGTAGATCTTGGTGAGGCCCTGGGTCCGGATGATGGTGGACATGGATCCTTCCGTGGTGTGCAGGGAGGGCAGGCGATCCCCGGTGGAGCGGAGGCCCTGAGGGAGGCGGAGGCCGACCGAAGGGCGGGGGTGCGGGGGGACATCGCGATCGAGGCGAGCAGGCGGTCCCCCCGGGGAGCATCAGTTGTTCTCGTCGTCCTTCTCGACCTTCTTCCGGCTGGGATCCTCGAGGCAGACCTGCTCGCCGGGCTTGAGGCCGGAGAGGATCTCCACGCGTTCGAGGGTGGCGATGCCGGCCTTCACGGGCACGACGTCGAAGTACTCCTGCCAATGGTCGGAGAGCCAGATGAACTTGGCGCGGCCGCTGAGCCCCTCCTTCGCCCGGGCCAGCTCCTGCGGGGTGAGCTTCTCCTTCAGGCGGTACACCACGGTCTGGCCGTCCCGCCGCTGCAGGGCCTCCAGGGGCACACTGATGGCCTTGTCGCGCCTGTCGCCCAGGATCTCCACGTTGGCGCTCATGCCTGTGCGGAAGGCGTCCGCCAGCTCATCCAGGGCCACCTCCACCTTGAAGACCTTGATCTTCTCGACGAGATCCGCGGCGGGAGCCACGAAGCGCACCCGACCCGTGAAGGCCTTCTGGGGATAGGCATCCAGGCTGATGCGGACGGGCTGCCCCACCTTGACCTTGGCGATGTCCACCTCGTTGAGGTTCACCCTCACGATGAGGGATTTGAGGTCGGCCACGGTGAACACGACGGTGCCGGCGTTGAAGCTGCTCACGCCGGAAGTGATGGTGTCGCCCAGCTCCACGCCCTTCTTGATGACGACGCCGTCCATGGGGGCGGTGATGCGGGCCAGCTGGGTGGAGGCATTCCCGCTGATGGGGATGCCCCGGTCCTCCACGATCTGGTAGCGGGTCTGCGCGGCCTTGTAGGTCTCCTCCGCCAGGTCGCGGGTGGTCCTGGCGTTGCGGAAGGACTGATCGGAGATGAGACCGGCCTTGAAGAGCTCGCTCTGCTGGGTGAAGTCGCGCTCGGCGTTCTTGTAGCTGACGCGGGCCTGGGACACGCTGCCCTGGACGTCGGAGAGGGTCTGGGCCTGGTTCACATCGGGTTCCACTTCGGCGAGGACCTCGCCGTGGTGGACCACCGCGCCTTCGCGGACCTTGAGGCCCACGATGCGGCCGGAGACCGTGGACTTCACATCCACCTTGGTCAGGGGATCCACCACGCCCACTTCGCGGACGCTCACCTGCAGATCCTCCGCCTGGACCTTGCCGAGACGGAAGGGGGTGCTGGCCTCGGCCCGTTTCCCGGAGCCGTCCCCCCCCCGGAGGACGAAGAACATGCCGGCCGCCAGGACGACGGCGCCCACGGAGACGAACATCCAACGCTTCTGCATGGGAAACCCCTGAATGGAAAAGAGTCCGGGCTGGCCGGGTGGACTGAAGAACCTACGGACGACAACATGAAGCCGTTTAGACGCCCCCAGAGGTTGTTTCCGGCCTGTGGCGGGGCCGGATCGGCGAATGCCGGTCCCGGACCGGGGAATGCCGGCCGCCGCTGTGGCTTTCCACCACCCGGGTGTGTCAACTTTCCACGCGGGCACGGCTCAACCTTTTCTGCGATGACGAGGGGGGGCTCACCTTTGCGGATTGGCACGGGCCCGGCTTGGAAGCGACCGGGACGATTCCCCCACCGCGGCCGAGCCGCAACAGGAGACGCACATGTCCAAGACCTCGAAGCGCCTGGCCCTGATCGTGGCCGCAGGCCTCATCGGAGCCTCTCTCATGGCCCAGGCCCCCTTGCCTCCCCCGCCCACCGGCCAGCAGATCGAACGCCGCGGGGAGCGCCAGGAGGCGAAGGGCGAACGCCAGGAGCGCCGCGGTGAGCGCAACGATCGCAAGGGAGAGCGCAAGCAGCGCCAGGGCGCCCGGATGGAACGCCGCGGCGAGGCGCTCCAGGCCCAGGGCAAGCCGCAGGCGGGGCAGGCCCTTGAGGCCCGTGGTGAGCGGCGCGAGGCCGTGGGCGCGGCTCAGGAGCGGAAGGGCGAACGGCAGGAGCGCCGGGGCGCCCGCAATGATCGGAAGGGCGAGCGCAAGGAGCGGGTCGGCGAGCGGATGGAGCGTCACGGGAAGTGAGGACCTGACGGTCCTTCGGACAGAGATCAGGGGACGGTAGCGTCCCCTGCTTTTTTTGCCGGGAGGCGTCAACCCCTTCTCCTGGCGGCCCTCTCTTGGGGCGGATCCGGAGTGTTCCGGGTCCCCTCAGGAGGGAGGTCACCATGACACGCCATCGTTGGCCGCTGGGACTTGCCGCTGCGCTGCTGGTGGCGGGGCTGGCCCAGGGTTCCACGCCTTCGCAGGACCGGGATCGCACCCGCGATGTGACGAAGGATCAGCTCCAGGACAAGGACAAGCTGCAGGACAAGGACAAGCTGCAGGACAAGGACAAGCTGCAGGACAAGGATCTGCTCCGGGACAAGGACCAGCTCCGCGACAAGGACAAGCTGCAGGACAAGGACAAGCTGCAGGACAAGGATCTGCTCCGGGACAAGGACCAGCTCCGGGACAAGGACAAGCTGCAGGACAAGGACCAGCTCCAGGACAAGACGGGCGCTTCGGCCCAGGCCAAGGAACAGAGCCAGACGAAGACCCAGGCCAAGGAGCAGGCCCAGACTCAGACGAAGACCCAGGCCCGTGAGCGCACTCAGACCCGCGAACAGGCCCAGGCGCAGGACCGGACCCGGACGCAGACCCGTGACAAGGTCCAGTCCCAGACGCAGCAACGACAGGAGTCCAAGACTCGGGACCGGGCCCGGGTGGATTCCAGCCGCCGGGGCGGGCGTTGAATCCAGCCAGCCCCGTACACAGAGCGGCCCCCGGGGGTTTCCTCCGGGGGCCGCTCCCCTGTTGGATCGGGATGTGGCGGCCTATCGCACCGTTTCTCGGGCGATCATCAACTCCTCGTTGGTGGGCACCACGGTCACGGCCACCTTCGAATCCGGGGTGCTGATGATGCGCTCGCCCGTGCCATGCTCGTTCGCTTCCGGATCGAGCTTCACGCCGAGGAAGCCGAGCTTGCTGCAGACTTTGGCGCGGACATAGGTGCTGTGGGTGCCGATGCCCGCGGTGAACGTGATGGCATCCACTCCGTCCAGCACCGTGGCGTAGGACCCGATGAACTTGCGCACATCGTAGGTCAGGAGGTCCCGGGCCAGGCGGGCGCGGTCGTTGCCCTTGTCGGCCGCCAGCTCGATCTCCCGGAAATCGGAGGACACGCCGGAGATGCCCAGCAGGCCTGACTTCTTGTTGAGCAGGTCGATGATGGCGTTGTAGTCCAGGTGCTCGTACTCCATGAGCATCTCGACCACGCTGGGGTCGATCGTGCCGCAACGGGTGCCCATGATGACGCCTTGCAGCGGCGTCATGCCCATGCTGGTGTCCACGCTCTTGCCGTTGTTCACAGCGCAGATGCTGGTCCCGTTGCCGATGTGGCAGGTGATGATCTTGAGGGCCCGGAGGGGCCGGCAGAGCAGGATGGCGGTCCTGGCCGCCACGAAGGCATGGCTGGTGCCGTGGAAGCCGTAGCGGCGGATGCCGTACTTCTGGCTCAGCTCGTAGGGGATGCCGTAGGTGCGGGCATGGTCTGGGATGTTGTGGTGGAAGGCGGTATCGAAGACTGCCACGTGGGGGACGTTCGGGAAGGCCTCCATGGCGGTGCGGATGCCCAGGGCGTTGGCGGGATTGTGCAGGGGCGCGTACATCGCGAAGGTCTCGACATCCCTCAGCACTTCCTCGGTCACCAGGATCGAGTCCCCGTACTTGGGGCCGCCATGCACCACCCGGTGGCCCACGGCGTGGATGGGCGTGTCGTGCAGGACGGTGGTCTTCAGGCGCTCCAGGATCGCGTCCAGGGCCTCCCGGTGGGTCGGGAGGGACAGGCTCTCCCGGTGCCGCTCGCCCTCGATGGTGCAGGCGAGATTGGCCTCGGGAAGGCCGATGCGTTCGGCCATGCCTTCCGCCAGGGAGACCTCCTTCCCCATGTCGAACAGGTTGAACTTGAGGCTCGACGAGCCGGCATTGAGCACGAGAACAAGCACGGGGTCCCCCACGGTGGAGCCAGTCTAGACAGCTTTGGACGTGACCGAAGTTTCATTGTGGATGGATTGATCGTGATCCATCCAGAGGCGGCTCCGCGGCGGTCAGGCGCGGGTGAAGACGCCGTCCTCCAGGGTGGCGGGATCCGGCCAGGGGGCGGCCAGGGCCCGTTCGCTCGCGGCGGCCAGATCCGCGGCCAGGCGCTCGGCCAGGCCGGGCTCCGGAAACCAGCGGCGCTGGGCCATCCAGGCCTCGAAGCGGGGCAGGGGGTCCTTCTCGCGCCAGGTCTCCAGCAGGGCGGGGTCCACGTAGCGCTGGTCGTCATGCTCGGCGTGCCCGGAGAGGCGGAAGGTCTCGCACACCAGGAACACGGGACCCTTCCCGTCGAGGCAGACCTGCCGGGCCTGGGCGGCGGCGGCGTACACCGCGGCGGCATCATTGCCGTCCACCGTGAGGGTGAAGGCGCCCTGGGCCCGGGCGGACATCCGGCCTGCCATCTGGCGCTCTGGAGGGGTGGAGAAGGCGAAGCCGTTGGCCTCGCCCACCACGATGAGGGGGAGCTTCTGGACCACGGCGAAGTTGAGCCCCTCGTAGAAGGCCCCGGTGGAGCTGCCGCCGTCCCCGATCCAGGTCATGGCCACCCGGCGCTCGCCGCGCTGGCGGAAGGACAGGGCCACGCCGGCCATGACGGGGATCAGGGCGCCCAGCATGGACGTGGTGGCGACGATGCCCCGTTCGATGCCGCCGAAGTGGTTGTTGTGATCCCGGCCCCCGGTGGGGCTGGTGGCCCGGCCCAGGTACTGGAGGAAGATCTCCTCGGGCTGGACGCCGCGGACGAGCATGGAGCCCAGGTTGCGGATGAGGGGGGCGACCATGTCCTCGGGGCCCAGGGCCAGGGCCGTGGCGCAGGCCGTGGCCTCCTGCCCGAGGCTGCGGTACACGCTGCCGAGGGTCTTGCCCTGGCGGAACAGCTTCACCAGCCGCTCCTCCGTCAGCCGCGTCAGCAGCATGGCCTCGTGCAGGCGCAGGGCGATCGATTGATCCATGGAAAGGATCATTCCCCACGGACGGGGGCCGGGGCAACCGGAAAGGGCTGTGGGATGCCGGTCAGGCGGTCATGTCGAGGCGGCTGCCCACTTCGGAGCCTTCCGCCGCGGGACGCCGGGCCTCGCGCTGGGCCTCCCGCGCCGGTTCGCGGGTCTCCTCCGCGCGCGGAGCGGGCTTCGGCGCCGTGGCGGCGGGTTTCACGGGCGGGACGTAGGCCGCACGCGACGTCGGCTGGATCGTGGCCACGGGCCCTCCTGCGGCGGGATGGACATCCCTCCCACCATCCTATCGGTCCCCCCGCACCACGACATGAATGGTCCTGAACGGATGCCATTGAGAACCCGGGGGGTGGCTGATAAACCCTCGCGGAACCAGGGTGATCCAGGGTTGAATGGAGCCATGCTCACGCTCCGGCCCGCCAGTCCCCTCGATGCCCCGCAAATCCTCCAGTACATCCGGGAGCTGGCGGAGTACGAACGGGAGCCGGAGGCGGCCGTGGCCACCCTGGAGGACCTCCACCGATATGCCTTCTCGGACCATCCCCTCGTGCATGTGGAGATGGCCGAATGGGATGGCGAGCCCGCGGGCTTCGCGCTGTGGTTCCTGAACTTCAGCACCTGGGAAGGGAAGCCCGGGATCTACCTGGAGGATCTCTTCGTGCGTCCCGCCTTCCGGGGCAGGGGCATCGGCAAGGCCCTCCTGAAGCACCTCGCGGCGCTGGCCCTGAAGGAGGGCTGGACCCGCTTCGTCTGGCAGGTGCTGGACTGGAACACCCCGGCCATCGAGTTCTACGAGGCCCACGGCGCCCGGGTGATGCGGCCCTGGCTGACCTGCCGCGTGGAGGGAGAGGCCCTGCGGCAGCTCGCCCAGGACGCATGATCCCGCCCCGGCTCCTCCGCCTGCAGGCGGCCCTGGGGCCGGATGCGGAGCTGGCCCTGGTGGGCGGCGCGGTGCGGGACGAGCTGCTGGGGCGTGCCCACGCCGACTGGGACCTGGCCACGGCCCTGCTTCCGGCGGCCGTCATGGCCCGGGCCCGGACCGCGGGGCTGCGCGTGATCCCGACCGGGATCCAGCACGGCACGGTCACGGTGATCCTGGACGACGAGCCCGTGGAGATCACCACCTTCCGGAGCGACGGCGACTACCGGGACGGCCGCCACCCGGAATCCGTGCGGCTCGGCGTGAGCCTGGCGGAGGATCTGGCCCGGCGGGACTTCACCATCAACGCCATGGCCCAGCCCCTGGACGGCGGCGGACTGGTGGACCCCCACGGCGGCCAGGCGGATCTGCGCGCCAAGGTCATCCGCGCCGTGGGGGATCCCCTCCAGCGGTTCGCCGAGGACGGGCTCAGGCCTCTGCGCGCCTGCCGCTTCGCCGCCCAGCTGGGGTTCCGCATCGAGGCGGCCACCCTGGCGGCCATCCCCGCCCGGCTCGGGGTGGCGCGGAAGGTGGCGGTGGAGCGGGTCCTCGTGGAGCTGACCAAGCTGCTCACCGGGATCCACCCGGAGACTGGCCTGGAGCACCTCCGCGGGAGCGGCTTGCTGGAGCTCTGGCTGTCCGAGCTGGGCCCCATGAAGGGCTGCGGGCAGAACCGCCACCACCGCTTCGATGTGTGGGACCACACCCTGGAGGTGGTACGCTTCGCCCCGCCCGATCCCGTCCTGCGCTGGGCGGCCCTGCTCCACGATGCGGGCAAGCCGGGGACGCGGACGGACCTGGGCGGAGAGGTCCACTTCTACGGTCACGAGGACCGCTCCCTGGAGGTCGCGGGCGCCATTCTCGGCCGCCTGAAAGGCGGGCACGCGTTGGTGAAGGAGGTGATGGCGCTGGTCCGGCACCATGGGGTGCATCCGGAGCCCGGCTGGAGCGATGCGGCCTGCCGGCGATTCCTCAAGCGCCTGGCGGACGACGGACTGGCGCTGGAACGCTGGGCGGCCTTCCGGCTGGCCGACCAGCGGGCGAAGGGCATCGAGGATCCGGACCGGGAGCCGCGCCACGCGGCGGTGGTGGCACGCCTTGCGGCCCTGGCCGCGGCCCGGCCCCCGCTCGCGGCCCGGGATCTGGCCCTCGACGGCGCGGCCCTGATGGGGCTGGCGGGCCGGAAGGGGGGGCCCTGGCTGGGCGACCTCCAGGGCCGGCTGCTGGAGGCGGTGCTGGAGGATCCGGGGTTGAACACACCGGAAGGGCTGGAGTCCCTTGCCCGCGAACTGCTGACTAGTCCCGCTGGAGCAGCACCACCGCCTGGGCGGCGAGGCCCTCGCCCCGGCCGGTGAAGCCCAGCTTCTCCGTGGTGGTGGCCTTCACGTTGAGGGCCTCTTCCGCAAGGCTCAGCAGGGGCGCCACCCGCTGGCGCATGCGCTCGCGGTGCGGACCCACCTTCGGCCGCTCGCCGATGAGGCAGACGTCCGCGTTGACCACGCGCCAGCCGCGCTCGGCCAGGTCGCCCATGACGCGGGTGAGCAGGACGGTGGAATCGGCGCCTCGGTAGGCGGGATCCGTGTCCGGGAAGTGCTGGCCGATGTCGCCGAGCCCCGCGGCGCCCAGGAGGGCATCCATCAGGGCGTGGAGCATCACGTCCGCATCGCTGTGCCCGGCCAGGCCCCGGTCATGGGGGATGTCGCAGCCCATGAGCACCAGCCGGCGGCCCTCCTCCGGGGCGGAGAAGCGGTGCACATCGAAGCCCTGGCCGACGCGGAAGGCGGTCATCGGGACTCCGGATCCAGGGCGCGGTGCTTGCCGGTGGACTCGTCCAGGGTGGTCCGGCCCCCGCCCTCGTGGTCCGGCAGGACGATGAGGATGTCCGTGCCCTTTCCCTCTTCGCTCATGAATTCCAGGGTGCCGCCATGCTCTTCGATGATCTTCTTCACCGTGGCCATGCCGAGCCCGGTGCCCTTCTTCTTCCCATGGCTGAAGAAGGGCTCGAAGATCCGCTTCTGGAGGCGCTTGGGGATGCCCTTGCCGTTGTCCCGGACGGAGATCTGGACGCCGCTGGTGACCCGGCTCCAGGAGACGAGCACCTCGCCGGTCATGTCCGTCATGGCGTCGAGGGCGTTGGTGAGCAGGTTCTCGATCACGCGGGTGAAGCGGGCGGGATCCAGGGTCACCCGGCAGGGTCCGCCTTCGGCACGGAGGGACACGCCCAACTCCGCGGCACGGGGCACCATGGGCTCCAGGATGGCCTCCAGGAAGGGCTTCAGGTCCATGGCGACGCGGTGGGGCTCCCGCACCTTGGCGTAGTCCAGCACATCCTGGCTCAGGTGGGTGAGCCGGTCCACGCATTCCAGGATCTTCTGGCAGTGGTGCCGGATCTTGTGGTCGTCCGTGGACAATCCCAGCAGGTCCGCGTGGCCGCGCAGTACGAAGAGGCCGTTCTTGAAATCGTGGACGATGGAACTCGATACCTGGCCCACCGTGGCCAGCACCTGGCTGCGGAGGTTCTCCTCCGAGAGCCGGGTGCGCTCGATGGCGATGGCGCAGAGGGCGACGATGGCGTCGAAGGTCTCCCGGTCCGGCGGCTCGCTGATGGGGCGGCGGCTGTCCAGGTACACCACGCCGATGCGGCGGCCCTGCAGGACCAGGGGCAGGCAGAGGATGGTCTTCAGCTCCAGGCGCATGATGGACTGCTGGCTGGCCAGGTGGTGGTCGTCGGCGACGTTGAGGATCCAGATGGGATCCCCCGTCTCGAAGACCGACCGGACGCTGGAGAGGGACAGGTGGATGGATTCCTCGATCTCCTGGCCCAGGTTCCGCTGGACCCGGATCTGCAGCTCGCCGCCTTCCAGCAGCATGAGGAAGCCCCGGTCGGTGCCGGAGATGGCCAGCAGGCGATCCAGGGACTGCTCCAGCAGGTCCTCGAGATCCACCTCCTGGGCCAGAAGCTGGGCGGTTTCCAGGATGGCCTGGAGGTGCAGCTCGGAGCTGGTCTGGGAGGTGCTCAGGAGGGTCAGGGTGTAGGCCCCATCCGCCAGCCGGAGGGGGGTATTGGGCTCCCAGGCCGCCCGGCCCAGCTGCTGGTCCTTGTAGAAGCTGCCGTGGGTGGTCTTGAGGTCCTCGGCCCACCAGGTGTCGTCGCGCAGCTCCAGCCGGAGGTGGTTGCGGCTGATCATGCTGTCGGAGAGCACCACGTCGCACAGGCTCTGCCGCCCCAGGGTCACCGACCGGGCGAGGGGCACCGTCCGCTCGAAGCCGTGGCGGTCTCGGATCAGGAGCTGGTAGCGCTGGATCACGGGGCGTGCCGGAGAGGTTGCGAAAGGGGGGGCGACCAGGACGTGCCGTTCTTGATGCCCAAGATTATCCGGCCTCCGGCTGGACACAAGTGGAAGTCCCGTGAGGGAATAGAGTCATGCATCGCCATCCCGACCTCGATCCCACGGCCCCCCGGGAGGATCCCATCGAATACTCGCTGCGGCCTCAACGCCTGCAGGAATATATCGGTCAAGCGAAGGTGAAGGCGCGCCTGGAGATCGCCCTCCAGGCCGCCCAGCAGCGGGGAGAGGTGCTGGATCACGTGCTGCTCTTCGGCCCGCCGGGCCTGGGCAAGACCACCCTCGCCCATGTGCTGGCCAACGAGATGGGCGCCTCCTGCAAGGTGATCCAGGCGCCGGCCCTGGAGAAGAAGGGCGATCTGGCTGCCATCCTCACGAACCTCGAGGCCGGCGAGTTCCTCTTCATCGACGAGATCCACCGCCTCTCCGCGCCCATCGAGGAGATGCTCTATTCGGCCATGGAGGACCGCAAGCTGGACATCCTCATCGGGCAGGGACCCAGCGCGCAGACCCTCAAGGTGGATCTCCGGCCCTTCACCCTGGTGGGTGCCACCACCCGGGCTGGCCTGCTCTCCAAGCCGCTCCACGACCGCTTCGGCATGGTCCACCGCCTGGAGTTCTACACCCGCGCGGACCTGGCCATCATCGCGGAGCGTTCGGCCCATCTGCTTTCAGTGTCCCTCGCCGACGAGGGCGCCGAGGCCATCGCCCGCCGCAGCCGCGGGACGCCGCGCATCTGCAACCGCCTCCTGCGGCGCTGCCGGGACTACGCCCAGGTGAAGGGGGACGGCACCATCACCGCCGAATCCGCCGAGGCCTGCCTCCACCTCCATGAGGTGGACGACCTGGGTCTGGACGGCCTGGACCGGGCCTACCTCCAGGCCCTCTGCCACAAGCACCGGGGCGGGCCCGTGGGCCTGCGGACCCTGGCCGCGGCGCTGGGCGAGGATGAGGGGGCCCTGGAGGACCTGGTGGAACCCTACCTCATGCAGGTGGGCTTCCTGGACCGGACGCCCCAGGGGCGCAAGGCCACGGAGGCCGCCTATCTCTACCTGGGCGTGGCCCCGCAGGGGAAGCCCAAGAGCCTCTTCTCCTGAGGCGCTACCGGGCCGGGGCGTAGATCCGGTGCTCGATCTCGCGGTGGTTCAGGGCGATGAGGTTCTTGTCGAAGGTGGCCGCGATCCGGGCCGCGACCTGGCTGTCGAGGGCGTTGCGGAGGAGGCCCAGGAAGTGGGGCGGGGCGGCCAGGACCAGTTCGTCGTAGGCGTGGCGGTTCAGACCCTGCTTGAGCAGGGCGGCCAGGCTGAGGGCGAAACGCTGGGCCTCCACCTCCCTCGGCTCGGCGTCGGGGCTCAGCCCGCCATGGTGGCCAGGGGCCTCGGACCGCCGGCCCGGCCGGTCCGAGACCATGTCGTGCCCGTGGACCCGGGAGCCCGGGTGGGCGTAGGCCGAATGCTCGGTGAGCCGGCCCCGGCCATCATTGGTGAAAAGGCGTGCGCGACTCGCCTCGCACAAGAGAATCCAGGTCCGCGTCTCCCGCATCGGCCCCTCCAGGGTGATACCTTCGCCCCCAAAGGTAGGCCGGGCCCCCGGCGCGCCAAGGGCCCCTATCCCCGCGCCGGGAGTCCAGGCTTGAAGATGGCGGAGGCGCTGCGCCGGCCGTCCATGACGATGTGCAGGGGCTGGTCCACCCGGCTGTGGACGAGGCAGCCGGACCGGAACACCTCCGGCTGCGTGCGCAGCCAGTCCCAGTCCAGGATGGCCGTGCCCCGGGGATAGGGAACCGTGAAGTAGCCGATGTTCAGCGAAGTCACGTTGTGGAAGAAGTGGGAACCCAGGGAGGCGTCGGCCTGGAAGTGCTCCATGGCGTATTCCACGATCACCTGGGCGCAGGAGATCATGGACCAGGCGATGGGGATGCCCAGGTGGCGGTCCGTGCTGCCCCAGCGGCCGGGGCCGATGAGGACGTACTTCCCCGACTGGCCCCCCCGGAAGGTGTCGTTCAGCTTCTCCAGGGCGGCGGCCAGGGCGGGGGTCTCGAACTTGTCGAAGCCTTCGGGATCGATCCACACGATGTCCCGGATGCCCTCCACCACGCCGTTGCCCACGCACTTCTCGGAGAAGAGGAACACCGAGGCCGGATCGAGATCGGCGGCGGACAGGTTCACGTCGCCGCTCTCCATGAGCTGGTGCTTGATCTGGAGCAGGCAGAAGGTGGGTTTCCCGTTCTCGGGATCCGGGTCCAGGTTCACGGCGAACTCGATCTCCACCGGGGTCTCCATGGCCTCGCGGATCAGCTCCAGGGAATAGCTGAGGATCCGGGCCAGGGGGAAGGAGTCGTACTTCAGGATGTTCCGGAAGTTCACGATGCGGGGGCCGGGATGGTCCAGGCCGTCCTGGATCCGGTCGTCGTTGGCGTCCCATGCGGAGGCGCAGTGGTGCAGGGCGCCGTCCTTCTCCGCCTCGGGGATGTCCAGGTCCAGCAGGGTGGCGTCCTCGCCGTGGTAGAGGTCCACCTCGGTGCGGCTCATGTCCAGGGCGTAGAAGCGCTTCTGGGTGGTCCGGAGCTGCTCCCGGGGCGGGAGCATGTCCATTTCGGGGTAGGGCGGCGCGAAGCGGTAGGCCTTCCCCCCCTCCACGACGTACTTGCCGAGGCCCACGGCGATGTTGGCGATGCCGTCCTGGGGCTGGGTGTAGGCCACGGGGTAGTAGTTGAAGGACTGGGCCACGCCCGAGAAGTGCGGATAGAAGCGGTCCCCGAAGCGCCGTCCGGCCACCTCCTGGATGAGGATCGCCATCTGCTCCTCCTCGATCTTGTAGTCGATGGCCTCGAAGTAGGCACGCGAGGCCTTGGAGTACACGGAGGCGTACACCAGCTTCACGGCCTCCACCAGCTGGGCCACGCGGACCTCCAGATCCGGGTGGTTGTTGGGGAGGAAGAAGGTGTTGTAGAGGCCGGCGAAGGGGTGGGAGAGGCTGTCCTCCAGCAGGCCCGAGGACCGCACCGCCAGCGGCACCTTGGCGTGCTTGCCCAGGAAGAGACGGAGCTTGGCCATCAGCTCCGGGGAAAGGGAGCCCATCAGGAACCGCCGCTTGATGGCGTCGTCGTCGTCGTCCTGCTGGAGCATCTGCCGCAGGTCGTGGCGGTTGATGAAGGCGGTGAACTCCTCGGTCCCGATGATGGCCGAGCGGGGGATGCGGATGTTCGCCTCCGGCAGCAGGCTCTCCAGGTCCAGGCGCGACAGCAGGGAGTGGGTGAAGGCCACGCCGCGGCCCTTGCCGCCCATGGAACCCGGCGCCAGCCGGAGGATGTTGGGCTCGTCCCTGGGGGTGGTCTCCGTGAGGGGGATGACCTTGCCCCGGGATTTCATGCGCTGGACGTAGTCGCCCACGCTGATGAGGAAGGTGCGCATCTCCTCGGGATCACGGTAGTCCTCGATCCGGAAGGTGGCCAGGACCTTGGCCACCTGGACCTCGCCACGGGCCATGATCCAGGCGGAGAAGTGGTTCCGCGAGGCGTGGTAGACCAGGGACTCCACCGGCACCGTCCGCAGCTTCTCCTGCAGATCCTCCATGTCCGTGGCGCGGGCGATCTCCCGGCCGGACTCGTCACGGAAGATGAAGTCGCCGAAGCCCAGGTGCTCGTAGAAGAAGCTCGACAGCTCGGCGCCGAGCGTGAAGGAGTTCTTGTTCAGGAAGCAGCTGTTGAGGGCCGTGGCCCAGGATTCCTTGAAGGGATCCGACGACTGGAGCAGCGTGGGGAGGTGGGGGTTCAGCTCCTTCACGGCGCGGATGAGCTTGGTGCCGGCCTCGCGGTCAAGGAGGCCGTCCTTGGGGAACTTGCGGTCCGAGATGAGGCAGAGGAGGTAGTCCTGGAAGCGCTCGCAGAAGGCCATGGCCTCCTCGTACGAGGTGGCCAGGATCACCTTGGGCCGGACGCGCATGGAGAGGGTGCGCGTCATGCCGTCCACGCTGCGGTCCTTGGCCATGCGCGTGGTCTGCTTGAGGATCTCGCTGTAGAGGATGGGCAGGTACCGCGAGTAGTAGCGGATGCTGTCCTCCACCAGGAGGATCACGCGGGTGAGCCCCACGGCCGTGTCGTTCACGACATTGGCCCGGTCCTCCATGAACTTGACCATGGCCATGAAGATCTCGGGATTGCCGTTCCACACGAAGATCTGGTCGTAGTGCCGCATCAGCTCTTGGCGGCGGCGATCCATGATCCCCACCTCCACGTTGTCGTTCAGGAGCAGGTAGAGGGGGATCCGGGTGTCCGCCTTCCGCAGGGCCCTGGACAGTTCGGTGTGGCCCACCTGGCCCATGCGGCTCATGACGATGATCATGTCGAAATGGCGGCTGGCGAGCTTCTCCAGGGCCTCCTCCGCCGTGGACACGTTCGTCACCCGGGGGGGATTGCTCATGTTGAGCTGGTAGTAGCCCTCGAAGAGGATCTCCGTGAGCAGGCCGTCCTGCTCCAGGGTGAAAGCGTCGAAGGCCGGGGCCACGAGGAGGATCTCCCGGGTGCGCAGGGGCATCAGGTCGTGGAAGATCTCCTTGTCGGACTTGTACTTTCCGAAGATCTGATTGAACTCGCCGCTGAGCATCCGGACCCCTTATCCCCCGGAGTGTACTTCTCAACGCAGAAAAAGAGGGCCGCGCGCGGCCCTCTTTTTCTGCGGGAACCGAATGGCTGGCGGGTTAGACGAGACCCTGGTCGATCATGGAGTCGGCCACCTTGAGGAAGCGGCGATGTTCGCGCCATTCACGTAGTTGCCGGGGGTGCCGAAGCGGGCCGCGGCATCCACGCAGGACTTGTGGATGTTCACCATGATCTGGTGCAGGCGGGCATCCACCTCCTCGGCGGTCCAGCCCAGGCGCATGGAGTTCTGGCTCATCTCGAGGCCCGACGTGGCCACGCCGCCGGCGTTGGAGGCCTTGCCGGGGGAGAAGATGATCTTGTCGGTGTTGGCCTGGAAGAATTCCACGGCATCCAGGGTGCTGGGCATGTTGGCGCCCTCGATCACGGCCTTGCAGCCGTTGGCCAGCAGGTTCTTGGCCTCGTCGAGGTTCAGCTCGTTCTGGATGGCGCAGGGCAGGGCCACGTCCACCTTCTGCTCCCAGGGGCGCTTGCCCGCGTGGAACTGGGCGGTCTTGAACTTCTGGGCGTAGGGGGCCACGGACATGCGGTCGATGCGGAGCATCTCCTCCATGTAGGCGATCTTCTCGCCGCTGATGCCGTCGGCGTCGTAGATGTAGCCATCGGGGCCGGAGATGGTGACGACCTTGGCGCCCAGCTGGGTGGCCTTGGTGACGGCGCCCCAGGCCACGTTGCCGAAGCCGGACACGGCTACCCGCTTGCCCTGGATGGACTCGCCCTTGGTCTTCAGCGCCTCCTCGGCGAAGTAGACCACGCCGAAGCCGGTGGCCTCGGGGCGGATGAGGCTGCCACCCCAGTACTGGCCCTTGCCGGTCAGCACGCCGGTGAACTCGTTGGCGAGCTTCTTGTACATCCCGAACATGTAGCCGACCTCGCGGCCGCCCACGCCGATGTCACCGGCCGGCACGTCCGTGTCGGCGCCGATGTGGCGGAAGAGCTCCATCATGAAGGACTGGCAGAAGCGCATGACCTCGGCGTCGGACTTGCCGTTGGGGTCGAAGTTGGAGCCGCCCTTGCCGCCGCCCATGGGCAGGCCGGTGAGGCTGTTCTTGAAGATCTGCTCGAAGCCCAGGAACTTCAGGGTGTCGAGGGTGACGTTGGGATGGAAGCGGATGCCGCCCTTGTAGGGCCCGATGGCGC
>Ga0208789_1000766_pt1 | contig 24742 bp, 22 predicted proteins | sample Methanotroph_Enr_FD_187368 | JGI IMG/M metagenome (GOLD analysis project Ga0208789, IMG submission 187368) | Enriched soil microbial communities from Old Woman Creek wetland in Ohio, USA - Methanotroph_Enrichment_5 (SPAdes) (version 2) | ecosystem: Environmental > Terrestrial > Soil > Wetlands...
CTGCCCAAGAGTTGAAAATCTTGACGAACTGCCCTCGCCTGCATGGGATTGTTTCATCGATAAACCATATAACTGGTCCATGCCTTTCATAGATGAAACCCCTGTCTTTACAATGAATACCAGCCGTGGGTGCCCGTTCAATTGCACCTTTTGTTCGGTAAATTCCATCTGGGGCAAAAAATACACCTATTTCAGCGCAAAACGCGTCGTCGATGAGATCGAATATCTCATCAAGACCTATGGCGCCAAAGGTATTTATTTCCGCGAGGATAATTTCACTCTCCATCACCAGCGTCTTACAGAATTCTGCCGGCTCATCATAGACCGGAATATAAAAATTAAATGGGCATGTGAAAGCAGGGTCTCTAATCTCAATCACGAGATCGTTTCGCTTATGGCGCAAGCCGGCTGCGTCGGCTTCTATTTCGGGGTTGAAAGCGGCTCTCAGAACTTACTCGACCGTCTGCGAAAAGGAATAACAGTAGAACAAATACGAAGTGCTTTCGCGATTTGCCGCGATCTCAATGTCAAAACTGCCGCAAGCATAATCACTGGTATCCCCGGCGAAACAGATGAAGATGTAAGACTCACATCATCACTTCTTGATGAAATCAAACCTGACAAAATATGGTATAATGTATTCGTCGGCATCCCTGATAGCGAGCTTTATCAGTCTGTTCTTAAACAGCGTTGTTATGAATTCATCGATCCTCGAAATTTACTCTATTTGACAGGACATGATCAACGAGCGAAAACTGTTTACGGCAACGGCCCATTTGCCAGATCAGCAATGATACCTCGTACCAACCTTCATAATGACACCGAAAAAAACATCAAAATAAGCGCCTTGCTCTGTGTTCATAACTGCCAAAATTATATTAAACAGGCCCTTCAAAGCATTTATAACCAATCATTCCAGGATTTCGAATTAATTATTGTCGATGATGCAAGCACCGATAGCACGCCCGATATAATATGGGAATTCAAAGATTCAAGAACTTCTATTTACAGAAATCATAAAAACCTCGGCCTTACAAAATCCCTCAACATCGGCCTGGCCTTCTGCTCCGGCCAATATATTGCGCGCATGGATGCCGACGACATTTGTGACCCGCAGCGGCTTGCCAAGCAAGTAGGTTTTCTAGACTCAAACCCGGATATCGTCGCGGTAGGTTCGTGGGTTAACCGTATAGATGAAACTGGTACATTCATAAACAGTTGGAACCCCGCCTCCTCTCCGGATGCGATTGCAAAACGGCTCCTGATTGCAAACTGCATTGCCCACGGCTCTGCCATGACTCGCAAATCTGATCTGCAAAGAGTTGGCGGATACGACGAAACCTTCACCTATGCACAGGATTACGACCTGTGGCTTCGCCTCTCTGAAACTTCAAAACTGGCCAACATCCAGGAAGCCCTCTATTCATTACGAACCTGCAAAACCTCTATCAGTTCCACAAAGAAAAGCCAGCAGGATGCTTTCGCCGCTCTTGCCCTGGTGAACGCCTTGAAACGTCGCAACCTGCTCCCATCAGGACAGAATACAGTTCCTGCCCCTCAGCCCACAGTTCCCAGTTCGCAACCAATAATCAGCAACCCAAACAAACTCTCCGTCGTCCTCACAACCTTTAGCCACCCCAGCCTCCTGCCCCAGGTGCTCGAAGGCTTCGCCGCCCAGACCGCCCCCAAAGATTCTTTCGAGATCGTACTCGTCGATGACGGCTCAACTCCGCCCGCCAAAGACATCGCACAGTCTTTTGCCGATAAGGTTAATATCAATTACATATATCAGCAAAACTCCGGCCTCGCCGCCGCCCGCAATACCGGCATCGCCGCCGCACAGGGAGACATAATCCTCTTCCACGACGATGACGACATGCCCGGCCCCGACCTCATCGCTGAGCACATTAAAAGCCACCAGCAGAACCCCGCAGAAAATGTTGCGGTACTAGGCCACCTCGATTGGCACCCAAGCCTCACCGTCACCCCGCTCATGCACTACGTTACCGGCCCCGGCGGCCAGTATTTCGGCTTTACTCACATATCCGACGGCCAGTTCTACGAACCATGGAAATGGTGGGGCGGCCTGATCTCCGCAAAAAAAAGCCTCCTTGCCAAACTCAATGGCCCCTTCGACCCCATCTTCCGCTTCGGCCATGAAGACACCGAACTCGTCTGTCGCCTCCTCGACCGCGATATTAAAATTCTTTACAACGCAAACGCAAAAAAAACGATCCTCCGCCCCATCGATTTTGAAACGTTCTGCAATCGCCGCATAAAACAGGGTCGAGCAATCTACCATCTCGCCGCCAAATTCCCGGCCATAATTCTTGCTCGTTACCAGCTTTTCCAGGCAGCTGACGAATACAAAAAACTCTACGCTTCAAATCTTGATAAATGGCGACTCCTCGTACTCAAATACCTGCCCCAGATCAACGCGAATCCTGCCCCATTCATAAATGGCACTGATCCAGCTGCCGAATCGATTTATAAGATTTGGGCACAATGTTTCCATGGATATTTTATAAAAGGCTATCTCGAAGAAATGCAAGCTGCCAGGCAATTTTCCACGCTCATGAACACACCGGCCGATCTTTCCGCCGCTGTTGACGCCTCACCCACTCAGATAAACAAAACTCAAAGCCGCAAATTGCCTCCGATGCCGGATGAACCCGCAAACCTGCCTCTGCCTCGATCTGTAACAAATGTTCCATCGGGCCGTATCATCTTCATCAGTGACTACATTCCCGATGACAAACGTGGCTCTTCCAATCTGCGCGTTACGAACATACTCCGTATCCTTCTCGCCGCAGGGCACAAAATCACATACCTTTATTGCGGTCAGACTTCCAATACTGAACAGTATCTGCAAAGCTTCGCTCCCGATGACATATCATTCCGTTGTATAGATAACGATGCGGAAAAACTATTTAATTACCTTGAAACTGAAAATCTTTCGCCAGATTATATCTGGTTCACAAATCTTTGGCATTACGACTACCTGGCATGGGCTGCCAATGTCGCAAAATCCATAAAAGCCCGCTGCCCTGAAACTTTCGTCATCGCTGATACTATGGATTTCCATTACAAAAAATTTATCCGTAAATTTGAGCACTCCCGTGATCCGAATGACCTTTGCCTCGCTCGCAAGTTCCTCCAGGCCGAAACAGATCTCTATCGAGCATCAGATCGCATCGTCGTTGTAACCCAGCCCGAACGGGTTAACATTCTCGAAGTTCTGCCAACCTGCAGTATCGACGTAATACCCAACATCCACCAGCCGCTCACCTCAATGCCTCCATTTACTGAAAGACGCGATATCTGCTTTATCGGCTCGTGTTATACCAATCACAACCGTGATGCCGTCGAATGGTTCATTCGTGATATTTTCCCGCATATTCGCTCCACACATCCGAATATCGAGTTCCACATCCTCGGCTTTGATAACCAACATCTAAAAGCAATTTTCGAAACTCAACTCGGCATCAAGGTCATAGGCACCGTCGAAAATGCCGAACAAACCCTCTCTCAATATGCCCTCATGGTCTGTCCAATGCTCTATGGCGCAGGCATGAAGGGCAAAATCGGCTCCGCCGCCTCCGCTGCTACACCATTCGTAACCACCTCAATAGGCGCAGAGGGTTTTGGCTTTGTCGATTCTGCAGACTGCTTCATAGCGGATGAAGCCGTCGATTTCGCATCAAAATGCCTTACCCTTCTCTCGGACCCGGTCCGCTGGAACGACTTTTCAACCAGGATACATTCGCTTTTCGCACAAAAGTATTCGCCCAAAGCTCTTACCCCGCATGTATTGGCAGTACTGGCGCATGCCGCTAATAGCCAACTCTCACCGGCTCCGAGCATCGCAGCCCCGCAAAAATTATCCGCTGCCCTGGATCGCGCCTGCGATACACTTCGGCCCGCGAAATCCAGTCAGAATGAATTTATCGGACCAGCCGCGAAAGGGTGCTTCTAAATTGCCCACATTGCCCAATTCATCTAAAGATTACATTTTTTCCAACGAAAATAATATGTGGGTCTTTCGCCCGCGGTTTGCGTTTATTTGCAGAAAAGGTGATTTATGGCCATCAGCCTAGGCGGTCTTAATAGTGGACTCGACACAAACACGCTCATCCAGCAGCTCATGCAGATCGAGCAGCGAAAGCTCCTCAAGCTTCAAAACCGCCAGCAGGATCGCAACGATAAGCTCGATGCACTCAAGGAACTCAATAACCTCCTGTCGGATTTCAAAAAATCCGCAAAGGCCATATCCAACACCACCGAACTTAAAAGCTTCAAAGTTAAATCCTCCGACGAGGACATTATTTCCGCAACCGCCTCTGATTCCGCCTTTGAAGGAACGCACAGCATAAAAGTCAACCAGCTCGCCGCCTCAGAAAGAAAGGTCTACAATACCGAGTACAGCTATCCCGATGAAAAAATCGGCGCAGGAACGTTTATATACAGCTACAATAACCAGCAGCGGGTCATAACCACCACCGATACCAGCACCCTGCAGAGCCTTGTCGATTCGATCAATAACGATAACGAGAACCCCGGCGTAAGCGCATCATTATTAAAATACAACAACAAGTACCACCTTGTCCTCACAGGCACAAATACGGGCGCGGATTTCAATATATCCATAAACCCGTTTTCAACTCACGAACTCTCCAGCCTCGAAAAGCTCAAGACCAATGGAGCCGAAGCTGGCCTGACCACCAAAATAAAGGACCTTGATTCCTTTTCCGGTACTCTTGGCACTACCGACAAAATAACCTTCACGGGCACCAAACACGATGGAACCCCTGTCTCCGCCGAACTCACCATCTCAGATACGACTACCGTCGAAAGACTCCTCTCAGCCATAACTGACGCCTTCGGCTCCGATGCCAACGGCGCAACCGCCATCCTCGAAAACGGACGCATCAAGCTTGTAGACAATACCTCCGGCGCTTCCCTTACAACCTTAACCCTCGGCTTCACCGCCGACCCAGCCGGCTCGGCAGTCCTCACCTTGCCCGGCTTTGAGATCACAGATGACGGCACAACCGCCGCTACCCTCGCCGGTTTCTCAAATACCGCCGACTGGACAACAACCCAATCCGCCCAGGATTCACAAATAAGGGTCGACGGCTACCCCGCTGCGGGCTGGCTCGAAAACTCGACCAATAGCATTGAAAACGTCATAGACGGCGTAACATTAGACTTAAACTCCGTTACAAACGCCGATGAAACCATAACCCTCACCATCACCCGTGACACCGAAACACTCAAGGAAAAGCTCCAGGAATTTGTCACAGATTATAACAAAATTATAGATTTCATCAAAACCAACACAAAATACGACCCCGCAACCAAAACCGCCGGCATCCTTATCTCGGATTTCACCGTGTCAGCCATTCGAACAAAGATCAACAGCCCACTTATCTCTACAACGTCCGGCTTTTCGAAAGATACCGATACCTATACCATGCCCGCCCAGATCGGCCTTACCGTCGATTCCGAAAGCAAGCTCAAGCTGGATACAGCTGTCCTCGACGATGCCCTCTCAAGCAACTATTCCGATGTCCTCCAACTTATCGGCGCAAGTGAAATTGGTTCCTCAGACAGCAAGGATATTAAATTCTACAGCGCCTCGGATAACACAAGAGGCGGCACCTACGAAATAGAAGCTACCTTTAATGACTCCGTCCTCTCCTCCGCCCGCACCAGACTCCTTGGCTCAACCGACTGGCACACCGCCACTGTCGCCGGCAATGTGATTCTGGCATCCAGCCAAACCGATGACTCCGGAAAGACCCTTTACCCCGAAGCAGGCCTTGGCCTCACCGCCCAATACACCGGAACAGCAACCATAGCCGCACAAATCCGTGTTAAGGAAGGCTTCGCCGGAACATTCCAAAACGTCCTCGATGATTTTCTTCGCACAAAATACGGCTCCCTCACGATCGAGCAGAAAAATACTTCAGACAGCATTGAAAATATAGGTGACCAGATAACAAAGGAACAGGCCCGCCTTACCCGCACCGAAGAACGATTAAAGCAAAAATTTGCACGCCTCGAAAAAACCATGGCCCTGCTCCAGTCTCAAAGAGGCGCACTGGGCATGTAACCGCGCGCAAAATTTCCGAACATATATTCCTAATCCATCTCATTTCTGAGCCGTAAAACGCTTACACGATCCTTGGCACCCCTTTTGCATATCCGAAGTGCACGACAAAGTTTGTCTACGTTTTGATTAAATAGGTATTGTGAAAGTGAGAATATATGGCCAGCGACATGCAGATTATCAATTATCTCCAGGCCGGTATTAAAACCGAAAGTGCTCGTCAGACCACTATCGCTTCCAATATAGCCAATTTAAACACCCCTGGTTACAAACGCGTCGAAGTCAAATTTAACGAGCTTCTGGCCGATAAGATCAGCTCTGATAAGGATTTAGAGCCTGGCGACGAAGGTGTCGAACTTTTCAGCCCGATGGACACCCAGGCTAGGGATGACGGTAACGATGTCTCACTCGATAACGAAATCGGAGAACTGGTCGAAAACAGTCTTAAGCACAAGACCTACACCCGAATTTTGGCAATGAAGTACCGCCAGATAGATTTGGCAACTAACTTTAATAAGTAACTCATTCAGGAGTTAAAATATGGCAGTAAATTCCGTTGGACCTTTGGATATAGCGATAAGCGGCCTAAAAGCCCAGGGACGAAGCATTGAAGTGATCTCTTCAAATGTCGCCAATGCCCGCACGAACAACGCCGGCAATGGCCAGCCCTATCGCCGTCTTGAACCGGTGCTCAAAACAGATTCAAAACCAGGCGAGATCGGTACGGTTAGCCTCGCCGATATACTTCCAGACAAGAACGATTTCTACCGTGTTCTTGACCCAGGCAACCCCAATTCAGACCCACAAGGCTACGTCTCGATGCCAAATGTCGATCTGCCAATTGAAATGATGAACCTTCAGATCGCATCGCGGGCCTATCAGGCCAACGCCGCGGTCCTTAAAAGATACCAGCAGATGGTCGATACCTCACTCGAACTTCTTAGGTAATTAGCTCAAACAGGAGAAACTGATGATAAATTTAAGCCCGACCTCGCCGTCAATGCCCATTTCGCCCAAACCGCTCCAGCCGGCCGGCCAGGAAGCAAAACCCGCACAGGTCAGCGGATCAGGAGAATTCGGCAAAATAATTGATAAGTACATCGAAAACGTGGATGGCCAGCAGCAATCTTCCCAATCCTCTATACAGGACCTCCTCAGCGGCAAAAATTCGGATATTAACTCCGTTGTCGCCGAAGTTGCCAAGGCCGACATGAGCTTCAAACTCCTCGTTGGCGTCCGCAACAAGGTCATCGAGGCTTACAGACAAACCATGCAGATGCAGATATAGTTCATAAAATTATAAAAGCTGGATGGATCCGGTGGCGAATATAAAAAATATCTGGGAAAAAACCACGCTGATGCAGCGAGCCATGCTGCTGGCGATGATTATTACTTTTGCGGTAAGCGGTGTACTGCTCACTAATTGGGCACGCACACCCGATATGAAACTTCTATATAATGACCTTTCACCCGAAGAAGCATCCAAGATCACCGAAAAAATAACCGCAAAAGGCGTCGCGTACGAATTGCGTAACGCGGGCACCTCCATTTATGTACCAAAGGATAATGTATACCAGCTCAGGCTCGACATGGCTCGCGAAGGTCTCCCCGCCCAGGATCAGGGCGGCTACAAGCTTTTCGATAACGAAAAGATCGGTATCAGCCCCTTCGTCCAAAGCGTTAATCTCAACCGCGCCCTCCAGGATGAACTTGCAAAAAGCATTCAGATGATTGATGGCGTCATCTTCGCACGCGTCCACCTCGTCAGACCCGAACAAACTCTCTTCGGAGCTTCCGCCGATAAGACTACCGCTTCCGTCGTACTTAAACTCAAGCCCGGCATCATCCTTGCGGGATCAAACATCGCTGCCATAACCAATCTCGTCGCCGGATCCGTCGAAGGCTTAAAAAATGAAAATGTCACAGTCGTAGACAGCACCGGCAAGCTCCTCTCAACCCACGCCTCCAAAGATTCCGTAGCCACCGGCGCAAGCAATGCCCTCGAATACAAAGAACTAGTCGAGCAGACACTCGCAAAAAAAGCTCAGGATATGCTCGCCCTTGTACTGGGACCAGGCAGGGCCACCGTCTCTGTAGCCGCCGTACTCGACATGACCAGCCAGAACCAGGTCAAGGAATCCTACGACCCGGAATCAAAAATAGCAACGAAGGAAGAAATTAAGAATAAATCAGAGATCGCTGCCTCATCTGCTCCCGCTGGTGCCCAGGCCAGTCCAAATACAACAAAGGACGAAACCATCACAACCGAATACGTCGTAGGCAAGACAGTCGAACAGAAAACTGATATGCCCGGCGAAATCCTCTCACTCAGCGTCTCGGCGATAGTCGATCTCACACCAGCCGATGCTAACGCCAAAAGTACGATGACCGTTACAGATGTTGAAGAGATCATAAAAAATGCCGTCGGCCTCAAAACCACAGACGCTCTTAAGGTAGTAAATGCCAAATTCTTCCAGGCCCCGGCTTCAGCCCAGCTTGTCGATAACGAATACCAGGATTCCATCAAATGGGGCAGGTACACCGATATCGCGAGACAATTATCCTTGGGCCTTCTGGCGGTAAGTGCCCTCATAGCACTCAAATTTTTCCTTGGCTCTAAAAAATACTCTTCCAGCTCCATCGCCATAACATCCGGCTCAGGCGCTCAGCCCGTCGGATACCTCGGTGCCGGCGAAGCAGAGCCGGGTATGCTCAGAAATCAAATAGCCGCTGCCCTCCAGAGCAATCCAGATGAAGTCAAAAAGCTCTTTGCCAGGTGGGCTCAGGATAGCGGGGAATAAACAATGGCGGTAAGCGGATTAAAAAAAGCTGCCATGCTGCTGATGAGTGTCGATCCAGTTACTGCTTCCGAACTCCTCAAAGGCCTTGGCCCGGATGTCGTAACAAACATCGCAATGGAGATCGCCAACCTCGATGCGTCTGGTTATTCACCGGCAAACGAAGGCCCCACCATCGTAAAAGAATTCTACCAGTCACTCAGGACAAAAGACTCCCCCACTGGCAATTTCGAAATGAAGAGTTTTCTCTCCACCATGCTGGAAAGCACGGTAGGCGCAAAAAAATCACAGGAGATCCAGGGCCAGATAAATGATGTGATGCGCAAACGCGATCAGTTCCTCAAAATTCGAAATGCGGATCCAAAAAAAATCGCCGCTGCCCTCGATGGCGAACACCCCCTTGCCATAGCGGTTGTACTCAGCGAACTTCCCGCTAAAAAAGCCTCCCAGATTTTACTCATGCTCTCCGAAGAGATCAGGCTCCAGGTCGTAACGCGAATAGCCGGATCTGAAATGATGAGCCGCGATACGAAAATGCGCATCGCACAGGGTGTCTGGGGAAGGATTCAGAGCCTCAACGAATCCGGCGATGTTATGCCCATCAGCTCCAGTGATATGTACCGCAAGATCGCGATGATGCTCCAGGGCCTCCCAAGGGATCTCCGCGAAGGAATGCTCAATTCCATCAAGCAGTCCGATGAGGCGATCGCCACCGCCGTTCGCAAGCTGATGATAACCTGGGAAGATATACCGACAATACTCGACAGGCCCCTTCAGCAGGCACTTCGCGGCATCGATTCACAGCAACTCGCCAAGGCCCTCACCAAGTCGGACGAAAGGGTCGTGACAAAGATCCGCTCAAATATTTCGGAACGCGCCCGAACCCTTCTCGACGAGGAAATTGCCCTCCTTTCCGCCCCCAAGAAAGACGATATCGACAAGGCAAGAGGCGAGCTTGTCACTGTCCTGCAGGAAATGAACGAGAAAGGCGAATTGGCCTTCATAGAGGATTAAATGCGAAAAGACGCTCATTGCTGAAAATATGGAACAGGCACTTAACATACGACTCTCAAAACCGCTCACGGCCGTAACGCTCGTTTCCGCCGCGCAGATCAATATGCGCCTCCGCTCCAAAACACAGCAGGCCGCAGCATCCGCCGCCGCCCAAAAAATCACGCAGGATCTCTCAACTGCCCTGGGTTCTCTAAACAACGCCGCCCAGATGCTGAATACATACCATCAAAATGCTATGAAGGACCACGGCCGCGAGATAACAAAACTCGCCATCCAGATAGCCGAAAAGATCGTCGCAAAACAGGTCGCATCCGGCAACTATGATATCGAAGCCATGATCTGCGATGTCCTCTCAACCACCCAGAATTGTGATAATCTCACAGTTTACGTCAATCCTGTTGATCTCGCTGTTCTTTTAAAATTACAGCAGGATAACGCTTCCATGATCAACAATGTAAAACTAGCTCCCGATGCCTCGTTAAAACCCGCCGAATGCCGCATAGACACCGGCAAAGGCTTTATCGAATCCCTTCTGGATATGAAACTCAAAAATATTGAGGCCGCCCTCCTGGGTCTCGAAGGCAACAATGAAGCTCACAACAACTGAAAATTTAATTGACTTCGACAAGCTCCGCTCCGTGCTCGGCAAAGTCAGCCTCCACAGCACATACGGCTCTGTCGTCAAGCTAACCGGCCTGACCATCGAGTCCACAGGCCCCGCCTCTTCACTGGGCCAGATATGCGCCATCCACAGACGCGATTCCACCCCCGTCATGGCCGAAGTCATTGGCTTTCGTGACTCCCGTGTCGTCTTGATGCCCCTCGAATATGTCGACGGCATCAGCCCCGGTGACCGCGTCAGCACCTCCTCGCAGGTCAAAAACGTACCCGTCGGCAATAACCTCCTCGGCCGCGTCCTCGACGGACTCGCACGACCTATCGATTCGCTGCCGCCCTTCAAACCATCAGAGCACCGCTCGATAAACAGTAATAGCCCAAAACCCCTCAGCCGCGAAAAAATAACCGAGCCGCTATCCGTCGGCATCCGCGCCATAGATGCCATGCTCACCTGCGGCAAGGGCCAGCGCGTCGGCATCTTCGCCGGCTCAGGCGTAGGCAAATCCGTCCTCCTCGGCGAAATGGCAAACGCATCCGAAGCACAGGTAAACGTCCTGGCACTCATCGGCGAACGCGGCAGAGAAGTCCGCCACTTCCTCGAAGAAGACATCGGCCCAGAAGGCCTCGCCCGAAGCGTCGTCATAGTCTCCACTTCCGATGCCCCCGCTATCCAGCGCGTCCGAGCCGCCTTCGTCGCCGTCACCATCGCCGAATTTTTCCGCGATCAGGGCAGGGATGTCCTTTTCATGATGGATTCGCTGACCCGTTTCGCACAGGCTCAGCGCGAGATAGGCCTCGCCGCCGGCGAACCGCCCACAACCAAGGGTTACACCCCAAGCGTCTTCGCCCTCATGCCCCGGCTCCTCGAACGCCTCGGCCGCAACGAAAAAGGCTCCATTACAGGCATGCTCACCGTCCTCGCCGAAGGCGATGACCTCAACGACCCCGTCGCCGACAGCGCACGCTCTCTACTCGACGGCCACATGGTCCTCTCACGCAAACTCGCCCAGCGAGGCCATTACCCCGCGATTGATATACTCGCTTCGATCTCCAGGCTCATGCCCCTTGTGGCATCACCGGATCACCTCCAGGCTGCATCCGTTTTGCGCCAGACCTACGCCACTTACATAGATGCTGAAGATCTCATAACGATCGGAGCTTTCGCCCCGGGCTCGAATAAAAAAATAGATAGATCGGTCGCTTTGATAGATAGGATAAACTCGTTTTTGGCTCAGCCGGTACGCCAGAGAAACACTTTTGACCAGACTGTCGAACAGCTGGTAAATATAGCCTCAGCCTGGGAAAATCTTATTAGCGACCCGGCTGCCAGGAAGTAGTTAAATGAAAAAATTCAACTGGCGATTGCAGCGCGTACTGGAGTTAAAGGAAAAGCAGGAGCACTTCGCCAGGATTGAACTGATGGAAATAACCGAAAAAATAATCGCGATAAGGCACGCTATCCTGCTCAGGCAGGTAAACCTGCGCCAGTCCCTTGCCGATTTTGGCCTCATCGAAGTCGCACAGCGCCTGCCCAGTCACGAAATGATGATGCGGTCGGCAAAATATGTAGGTGAACAGATCAGCCTTTTGCGAAAAAAAATGACCGAGTTCGAAGAAGTCAAAAAGCAGAAGATGGAAAAAATGCTGGAATTGCGTAAATTCCGCAAAAATCTTGAAAAACTCAGGCAATCAGCATATTTGCTCTACCAGGAAGATATAAAAAAAATGCAGCTTGGCGAAATCGACGAAATCGCTTCCATAGCCACAGCCAGGCAGTTGATCGCCCTTGAAAGCGATAATACAGGAGACAGGACATGAGTATAAAACAAGCTCTCATCATATTCGTTGTTTGTATCGTATGCTTCGGCGCATCCTTTATGGTCGCATGGATCACCAGGCCCGCGCCGTCCACTGCACACGAACCAAATATACCCGCTGCGGCCGAAGCCAATGACCCGTTCATGAAAGCAATCTCCGGCGCCTCGCTCAATCCTGAAGACCCAACCCTCTCAAAAACACTTACCGAAAAACAACTCAAGCTTCTCGTCCAGAACCTCCGTGCGAGAATCGAAGAATATGACACAAAGCTTCAGGACCTCTCTGCCAGGGAGCATCAGCTCCAGGTCTCAAGGATCGCCTTCCAGTCCGATGTAAACGAACTCAACAGGATCCGCGTAGAACTCGCCTCAGCGTCCTCGCAGGTCAAAGCTCAGAAACAGGAACTCGCCGATTATCAGACAAAAATAACTACAGACGAGCTTGCAAACCTCAAACGCACCGCCACAATTTACGACAAGATGGATTCAACCAGCGCCTCAAAAATACTGATCAGCCTCTGCAAGACCAAGCAGATCGATGATGCTGTAAAAATTATCAACTATATGTCCGAACGAAGCGCTGCAAAACTCATCGCCGAGATCGGAACCGCCGAGCCGCAGATCGCAGCCGACATTGTCCAGGCCACCAAACGTTTAAAGGAAGTTAAGTAAAATGGATATCGCTACAATATTAGGTTTTGTTCTTGGTTTTGTTGTCATCATAGGCACCATGCTCTACGAAGGCAATCTCGCCGTATTCTTCAACATCCCCGCATTTGCCATCGTCTTTGGCGGCATGACTTGCGCAACTATGATCCATTTTTCAATGGGTCAGTTCCTCGGCATCTTCTCCGTAATTAAAAAAACCATCTTCCATAAGACAAGCCCCGCCCCCGAACTTATCCAGAAAATGGTCAACTACGCAGCCATCAACCGCCGCGACGGAGCACTTGCCCTCGAGCAGGAAATACCCAAGATCAAAGATGGCTTTCTGGCCAAAGGCATGCAGATGCTGATCGACGGCCAGGACGAAGAAGCCATACGCGAATTAATGGAACTCGAAATTCAGTACACGCAGGAACGTCACGGAATGGGCAAAAAGATCCTCGAATTCATGGGATCCTCATCACCCTCGTTCGCCATGGTCGGCACCCTCATCGGCCTCGTGAATATGTTAAGTAAAATGGATGACCCCTCAAAGATCGGCTCAGGCATGGCTGTCGCCCTGGTATGCACATTTTACGGAGCACTCGTTGCCAACCTCGTCTTTCTACCAATGGCCGGCAAACTCGGCCAGCACTCAAAAGTCGAGACCATCAACATGGAAATGATACTCGAAGGCATCTGCGCTATCGCCAGAGGCGAAAACCCAACAGCGGTCCGCGAAAAAATGCAGGTCTTTGTCTCCTTCAAACGCAGAGAACAGGTCAAAGCTAAAGTTTAATGGCTAAGCACAAAAAACAGGCAGCCGAAGAAGAAGGCGGCGGCGAAAGCGCCCCTCTGTGGATCATTTCCTTTGCGGACATGATCTCACTGCTCATGGCCTTTTTCGTCATGCTCTCTTCATTTTCAACTTATGGCCCAAAAGCCAAATCCGATCTTAAAAACATCGCCAACGCCGCGATTGCGCCCTATGGTGGCTGGTTCCAAACGCCACCTAAATCCGGCCTCGGAACAAAACAAAAAATGTCCGGCCAGACCCCGGAAGGTGCTGAAAAACCAACCCTCGAACAAACTAAAGAAATGGATTCGATCAACGAAACCAAACCTACGGATTTCAGAAGTGAAAAAGTCTTCAGTATTGCATCCAGCGAAATTTTTTACCTCGGCTCCACCGCCCTGACCGCAGGCGGCAAGGACTTCCTCGACACAATGGCAACATATCTCCAGAAACTCCCCGCCCGCATCGTCGTCTGCGAAAACAAACCCGAAAAAACCGACGACCTCGGCGTCAACCGTTCAATCGCCATTGTCGAATACCTCGTCTCCAAGGGCATACCCCGGCAATGCTGCAATATGACCCCCGGCCTAATGTTCACCGGCTATAAGGATCGCATGCGCATGGTCGAAATAACCCTACTCGAAGAAAGCATCTATAAATGATAAAAGATTTTACATTTTTAACTTTTATTTTTAAGAACGATTGTGGCACGGTCTAGCGCAGCTAGGCCGTGTCTTGTTCTCTGTGTCCTCTGTGTCCTCTGTGACAAAAAAATTAACAGGTTAAACTATGAGTAAAGCCCCTCCGCCTCCCGAAGAATCCGGCGAAAAAGCCCCCCTCTGGATCATCTCCTTCGCGGATATGATCTCGTTGCTTATGGCGTTTTTCGTCATGCTCCAAACCCTTGCCACAAGCCAGAGCGGACAGGTCTGCAATGCCGGCATCGGCGTCTTTGATGCCACTATGAGCAGCTTCCGTCAATCGATCAACGGTTTCGGCATGCCCAATCTCTTCGGCCAAAGCAGCGACGTCGCCGATTTTCCCTCCGAAAAAGCCCATTGGGGATTCGATTCTTCCGAAGAAGCAAATCCAAACACAAAAGCCATCGACGGCAAGGAAGAAAAGATCCGCCGCATCTTCTCCCAGCTCGATTCAAAAGCCAAAACGCATAAATCATACCTCCTCGGCTCAAAGCCCCAGTTTACCGTCGCACCAATAAACTTCGCCCCAGGCCAGTTCAAGCTCAATGATCCCGCCAGGTCTTATCTAAGCAGTCTCGCATCCAATCTCAGAAACTCCGGCAATCTCGAAAAAACCCGCCTCTACGTTGTCGGCGTCGCCACCGATGCAAAAACAATAAAAGACCAGTGGACACTCAGCGCCAAACGTGCCCAGGCCTGTCTCGATTACCTCAAATCAGAACTAGGCCAGGAAAAATCAAATATCTACAGCTGGGGTTCAGGTACCGGCGGCGAATGGACTACAACCGGCGGACCAGCACCAAAAGACTCCCAGATCCTCATCGCCATCCTAAACCCGCAGCAATAGACATATAAACTATCCTGTTCTAACTCTTGACGAAAACGACCAGACGGGTTAATCTTGCACGGATTGTAAGTAAACTAAATATCACATGGACTACTGAAAGGGAACTTAATGTTTACGACTATTGTCGATGTCAGGGCCAGAGAAATTCTCGACTCCCGCGGCAACCCCACTGTCGAAGTGGATGTTACTTTAGATGATGGCTCATTCGGCCGCGCCGCCGTACCATCTGGCGCAAGCACCGGTGCCTATGAAGCCGTCGAACTCAGAGATGAAAAATCCAAGCGTTATGGCGGCAAAGGCACACTCACTGCCGTCAAGAACGTCAACGAAAAGATCGCACCCGAAGTCCTCGGCATGGACGCGATGGCCCAGGAAGAGATCGATCGCATCATGATCGAACTCGACGGCACCCCCAATAAGGCAAAGCTCGGCGCAAATGCCATCCTCGGCGTCTCACTCGCCGTCGCCAAAGCTGCCGCAAACAGCTCCCAGATGCCTCTTTACAGGTATCTCGGCGGCTGCAATGCAAACGTCCTCCCCGTCCCCATGATGAACATCCTCAACGGCGGCAAGCACGCCGACAACAATGTCGATTTCCAGGAATTCATGGTAATGCCCATCGGCGCCGAGAATTTCCCCGAAGCCCTCCGCATGGGTACCGAAGTCTTCCATGCCCTTAAGAAAGTCCTAAAAGCAAAGGGCCTCAACACCGCCGTCGGTGATGAAGGCGGTTTCGCCCCCTCCCTCGGCTCAAACGAAGAAGCCTGCGAAGTCATTCTCGATGCGATTAAAGCCGCTGGCTATAAGGCCGGCAAGCAGATCGCTATCGCCCTTGACCCCGCCTCAACAGAAATGTTCGATGTAAAGAGCAAAAAGTATTCCTTCTTCAAGAGCGACCCCAAGAACAAGGTCACCTCTGACTACATGGTCGACCACTGGGCAAAGTGGGCATCAAAATACCCCATCGTCTCCCTCGAAGACGGCCTCGCCGAAGATGATTTCGCTGGCTGGGCAAACCTCACCAAGAAGATCGGCTCCAAGGTTCAGCTCGTCGGCGACGATCTATTCGTCACAAATTCAAAGAGACTCGCCAAGGGCATCGAACTCGGCTGTGCAAACTCGATCCTTATCAAGGTAAACCAGATCGGCACACTCACCGAGACACTCGAAGCCATCGACATGGCCCGTCGTGCCGGCTACACCGCCGTCATGAGCCATCGCAGCGGCGAAACTGAAGATACGACCATCGCGGATCTCGCCGTCGCCACAAACGTAGGCCAGATCAAGACAGGCTCCGCCTGCCGCACCGACCGTATCTGCAAATACAACCAGCTCCTCAGGATTCATGAGGAACTCGGCGCCTCAGCTAAGTACGGCTCGTTCCTCTTCGATAAGTTCAAGAAGTAATTGGATCTTATGCAGGCCGGAGCCTTTCCGGCCTGCTTCTTTTTTGACTGGTTGTTTTTATGGTTAGAACCGTCATCTTCATAACATTCTTCACAATAGGCCTACTCGGCATTTCCGTTTCCGCACTTATACCCGACCTCGATCAATACTATCAGCTCAAGGCAAAGCTCGCCGCCACCGAAAAGAAAAACGATAAGCTCCAGGACCTCATCGCCGAAACCGATCTCATGATCGAAAACTTGAGATCAGACCCCAACGCCGCCGACCGTCTCGCGATGGTAACCCTCGGATACGAACCAAACAGCCCCGATACCGCCTTCCCAAAACCAAAAGCAAAAACCCTCATATTAGCCCGCCAGGCACTCAAAGCCGCTAGCCATCTAAAAGATGAACCCGTCACATTGCCCGCATGGATAACCCGCATCTCGCCCCCAAACATGCGATGGACCCTCTTCTTTGCAGGCGCAGCCCTCATCATCATCTCATTTACCTGTTTCGGCCCACGCAGGAATTCGAACTATGAGTAATGTAGATCAAATCATTATCGCAAAATGCGGCCTCGTCTGTTCAAGTTGTGGCGCCTTCACGCGAGGCAAATGCAAAGGCTGCGATAGCCAAAAACCCATGTTCAAAAACTGCCCCGTAAAAAAATGCTCCACAGAAAAAAATTACCAGACCTGTGCCCAGTGCACCGAATACCCCGATCTAAAAAAATGCAAAAAACTCCACAATTTCATCTCCATCATCTTCGGATTCCTCTTCCGCTCCAACCGCCTCGCCAACCTTAAAAAAATACGCACCCAAGGCTTGGACATTTTCAAAAGCTCCCACCATTGACTACTGACCACTGACTACTGACCACTGACATTTTTAATATTGACTAAACTTTCCCACCCGCCATAATACTCCCGCTATGACAGACAAAACAAGATACGCATTAAATAGCGACAAAACGTACGTTTGGCATCCCTTTACGCAGATGTCTTCCTGGATGCAAGAAGACCAGATCATCATAGATAAAGGCGAAGGCTTTTACCTCGTCGATACCGAGCGCAAACGCTACATTGACGGCGTCAGCTCACTCTGGTGTAACGTCCATGGCCACTGCGTCCGCCAAATCGATAAAGCCGTCCGCACCCAGCTCGAAAAGATCGCCCATTCCACCCTCCTTGGCCTGGGCCAGACCCGCTCGATCGAACTAGCCAAAAAACTCATCGAGATAGCCCCGCCCGGACTGGCCAAAGTCTTCTATTCCGATAGCGGCGCAACATCCGTCGAGATCGCACTCAAAATGGCATACCAGTTCTGGCAAAACAAAGGCGACCGAAACAAAACCAAATTCATCGCCCTCGAAAACTCTTATCATGGCGACACCATCGGCTCCGTCTCTCTCGGCGGCATCTCGCTTTTCCATTCGATCTTTAAGCCCCTGCTCTTCGAAACTCTCTTCGTCCCTTCGCCACACCCTTACCGTTTCGAAGGCACCTCCGCCCAGTGCCGCGACCATAGCCTCAAGCACATCGAAACCCTGCTCAAAAAGAACGCCGGCAAAATTGCCGCCATTATTGTCGAGCCAATGGTCCAGGGCGCAGCGGGCATGATCGTCCATCCCGCCGGTTTCTTAAAAGCCGTCCGAGAACTTGCCACAAAACATAACGTCCTCCTCATCGCGGACGAAGTCGCAACAGGCTTTGCCCGCACCGGAAAAATGTTCGCATGCGAGCACGAAAACGTCACTCCCGACATTCTCTGCCTCGCAAAAGGCCTAACTGGCGGCTACCTGCCCCTTGCCGCAACTCTTGCCACCCAGGAAGTTTTTGATGCTTTCCTCGGCTCCGTCGATGAACACAAAACCTTCTATCACGGCCACACCTACACCGGCAACGCCCTCGCCTGCGCCGCCGCTATAGCCTCTCTGGAACTATTCGAACGAAACAGTATTATCGAATCCCTCCCGCCCAAGATCGCCCTCGTTCAGAAAAAACTCACCGAGATCTCAAAACTAAAATTCATCGGCAATTTCCGCCAGTGCGGCCTGATGGCTGGCATCGAGATCGTCAAAGATAAAAAAACCAAGGCCTCTTTCGATTCCGCCGCCCTGATAGGTGCAAAAGTCTGCCGCGCCATGCGTCCAAAACAAGCACTCCTACGCCCCCTCGGCGACGTCATCGTCCTAATGCCCGCCCCGGCAATGGACCTGCCCACACTTGAAAAACTCCTCGATATCATCCATGACACCCTCAAAACCGACCTCCCGGCCATCATAAAATCCTTGTAGATCATAGATTTTTCTGGCAATTTATTTTTAGTTTCTTAATCTGTGTTGAATCAGTGTTAATCAGTGGTTTAATTATGCGTTTGCCCCCTAAAACCGGCCTCTTCATAACCGGAACCGATACCGGGGTCGGAAAAACCCTCGTCGCCTCCGCTATCGCACACATACTCTCGCAGGCAGGCCATCGTGTCGGAGTCTTCAAACCAATCGCCACCGGTTGCCATCCCGAAAAAGGCCGCCTCGTCAGCACCGATGCCAAATGCCTTGCAAAATTCGCCTCGACACAATTTCCGCTTAATATCATAAACCCCGTCACCTACGCCACACCCGCCGCACCCATTATCTGCGCAACCCTCGAAAACCATCCCGTCGACTACGGCCGCATCGAAGACGCCTACCTCCAGATCTGCGAGGTATGCGATTTCGTAATAGTCGAAGGCATCGGCGGCATCCGCGTCCCCCTCAGCCCAAATGTCGATGTCCTTGAGATCGCCGACCAGTTCGGCCTCCCTATCGTCGTCGTCGCCCGAGCCACACTTGGCACCATAAACCACACCCTCCTCACCGTCGATGCAATCCGCATAAACCGCCTCCCCTTTGCAGGAGTCGTCATTAGCGGCCTCAATCCTAATTCCGCCGACCCCTCCGAAAAAACAGCCCCCGCAACCATCGCCCGCGTCGGCGACATAAACATGATAGCCACCATCCCCTTTGACCCAGATTCTTCCGTCGAAGCCGCAACCCTCGGCCACACCACTCTCGACGCCCTCTCCCCCGTTCCCTGGCTCACACTCGCCGTCGCACAACAATAATTGTTTACCCCCCCGCCCCCATGCAGTATCATAAATGATTAATTGTGCTTTGTAGAAAACCTTTGCTTCGAGCCCCTGTAAGGGGCGCTAGCTCTGTAGCCAGGGGTGGAAACCCCTGGACTATGCTAAAAAAAACGAGAACCCCCGTAGGGGGTGCAACTAATCTTTTCTACAAAGCAATAATTGAAAATGTAGGGTGCGATGAAGCGCCAGTGCTCTTGATATTTTGGTTTAAAGGAAAACAACCGTGTCCGAATCTCACGCACCAGTAAGACGATACCTCACCAACGTCGATACCACCGCCACTAGCCAGCTCTTCACAAACGTTCTCATCCTCGGCGCTGGTGTCGCAGGCCTCCGCGCCGCCATAGAAGCCTCCCGCCACGGCAACGTCGTCCTAGCCTGCAAAGCCAAGCTCACCGATTCAAACACATGGTACGCCCAGGGCGGCATCGCCTCCGTACTCGATACTTCCGATTCATTCGAGTCCCACATAAAAGATACCCTCGCCGCCGGCGGCTTGATAAACGATAATTCCGTCGTCGAACTCGTCGTCCGCAAAGGTCCCGAACTCATAAAAGAACTCCTCAACTGGGGTGCCGAATTCGACATGGCCGATAACAAGATCGAAACCACCCTCGAAGGAGGCCACAGCCACCCCCGCATCGCCCATGGCCACGGCGACTCCACCGGCCGCGTCATTGCCGAAGCCCTCATTAAAAAAGTACGCTCCATCCCCGAAATTAAAATTATCGAAGATTTCTTCGCGATAGACCTTCTAACCAACGACTCCCAGCAATGCGTCGGCGTCCTCGGCAATAACCCCCGTTCCGGAATGCAGATAATCTGGGCCGCATCAACCATCCTCGCCACCGGAGGCGCAGGCCGACTCTACCGCGAAACCACCAACCCGCCAATCGCAACAGGCGACGGCCTGGCCATGGCATACCGCGCCGGCGCAGTCCTGCGCGACATGGAATTCATGCAGTTCCACCCAACCACCCTCTACGTTGCCGGTGCCTCGCGCGCACTCATAACCGAAGCCCTCCGCGGCGAAGGTGCTCTGCTCCTCGACCTCAACGGCCACCGCTTCATGCCCGAATACAGCAAAGCCGCCGAACTATCACCGCGCGACGTCGTCAGCCGCGCCATCTTGGAACAAATGCTCAAAACTAACGCCACTCACGTCTATCTCGACGTCCGACATTTCGATAAAGCACATTTCAAAAAACGTTTCCCCCTCATCTCCGAACTGTGCGAAAGCTTCGATATAGATACCAGCAAAGATTTGATACCCGTACGCCCCAGCGCCCATTACATGATCGGCGGTATTAAAACAGACCAACTCGCCCGAACCAATGTCGCCAATCTGTACGCATGCGGCGAAGTCGCATCCACCGGCCTCCACGGCGCAAACCGCCTCGGCTCAAACTCTCTCCTCGAAGGCCTCGTCTTCGGCCGAATCGCCGGCGAAGATGCCGCAGCCGCAGCCTCAAAATCCGCCCACCTCAGCCATCCCGCCATGAAATACGATGTCGCCGTCTCAGACCGCAGCCGCCTCGACACCTCCGATGTCCGCATCTCCCTCCGTTCATTAATGTGGAGAAACGTCGGTATCACCCGCCGCGAACAACCCCTCCGCGAAGCCCAGGAGATCATCAGCTTCTGGCAGCGTTACGTCATGGATAAAGTCTTCGATTCGCCCGAAGGCTGGGAATGCCAGAACATGCTTACCGTCTGCCTGCTAATGGCCCAAAGCGCCCATCAGCGCAAAGAAAGCCGCGGCGTCCATTTCCGCTCCGACTTCCCCCAAACAGACCCCCACTTCGCCACCCACATAGAATTCACCCTATAAATAATCCAACATCAACCCATTCCGCCGTAGTTATTATCCTGAGCGCAGCGATTCCTAGTTTCTATTCTATCTCCTGTATTCTGTCTTCTTCTTCAAGTACTTTCTTCTCACTTCTCACTCGATTTAATTTGATCGCAAATCCCTTTGGCTTTTCTCCCCGCAGATCGACGATCCCCTGGTAAGGCACAAATCCCTCTTTCACGATCTCCACCCGTATCTTCCCCACCATCTTCGTCATTTGCTCGGTCCCCTTACCCTTCGCACTGCCCACAACCGACACAGGTACATTCAATGGCGTTTGCCCCACCAGCATCTTCTTTTGATTCGTTACATTATAAATGTAAACATCCGCCCCGCTTGGGATCGACTCAATATCAAGCACCTTCCGCTCCAGCACACAAGTCGGCGCACCCGTCTGACACCCCGAAACCATCATTACAAATAAACTCACTCCAACCACAACCATCATCTTCATATAACATTTCCCTTTTCAATTAGAACTTTTGAACCTTCCTCTTCGCACTTTTTAAATTGGACGTTGGACGTTCAATTCTGCTTTGCCTTATCACTTTTTTAAGCACTTCCGCACATACGCACTTTGGCACTTCCGCCCACAAGCCCAATATCTCTTCGCCCCGTGCACTGTAAATTTAAACTCGCAACCCGCAACTCGCAACCCGCAACAATCTCTCACTTCTCACTCCTCACTACTCACTTCCCCTAAAAAACAATCCCCGCATACCCCACGCTCTCCTCGCTCGATTCCCCAAACCTCTTCTCCATCACTTCGTTGCTATGCGTATGCGCCAGCAGCACACCTTTTCTCTTGCCCAGCCTCGCCGCCGCCGCAACCGTCGCCGCTGCAGCTCCTGCCCCACACGCGTTTTGATTCGCAAGCGCCGTATGCAGTATCTGCTCGGCCCGCATATTTATCGCATAATTTATAAACTCCATGTCGTTGACATCCTTAGCCCATGCTATCGCCTTCGCTCCCACCCCCTTAGGATCAAACCCATACCTCGGCCCGTAATGCGTCAGATCCGTAGACCCGATGATCACGATTTTCTTACCGCCCTCGATTAATTTTTTAAGCCCATCCGCCGCCTCTCTGCCAAAACCAACCGCAAACTCCTCCGGCCCAACCATCACCGGAACTAACTTCGCCCCAGGCCACAAATACTGTATAAACGGCACCTGCACCTCGATACTGTGCTCGAACTGATGTGCCTCCAGATTCGCCACCGCGTTAGCCGCAAGTATCGCCTCAGCCGCCTCCTCATCAATTTCCACATTACCCAAAGGTGTCGTCCACCTCCCGCGATTATACACCGCCGCCCCCCTCCCGAAAGGCCAGTGCACCGCCCCGAATATCACAAACGTATCCACTTCTCCGTTTGCTTTTTTTATCGTATTGAATACCTGCCCCGCAACATCTCCGCTGAACATCCACCCCGCGTGCGGCACAATTCCCGCGACTATCTCCCCATCCACCGCCCCCGCCTGCCTCGCCGCCAAAAACTCCGCCAGCTCAGCCTCACACTGTGCCTTCTTACCCGGATAAAACTGTCCCGCTACCGCCGCCTTCCGCACATCCATAACCACCCCGTTTTAATTTATTATTGATTATTGATTATTTACTATTTACCCGCACTTTGGCAATTACACACTCTTGCACTGAGCACTTTTTCTCTCTCACTAATCACTAATCACTCTTTGCCACTTTGCCACTTTTACACACTTCTTCTCTTCTTCCTGTCCCGACTCCTGTATTCTATTTTCTGTCTTCTCACTTGTCATTTAGAACTCATGATTTATAGAAATCTTTTTCTTCAAGCCCCTGTAAGGGGCGACAACTCTGTAGCCAGGGGTGGAAACCCCTGGAATATGATCAAAAAATAATGAGAACCCCCGTAGGGGGTGTAACTTAGAATCGATTATACAGAGCAGAACTTTGCACTTCTCACTTTGCACTGAGCACTACTTGCTTTTAACCCAAAAACCCGCTATCATTTCCCATATTCTAATCTTTCTAAAAAGGAAAAACAATGGCTTTACAAGACTCCAAATCCCCCGTTGCCGTCGTCATGGGCTCGGATTCTGATCTCAATACGATGAATAATTGCATCGATCAGCTAAAGGAATTTGGCATAACTCCCATTGTCAGGATCATCAGCGCCCACCGCACGCCGGAAGCCGCCGCCCAGTTCGCCGATAACGCCGCAGCGAACGGCATTAAGATAATAATCGCCGCCGCAGGCATGGCCGCCCACCTCGCCGGCTCACTTGCGGGCCGAACCCAGCTCCCCATCATCGGCGTACCCCTCGCCGCCGCCGAAGGTCCAAACGGAATGGATGCCCTCCTCTCAACCGTCCAGATGCCCCCCGGCGTCCCCGTCGCCTCGATGGCCATCGGCAAAGCCGGCGCAAAAAATGCCGCCATCTTCGCCGTCCAGATCCTCGCCCTCTCCGACCCGAAACTCAACGAAAAACTCCTGGCCTTCCGCGCCGCCCAGTCAAAAAAGGTAATCGAAAAAGACCGATCCTTCCAATCCATAAATAAATGATCCGTGGCACGGTCTAGCGCAGCTAGACCGTGTTCCTATTTTGTTTTGAATTTGATTCGCATTTGATCTTTAGAATTTGCTTCGTGCTTCGAGCTTAGTGCTTAATTGAGTTTAAGCCACCACCCCACTCTTGCCTATTTCCTATTCCGTTTCTTGTGACTTATGACCTGTAACTTGTGACATTCATGACCAACCAATCAAATTCTTACTTTCCCCTTGCCATCACAAATTGGGCACAAATGATCCGCCCCAAAACCCGGTTTTAGACCTTTACCGTTACATGATCCACAATCGGCAACACTCCCGTAACCCGTAATTCTTACCTTTCCTTTACCATCGCATGCCGAACAAACATGCCCGGGACCGAAACCAATCGGTATCCCTTTACCATTACATGCGGCACAGTCATAAATATCATTACTTATTTTCTCGAAAGTCGTCACACTTATTGTGGAACGAATGGATCGACCTGAGACTTTTT
>Ga0208789_1000767_pt1 | contig 24742 bp, 19 predicted proteins | sample Methanotroph_Enr_FD_187368 | JGI IMG/M metagenome (GOLD analysis project Ga0208789, IMG submission 187368) | Enriched soil microbial communities from Old Woman Creek wetland in Ohio, USA - Methanotroph_Enrichment_5 (SPAdes) (version 2) | ecosystem: Environmental > Terrestrial > Soil > Wetlands...
ATGGAATCAAGAGTGCGGCTGTGATTAAAATTGGCAAAGAATACTTTAAAACCATTCGGGACAAACCAAAAACCGAAATTTTTGATTTATGCGACGAGTTGTGGAAATCGGGAGTTATTGAAGAATCTTTTATTGCCTGCAACTGGTCGTATTATGTTTGTAAAATCTATAAGCCCGGGGATTTAAAAGTGTTTGAAAATTGGATTGATAAGTATGTCGATAATTGGGCATCTTGCGATACGTTATGTAATCAAACAGTTGGGACATTTTTGGAAATGTATCCCGAATATATTACAGAATTGAAGAAATGGACAAAATCAACCAACCGGTGGATGAGACGTGCATCGGCAGTATCACTTATTGTACCTGCGCGACGTGGAAAATTTTTGAAAGATATCTTTGAAATTGCCGATTTGTTGCTCCTGGATAAGGATGATAAGGTCCAAAAAGGTTATGGATGGATGTTAAAAGTAGCGAGTCAATCGCATCAGCAGGATGTATTTGATTATGTAATGTTGAAGAAAGCCATCATGCCCCGGACCGCTTTAAGATATGCAATTGAGAAAATGCCGGTGGAATTAAAGATTGAGGCAATGGCGAAATGAAATTCACAAACTGCAACATTTTTCAATTTGGACTGGGCCAATAAGTGAACAACTTGTTTTGTGTGTTCAAATTGGACACATATCTCATGGTTCCTGGATTAGATAATAGCGGAGTCACTTTAACCCCAATTCAACCTGGATCACAAAAAAACCTCCTTGCCGAGAGCTCGCCAATAAAGATGATCCGCCTGGCGGAATGAGGATTCTCCCGCTAGATCAGCGATTTTTTGATTATAATTCATTTGGGTTAGATTGTTTTTAATATATTGTAAATGTGTTGAATGTAATTGTTTTCACTCAATTTAATTGAGGCGATTCTTTGTTCCAGATGCATCGGGATTGCGCCTTTGTTCCGCACGTGCAGGATACCCCTTAAAAGGTTTAACACCAATTGCTTTTCAAGGGAAGAGAATATAATACTAAATCAACTCCGAAGAGCCTGTCTCTTTTTGCGGGGAGTTACGCAATACTGATTCAAAAATCCACCTTGTGTTCCCCCTTTCACGTAACTACTCTTTATACATATCTTTTTGATATATAGCGCAACCAGATAATATTGATCACCTTTTCTTTAAACCTTATTTTAAATGGCTACCTAAGTAGAAAATCCATGCTCACAGCCCCCAACCTTATTACCTTATTTTCATTGTTTTTAACAATTCCGGTTATGTATTTTTCGATACGCTCCCTGTACGGATCAACAATCAAAGGCAATCGGTGTAAAGTGGTGAACACAAAATGTGTGTACAGGTTGTTGTATTCAACTTTCATAAATAAGGTAATAAGGTTTTGTTATATTATTTATTACATTTCTACTGAGGTTTTATTCTTTAAAAATAAGGTTTTTTTTAAGACATCGTATTAGGGTTGATCCAATTTGATGTTTATATCCCTTGTATATACCTTGTTTAATAAAAACACTTTTTAAACCAAGGATTTATAATGCGTTGATATTTTATTCACTAAATTTAAATAGGTATAAAAATCGCTGATAGATCGGTACAGGCTATGTGACCTCTAAAAAACAATTTATTTACACATGAAATTCGCCCCGATAAATCGGGGCTCGTTTCACATGATAATTGGTCGGGAGTGGAAATCAATGCGAACTGGTCGTTTTTTTTCCAACACCTTTCCGGCAGAAATTGCTTTTGTTATTGTCACCCTCCCTTGTGGCGTAATTGTCCCTTTAAGTTCCAGCGGAACAATTCCTAACCGGGCAGCTGTGCTGAGTGTAAAATTCACTTGTGTCCCGCCAGCGGGAATGATTGTTCCTGCCCAGGCTTGTTCCCCGGTAATCCGGTGAATAAGAATATTAACTTTACTATTTACTGCATCGATAGAGCTTAAAATCAGATAAGAGACCGAGTACCTGCCATCTTCACTATTTTTGGGTGCAAGTACACCTAACAGGTTTTTTCTTTTCATCAGCAATTCGTGCGCATTCCCTTTTGACAACTCTTTATTCATAGCCAACATGGAAACTCCTCCAGGGCACTTATACTGCAACATCGATTCTGCGGAAAATTCAATTCCGTAAGGTTCTATCGCCAGGCAGCTTATAAACAGATCTATTTCCACCTTTGACGGGGAAATAAAATTAAGTTCAACATTATCTGCAGGTGGCATGGCCACAAATTCCCGGGGAATTTTGAGATCATGCGACGGAAGTCCCAACCTGTAAGAAATTAAGGAAGAAGCAAATAATGCCTGTTCTTCCAAAACCTTATTCCCGCGGGTGTCAATCGCCTCTATTGCCTTCAGGGCATTAGCATCTCCTGATCGGCCAAGGCCTTTAACGATGGCAACCAGTATCTCAGGCTCTTTGATCTTCCGGGCAGCTTCCAATAAATACCCCACGGCTTTTGGAGTATTGATTTTCCAAAGACTGATTGCTGCCATGCGGCGAAACTGAACCTTGTCAGTCTCGTCTTCAAGTACCGTTTTGAAAATTAAATCGGGATTTGGTACTTTTGATTCGGGTAACATCTTAAGTGCAATTCCGCGTGGAATTGACGTATTTTTACCAAGTGCAACTTCCTGAAGGATTTTTTGTGAAATCACATAATTAAATTTAACTGTCATAATACACCTCCTTTACTAATGAGAAGCAAAACAATGGTCTTTCATATCATTCCCTTGTGAATTATTCAATATTCCACTATTAGGCACGGATTTATACATCAGATTAGCGGTGTCGCTGCTATGCCCGGGTCCCAGATAATGGCATGCTTCATGAGCCATTACAAGTCCGGTAATATCGTCGGAACCTTCAATCGCTACAACACTGCCATCCATACCTTCGGCATCCTTATCGCAAGGTCCATTCACCCTTGATAACCCAATTGTTGAGCCGGTGTATGTCTTCACAAAAAATACATCAAGCGCTTTGTTGTCAACTGTCCATTCATCAGTCAAGGCTTCTGCTTCCCCGTCGCTGTCAATATTTTCCCTGCCTCTTGAATCAGCTGTTGAAATACCATACCATTCAACTTTATCCACAAAAAGTGCTACCTGTCCGTAAAGTTCCCTGGTTCGTTGAACGGCACTATTCACTTCGTTTTGTTCGGTGGTCGTAAAATTGTTATTACCTACAAGAATCACATTGATATTAACATAATGAGCTTCCAATTTATTTTCAACTGTCCATCCGTTGTTGGCTGCCGTTTGAGTGAAGTGGTATATCCGGTTATCGAGACCGATAGTACATACCTCCAGCTTACCATTCTGGTGCCGGTTAACAACAATCCTGCCGGCTTTATTGGCTGTTGTACCCATTAACGCCTGGTTACTCCACCCATTATTCGGAGCCGTCTGCCAAAAATGATAAATAGTATCATCCGTTCCAATCGAAAAAACTTCTATCCGGCCATCCAGATTCTGACCGGCAACGATTGATTTGGCAAAATTTCCGGTTGTTCCCAGGCGAGCCCAGCTGCTCCAAAGACCATTTGGTGCTACTTGCCAGGCATGGTAAATCCCATTATCGAGACCGATCATGAATACCTCAGACCTCCCATCGAGGTTCCGACCGAAAGTGAGACCCTTCCCGGTATTGGCGGCTGTCCCCATCCGTATCAGGGCGCTCCAGCCATTGCTTGGCGCAGTTTGCCCGATTCTGTAAATGCCATTATCGGTTCCAACCACAAAAACCTGAATGCATCCATCCTGATTTCGCCCGATTGCAAGATTTTTCCCCGTATTGGCAACGGTACCAAAACGTGTCCAGGTACTCCAGCCATTATTTGGTGCTGTTTGCCAGATGTGGTAAATCCCGTTATCCAAACCAATAATAAAAATTTCCAGCCTTCCATCCAGGTTATTTTCCACTACAATCTCTTTTCCCTTGTCCGCGGTTGTTCCCAACCGGCTCCAGGCACTCCATCCGTTATTTGGAGCAGTTTGCCAAATGTGATAAATACCATCATCCATACCAATCGCAAAAATCTCAAGCCGGCCATCCTTATTACGGCCAACAGCAATTTTCTTCCCCTTGTCAGCCGGTCTTCCGAATTGTGACCAACCTGACCAGCTGCCATTTGGTGCAGTCTGCCAAACATGATAAAAACAGTTGTCAAGACCAATCGTAAAGAGTTCCAGACGATTGTCCAGATTTTTTCCAAGTGATATCTCTTTCATCCTGAATCCTCCTTATTTAACATAAAATATTAGCAGCTTAACTCGATTTTTATAGTTTGTACACGCCACCCGGAGTCTATCCAATAGGGCTTTGCTATCACATCACCGGGTATACTTGTACCAAAAATCAAGGAATTTCCGCGCCACAAGCGGGCTAAGTATCTAAAAGCCAAATTATAGATCAATAAAGTGCGTCCTAAAAGGCGGGGAATTTACCATTGGCAGATTAAACATGGATAGGGCAAAATATGGGATATACATTTTTAATTAAAATTAAATATGCGTTCGCCAAAATTATATGAAGTATACAAAAATAATTGGACATTTGCAATAATGGCAAATTCAAACAGTCCGTTAGAGATTGAGTGGATGCGATTTGAAAAAAATAAAAAACGGCAGAATAATTTAACCGCAACTTTTTTTTACACTTTTTACCCGATCCGGGAGTTCAAGTCATTTTTGGTATACATTTGCGAACTAATTCACAAACAACTGACCGATGAGTCCCCTGCTGTTATTCCTGATTATCCTGATCTATTTTTCGATTCTGATGGTGATTTCGTATGTTGCGTCGCGGCATGTACACGATACAACGTTTTTTGACGGCGACAGGAAATCGCCATGGTTTTTAGTGGCGTTTGGGATGATCGGATCGGGTATTTCGGCTGTTTCGCTCGTGTCGATTCCGGGGAATGTAGGGAATAACAATCTTTATTATTTCCAGTTTATACTCGGAACTATAGTGGGTTATCTGTTTATCGCCTTCGTGCTGGTTCCCATCTATTACAAACTGAAACTGGTTTCGATTTATACCTACCTGAATGTCCGTTTCGGTAATGTGACTTATAAAACAGGTTCACTGTTTTTCCTCGTATCCCAGTCTTTCGGGGCAGCACTCCGGTTGTTGTTATCGATCAAGATTCTGCAATATGCTTTTTTCGACGCGTTACATATTCCATACTTTGTCACCATCATTGTTGTTCTGATCCTGATTTGGCTCTACACCAACAAATCGGGGATTAAAACCATAGTCTGGACAGACGCCCTGCAGTCGTTGTTCCTGATTACAGTGATTATCATTTCAATCTTCGCGATAAAAAATTCTTTGGGTCTTTCTGTTTCCGAATTGGCAGGGACAATTGTACATCATCCGTATTCAAGGATTTTTGATTGGGACATGCATTCGGGGTCGAATTTTTTCAAGCAATTTGTATCGGGTTTATTGATTACCGTTGCACTGGTGGGGCTCGATCAAAGTATGATGCAAAAAACACTGACCGTCAAAAATGCAAGAGACGCAAAGAAAAATGTTCTAACCTTCAGCTTTTTCATCGCATTTGCCCAGACGATGTTTCTGGCACTGGGTGTGCTGATCTATATCTATGCCGAACGGAAAGGAATTAAACTGGCCACCCTTGACGGAAAGTTTGTGAATACCGACGGCCTTTTCCCGTTACTTACCCTGAATTACCTGGGTCAGATTGGTGCCATTGCATTCCTGATTGGCGTAATCGCCTCGACTTTTGCAAGTATTGATTCATGTATTGCCGCATTAACAACGGCTTTTAGTTATGATTTTATGGACATCGAAAACCGTCCTCATCTGGCGAAGAAACGAATCAAAAACCAGGTGCTACTAGGTGTAAATATTGTAATGTTTCTAATCGTAATGTCGTTCTGGAACAGCCAGGGGGCAATAATTAATACAATATTCAAAATTGCCGGTTATACCTATGGACCTATTTTGGGCTTATACCTGACCGGATTGTTCTCCGGCATTAAGCTGAAAGAGAAATGGGTTCCTTTGGCATGTGTCGCAGCAGCATTTGTGACCTGGTTGCTAAATGAGTATTTCATACAGGCATTTCGGTTCGATTTCGGATTTATGAATATTTTTGTAAATGCAGTATTGACTGTATTATTTCTGATAATCATTAAAAAGAAGTGATCATGTTGCCCCCTGAAAAGATGAACATTGCTTTTACAACAGATCCCCGTGACTTTGCGGTGTGCGCGCATATGATGTTCATATCGGATCCATGGATTACTTTGGGAATAGATTACAATCAATGTCTTAAAGCATTCGAGGGGTCTGAGAAGGAGATTTATGTGGTTGAAATTGAAAAAGAGATTGCCGGTTTCGTCATACTTCAAATTGGCGGAACATTTAAAGGGTATATTCAAACCATCTGTATTGGTGAAGCGTACAGGGGTAGGGGACTGGGAAAAAAACTATTGCAATTTTGCGAAGAGAGGATTCTGAAAATTTCACCCAACATTTTTATTTGCGTTTCCTCCTTCAACACGGGAGCTATCCGGCTATATGAAGAATTTGGGTTTAGACTTGTTGGTGAGCTGGATAATTTTGTGAAGAAAGGATTTACCGAATTATTGTTGCGTAAAACTGCGGGCCCAATTCTGTAGTAAAGCGGTTAATTATGCCTATATTTGTGCATATAGCGTATAAAAATTAATATTATATAGATGAAAATATTTAGAACAGTTGCCTTACTGGCATTGTGCACGGGACTTTTATTGAGTGTAACATCATGTGCTGTAATGGTTCAGAGGGACAACGGAAATCACAAGGGATGGTATAAAAATTCAAATAATCCACATCATCCCTACAGTACGAATCCTGGAAAGTCAAAGGGAAAGTCAAAAAGATAATTAACTTAATACGAAGCTGTTCACAGGGACTCTTTCGGTCAGACTATTTTAATAAATAAATTATATTCTCATGAAAAAGTTAATCTTCCACATTTGTTTTGTTTTCCTGAGCGTTACTTTATTCGCCCAGGGCACGACTAAAATCGTGTTAAATTCACCGGATTTGAAGCGGGGATTACCCGTTATGGAGGCGCTCTCCAAAAGAGCTTCTGCGGCTGAATTCACCAGTACAAAATTGAATATTCAGGATCTCTCCGATTTATTGTGGGCGGCAAATGGCATTAACAGAAAAGAAAATGGTAAAAGAACAGCCCCATCGGCCATGAATTCCCAGGATATTGATGTGTATCTGTTTGCAGAAGATGGCGTTTACCTTTACGATGCTGTCAATCATGTTTTGAACCCCGTTGCCAGTGCCGACCAGCGCATTCTGGTTGCCGGTAGCCAGGCTGATTTTGCAAAAGCAGCTGTGTTTTTGTTATTGGTCTCCGATATATCGAGGTTTAAAAGTGGTGATGATGCTGTGAAATTAAGCCTGGCAGCCTATGATGCCGGAATTGTATCGCAGAATATTGCAATTTTTTGTGCCGGTGTGGGTCTTAAAACAAGACCACGGGCAACGATGGATCAGCAAAAACTCAGGGAAATACTTCAACTGAAGGATTCACAACATATGATGCTAAATAATCCTGTATCCTATTAAAAAGATTTGACGAACACTATAAAATGAAGGGTGTTACTTTAAATTACCAATGCCTTCGAAGATCATGACATGAAAATTGTCGGACCACCATTGGATACGACCTTATAAATATGTATTATAAATTTTTTTCCGGATATTGATGCTAAAGAGAGTCCATCCAAAAGTAAAACCGGGATTACATCCGCGTAACAGGCATCGTGAGCGCTATGATTTCAAACAGTTGACTGCGAGTTGTCCGGAATTGGGTCAATTCGTGAAGGTGAATGTCTACGATGACGAATCTATTGATTTTTTTAATCCGGAAGCGGTTAAAATGCTGAATAAAGCGCTGCTGAAGCATTTCTACGGCATCGAAAACTGGGATATTCCTCCTGGTTATTTATGTCCTCCCATTCCGGGAAGAGCAGACTATATCCATCATATTGCAGATTTACTGGGAAACAGTAATCATGGAAAAATCCCTACAGGAGACCAGGTCAAATGCCTCGACATTGGGGTAGGTGCCAACTGTATCTATCCCGTTATCGGGAATAAGGAATACGGATGGTCATTTATTGGTGCGGATATTGACCCTGTTTCTATTGAGTCAGCCCTCAAAATCATTGACCTTAATCCCGTTTTAAAAGGAAAGATTGAATTGAGATTGCAACACAATCAAAAAGACATTTTTCGCGGGATTATTCAAAAAGATGAACGCTTTGATTTGACCATTTGTAATCCTCCTTTTCATGCTTCACTGGCAGCCTCCCAATCGGGGACTCTTAGGAAATTGAATCATTTAATTCCCGGAAAAATCGCGAAACCAGTCCTCAACTTTGAAGGTCAAAATGGTGAATTATGGTGTGAAGGCGGGGAAGAGCGATTTATACACGATATGATCCGGCAAAGCAAACAATTCGCGACTTCCTGTTTTTGGTTTTCAACTTTGATTTCCAAAGAATCGAACCTTAGAAGTGTTTATGAAGCTTTAAAAAGAGCGGAAGCAGTTGATGTTAAAACCATTCCTGTGAGCCATGGAAATAAAATCAGCCGTATCACAGCATGGACATTTCTCACCACGGAACAACAAAAGGAGTGGGTAAAACTAAGGTGGCAATTTTATTAAATTATTCCTTTCTTGTAGGAATTTTACCTTCGCGTTTGTTTGGTCATTAATATGTATTTGGAACTTCAATTCTTGTATGAAATATAAAGGGGATTGTAATGGAGTTTCAATATCAATAATATAATTATGATAAAAGAGGTTCTGTTTCTATTTATATTCTTTTTTTTGATTGCGGCCGGTCATTCCGTATTTGGGATTCCGGCCTACCCTTTTCCAGTAGAGATTATTCAGCCAGACGGAACAAAGATTGTTGTTATTCAAAAAGGCGATGAACATGTTAAATGGGCTCAAACGGCTGATGGGTACTCAATTATGCGCAATACCAAAGGCATTTATGAGTATTCCACGATCAGTTCCAACAATGATATGGTTCCTTCAGGTATCCAGGCGAGAAATCAACATGAAAGAGATTCATCAGCTGTTCAATTTCTAAATAAAACGAAGAAAGGTCTTTTCTATTCAAAAAGTCAGGTAGAAGTGATGAAAAGCATATCCGGTATGCATCTGAAAAGCGCTCAGAAGGCTTTTCCTACTTCCGGACAGAGAAAGACGATTTGTATCCTGATTGGGTTTACCGATAAAGCATTCACTAAATCAAAGGCAGATTTTGAATCCTTATTCAACCAGGTTGGATATGTAACCGATGGCGCAACTGGAAGTGTATATGATTATTATAAAGAAAACTCGTACAGCCAGCTTAATTTGGCTGCAACTGTAGTCGGTCCCTTTAATGCTGCTCATAACATGGCTTACTATGGTGCGAATAATACAAGCGGAGATGACCTTAATCCGGGAGCGTTAATCGCAGAGGCTGTCAGACTTGCAGATCCCTTCGTTAATTATGCCGATTTTGATAATGATGGTGACGGCACAGTAGATGGGGTTGACGTGATTTATGCCGGTTATGGTGAGGAATCTACGGGTGTAAGTGCAGATGCTATCTGGGCTCATACATCAAGTATTAACCCGATAAATCTTGATGGTAAAATAATTAACAGCTATGCCTGCTCCGCGGAGTTAAAAGGGAACAGCGGCACAGGAATATCACGTATTGGTGTAATATGCCATGAGTTTGGTCATATTCTGGGGGCTCCTGATTACTATGATACTGACTATGCCGTTAACGGGTCCTATGATGGTACCGGCAACTGGGATATTATGGCAGGTGGATCGTGGAATAACAATGGAGCTACACCTGCACATCATAATCCTTATACCAAAATCTACACTTACGGATGGGCCTCAATCACTGCATTAACTTCAGGGACAAATATTACACTTAACAATGCTGAGCAAAACAGTAATAGTTACTACAGGATCAATACCACTACCTCCAATGAATTTTTTCTGATAGAAAACAGGCAAAAGCAAAATTTTGATAGTTATATTCCCGGGCATGGTATGATTATATATCATGTTGATGGAAACTATATCAATACAGCCGGTAGTGGGATTAATGCGGCTAGTCACCAGGGGCTATATCCCGTTTGTGCAAATGCAACAGGAAATCCACCAACAAATTACGGGATTATTAATAGTGGAGGATTGCCTTTTCCCGGCACTGGCAATAAAACATCCTTTACCGATACAACTACACCGAACTCCCTCTCGTGGCATGCTGCCAATACCGGTATGCCCATTACAAACATAGCAGAGAACAATACCAATAAAACAGTTTCATTTACAGCCCCGACATTACCAAGTCCGCCCTCAGCTCCAACTGCGAATCCGGCTACAAAGGTTCTTCAGACAAGTTTTACAGCCAATTGGAATGCTTCAGCCACCGCTTTGGGTTATCGGCTCGATGTTGCCACAGATATTGGATTTGCCGCTTTTGTCACGGGCTATAAGGATAAAGATATTGGTAATATTACATCATATAATGTTACAGGATTAACTGCAAGGAAACAATATTATTATCGTCTGACAGCGTATAATCTGGGGGGATCAGTTGCCGGCACAAATGTAATAGCTGTAACAACATTATCTGATCCGTCTTCGGCTCCTGCCGGGTTTACTGCACTTTCGTGCAATAATCTGGTAACGCTGAAATGGAGAAAAAGTACCGGCTCCTATTTCCTTCGTTACAGGATTTACGGTGGCAACACCACCAATCCAACATTAAAAATAGATTCCACAACTAATTCGATAACAGATACATTAAAAGTTATTTCAGGACTTATTAGTGGTAAGACCTATTATTTTCGTGTTACCGCAGTGAATGATGACGGGGCCGAAAGTCCTTTTAGCAATCAGTCAGTAGAAACCATTAAAACCGGGGTTGTACCTTTCATTAAAGCTAAATGGGGTGATGTATTAATATGTTCCAATTTAGGGGATTCAATTGCAGGTTATCAATGGTACAAGGGAAGCTCTGCAATTCAAAATGCAGCCAATCAATATTTCACGACTGATAAACAGGCAGGTATTTACAAGGTAGAAACCACTGATAAAAATGGGTGTAAGAATTCCTCAAATACGATTTCAATTTCAGGGACAAAATCATTAATCATTTACCCTAATCCGGCGTCTGTAAGTTTTACATTAAAATTAAATGATGCTTTTGACGGCAGGGCAATTGTCAGGGTAATAAATCCGGCAGGGATAAAAGTGATGGAATTCGAGGCTGAATATACAAATGGTGAACTGCTTAAAGAGATACCTGTAAACAATCTGGATGACGGAATCTATATTGTCCAGGTGTTGCTGAATAATAAAAATTTGTACAATGCAAAGATTGTTGTTATAAAGTAAATGTTATAAAACTTAGCCAGACGGCTATACGGCTTACCGTGAGGCACTGACACATATTGGGGAATCTTAAATAAAAACAAATTACAACGTGATGAAAATCAGGATAATAACGATCAGTAAAATCATTCTCCCCTTATTACTGGTGATTTGGTCGCAACATGAACTCTTTTCCCAGGAGGCTGACAGCATCAGCGTTAAACAGCCTGGCCTTTTTGTTGGTGTTAGTCTGAGTCCATCTCAGACTTATATTTTCAATAATGGAATCTTATCTGTTTCAGATCTTCTTGCCGACAAACAGCCTTCTTTCGGGGCGTCGGTGGAAATCGGGTATATTTTTTCAAAATACATAGGTGTGTCATCCGGAATCGGATTTGCTACCTATAAAAGTCAACTAAACCTTGCTACCTATCAGAATAAGTTTAATGCCATTGATTCTGAAAATGAATCCTACGAACGGCAAGTTTCCGGTACTGGTATAAGAGAGGTGCAGAACATGGGTTTTATAAGTGTACCCGTTTGCCTGGATATCCGGCTACCTTTAAATAGAACGATGGGTTTCTTTTTACAGACCGGTATAAATCTGGCAGTTCCGTTTAAAAAGAAATATTCTGGCAGCGGAACCTTTACCTATAAAGGATATTACCCGGCATACAATGTTCTCCTGGAAAATCTCCCTGCTTATGGTTTTCCCAGTAATATCAAAAGTACCACAGATGGGGTTTTGGAAACAAAACCGCTGTGTTTTAATGCGATTGCCTCAGCCGGATTTGATTATTTTGTTCAGGAAAAAATTGCGGTTGCAATAGCTGTCAGTTACAGTAAATCTCTTTCGGGTATTTCGGCCTATGCATCACCTGAAAACTTCCAGCTTTCACCTGATGTCAACCAGGTTAACAGCATGATGGGAGGAAGCAGTAAAGTATCTGTTCAGTCGGTAGGGGTGAATATCACGCTTCGGTATTTTCTGAATGGATCTTTTTGAAATAATCTTTGTCAGTGATCTCCTTCCGGTGAAACGGATGTTCAAATAATTAAAAAGACAACGATAACCCCAGGGATGCATAATGAAACAATGCAAAACTGTAAACATCCTTATTATCGGCACCACCTTCAAGTACGCGGTACCCTGCTCTAAATCCCAGGCCCTTTGAAATCTTACAGGTAAGTGCGACCTGGGCATCTTCAGCTCTGCCTTGCTTTGCTGCCAGTGCATCTCCTTCAACAAGGATGCCATATCTTTTAGTGAACTGCCACATAAATCTCAGATTAATTAAGGGTACAAACCCGAAATCCGACTTCTCAGCCGCTAATTCCGTCGATTTTAGCGCAATCTTTGCATCCCTGATTTTTGCCGTAATACCCAGGCCAAATTCAGTTTTATCAGTTCTTACTATTTCATAACGGTAAGTTAACCGGTACGAGTTAAACTGGTAGCTGGCATTCAGATGAGTAAGTGAAGGGAATGTTACGCCTTCAAAATTAATTTGCCTGGCTGTTGAGCCTTCTGAATTAACAGTCAGTGGTGCATACAGGAGGGAAATAGTATGCCGCGAATTTATTGTAAATCCCCCTCTTAACCTGTAAAAAACAGGTGTCTCTGCTTTCAATTCGTCACTTAGCGAAAATAATGTCCCATTGTCTCCCGGGATGCGAACATCATTATAACCGGTTTTAACAACTCCCGACTCTACATCAATAACCACCTGGGCATTTGCTGATCTTGTCTGGCAGAGAATAACATAAATAATGAACGTAATGAAAGCTAAATTTCTTGTTTTCATTTTTATCAGATTTTTAAGTTGAAAATGGTTTTTTTTCCATAATTAAATTTAGGTAATAAACTATCCTGTAATATTATAAAAACTAAATCTAGTGAATATTTCTCATTTTTACAAATTTTACATTCAATATTTAAATAGAAATATTAATAATAATATGTTCATTAATGATTTTGTCCCGGGAATTACAAAAATATTTTGGTAAACCACGCAATATCTTTCTGTAAGTTTTTAATTCTTCTGATTTCATTATATTGCTATAATCCATTGATAATTTATGCTCCGGGTAAATTGTATGAGTTTCATTTTTGTATATCTTTTAGTCAAAGATAATTCCTTACATATTTGTGGAAGGTCGGATGTGAACAATAAGGATATAGCTGATCCGGCTGTGATTTGTTTATGGTTTTACCAAACAATTTAACCCTTATCATAAGCATCCTGGGCTTCTTTAATCTGCACCCTGAAAAGCCAGCTTAGCAGGAAAAGAATACCAATAATGAACACTGGAACATGAATTATAGGATTTTGTATCCCCTTCCATATGATGTAGGCTATTCCAAGTAAAATAAAAGTAATGCCGCCAATCCATGCCCACCTCCATGAGAGAACAAGGATAATTACAATAAGAAAAGTTGGGGTTAAATGTGCCAGAAATGCAAGGAATGTTCTCCAAAAGCCGTTGTGTTGTCCAAAAACATCCATGGCGAACAAACTAATTAAAAGTGTGAAAAGGATACATAAAATTCTGGGCGCCCACCGAAGGAAAAGAAGTAAAGCGTAAATAATAAACTTTAAATTATTCATGCATTTAAATTTATATGGTTAAAATTCAAAGGAGCAACATCAATTGTCTGTTTTCAGTTTGATTTTTGTTTTTTCAAGTCTGACATCAAGTATTCAAACTTTTTCATACCTGATATAATGAAGTACTTCATTGATAATCATACACATTCAGAATCCGTTTACCAAATTATCATCAATGGTAAAATCGCTTCATAGATTTTACCTCCACTTTTGTCTGCTGTTTTGTCCTCTATACGGCAGTTAAGTATCAAAGATTCATCAATTCAAAGATAAATCGATAGGAAAAATCATTTCATTATCAGCATAGTGAACCCACTTTTAAAAGGATAGAAGAGAGATGGGGAAAATATATCTGTCTATGGAATTACGAAGCCACCGGGGGTGAAGATGCTGCTGGCAGGATGAAACCGGCCAGGAACCCGGTATAGAACAAAAAACGAAGCTGTCTCAAAACTAGAGAAAAAATGTTTTTTCTCTCTGTAATTCTATATCTAATCTATGAGTCTCTGTGAAACAATTAATTACAAAGAGTAACACGGAGAATACACGACTTGTCCCGATTTTCCGGGAGAGGTACACAGAGTTCCTGGACAACCTCAAACCTCTATCTTAGTAATACTAATTCAAAATTCTTTTATTAAATAATGCTATTTAGACCAAAAGCTGAGCTAATTATTGTACAAATTGCTTTGCATAGTATTTTGCCGTGAGTTTTTCACCTGTTGCCTTTTCAATCATATCATTCCAGTAATACCTCGAACCGGGCATAAATACTTTCTCCTTCAGGTAATTTCCTACAGCTGTATCTCCCACAAATGATTGGTTCTTTGTTATATTGGTAGTAATATAGCTATACCACTGTGATGCCAAAAGCTCTCCCAGTAGGTAGTTATGGTAGTAACATGGGTAAAGTGCAATATGGATTTTTGTTGCCCAATCGGGCATATTCCGACCTTCAGGTTTAGGGACCATCTGGTACTTCTCAACGGTATTCCACCAGAGCTGGTTCAGATCCTGACCGGGGTTTTCATACATTGATTTTTCAAAGCGGTACATTACCTGTGCCCAGCGGCTGAAAACAAGCATCTGGAGACGCAGCGCCTTGCGACTCTCGTCGGCAATCTTTTCACTCTCTTTGGCATCAATGATTCCCATATTAAGCATCCACTGCGGATTTGTAGCAAAACGGCCAAAGAGGTTAGCAATGGCCTCTGTTGTAAAGGTGTGGGCAGCGTCCCTTAGGGTAAAGGGAAGATTTTTGTCACAGTAAAAACTGTAGACACCATGACCCAGTTCATGCAATAATGTGTTCATCCAGTAGGAATCGGGACGGACGTTGTCGAGGGTACGGATATCACCGGAACGATCAATATCGGTACTGAAAGCATGCTGGTTCTTTCCCGGTTTCTCATAGAGGTCGCTCCTGGCAAGGATAGCATCAACATTAAGACCTATACCATCATAGAATTTTGCAACAAGTTTGACAGGATCCTGCTTTTCGTAATATTTGTCGAAATCAACGGAATAAATCTGCGGGGCCTCCTGGAAATACCTGTTCTGGTAATGCCATGGACGCAGTTCTGAAGTTTTTATTTTATAACGTTTGGCAAAATAGGAATCAATCTCGCGCTTCAATTGTATGAAATTATCCCTGGTGAGATTATCGAGTTCATCAAAAATGGCAGTAACCTCTGCAGGATCCTGCCCTGAAAGTTTCAGGCTCATCTCATGATAATTGTTGAATCCGATCTTACGCGCGATTGTGTTGCGTTGTTTAACGAGTTTGATAATATCTTCTGACACTACCGGACCAATCATTTTATGTCCTTCCCAGGCGGCCTGCAGTTCTTTGCTTACCGTTGAGTTTTTCAATATATCCTCTACCTGGTTATCAGACAGGTCTTTGCCGTTAATTTTTGCCCTGAAGTTTGAATATTTCTTACTGATATCGGTCTCCATCTTAATCTGTTCGGCAATAAGTGCCGGATCAACCTGCCCCCCAAGGTAGGCATTATACAGAAGATCAAGTTGGCGGGTAAGCAGCGAATCTTTTATTAATCCCGATTTTTTCAGCTCGTTTAGTTCTTTAAAGGCTATGCTGTCGGTATAGATCTTTGCAAGGTCAAAGGAGGCTTTTTCACTCTTTGCCCAATCCTGGGTGGTACCTGAAATATTTGCATTCCATGATGCCAGGTTAGATTCACGGTAAAGCGGTATTACCTTAGATTCATAAGATGAGATAAATTCTTTCATCCTGTTTTCCATTTTTTCCTGTTTTGAAGTACATGACCATGATATAACAATGATCATTGCAATAATGATTATCAATTTGAATTTCTTCATAACTTTTCGTTTTTAGCAAGACTTTTTGAATTGAGTTAGCTTAAGTTTTTGATACATAATTGATCATCTGATTTTCTTTACTAAATTACATCTTATAATTTAATAATTCAACTACTGCATTCGCAGCGCTGTTAATTCTTTTTCTAACCTGGCGACTTCCAAAATATGATTATTTTGAGTAGTATGGCTAATTCTTTTTTATGAAGTCCAACTGTAATGCTTTCTCAATCGCTTACACCGACTCTTTTCAGCTATTCATGATGGATTTTTAGAAGATTCTTTTTCTTTTTGTAATAGCTCGCAAGAAAAAGAATACCTACAAGAAGGAATGGAAAAGTAACCATCATAATGATGCCGAGGCTTAACCAAATATAATGAATTATTTCATTGATTAGTATACAGTTCTGATATTTTTTATCGCTTTTTTCATGATGGTTTTGGTTCTTGATCCGGAATAGATCATGAGAAGGCTCAAGAGAACTGTAACCACTCTTTTTAGCGGGAGCAAATATTTCTCAGGAAGACCTGAGTGGTTACCTTTTTTTACTACTTTTAGACCATCTTCACAGGAACAAATTGACTAACAATGAATATTATATGATTATTAGATATTGCCTTTCTATTTTATTCACGCTGCTTGTTTTATCCGGTTGTAATAATTTTCCAAATCAAAACTACATCAAAACAGGAAGATTTCCTGTTTTAGAACCTGATTATTCTAACATCATAATCCCACCGAATATTGCACCTATGAACTTCCTGATTAAAGAAGTTGGTTCGGGATATTCTGCAAATTTTTTGATCGGTTCTGAAACCATCCTGAAAATTAGTTCAAAAAATGGTAAAATTCAGATTCCCGAAAGAAAATGGAGGGAAATGCTGAAGAACAATAAAGGTAAAGATCTCAAAGTTGATATCTATCTGAAAGACAATAATGGACAATGGTCAAAGTTTCAGACAATCACGAATAAGATTGCCACAGAGCCAGTAGATAAATTTGTATTTTACCGTCTGCTTTACCCGGGGTATGAAAGTTGGGCAGAATTAAGTATAAAAGAACGCAACCTTGAGAACTTCAGTGAACGTTCACTGATCGAAAATAGTGTTGCAGATGAGAATTGTGTTAACTGCCACACTTTTAATAATGGGAAAACGGGTGATTTTCTTTTCCATATGAGGGGTAGCCTGGGAGGAACCTATTTTTATTCGGGAGGAGAATTCAAAAAGATAAATCTTAAAACCAAAGAGATGAAAAATGGGCCTGTTTATCCCAGTTGGCATCCTTCGGGTAAATTTGTTGCCTTTTCATCCAATAAAATAACTCAGCGGTTTCACGCCGCCGATAATAAGAAGGTTGAAGTAACCGATCTCGAATCATCACTTGTTCTTTATGATGTGGCAAAAAATGAGATAATGGACATTCAATTGACCAACCGGGATAACTTTATGGATACCTATCCTGAATGGTCACCTGATGGTTTATATATTTATTTCTGTCGGGCGGCTCAGATCGGGAAAGATTATGATTATAAACAGATTAAATACAATTTGTGCCGTGCGTCTTTTGATGCTGTCAAACGAACCTTCGGAGCGGTTGAAATTGTATTTGATGCCGTACAAATAAATAAAAGCGTTTCCTTCCCAAAAATCTCACCTGACGGGCGGTTTATTATTGTGACGATGGCTGATTATGGTTGTTTCCCGATATGGCATAAAGAGGCCGACCTATATTCAGTTGATCTGGCTGATTTAAAAGCAGTCCGACTTGATCTTAATAGTGATTATACGGACAGTTATCATTCATGGTCTTCAAATGGCAGATGGCTGATATTTAGTAGTAAGCGTGGAGATGGTTTGACAGCGAGACCATATATTGCATACATGGATAAAAACGGTATTTCGGATAAGCCATTTATCATGCCACAGGAGGATCCTGAGTTTTACCAGCGGTTTTTAAAAAGTTTTAATATACCCGAATTTTCAACAGTTGAAATAAAATTGAATCCCGGAGATATTCGAAAGTTGGCTAAAACTGAAGCGACTCCGGCAAAATGGTCTAAAAATTAATCTTTTACTTAGTTGTCCATGCTATCGAATATGAATCGAAATACGACGAAAAACGACCTTTTCTTAACAGCGTTACAATATCTGTTATTCTTTACCGGTTCATTTATTTATTTTGTATTTTTTGCCGACTATATCTTCTTCTACCAGGAAAAATCTTCTCTTTTTATTTCTTCATCAGATTTTCTTCTTGAAAATCTTCACCAACCGGGTGGTATTCTTGTATACCTCGGGAAATTCTTTTCGACATTTTTTTATTTCCCGCTTGCTGGTGCTGTGATCGTTTCGGTTATCCTCTCGCTTATTGTATTAACAGTGTCAAAAATCCTTGGATTTTTAACCGGAAAACGTGCAGTAATTGTACCTTTTTTAATTGGAATACTCCTTTTTTATCTGCAAACTGACTATCGTTTTTTACTTTTTAACAATCTTGGAGTTCTGCTTCAGCTGGTTCTCTTCTATCTGTCAATAAGATATGTAATATTTGGGAGAGGATATATACCTGTTTTAATCACTCCGGTTTGGTATTTTGTCACTGGTGGTTTTGCATGGCTTTTTTGCTTTATGTTGACATCTAATTTAGTTTTTAACAAGGAGAGAAGGGGATGGGTTAAAATTGTTACATTATGGATACTGATCCTGATAACTATCTACATTTCGAAAGAATTTCTTTTCTTTCAAACAGCAGAAAACCTGTTAAAGTTCCCTTTTTCGGAACTAAATACGGGAGAGCAACAGCCACTTTTTCTTTCTGCTATTGGTATTCTCTCAATTCTGCCGCTTGCCGCAGGAATTAAGTTCAGCATGTCCGATAAATTCAGCGTTTCTGATTTTTTGAAAGGACTTGTCACAACAATTTTAATGGTTATGGTTCTTTTTATCATTGGATTCCAAAGGTTCGATGTGAAGAACAAGCAATATTTCCATGTTGAAAAATTGTTTTATCAAAATAAATTTGATGAATTAATTGCTTACAATATTTCAAATCCTCCAAATAATTCTTTAACTATCTTTTTGAATGACATTGCGTTGTGTGAAACGGATCAGATGAACGATTTGCTTTTCCATTTCAGGCAAAGTCCTGACGGCAAAACGCTCTTTTTGAAATGGGAAATGGCATGGGAGGTACTTCAACGTGGGGGGTATTTTTATTACACGATTGGTATGGTGAATGAAGCACATCGCTGGGCCTATGAGAATATGGTAATGAAAGGACATACACCTGAAGGATTGAAAATGCTTATTAAAACTGAAATAATTAATGGGAATTATAAAATGGCAGCAAAGTATGTTGCAATTTTAAAGCAAACGTTCTTTTACAGGAGAGAAGCCAAACAGTATGAACTAATGCTCTTTAACAATAAGGCCGTTGAATCCCATCAGGAGCTTGGTGAAAAAAGACATAACAGGTTAGAAACCGATTTTTTCTCTATCACCGAGGATCCTTATATAAATATTGAAAAAATTCTTGCTGGTGATACTTTGAATAGAAAGGCATTCGAGTATAAAATAGCTTTTCTTCTACTTAAAAAAGATTTAAAGGGTATTGTGGCTGAACTTCCTAAACTTGATGGTTATGGAATTAAAAAAATGCCGACACATATAGCAGAGGCTGTTGTTGCATACAAAGTATTGAATATTGGACCTTTGTCCGAAACAGAAAATCTTCGCATTGACCCGCAAACCATACTCAGATTTACCCAGTTTCTCAAGACCTTGAAATTCTATGGTAATGATCTTAAAACAGCACAGACTGAATTGAGGAAAAATTTTGGGAATACCTTTTGGTTTTATGCGTTTTACCAATAGATGCTTTCCCTAACAGATAGCAATTCATTATTTAGCAAATGAAATAAATTATTACTATCATTAGCAGAAATATAACACATGATCGACACGATTGAGCATAGAATCATGATGGGTGATGAGCAGGCATTTGAATTGCTCTACCGAAGATACTTTGTGCGGTTGTGTGCTTTTGCCAATAAGTTTCTGAGTGACCCGCAAACGTCAGAAGAGGTGGTACAGGATATTTTTTTGAAACTCTGGGAAAACCGCGCGATGCTTCGCAGTGACGGATCTGTAAAATCGTTTCTTTTTCAGGGTTCAGAGTCTGGTTCTCAGCGCTCAAAAGTCAATTAGCCGCAACAGCAATTTGTTAGATTGTCTAATTGTCGCATAATCAATTTATTACTCATTATCCATATCCTACTTTTTGAAAAATAAAAATATTTTTTAATCAGCTTGTAGGGGTAAACAACCGCTTACCTGTAACACTATTAATTAAGTAATTATGGAAGATAAGTTGGATTATACTGCGTTGTGTGCCCGTTTCCTCGAAAAAAGATTAGATGGGGATGAATTAATACTGTTAACAAACTGGATTAATGAGTCTTACGAAAACAGGAAGCTATTCGATCAATACAATGAGGTTTGGCAGTTAAGTAATGTTGCTTTTAATGAAGGACTTTACAATGCGGATGCCGGATGGAATTCATTGTATCAAAAAATAACGATGAACAGTACTGCTGAAAATAAAAAGTTCCGTCTTATAAAGACCCATCAGTTAGTCATTTGGAGAGTGGCGTCTGTGGCAGCAATGTTTGTGGCGGCAATATTTATAGGATTGTTTTTCCATAAAGATATCAAATCAGCAGCCAATCAATTTGTTACAATACAATCGCCGCGTGGCGAAAAGGCGAAGGTGATCCTTGCTGACGGAACAGTCGTCTGGCTGAATTCTGAAAGCCAGTTGACCTATTCGAACGAATTTGATGGAGATATACGGCTTGTCACCCTTTCGGGCGAGGGTTACTTCGATGTAAAAAAGGATACCCAAAGGCCGTTTATTGTCAGAACGCCAAATGCCGATGTTAAAGTATTCGGAACCCGTTTTAATGTATGTTCCTATCCTGATGAGCAACTGACGGAAGCAACTCTCGAAGAGGGAAAAATCGGAGTTTATATCGCAGGCAAACCAAATCCGGTTGCAGTAAGCCCCGGACAAAGGATGGTATTCGATAAACAATCGGGAGAAGTATTACTCAAACAGGTAGATACAGATCTCTATACCTCATGGAAAGAAAACAGATTGAAATTTGATAATGCTTTATTTGGCGATGTGGTAAAAAAGCTGGAGCGTTGGTATGACATAAAGATAATTCTGGAAAAAGATCTGAAACACTCTGAGCGTTATACAATGACCATCAAGACCGAAAGCTTACGCGAGGTGCTGAAACGGCTTCAAATCACAACACCAATGAGCTATAAAATTGAAGAAGAGAAAGTTTTTATTTATCCTAAAAATTAGTTTGCCTATGGATTGAAATACTAGCTAAACCAAAGAATAGGAGAGCACTCCAATGCTCCCCTATCCGGAATTTCGTACTTGCAATACGAAAAAAACTAAACATTAACCCCGTAAGGGATAAGTCTAATCACAATTTTACAAATTTATGAAAATTAAATCAGTATTCATTGACAGGGAGAGCTATTTCCCGTCAAAATTGATCCGAATTATGAAACTAACCAGCTTCTTAATTTTTGTTGCATTGGTACAAGCAACAGCAAGTGTATATTCCCAAACTACACTGCTCAGCCTGAACATGAAAAATTCCTCGTTAAAAGAGGTTTTTCGCGAAATCGAGAAACAAAGTGAGTTTACCTTCCTTTACAACGATGCAAAGATTAATGTTAACAAGGAGGTAAATGTAGATTTTCAATCGGGCAAAGTAGAAGATATTCTGAATCAGGTGCTCAATGGCACAGGGATCGCTTTTGTAGTAATCGACAAACAGGTCGTTCTGGCCGGGAAAGACCAGCTTAGCTCAGCCGTGCAGGCAGCTCAGCAGCAGGTACGCAAGATTACCGGTAAAATCACCGATCAGGGTGGAGCTTCGTTGCCCGGTGTTTCTGTTGTTGTAAAAGGGACTACAGCAGGGGTAATCACTGATAGTGACGGAAATTATTCACTATCCGGTATCCCGGCGAATGCAACTTTGCAATTCTCATTTGTGGGGATGAAAATGCAGGAAATCGAAGTTGGAAACAAGACCACAGTTAATGTGGTTTTAGCCGAAGAGACAATCGGTTTGGAAGAGGTTATTGCAGTTGGATATACATCAAAGCAAAAATCTCAGATCTCGAGTTCAATTTCTGTTATACCATCTGAAAAACTAAAAACTGTAACATCAAACAACGTTTCTAATATGTTGCAGGGGCAGGCTGCAGGTGTTGTGGTTTCTTCTTCCTCGGGCGATCCTAACGCAGGTACAGCGATTATTATCAGGGGTTCCAGCTCAATTAATGCCGACTCATCTCCATTGTATGTTGTCGATGGCATTATTGGAGGAACAGCAAATCCTCGTGATGTGGAGTCAATTACAATATTGAAAGATGCGGCTGCTACAGGATTGTATGGTTCAAGAGCTGCCAATGGTGTAATTATCATTACAACAAAATCAGGAAAATCAGGAAAAACCAGGGTAAATATCAATAACACTGTTGGCTTCAGTTACGCGTCAATGGGTAATTATCAAGTAATGAACTCTCAGCAGGCATATGATTACCAGAAGTCATTTTTAAGCGAATCATTCTTTAATCAGTATCGTCCGGCAAGCCTGCTTGATCATGATACCAAGTGGATGGATCTTGCTTACAGAACCGGATTTACTCAAAGTTATGGGGCTGATCTTTCTGGTGGTAATGAAAAGACTCAGTTCTATATTGCAGGGAATTATTACGACGAACAAGGTACAGTTTATCACACCAATAGAAAAGAATATAACTTCAGGGCAAACCTGACTCACAGGATCACTGACAAGCTAAAAGTGATCGTGAAATTAAACGTTAACTCATTGGGTAGCGAAAATGAGGCATCGGGTAATTATGGCGCCATCCACGGAGCTGCCAGTAATATGCCATGGGACTATCCATGTAATGACGATGGCTCTATAAGAAAAGGTACCGAGGCCGGGTGGATAGGTCGTGAAAATGACAACTTCCTTCATGGTTGGCAATATAACTCGGATTTTACAAATGGCAAAGGTTTTGATGGCGACTTAAATTTTGATTACAATATCTTCAAAAACCTGACCTTTTCGACATATAACCGTGTAAGTTTTAGAACAAGAAAACGTGAAATGTATTATGATGTTCTTGCCAAAGCGGGAAAGGGAATGGGCGAATTATGGAACTGGTTCAATAATGACAACAAACTGATAACCTCAAACAGGTTAAAGTATGATAAAAATTTTGGTAAAAACTCGGTAACGGCAATAGCTGTTTTTGAAGGAGAAAAGAACTTCAGCGATAATAACAATATGTACGGCAACAGTATAGCAACAGGTTTGCACGTAATGGAAGCTGCTGCAATGATTATGAAGGCTGATGGAATAAGCCCTGGTAATATCGGTGAAAATGCATTTTACAAGGGACTTGTTCAGGTTGATTACAGTTTTAACCATAAGTATTTTCTTATTGGTTCGTTGATAAATGAAGCTTCTTCAAGGTTTGGGGTAAACAACCGCTCTGCCAATTTCTTCACTTTAGGAAGTTCATGGATTCTCAGTAACGAAGACTTTATGGATAATCTGTCAATATTCAATGAGCTGAAAATCAGAGCAAGTTACGGATCAACAGGTAATGCAAATATCGGGAATTATCAATCTATGGGATTATACAGTTTCTCAACCCAATATAACGGTGTGCCGGGTGCTATTCCCTCACAATTAGCGAATCCTGATCTGACATGGGAGAAAGCCAATACAACTGACTTTGGAATTGATATTGGTCTATTCAACAGGATCACTTTTAATTTTGACTGGTACGATAAAACCACCGATGGTCTTCTTCTTAGCGTGGAAAAACCTTATACAAGCGGTTACACCTCGTTCATGGCTAACGTTGGTTCAATTAAAAACAGAGGTGTTGAGTTTGTTTTAAATACAAAAAATCTTGTCGGTGAATTCAAATGGGAAACCGGTTTCAACATTTCTTTTAACAAGAACGAAATACTAAAACTGGCCGGAGGTAAAGATATCACAAGCGGTAATTTCAGATTCAGGGAAGGAGAAGGACTTTATACCTATTGGTTCCAGAAATGGGCAGGTGTTGATCCCGCAAACGGAGATCCTTTATGGGAAGTTGTTACTAAGGATGCTAATGGCGTTGCAACAATTTCAACTACCAATGCCTATGCTTCTGCCACAATGCAGTTAGCAGGTAGCGCTCTTCCCGATTTCACAGGAGGTTTAACTAATAATTTTAGTTATAA
>Ga0208789_1000768_pt1 | contig 24737 bp, 19 predicted proteins | sample Methanotroph_Enr_FD_187368 | JGI IMG/M metagenome (GOLD analysis project Ga0208789, IMG submission 187368) | Enriched soil microbial communities from Old Woman Creek wetland in Ohio, USA - Methanotroph_Enrichment_5 (SPAdes) (version 2) | ecosystem: Environmental > Terrestrial > Soil > Wetlands...
GCGTCGGTGACGTGACTGTGTTAACGCTGCTGATCCAACTGCCTGAGCTGGGCAAGCTGTCCAATAAGGAAATTGCCGCGTTGGTGGGCGTTGCGCCTTATGCCAGGGATAGCGGCAAAAAAACAGGCCGAAGGGCGATATTTGGCGGACGCATGCAGATACGTTCAACGCTTTATATGGCAACCTTAAGCGCGACCCGTTTTAATAAGCCGATAAGAATCTTTTATCAACGCCTGCTGGCCCAAGGCAAGCTAAAGAAAGTAGCCCTCGTGGCCTGTATGAGAAAATTGCTCACGATGCTCAATTCGATGGCAAAAACAGGCGACGAATGGGACCCTGATTTTGCAAAGCAGGCTTGATTTTGAACACAGTTGCTGCAAGGATGCAGGAGGTAGAGCACCAACAGTAGGCGCTTTAGGCGACGCAGGAGCAGTTGCCGAGATCACGAAGGAAAAATAATTGTTTAAACTCAATGTATTGAAAACTTCGTGTCCTTCGTGCCTTCGTGGTGAATGCTTTTGATTTTGTTCTAAAACGAATACTTTCACAGTCTCGGGAGCTTGGGAACCAACGCAAAAGGATAAGCATTTAACGCGTTAGTTACGCCATTGTTTCCGCTTATAAAAACAGCCGAGTCATTATCTATTTTATAGATATATGCTTCTAATAATATCGTTTTATTAAAAATAAAAAACAACTAAGCTATGCCTAACCAACAAACGGCCGTAACAAATACTGCGGCGTTGTTTGCTGTGGGTGTTCAGTGTCACCGTAGTTTTATGTACCTCCTCTCTGAGATAACAAGGATTGTTTTCCTTGGCGGGCTTCGGCCCGCCTTTTTTAAGACTGAAAAAGGTACAAGCTTTTTACTGTTGTTCTCCCATTGCAAAACCAATTATTCAAAGCAGCCGGAAGCGGAAAAGCCGCCGGTCGGCACACGTTTTACCGGACCTGAGGAACAAATTTATGCCCTTACAAAATCTAGTCGAATATTTCAATGACCGTTTCGGACAAGAGCACCGCTCAAGCTTTCGTCCTTTTCTTCTTGAAGAAAGCGCCATAAGCGCGCTGTTCGGTCAGATTAAAATCGGCAGCGTTTTTTCGCCGATACGGCAAGCGCTAAAACCCGCCGAAATCGTCGGCCATGCCGCAAAACTTAAAGTGTCGACCCATGACGTCCAGTACCTGTACTCGGACGAAATTGAAAACCTGCTGGGCAACCATGCCCACCGGGACGGCGATTTTGAATCCATCATCAATTTCGACCGCCTCTGCCGCACCGTTCATATGCTTAATTACCTGCCGATCACTCATTTGCAGGGCGTACTGTTCCTGGAAGTCGATCCGCGGCACATACTGGGCATAAAAAAAGATCATGGCGCTTATTTTGAAGAAGTGATCGGACAGTGCGGCCTGGAAACCAAAAATGTGGTCATTCTTATGGCGGTCAACAGCCACTATGCCCGGCATTACCAGGAATTGGTCGCCGGCCTGGATAATTACCGGCATCGGGGTTATCAAATCGCGCTTAAGTTCGATTACGTTGCCCAGGAAAGCCAATCGTTCGAGCTGATTACCAAGCTGTCGCCGAATTTCGTCAGTTTATCGGCCCGGCATCTCGACCAAGTGCGCGACAACGCTATGTTTGAAAAATTGCGCGATTTAAGGGCGCTGGTCGCTACGGCGGGCGGACAAAGTATTTTGTTGCAAGTCGATCAAAAAAAATCCGAAACGCTGGCCCGTAACGCCGGTTTCGATTTGGTGCAAGGCAGTTATTACGAGCGCCCTTCGGCCCCGGTATTGTTACCGGAAGCATCCGACTTCAAAGTTAGCGCCAATGGCTAGACCCTAGTACATATACCTGTCGTAGGGCGTGCCGTGCGCGCCTTACGGTTTTAAGGCGCGCACGGCACGCCCTACCCCATAATCCCTCACGAATAACTAAAAACCCGTCCAAGCCATGCCGTCTAAGGCTATTTTTGGCATCGCATCTTTCCATCGGTTTGAGCATAACATCAGTTATGATATGGCTTATTTAAGCCAACTCATCCGTGCATATCCGCGTCAATCCGTGGCTGAATAATTACGCACATGCCCATTCCGGAGAACTTTCAATGAATTATACAGACATGCTGGCCGTGGCCTTTGCCGAAGCGCAAACCGGTTTTGACGAAGGCGGCGTACCGGTCGGCGCGGCCCTGTTCGATGCCGGCGGCAACTTGCTCGGACGCGGCCGCAACCGCCGGGTGCAAGACAACGATCCGTCCGTCCACGGCGAAACCGACGCTTTTCGTAAAGCCGGACGCCAAACCGATTACCGCGACAAGATTTTGGTCACGACCTTGGCGCCCTGCTGGTATTGCTCAGGCCTGATCCGCCAATTCAATATCGGTACCGTGGTCGTCGGCGAATCGGTCAACTTCGAAGGCCATCTGGACTGGCTTAAAGACGCCGGCGTGAACGTCATCGAAATGAACGATGCCGATTGCATCGCGCTGATGCGGCGTTTTATCGAGCAATCTCCGCAAATCTGGTTTGAAGACATCGGCGAATGCGACTGTGCTTAAACGCCTTACCCAAATCCTTTCAATAGCTTGGCTGCTGCTTAACGTCAACACGGCCCGGTCCGATGAACCGGACTCCGTCACCCTGCAATTGAAATGGAAACATCAATTTCAATTCGCCGGTTACTACGCGGCCAAGGAAAAAGGCTTTTACCGGGATGCGGGACTCGACGTTACCATTGTTGAGGCCGCTCCCGGCATAGATCCCGCCCAGGAAGTCATTGCCGGACGCGCCCAGTTCGGCGTCGGCACCAGCGAGCTGATCCTGAACCGCTATCGCGGCGATAAAGTAGTCGTGCTGGGGGTGATTTTTCAGCATTCGCCTTTAAGCCTGGTCGCATTGACCGATTCGGGTATCGACAATATCCACAAATTAATCGATCGCAAGGTGATGATTGAGCCGAGTTCGGCGGAATTATTTGCTTATCTTCTTCAGGAAGGTTTTACCCCAAAAGCTTTCGACCTACAGCATCACAGCCTGGATTTAAACGATTTACTGTCCGCTAAAACCGACGCAATGTCGGTCTATGTAACCGACGAGCTGTATCAGCTTAAGCAGCAGGGGCGCACTTATACTCAATTCAGCCCCCGGATGAGCGGCATCGATTTCTACGGCGACAATTTTTTTACCCTGGAAACCGAACGGGAAGAACATCCGCAACGGGTTAAAGCATTCAGGGAAGCGACGCTACGCGGTTGGCGCTACGCGATGCAGAACCCCGACGAAATCGCGCAACTGATTTATGACCGCTATTCGCAACGCCACAGCATTGAGCAATTACAGTTCGAGGCAAAAGCGATGCATGACCTGATGCAGCCGGAACTGATCGATCCCGGTTATATGAATATCGGCCGCTGGCAGCATATTGCCCAAACCTATCACCAGCTTGGCTTGTTACCGGAGCATTTCGATGTCGAGGCGATGCTGTATTTCCCGAACTCGGCAATCGACCTGAAAAAGCTCAAAACCACGCTTTATTACGCAGCCGCCGGCTTGGCGCTGTTAGCGATATTGTCGATGATTTTGTTCCGGTTCTATCGGACGGCCCATATCAATCAAGCCCGGCTCAAAACCATGTTCGATCATGCGCCGCTGAGCCTGATCATGCTCGACGAGCAAAACCGGATACAAAGCTGGAATGCCGAAGCCGAAAAAACTTTTCTCTGGCGCGCTGAAGACATGCTCGGAAAAAATATCTCGGCAATCGTTCCGCCGGCAAAGCGCCGGGACGTTGAAAAAGTCCTGACAACCGTGCATAAAGAACACGCCATTTTCCATGTCGAGAATACCAATATCAGACAGGACGGCAGCGAAATCCTGTGCGAATGGCTGAATGCTCCTTTTAAGGACAGCCACGATCAATCGAGTTTCATCATCTGCATGGTTCGCGACATCACCGAAAAACGGCGGCTGGAACAACAGCTCGAGCGAGCCGCGCATTACGACAACCTGACTTCGTTGCCGAACCGGGCACTGATTCTTGATTTACTAAAACAATCGCTGGCGACCGCCAGGCGGCGGCAAAGCAAACTGGCCATCCTGTTTCTCGATTTGAACGGCTTTAAAGCAATTAACGACCGGCTGGGACACGAGTCGGGCGACATATTGCTGTTGACCGTAGCACAACGGCTCACCCAGACTATCCGCGAAGGCGACTATGCCGGCAGACTGGCGGGCGACGAATTTTTGCTTATCTTGCAGGACATCGGTTCGCTGGAAAATGCGCAAATGGTCGCCGATAAGTTGCAGGATGCGATTGGCCGACCCTGTGTGATTAAAGAGCAAATTGTCACTACCAGCGCCAGCATCGGCATCAGTCTTTATCCCGACGACGGGACAGAAATCAATGAATTGATTCATCATGCCGATCAAAATATGTATCAGGCTAAACAGGGCGATCGTGCGGGTACGGTTTGAGCCGTGGATGATACGCGGATTAAACGGATTTAGACGCGGGACAAGAATTCTCATTGTCCGCGACGAACCGGGAACTCCGTCGTAGGGCGTGCCGTGCGCGCCTTAGAATCTCAAGGCGCGCACGGCACGCCCTACAACGGGGTTCTTATGGTTCTCGCGGATGGAGCTTAAAAAACCAATGAATTCTATGGCTTAAGGGATGTCCGCAATAGGCATACACAGAATAAGCGGATCATCGGGAAGAGCTACAAAACCGTAACGGGCATAGAATGTCGCCAATTCAGTATTTTTCGCATCGATAAATAAAAAACTGCCGCCGATGAGCCTGGAAGCAATTTTAGCTTTCGCCATGGCATCGAGTAATAAGCGTTCGCCGTGACCTTTCTTTTGCTCTTCAAGCGCTACCGCTAAACGGGCAAGCGTTATCGCCGACACATTTGAAGGAAGTGCTTTTTTCATGTTTTGCGGCAATACTTCTCGCTGTACCAATCCGCGAATGGCAAGCGCATAATAACCTACAACAGTGGTAGGTGATTGGTCCACCGCCAATATATAGGTAGCGGATTGATTTTTTCTCTGATGCTGCCGGGCAATATTTTTCAGCCAGTCGTCAAGGCTTTCGTTACCGCATTTAAAACCTTCCACCTCATGCGATCGATCCAGACTCCGTATTAAGAAACCCACTTTCTACCTCATTTTTATAGCGTTCGGCTGCTTTTGCCAAAACACTGTTTGGAGGTGTCGGCTGCTGAAGCATTGTAAATAACATAGCGGCATCTTTACGGGTCAAGCTGATTGTCGTTTCGCGTTCAATAAGCTGCTCGGCCCTTTCCAGCGCTGCTTGAACCACAAATTGATTCAGCGTGGCGCCGGTTAAATCCGCTGCCTCTTGCAGTTTCTCTTGTATTGACAGAGAAACTCTTGCCGTAATACGGCCTCGTTCTATTGATTTTTGCTGCATATGAATTAGTTACCGTAGTTACCTGTAACCTATGTTAGGTCGATATTGGCCTGTCGATATTTTTTCACTTCTCGAAAATTTAATTATGTCACAACGGTGCCAATATGACACCACATTATTGCAATCTCGCCTGAACAGTCACGAGTGAAAATCCTTGCCCGCCATCGCCAAGCCGCAAGTCGGCAACGCCACGCAAGCCATCGAATTCAAGCGCAGTCCGGTCTGGCGATGGTTATCAAGCCGATATTTTTTCAGCAACACATCAATGACCGGCTTGCGTTTGCTGCTGACCTGTCCTATAAGCAAATTCTGGTTGGCGGTCAGCCTGAAATCGCCGTCATGCACGTTGGCAATCTCACGCAGCCCGGTCATCAGCAAGTCATCCGGCGTATCGAGAATGCGCCCGTTTTGAATAAACATCGTGTAATGCCAAGTATCGTTAGCGCCTTCAACCCAGCCGTAACGGTCGCCGGAATGTTCGCTGATGCGCCGGGCGTATTCGTAGACTTCCGCAGGCGGCTGACCACGCCGTGCAGCTGGAAAGTCTGCCGCGAAGTCAGGCGAATGCTGCGATTGCACCAGGTGTTGGCGATGCGATCCAACTCCAGCCATTGAGTCGGCGTACACACGCCGCTTTTCAGGTAACGCAGCCATTCGGCCTGATACAGAAAATCGGTCTCGCACGGCACGCCCTACGGCCTCTTTGCGGTTTTCGCGAACCCTGCGTAACATCGGTTATCAAGTTACGCTACGCCAATCAAACCTACAATACCGGCCATTACGTAGATTTCGGCAAAAAAGCCGGTGAATCTTCTGCCCGGATCAGGCTACGCTTCCTCTTGCAGATAAGTTTTTTCCCGGTAATTCCGGCTATACCAAACAAATCCCAAGGCTGTCGCCAGCATCAATACAGTAAAAAACCAAAAATAACCGGCTCCGGCCAAGCGGCTGGAACCGTCCGGGTTTTCAATAAAAAAATTCACCGCGCTGGTGAACAGGTTGCCGAGCGCAACGGCCGCCATATAAAGCGACATCACAAACGATTTCATCGAGAGTGGCGCTTGAGTATAGGAAAACTCCAGGCAAGTGATCGACACCATCACCTCGGCGGAAGTCAGTAACAGGTAAGCCAACAACTGCCAACCGATGCTGGGATGAAAGCCGGCATCGATGCGCATCTGAATCCCGGCGACCAGCGCAAACGACAACACCGTAATAAATAATCCGATAGCGATTTTGTTGATATAACCCAAATACAAATACCGGCCCAATACCGGGTATAACTGTTTGTAAAACAAGGGCGTGAGCAAGACGATCAATAACGGATTGGCGGCTTGAATCTGCGAAGGCAATATCTCGATGCCGAACACCACTCTATCCATTTGCTGCGATTGCAAGACCCAGGACGAACCGTTCTGGTCGAACAAGGCCCAAAACATCGCCATGAACAAATAAATCCCGCTTAACCGGGCCAAGGAACGCAAGCCTTCGCCGCTCAGGGCCTCGCGCACGAAGCCCATGCCGGCCGCAGGTATATGCACAAACCGGTAACGCCCCGCCCGGAATATCCCGGTCGCCAGCAACATCAACAGGCCGGGAACCGCAAACGCGACCGGTGCGCCATAAGTTTTAAGCAGCCAAGGCACCAGCAGCATGGAACCGAAAGCGCCGAGATTAACTGCCAAATAAAACCAGCTGAATATCTCGCTTAGCAAATGCCGATTGCCAAAGCTAAACTGGTCGCCGAGATGTGCCGACACGCAAGGTTTAATACCGCCCGCGCCCAATGCGATCAGCGATTGTCCCAATAACAAACCCATTCGGGTATCGTCCAGCGCCAGGCAAAAATGGCCCAAGCTATAGACGATCGACAACGAGATGATGGTCCTATACTTGCCGAATAAGCCATCGGCCAGCAACGCGCCTAAAAACGGCGTGAAATAAGTAACGGAAACGAATAAATGGAAATACGCCTTGGCCTCGTTGTCGGTCATAGGCGCAAGTTTGCCGCTGGCGTCCATCAGGTATTGCGTCATGAACACCACCAAAATCGCCCGCATGCCGTAATAGCTAAAGCGTTCCGCGAGTTCGTTGCCGATGATGAAAGGAATGCCTGCGGGTATTTCAGTGGAAGAAACGGGAGCGGTACGGTACGGAGTTTTCACAGATGGATGCCTCGTCGATTTTGGTTTCATGCCCATGTACAGCTAAGAGCTTGCCGATTGTAACACTCGGGAATAGCTTCCCGCGTTCGGATGATTGTTGGACAAGGGATGCCGCATCTATTATGTTGCCTCTTTCTTAGTTGATAGGAGAATCCACATGCCCTCATGGCTCATATTCGCAATTATCGGCATTATCGGCGGCATCGCGGCCGGATTTTTCGGCATCGGCGGAGGCATCGTCATCGTACCGGCGCTTATTTATTGGGCCGGTTTCTCCCAGCACATGGCAACCGGAACCAGCATTGCCGTGCTGCTCCCGCCTATCGGTCTCGCCGCGGCGCTTGAATATTACCGGCATGGCAACGTAGACGTGAAAGCTGCGGTCATTCTGGCCGCGACTATGTTCCTGGGTTCGTGGCTTGGCGCTTACTTCGCTAACCAGATGGCGGGGCCGCAGCTTCGTCTGATCTTCGGGCTTTTTGTTTGCGGTCTGGGTGTGTATCTTGTTTATGGGGCTTGCAGGCGTCTTGGCTGGATTTGAGTGGGTTTTAAGTTAAGATGCCGTTCAACTCGCTGGTTCCCAAGCTGGAGCTCTAGCTTCGCAAAACAGATAGCTGGTGCTTGGGGGACTAGAACAACTAATAAAACATGTTAGATTATGTAGCAATTAACCAAAACCTTATAACTCCATCAAGGAATAATTATGCATCGAATAAGCGAAATGGAAATCATCAATTTCAGATCATGTGAAAATACCAAACTATTGTTCGAAGAATTTACTCCCCTTGTTGGATATAACAATGCTGGAAAATCAAACGTCTTGAAAGCTATTGATGCATTGGTAAAAGGTAAGGGATTGACAGAAAATAACTTTAGCGACCTTACCAAACCGTTAATAATTAAGGCATTACTAACAGGGGTATCTGATGAAGTTCTTAATCATCTATCAGGACCTCAAAAATCCAGTTTAAAACCATTTATAGAAAATGAATCTATCTGCATTCGTTTTTACCAAGAAAATCCTGGAACAGCAAAAAACGCTGTGACTTTGGGTGTAAAGCTTCCCAGCAATCCCGATGATGAATGGGTAAATCCAAACGGTATCCCGCAGGCAATTTCCACGTTATTTCCTGAGCCGACATTTATAAATTCTATGGAAGATGCCGCGGAAGACGTTTCAAAATTCAAAGTAGGAAATACTATTGGAAAGCTAATATCAAACCTCCAAAAAGAAATACTAAAAACAAAAGGGCTAGAAATTTCAGATGCTTTGTCAGAAATTGGAAAAAAACTGAACGAGGATGGCAATGAAAGGCTACAAGAGTTTTCTGACTTTGATGATGCGATAAATAGCAAGGTTGGAGATTTCTTTCCAGGTCTAAAGCTAAATATTCATGTTCCTACACCAAATATTTCTGATCTATTTAAACAAGGAACGATAAGAGTTACTGAAAAAGGAAATCAAAAAATTAACGACTTCAGTACGATGGGACATGGCGCCCAAAGAGCAATTCAAATGACCTTGATTAGGCATCTGGCAGAAATCACAAAAGATGCAACAAAAGAGGGTAAAACTAATCTCCTCTTAATAGATGAACCTGAGCTATTTTTGCATCCGCAAGCAATTGAACTAATTAGAGCCTCACTTAAAACGCTTGCTCAAAAAGGGTATCAAGTAATTTTTTCGACCCATTCACCATTCATGATTGAACACGAAGATATTCCCGTAACTAATATAGTTCGTAAAGGGGATAATGGAACTAAAGTTGAAATAAGGCTTAAAGAAGCGATTACCAAAATTCTTACCGATAATGAATCACAGGCAAGGTTGCTATTTGACACATATAATCTTGGTCAAATTCTCTTTTCTGATACTGTTTTGGTTGCCGAAGGCGACACAGAAAAGCACGTATTACCATCCTTATTCCAAGCCGTTAGTGGAAAAACTATAGGTGAGGCCAAAGTAGCGTTAGTTATCGCAGCAGGCTCACAAAACATTCCCGGTATGTTAGAAATCCTTAAGGAAATGAATATACCTGCCAAAGCCTTGGCCGATTTGGATTTTGCATTCACCGTCGCTAAAAGACAGAACATATTAGACGAAGACAATGCTTCAATAGAAGCATGTCTCAAGATTATAAAAGACATACAACCAACACATGGCTTTGAGTTAAACGGAAGACTTCCAAAAAAAGGTAATGGCTTCAAGGCTGCATCTGACGTCTATGAATTGTTGGCAAAGGAACAAGAAGCTGAAGAGCACATAAAAAAATTGCACACTGAATTAAAAGAAAAATCTGTTTGGCTTTGGACTTTAGGTGCAATCGAACCTCACTTATGTCTGGAAACAAAGGAAACAGGCGAATGGTTCAAATTTAAGCAAAAGCTTGCCATAGAGCCAGTTAAAGATGTTGTGACTGACCTTGAACACATAACTGCATTTGTTAAGTGGTGCCAAAGCTAGTAGAGCAGAATAGATCGGACATGCTTTTTATGTCCGATCTACCCATGCCGATAATTAAAAAACAATACCTCAAAAATTAAACGCCTTAGCCTTTTTCGCCTGCTCTTTAAATTGCTTCAACCAGGATTTCCCGGACAATTTTTCCGCCAACGCCACCGCAAGATGTTGCGGATCAACGCCCATGCCCTTGTTCCGGCCCAAGCCCTGCATACAGGACGGGCAGTTGGTCAGGATCGTGGCCCTGCCCTTCTCCGGCATGACTTCCGCCAGCGACTCGCGTTTGCGATGCAGCATCGCGGCGGAAATGTCGGGGCGCGACAACGACAGCGTTCCCGCCTCCGAACAGCAATTCGGCACCGGCGTGACGCTGCCGAATCCGCCCAATTGGTCAAGCACATCCAGCGCCTTGCCGTCGAGCGAGTCGTGGCATGGCGCGTGATAAAGATAACTCTCGCTGCCGGTGCCTGCCAATTGCAAGTCCCGCTCCAGCGCGTAACGGGTTATGTCGACCAGTCTGCCGCCGAACAATTTGGCCGCTTCCATTTCGTTCAAGCCTTCGCGGCAGGTTCCGCAAGTCAGCACGCAGCCGTCGAACTCCAGATGTGTGAACATATCCCGGATTTGATTGAGCAGAATGGTCACGCGCAAACCGTTTTGCGAATGCATTTCGGCTTGGCCGTTGGCGTAGGCCGGAAAGCCGCAGCACAGGAAAGGCGGCGGTAACACCACTCGGGTTTTTAAGCCCATCAAGACATGGATCGCAGCCATTGATATATCGGATACCATCCGTTCGGAGCCGCAACCCGGAAAATAAAAGACCGTGCGTTCGGCTTCCTGTTCAGGCTCGAACACCAAAACCTGATCGTCCTTGCATTCGGGCAACAGGTCGCGGAGCGTAATTGCCGGCACGGTCGGCATCGGCGAACTCAGCAATTGCAGCGGGTAATGCTTGGACTGGCCTTTTTTCGGCTGCAACGGCTTGGCTAATGCCGCGCCCAACTGCTGACCGACAAAACCAGCCCGAAGCACGCCGAAACGGAACACTTTATTGAAACTCCGCGAATCGCTGTGCAAATAGCGCAACGTCATTTTGGTCGCAGGCGGCATGTGTTTATAGCCCCAATCCGCCAGAATCCGCCGTTCCAATACCGATACGTCGGCGGAATCTATATCCACCGGGCAAGGCTTGGCGCATTTGTGGCAGGTCGTACAATGATCGGACACTTCTTCCAGCCATTGCAGCAGTTCGAATTTTGTCGAATATTCGCGCTGCGCATCGAACAGCAAGGCTTCGATAATCGCGCCGATAGCCAGGTTCTTGTTACGCGGATGATAAAACAGGCTGCCCGCCGGATGAAAAACGCCGCAATCGGGTTTGCATTTTCCGCAACGCACGCAATGGGCGATTTTATTGGCCAGCTCTTCCAGCTGGCCGTGGCGCAGGATGCGCGCTTCCAAGCCCAACAGATTGAACGATGGCGTAAAAATATGTTCCAACACGGCGAAATCTTCGAGCTTGCCGGGATTCATCAATCCGGTCGGATCGACTTCGCGGCGATGGGCGCTCAGCGCCGCGATACGCTCCGGTTCCAGGTACTTGAGCTTGGTCACGCCGATGCCGTGTTCGCCGGAAACCACGCCGCCCAATTCGACGACTTTAAACATGACCTGGTCGATCACTTCGCCGGAGCGCTCCAGCATGTCCCGGTCGTTGGACAGCACCGGCAAATTCACATGCACGTTGCCGTCCCCGGCATGCATATGGGTCGCCAGCACGATGCGGCGGTCGCGCACTTCCTGATGGGCAAGGTTCACGGCAGCGATAATCTTGGGGAAGCCGCGCGCCAGTTCGGCGAATTCCTTTTTGAACTTTTTGATGATAGCCAGACTGCGCAATGTTTTTTCGTCGGCTGACGAAAGCTCGCTTTTGGCTGTCGCATAAAGCGCCAGCGCGACATCGGCCCTAGCCGCAAATGAATCGGCGCTGTCCTCAACCGGCGGTTCGCGGAATAACGCGGCCGCCCGGTCCAGGAACTTTATCTGCGCATAGCGTTCTTCTTCTACGTTGACTTCATCGATGAAACGGGCAAATTCGGCCAATGTTTCCAGCGGAATCACGACATCTTCATTCAGTTTAAACGCATTGGTGCGCCGGGCAATCGCGCCGAACTTTTTGCGGTCGGCCCAGTAGCGCTCGGCTTCGGCCGCATCGTGCGCTTCGAAAAGCTCGCTGTTGGGATACTGGTCCAAAATCGCGCGGATTTTATCGATGCCGCGTTGCGCCTGTTCCAAAGAATGCCCGGCGACATCGATCAGCAGCACGGCTTTCGGCGTTTTAAACCGGTTCGATTTGACTTGATAATCAATGGCGCGCACATACTCGTCATCGAAATGCTCCAGCGCGACCAACGTGTCTTCGCCTTGATCGGGAAACGGAAACGCCTTGGACAACTCGACAATCACCCGGCTGGCTTCTTCCATGTCCTGGCCGAAAAACTCCAGGCAAATGGTGCGCGTGGCTTCGAATTTCGGGTACAGAATGAATTCCGCCGAGGTGATGATGCCGTCGGTGCCTTCTTTTTGCAGGCCCGGAACGCCGCCCAAGGCCTTGTTGGTGATGTCTTTCCACAGGCCTTTTTTCCTGATCTCGCTGCCTTTTAACACGATGATTTTGAGCGACTCGCCGTTCTCGAGCACCTCGAAAGTCACGTTATCTTCCGGCAGGATTTTGCGTAATTGATGATCGATCCTGCGCACTTCCCAACGCTTGCCGCCGGGCATCGCCATCCGCCAGGAAATCAGGTTATCGATACAGGTACCCCAGCGCACCGCGCATTTGCCGCCGGCGTTTTCGGCGATGTTGCCGCCTATCGACGAAGCCCAGGCGCTGGTCGGGTCGGTCGCAAAAACCAAACCCCGGTTGCTTGCGTATTGATGGGCTTTTTCGGTGATAACGCCGACCTCAACTTCCAGCACTTGGGCTGCGGCGATCCGCCCGTCCCAGAGTTTGAATTCCATGTCCCGCGTGCCGCGGATGCGGTCGAGTTTTTCGGTGTTAATCACCACGCAATCGGGGCGTAGCGGAACCGCGCCGCCGGTCAACCCGGTGCCGCCGCCGCGCGGCACGGCTTTTAATCCCATCTTGGCAATGGCCGTAAGCAGCGGCGCAATCTGTTCTTCCTTGTCCGGCATCGCCACCGCGACCGGCAGGTACAAGCGCCAGTCGGTCGCATCGGTGGCATGGGATACCAGCGTGAACGGGTCGAATAATACGTTACCGACACCGGTTACCGCGCCCAGTTCTCTTTTCATGCGCCGGCGCAAGCCCGGCACGCTTTCGACATCCTTGCGGAAATCGTTCAGCAGTTGGCGCGAAGCGACCAGCACCTTGCGCACCCTGGCTTCGTTCCCGATATTCTGCTCGATAATGCCCAAATGCTTTTCGGCATTGTCGAACATGCGTTTGCGCCTGCCGGCTGAAGTAACCAACTCCTGGAACAGATAAGGGTTGCGGCGATAAATCAGGATTTCCCCGAAAAAACGCATCAGCAAACGGGCTGAGCGTCCGGTTACGCGGCGGTCGCGCAATTCTTCCAGAATCAGCGCGATTTCCGTCCCCAGCAGGAAAGACACGATTTGCCAATCATCGGCAGAGGTGTAATTGAACGGAATTTCCCGGTAGCCTCGGGGAATGCTTATCGTAGAGTTAGCTTCAGTTTTTAAGAGAGTCGGCGACATAGTTAATCTTATCCGGGGAGTAGTCAGTAATATATTGTCTCTTAATGATTGAGACGGTGAAAGTATTCGTTTTCCTGAAACCGTATCTATAGAGTTATACAGATAAATTATGACGAATCTTCGGGGGGCTGTGTCACGGCAGGTTATTCACCACGAAGGCACGAAGAACACGAAGGACACGAAGGACACGAAGGACACGAAGGACACGAAGTTTATGCTTCTTCGTGCCTTCGTGGTGAAAAAATGATTAACGCTGAGATGCAGGGGCTTAGCTGAACCCCCTAAAATGACAAGCGATTTCCTTATCGCTAAAAATCCCTACCGCTCTTAATCCGCCTCACTGTTTTAACCAACAGATCGACTTCCTCATGGGTATTGTAAAACGCCAGCGACGGACGCACGGTGCTTTCCAAGCCGAAACGGCGCAAGATAGGCTGAGCGCAATGGTGGCCGGTACGTACCGCAATACCGGCGCGGTTTAACGCGACACCAATATCCTGGTTGCTATGCCCTTCCAGCACAAACGACAACACGCTGGTTTTTTCGGCAGCCGTGCCGATCAAGCGCAAGCCGGATATGCTTCTCAGCGCATCCATCGCATACACCAGCAGCTCATGCTCGTAACGGGCGATATTATCGACGCCGATTTTCAACACGTACTCCAACGCCGCGCCCAAGCCTACCGCATCGGCGATGTTGCCGGTACCGGCTTCAAAGCGGGCCGGTGCGGGCTGGTAGACGATTTTTTCAAAGGTCACATCCTCGATCATGTTGCCGCCGCCTTGCCACGGCGCCGTCGATTCGAGCAATTCGGCTTTGCCGTACAACACGCCGATGCCGGTCGGAGCGAATATTTTATGCCCGGAAAACACAAACCAGTCGCAGTCCAGCGCCTGCACGTCGGCGCGCAAATGCGAAACCGACTGCGCGCCATCCAGCAATACGCGTGCGCCGACCCGATGCGCCATCTCGATCATTTCCTTGGCCGGAGTGACCGTGCCCAACGCGTTCGATACCTGTGTGAACGACACCAGCTTGGTGCGCGAATTCAGCAATTTTTGATATTCGCCAAGCAATACTTGGCCGTCGTCGTCAACCGGCGCCACGCGCAAGGTTGCGCCGGTTACGTCGCACAGCTGCTTCCACGGCACGATGTTGGCGTGATGCTCCAGCCAAGTGATGACAATCTCATCGCCCGCACCGATATTTTGCTGTCCCCAACTTTTCGCAACCAGGTTGATAGCTTCAGTCGTTCCTCTGGCAAAGACTATTTCCGAAGACGACGGCGCATTCATAAACCGGGCAACGGTATCCCGCGCTTTTTCGTAAGCGTCGGTCGACCGCGCCGCCAGTTCATGCGCCGCACGGTGAATGTTGGAATTCTCGTGCTCATAAAAATACGAGATCCGGTCGATGACCGCCTGCGGTTTTTGCGTGGTTGCAGCATTATCGAACCAGACCAGCGGTTGGCCGTTGACCCGTTCTTTAAGTATCGGGAAATCCCGGCGCACCGCATGAACATCGAAAGCCGGATGCGCGGACGCCAAGGCCGGCGATTTCGCGTTAAAGCCCCCGGTTTTCAATTCATCGAGAAAATAAAACGATGACGCCGAATCGGCGTTTGCCGGAATACCTGCCGATGATCCGAAAAGCTTTTGCAACTCGGCTTCGCCCGGCAAACCGTAGGCTTGAGGCGAAAGTCCCGCTATCAATGAAGCATCGAAGTCAGCCAGGGACGCAGCCAGTCCGACAGCTGCCGCCGGAGCGGGAGCGTCCGCGGCAGTTGCCGGAGAACTCGGGGTAGCAGCGAAAAGCTTTTGCAACTGGGCTTCAATCGCCTGCGGAGAAGACTCCACTTTGGTTAATGGTTCAATACCCGCCGCCGACAGCGCGGCAGGTATTGAAGCAGCCTCAGTATTGACAGGAATACTGCTGCCCGAAGGCACGCGCGAAACCAGCAACTGCTGCAATTGCGCTTCATCCGGCAATCCGAAATTGTGCGGCAAAATGCCCTCCAACACGGATTTATCCAAGCCCGCCAACGGCGATGTTGCGGTCGAAGACGGATTGCCGAAAACCGGACCCGTGTCGAGACTGTCAGGCACGCTATCGAAAGACGGTTGCCGCGGAGCAAGCAACTTTTGCAAATCCGCTTCTCCCGGCAGGTCGAAACCTTGCGCTATTCTCGATTTGTCGGCCCCCGGCAAAGATGAAGTCAACCCGCCCGGCGCCGCCGAAGCGGCAAGACCGATGCGCGATCCGTCGCAAGGCAGCGCGGTAAACATCTCATTAGCGAGCTTGGTCAATTGCTCTATATCCGGCAACGATGCCTGTTGGGCAAAATCGCTGTTACTTGTATTCATGGTACTTGCCCACTTCGACATTCTCGAGCACGCCGAGCGCATCGTCAGTCAATACCGCCAGCGAGCAATACAGTGAGATCAAGTAAGAGGCAATCGCTTTGTGATTGATGCCCATGAAGCGGACCGACAAGCCCATGCTCAATTCGCCGGTCAGGTTGGGTTGGTACAAGCCGACCACGCCTTGACGGCTTTCACCGGTGCGTAGCAGCAAGATGTTGCTTTTGCCGTTGACCACTTTCAGCTTGTCGCATGGGACGATAGGAAGGCCGCGCCAAGTCAAAAACTGCGAACCGAACATAGTAACAGTCGCTGGCGGTACGCCGCGGCGGGTGCATTCACGGCCAAATGCGGCGATGGCTAATGGATGGGCCAGGAAGAAGCCGGGTTCTTTCCAGACTCTGGAAATCAGTTCATCCATATCGTCGGGGGTCGGCGCGCCGGTACGCGGCTGCACTTTAAAGCCCGGCGCGACATTGTTCAGCAAGCCGTATTCGGCATTGTTGATCAACTCGCTTTCCTGGCGTTCCTTGATGGTTTCAATGGTCAAGCGCAGTTGTTCGTGGATTTGGTTATGCGGGCTGCTGTATAAATCGGACACGCGGGTATGCACGTCGAGTACGGTGTTGACCGCATTCAAGCGGTACTCGCGGCCCCAGGCTTCGTAATCGACGAAGGTTTGCGGCAGTTCTTTTTCGTCTAGGCTGGAGCAATCGACCAGCAGGCCGGTTTCGTTTTTAACTTTGTTGACGCGGTAGATACCGGCTTCGAGCGGTTTCCATTGCAGCAAATGAACCAACCACCGTGGGGTGATGGTTGACAGCATTGGCACGGTTTTGGTGGCATTTGCCAGGGTACGCGCGGCAACATCGCCTAATGCGGTATGGGTTTGGCCTTCGTGAATATCGGACATGATTTTTTCCTAATTGTGGTTGTTATATTTAAATTCAGTATCGTTCCTACGCCGGAGTCTGGGAACGATATGTCTTGCGCTGGTTCCCAAGCTCCAGCTTGGGAACCCAGTTCAAAGCTCTCGGCAACCGCTCCTGCGTTGCTCTACCTCCTGCATCCATGCAGTCGCAGCTTTCTATGTTTCGGGAAGCTGAGCTTCCAGGACGGCATTCCCAAGCTGGAGCTTGGGAACGAGCGGACACTTTCGCATTTCACCTTTTGTCTATATCCCGCCCCCATCCTGAAACAATTCGCTGCGCACATGCGCCTGAGTAATATTGCTGCCGGGCGGCACGCTATAGGTCAGCCAGACATTGCCGCCGACGGTCGAACCGCGGCCGATGGTGATGCGTCCTAAAATCGTCGCGCCCGCGTAAATCACGACATCGTCCTCAACGATAGGATGCCGGGCATTGCCCTTAACCAGAATGCCGTCCTCGTCTTTCTGGAAGCGTTTGGCGCCCAAGGTAACGGCCTGATACACGCGAACATGCTTTCCGATAACGGCGGTCTCGCCGATGACCACGCCGGTGCCGTGATCGATAAAAAAACTCTCGCCGATTTGCGCGCCGGGATGAATATCGATGCCGGTTGCCGAATGGGCAATCTCGGAAATAATCCGCGCCACTAGCGGCGCGCCTAATCGATGCAGGATATGCGCAAGCCGGTGATGAGTAATTGCGGTAATGCCCGGATAACAAACCAGCACTTCGTCGGAACTTCTTGCCGCCGGATCGCCTTCGTAGGCGGCCTGAATATCGCTATCGAGCAAGGTCCTGACTTCGGGCAAATGCTTGGCAAAGTCGCGGGTAATCGTAACCGCCTGTTCGAATGCATCATCAACACCAATAAATTGCAGTTCGCGGCGAACCTGTTTATAAAGCTCGCGCAACAGCGTATCGAGGGTGTGGCCGACAAAGTAATCGATGCCTTCGTCGTTCAAATCGGGCAGTCCCAAGCGGTTCGGAAACAACACGGCAGCCAAACCGTCGAGAATTTTTTGCAGTTCCTTGCGCGACGGCAACTTGGGCGGTTTGTCGCGCCGGTGCCGGGTCTCCAAGGATTGCACGCGCAAATGGCGCAATCCGATGACCAGCTCATCGACACCCCAATCTTGCTTGGTGTTTTGAGAGAAAAAATCGCTCATGCAGCAAAACCGCCTGCATCGAAGACGCCTTCGAACAGCGGCGAACTCAGATAACGTTCGCCGGAATCCGGCAGCACGACAACAATGGTTTTGCCTGCATGTTCAGGCCGCTTGGCAACCCGCACCGCAACAGCCGCAGCAGCGCCGCAGGAAATACCCGACAATATGCCTTCTTCCCTGGCAAGACGGCGCGCGTAAGCGATGGCCTCTTCATTGCTGACTTGCTCGATGCCGTCGATTAGCGACAGGTCCAACACATCCGGTACAAACCCGGCCCCGATGCCCTGAATTTTATGCGGGCCGGGCTTTAGCGGCTCGCCGGCGCGACGCTGTGTCAGAACAGGACTGGCCTCGGGCTCAACCGCGATCGAAATAATCGCCTTGCGCTGGGTCTGCTTGATATAGCGCGAAATACCGGTAATCGTGCCGCCAGTGCCGACGCCGGAAACTAGAATATCGATAGCGCCGTCGGTATCGTTCCATATCTCCGGCCCGGTGGTTTGTTCGTGAATGGCGGGGTTGGCCGGATTTTTAAACTGTTGCAGCAGCACATAACGCTCCGGGTCAGAGGCGGCGATTTCCTCGGCTTTGGCTATCGCGCCGCTCATGCCTTTAGCGCCTTCGGTCAGTACCAGTTTGGCGCCGTAGGCGATCAGTAATTTGCGCCGCTCCAGGCTCATCGTCTCCGGCATCGTCAAGGTCAACGGAATATTCCGCGCCGCCGCGACAAACGCCAGCGCAATGCCGGTGTTGCCGCTGGTCGGTTCCACCAGTTCCTTGCCCGGTCCCAGCAAGCCGCGGCGCTCGGCATCCCAGATCATCGCCGCGCCGATCCGGCACTTGACCGAATAAGCCGGATTGCGGCCTTCTATTTTTGCCAGCAAGGTGACCGGCGCGCCATCGATAATGCGGTTAAGCCGGACCAGCGGAGTCTGCCCGATCGAGTGGGAGTTGTCTTCGTACCAATGTGACATCGGAATTTCCTGTGATTGAGTCGCAAACTAAGTGCTGAGGCGAAATTTTGGCCAAAAAAAAGCCAGTGGCCCCTGCGGGCTCACTGGCTTCCGGTTGTCCGGTCAGCTTGTTGATTTTGGTTTAAAGTACTTTACAGGTTGTGCTTTGTCAAGCAAGCAGAAACATTCGCTTGGGATTTAAAGCACCGGAATTTTGTAAAATATTGTAACTATTCGGCGTATGCTCAATAGAACACGGATGGCACGGATTAGACGGATTTACACGGATTTTTAGTCTGCCCCCGGTTTGTTTGCGTTTTTAAATCCGTGTTTATCCGTCTAATCCGTGACTGCTTTTAATTTTCGCTGGCTCCCCCCGGCTCAGCTCATCAGTTGAATGACTTGCCCAAGTTCTCCAACCCAAAAAAACCGCAAATCTGTTCCAAGAAGCTGCTTTGTTGCTGCGCCATCAGCTGAGCGGCGGATTCGCTATCCAGTTGTTGCTGCAAGTTATCGATACTGAACCGCCGGCTCGCCAAAATCTTGCTGATTTCCACGGCAAGCTCGGGACGTTTATCCAAGACTTTTTGAAACGACTCCTTATCCAAGCGGTAAGTCAAAACTTCGGATTGGGCAATGACGCTGGCGCTACGGGGGTCGCCGGTCATCAAGCCCATTTCGCCCAGGAAACTGCCGCTATGAATCGAATCGATCCGCCGGCGTCCGCCGTCCGGCAATTCCAGGAATACATCGGCGACGCCGCTGACGATGATATAAAGCGAATGCGCTCTCGTACCTTGGCGCATTATGATGTCGCCTTGCACGAACGGCGTGTAGACCAGCTGTTCGGCAATATCGGCCAATTCATCGTCGTGCAGGGTGTTGAACAATTCCACTTGCTGCAAGGCCTCCATTCGCTCTTTGATACGGCGCAAGCGTTTGTTTTGCTCGTATTTATCGTCTTTATTGATCATATGGATATGATAGTGCGGATACGGCAGTTGTATCCCTGCCCGCTGCAATGCCGCATAGACCCGGCTGCGTACTTCCGAATCGGTAATATCGTCGACTTCAATATCGGTTAACCAATAGCGTAAAGCGTAGCGCGCCGAGCTGGGCTTGAACTCCATCAGCAGGCAATTTGCCGCCGGCGTATCGGCAACATTGGCGATATGTCCGTTACGGACTGCGCTTTCGGCAATATCAATGACCTGTCCGGCAAAATGTTCGTAACCGGCGTCAAAATATATCCAGCGCCGCCATTGCAACGGCTCGCCGCCACGGCGTCCGATTACCGAAAATTTACCCTTCATCAATAAGCTGTTCGGGATAATAATGGTTTCCCAGTTACGCGTTTCTATCGCCGTGTAGCGCCAGCGAATGTCGGCGACACGGCCGTTGACGTCGTCCACCTTAATCCAATCGTCAACCTTGATCGAGTTATCCAATTGCAGGGCCAAGCCGCCAAGAATATTGCCTAGGGTATCTTGCATCGAAAAAGCCAATACCGCGGTCATCACCGCCGACGTGGTAATGATGCCGGACAAATCGAGTCCCGCGATGTGCAGATGTATGATCAGCCATGCGCAGTAACCGGCAAGCTCGGCCAAATCTTCCAGGATACGCAATAACGTGATACGGCATAACGGCAGTATCAAACGGAACAAAAACAAACCGAACAGCCGAATGCCGGCCATGCCGCCGGCGAATTCGGCAGCTTGATGCAAGCCTTTGGCGATATCTTTAATATCCAGCGCAGCCAACACACCGCTGAGCGCAAGCCCGCAAAGCGCGGCCATAAAAAACAGTAGCGAGGAGGCAACAGGCTTGCGGTCTTGCGGCCGCCAGCGCCATAGCGAAACGGCCATAATCAGCGCCAGCATAAGAAGCAAGCCGAGTTGGTTATGCTGCTGGGCAAAAATACTCAAGTCGTTCCAAAAGGACTCGGATCGGGGCATTGGGTTGGGCCTTATTAGTTAAAATCAAATGAGCGGAAGGGCAATCGTTTTTGGCGAGAATGCGACCGGGAAAAAGCCGATTTGGGACAAGAAGCGCCAGCTCTTGAGGTTTCGGTATTGTAATCGCTGCCCTCGAAGGGATAAAGACCAAATTCGCGATAACGAGGAAAACTGAGCCGGAATCTTGCTGCCTGAATATATGCGAGAAACCTGTCAGATTTAACCATGCAAAAATGTTAGAATGTTTTTATTAAGATACTGAATAAAAAAGGAAATAAACTATTCCATTCCTCCTGACCGACTGCTCGTTTTGCCGCTGCATGGTGAGGATTTTCAGTTCGTAATCGGGTTAAAATCGCCGCCTGTCAGGTAATCGGATTCATCTGTGATTTTTTGACGTATGATAGGCCCCGAATAAAAAGAAGAAGGACTTACGGTAACGACACCTTACGCCTGTTCTGAATATGAAGCGAAACAAAATATCCCCCCCTATTCATCAGGGCAAATTAAAAGAGCATAAGCAACGTGCTGCTTTTCATGCCGCCGGATATGCCGCGGCTATTCATTTGAATAACAAATCCCAACACCTGCCGCCTGTTCTTTTTAACATCTTTTTTAGAAAGATTGACTACATAACCGCAGCGGACGGCATAAAGTATCGAGCAGCCCCAAACCATTATATTGCACAAGCCGAAGGAGGACGGTTCATTGAAGTGCTGCCTGATTCTGTCGATAGACTGGCGCGCGAATTAACAAAGCATAATGATGCAATGGTGCAATTGGTAGAGGATTACCGGTTAATTTTCGAAGCGGATATTGTTAACCTGCTTATCGGACCGCTGGCTGAAGCCAGATATATCGCCGATATTGATGATGAATTGTTTAACCATCGCTTAGTCAACCTGAACGCATTAAAAAATTACGGCGGCGATTTCGGCCTTGCTTTAATCAATGAATACTTACAAAGTTTTTTTGCCGATAAGCAAAAAGATGAAAAATTGGATGCGTTATTTACTGAGGCCTTCGACTTTGTAAATAACGATGCCCATTGGGCGGCCATCACCAGGCTGGCGAATCATATTCTGCTTAGTCACGGTGAAAATATTATTTGCGGTGAAGAAATCGCTTTAATGCTCGATCAGTCGATGGCTAATTTTACCGAGCGAAGAGTAAAGCCCAGGTATCGCGACAACGAATGGTTCAAAATAACGGCTCATCATATAAAAGCCAATTACGCCAAGAGCATGAAAAGCGCGGATCGCCCTAGCCAGTCAGTACTGGACGCAATGGATCATACGGAAAAAGACGCGCTTATCTTCGCACTGTTCGATTGGCTGGAAGGCATGGAAGGCCAGCAAAGCTGACGGCAATGACGGCTTACGCGGCCTAAAGCGTTTTTTATTCGCCACGAAGAGCACAAGCACTAATCTTTACCGTGTTGTTCGTTGACCGCTCCAGCCTCGCTCAAGGCGCCGGCATTTGGCGCTGCACCCTCTTCCTCACTTTCTTTGATCGCGCTACGAAAGCCTTTGATGGCTCCGCCCAAATCAGCGCCTATATTGCGTAAACGTTTAGTGCCGAACACAACAACGACGATGGCTAATACAACTAATAAGTGAGTAACACTAAGACCCATTTTTTAACTCCAGTGGACGCCTTGCACTGCAAGACCTTTACTTGTTACGTTGCGCCATTGCTTCCAGGCTGCAACACCTTTGACCGGCTTAAGACCACTGAAGGCGCGAAAGATCGTGTCGAGGCCTTTCGTGGACGACTCTTTTACCGGATTCATTATTGCAAATCGCCTAAGTCAACCGATACGCCGTTTCTTCAGCCGCGCCAACTCTACAAACTTCCGTCCCGCTATAAGGCAACTTTTTCTGCGCATTCGGCAGCATGCCGTAAAGTCCCAGCTTATGCCTTAGCACATTACGGCTGATGTCCAGCAAGCGCGCGGTCTGGACCTGGTTTTCCTCGCAAAAGCCAAAAGCGGTGCGAATCACCGTCTCTTCAATAATATCGAACAGCTTCGGCGGCGCTTGCTCGCAAAGGCGTTGCAACGCGCTTTCCAGCGACGTGGTTGAAACCGACGGCCCTTGCTCGACAGTCCTGACGCCGGACAGTTTGAAATCCTCGGGCCGTAGATGATTACCGGGGCAAACCAGCAGCGCGCGATGAACCGCATTTTCCAGTTCGCGGATATTGCCCGGCCAATCGTAATTCAACAGGGTCAATTCGGTTGCCGGCGACAGCTTGATTTCGCCATAACCCAAACGGTCGCCGTAGATCTTCAAAAAATGCCTTGCCAACGGCAGGATGTCGCCCGGCCGTTCGCGCAACGGGCTTAACTGAATCATTGCCACATTGAAACGGTAATACAGGTCGGCGCGAAAATGCGAAGCCGCAACCGCCTCTTCCAGATTGACGTTGGTTGCGGCAATGATCCGGACATCGACCGGCACCGGCTGGCGGGAACCGACTTTAACCACTTCGCGTTCCTGTAGCACCCGCAGCAACTTAGCCTGCATGCCGAGCGGCAAATCGCCGACTTCATCGAGAAACAGGCTGCCTTTGTCGGCAGTTTCAAACCAGCCGTCCTTGCTCGTTAACGCGCCGGTAAACGCTCCTTTCTCGTGACCGAACAATTCGCTCTCGATCAGGCTTTCGCTCAACGCCGCGCAGTTCAAGGCCCCGAACGTATTCTTGCTGCGCTTGCTGAGCGCGTGGATATGCCGCGCCACCAGTTCTTTACCGGTTCCGGTTTCCCCGATAATCAGCACGGTAGCGTCGCTAGGCGCGATCCGTTCGATCTGCTCCAGCAAGCGGCGGGAAACAGGGTCCTCGAAAACCAGGGCCGTTGCTCGTACCGATAGAGACAGCGAACGTGATTGCAATTCATCAAAGGCCAGCAGCGTCGAGGCATGTTCCTCTTGGCTGCCGGCGATATTGCGACCTAAAAGTGTGTCCATAATGATGTACTCGCTTGTTTTTTTAATAAGTTAACTTTTAGCCACAGATTAAACGGATAAGACGAAAGGCACAGGGCAAAAGGCGAGAAAACCGAGCTTCAACACGCCCGCCCTTAGCCTATCAACGTACATCTGTGCAATCCGAAGCAGAACCTTTTCAGGATCAGTCAGTGTTGGTAGCTATCTTAGGACGATTGTTATGGGTAATAAAACGATATTATTAGATTGGCATATCTTTAAAATCGATGTGCCGTGTCGGCTAAGGATTTGGCTAAAAATAACTTCCTCTTATAGTTCCCAAGCTCCTGAGACTGTGAAAGTATTCGTTTTAGAACAAAATCAAAAGCATTCACCACGAAGGCACGAAGGACACGAAGTTTTCAATACATTGAGTTTAAACAATTATTTTTCCTTCGTGATCTCGGCAACTGCTCCTGCGTCGCCTAAAGCGCCTACTGTTGGTGCTCTACCTCCTGCATCCTTGCAGCAACTGTGTTCAAAATCAAGCCTGCTTTGCAAAATCAGGGTCCCATTCGTCGCCTGTTTTTGCCATCGAATTGAGCATCGTGAGCAATTTTCTCATACAGGC
>Ga0208789_1000769_pt1 | contig 24732 bp, 20 predicted proteins | sample Methanotroph_Enr_FD_187368 | JGI IMG/M metagenome (GOLD analysis project Ga0208789, IMG submission 187368) | Enriched soil microbial communities from Old Woman Creek wetland in Ohio, USA - Methanotroph_Enrichment_5 (SPAdes) (version 2) | ecosystem: Environmental > Terrestrial > Soil > Wetlands...
TTGCCAGCGATCCCACATTAAAGATTTTTGTGTAGCCGTGTAATAGATTCTCGGACGTTGTTTCATTTGCAACACTCCTACTGCTTACGCAGTTTCTAGTGTGTTGCATCGACCGGTTGAATTCAAGGCCAATAGCAGACGTACAATGAAGTCAAAAGCAAGCTCATGTGCAGGATCTCACATCGCCTCATCCCATACCTGGACACAATTCCGCCCAGCGGCTTTTGCCGCATACATTGCCTTATCGACTCGGTCAATGGACGTTTCAACCGGTGTGTCAGGGTCAAGGAGCGCCACGCCAAAAGATGCTGTGATGTGGATCGGCTTTTTTCCGCTGAAATTAATGGGCATTAAGGCGAGCCCTTCACGTAAACGCTCTATCATGTCATGGCAAGGTGTCAATTCCGTATGCTGCATTAAAAGCAGGAATTCTTCCCCGCCGTAACGGAATACTTTGTCATAAGGACGGAGATGTTCGATGAGATAATGAGCCGTCGCAGTCAACACACAGTCGCCTGCGAGATGCCCATGGAGATCATTGACAACCTTGAAATTGTCCAAGTCCACCATGACAATACAGCAAGCCTGTAATTCACGTTTTATCAATTCCTGTTGCTCGCGAAGGGCTGGCAAAATACCAACTCGAGTAATGGCACCCGTAAGTGAATCGTGGTTATACAGCGCGTTCTCCAATTCACGTTCCAAGGCGGATATCTCAAGGCGCATCCGGTCGAGCGAATTGGAAAAATTGTCAAAATCAAAAGTGCTAATAGATTTTCCTGTTTTTGCGTCAATAAGCAGCTTTGCAGCCATCTGGTGCATATGCTTATGCGCCTTTCCCAAGGCGACGAACCCAGGACAATCACGCAGTTTCTCGGGGACTTCGCCGTAGTACCATTGGCCGAAGCGGCATGCCTGGTGAGCTTGAGGACTGATGTCGTGTTGATCACCCGGCAACCGGCAAGCGAACGCTCGGATCAGGGCAGCATACCACTGCATATGATTGAAGCGAGCTTGATCCAGTTCGGCAAGCATCCCCTGCAACTCATCTCGGGTAATATCGTAGAATTCCATTTTCTTGCTCCCTACTGAATGCAAAAAGATGTCCGGAAACAGAGTTATTTTTCAGAATTCAAGTGTTAAATGTCCGCTTAAAGTCGAAAGTCCGGCTTCACAAGTGCCAGCTATCTGGATAGCCTAATCTCCGAATTAACTCGCTGAATCAATCACATAATCTCTTTTTTTACTCATATGATTAAATCCAAAATCCATCACAAAATACGAATACACAAAACTATTTAGCGTTTGGGTCACCAACAATAATTGTCACAAAATTCTCAGGTTTGAGATGACGATTGAATGCCTCTTTGATTTGCACAGTTGAGACTTTTTCTACATTTTTATTGTATTCATCCAGATAATTAAGCGGCAACTTATAAAAACCAATCACAGCCAGGTATTCTAAAATCTTGCTATTACTATCAATGCGCATCGGAAAACCGCCAATAATGTTAGCTTTAGCGGCTTTCAGCTCGGCTTCAGTGACACCGTTTTTAATAAAATTATCCAAAACTTCCCTCACCAGTTTCAGTGCGGCTTCAGCTTGATCTTTTTTGGTTTGCAGACCAATCTGGAAAGGCCCTAACTCAGCCATCGGCATAAAATAGCTATATACGCTGTAAGCCAAACCTCGTTTTTCACGCACCTCTTCTGTTAAACGCGACACAAAACCACCGCCGCCCAACACGTAATTACCCACGTACAATGGCAGAAAATCCGGGTCGCCACGTTTTATGCCAGGGTAGCCCAATAAAATATGGGATTGCGATGCCGGATGGGCAATGCGTTGCTCTTTGGGCTGGTTTGGCACGACCACTGCCGGAATTGGCGCTGCTGCATCAGCTTTAGGTAAACCATTACTGATGATTTCGGCAATCTGATTGGCTTGCTCACGCGTCAGGTCACCAATAATGGCAACCACCGCGCCTTTGGCGCCGTAATATTGATTGTAAAAACCTTGCAGGTCTTGACGTTTGATTTTACCGACCGTATCAACTTCACCACTTTCGTCCAGGCTGTAAGGGTGAGCGCCATAAAGTGCCGACATGAATGCTTTACTTGAAATACTCTCGGGCTGGGTGGCCGCTTCTTGCAAACCTGAAATAATACGTGCCTTTTCGCGAACCAGAACATTCTCAGGAAAATCCGGCTGCTGCAGAATTTTAGTAAACACGTCCAGTGCCTGCACCTGCTCACGGGTGCTACTCAATGTGCGCAATTTGAACGCAGCACGGTCTGCATCAAAGTCGCCACCTAGAATGGCGCCCACGTCGGCCATTTTGTTAGCAATTTTTTCGTCAGACATGCCCGCAGCGCCCAATGTCATCAAGTACCTTGTGATACCTGCCAAACCTGATTTTTCGGACGAATCCCGTGCGCTGCCTGCCGCAAAATTGACGCTGATATCCACAATGGGCAAATCATGATTTTCAACAAAATAAACTTCCGAGCCCGCTGGCGTTTGCCATTGCTGGATTTTGACACCGGCTTGAACACTGGTGCTGAATGCTAAAAAACCAATATTCAAAACTGTAAATCCTAGTACTGTAAAACTTAGTACTGCTATTTTTCTTATGTATTGCAAGTTCATTGTTTTTTTACCTTATTAAAGAATCTAAAGTTTTAAACTTTTAATGTACGTGCGGCTTGCCTTGCGGTTTTGCATTGGGGTCTATGGGTTGCGGATCCAATGTGGCAATTGTCAGGTTGTCATCCAGCAGGTATTTTCTGGCAACCGCCTGCACCTGCTCGGGCGTTACGGCACGCAGTTTGTTCGGGTAATCCTCCAGTATTTTCCATGGAAAACCGATGGTTTCCACAGTGCCTAATTGCATGCCCTGATAGAACATCGAGTCGCGCTTGTACACCTCGGCTGCAATCACACCTGCCTTTACACGTTCAAGCTCTTCCGCCGTCACGCCAGACTCTTTGATTTTTTTGATTTGCTCTAATAATGCAGCCTCTACATCAGCCACCGTTTTACCTTCGCTTGGCGTCGCGTCCACAGCGAAGATGCTTTGATGGCCTCTTGATAACAAGTCATAACCCGCACTGGCATCTATCGCCAACTGAGTTTCGCGCACCAAACGCTGGTTAAGCCGCGCGGCTGGGTTGCCGCTCAGTACACCGGCCAGCACCTCAAGTGCATATGGCTCCCAGTCGGACTCCGGGGTCGTTAATGCCGGAACGTGATACCCCATCAGCAAATAAGGCAACTTGGCCGGAGCCTTGACCACGACACGACGCTCACCAATTTGAACAGGTTCTACCTGAGGTTTACGGGCTGGCAGCACAATAGGCTTCAATTTACCAAAATACTGTTTAGCCAGCTGATACACTTCCTGCGCATTCACATCTCCCACCACGACCAGCGTAGCGTTATTGGGCGCATACCAGGTGTGATACCATTCACGCGCATCTGCAACCGTCATGTTCTCAAGATCATTCATAAAGCCGATGACGGGCCGTGAATATGGATGTGCGATATAGGCAGCGCTCTGGAACGCTTCATTCACTTTTGACTGCGGCTTATCGTCAGTTCGCCAGCGGCGTTCCTCCATCACAACTTTGATTTCCTTGGAAAATTCTTCATCGGTTAATTGTAAATTTGCCATGCGGTCCGCTTCCAGCTTAAAAGATAGTGGCAGATGAGATTTTTCGAGTTGTTGAAAGTAGCAGGTATAGTCCGTGCTGGTAAACGCATTCTCCTTGCCACCAGCGGCAGCTATCAGCCGTGAGAACTGCCCCGCTTTCACTTGTTTGGTCCCCTTGAACATCATGTGTTCCAGCACATGTGCCACACCGGTTTTACCATTCACCTCATCCAGACTCCCGGCACGATACCAGACTTGTGACACCACTACCGGTGAACGATGGTCTTCCTGCACGATCAACTTTAAGCCATTATCAAGTTTAAATTCCTGTATGGTGGCATTGGCAAAAACTGTTAATGGCATGATTAACAAAAAAATCAAAAAGCTTTTTGTACGCACTGTACTAATCTCCTGTTATTTTTAGCGGTGTTCTTGTTAGCGATATTCCTGGATTATGCACTGTCATTAAGACACAGTTTTATTTATTCAAAATCAAACTGCAATTTCTGACAAGGATAACACTTTGTTAGTTCTTTCATATTGTTAGTAAATCAAAATACTCCCACACAGGTTTGTTATTCCAATAAATTATATAAATATACATATATATTATTTATATAACTTAACGCCCATTGATAGAATCTCGAAAAATTTCAATTAATTAAAACAATATGAAAGCCAGACAATGAAAATAACGCACAAACTATTACCGCTACTTGCAGTTTTTGCAGGCACCAACGCATATGCCACCGATGGCTACTTTGCACACGGCTACGGTGTAAAATCACAGGGTATGGGCGGCGTAGGTATCGCCCTGCCTCAGGACGCAATCGCTGCCGCAAGCAACCCGGCGGGCTTAGGTTTAGTGGGAGATCGTCTTGATTTTGGCGTAAGCTGGTTTCGCCCAATTCGCGAAGCTGAAATTTCCGGTAATGCGGGTCCTGCAAATAACGGCACTTTCAAAAGCAATGACACTGAAAACTTTATCATTCCGGAGTTTGGCTACAACCGAGTGATTACTCCGGAGGTAACTTTGGGTGTCAGCGTTTACGGCAACGGCGGCATGAATACCGATTACAACAAAGTTATTAATTTACTAGGCACCACGAAACCTGGTATTGACCTGGCACAGTTGTTCATTGCGCCTACTGCAACATGGAAAGTCACCCCATCCAATACAATCGGCGTTTCGCTGAATTTGGCTTATCAGCGTTTTGAAGCAACTGGCCTGCAAAATTTTGATAATGCAGGCTATAGTAAAAACCCCGGCAAAGTCACCAACAATGGTCACGACTCATCATACGGTGCAGGTGTACATGTGGGCTGGATAGGTCAGTTAAATGACGTAGTGACATTAGGTGCCACTTACCAGAGTAAAACCTACATGAGCAAGTTTGATAAATACAAAGGCTTATTTGCTGAAGACGGTGACTTTGATGTTCCTGCAACTTACGGCATAGGTATTGCCGTCAAAGCAACACCTGCATTAACAGTAGCGGCGGACGTACAGCGCATTGAATATAGCGACGTAAATTCCGTTGGAAACCCAATCAGCAACCTGACAGTAAATGGCCATAAACTTGGCTCAAACAAAGGCGGCGGTTTTGGCTGGAATGATGTTACGGCGGTAAAATTAGGGGCTAGTTATGCATGGAACGAGAATTTAAGCGTGCGTGCCGGGTACAATCACTCTACCCAGCCTATCCCTGAAAAAGAGACATTCTTCAATATTCTAGCGCCTGGCGTTGTCCAAAATCACGTCACACTGGGCGCAACGTATGCATTAGCAGACAAATCCGAATTGTCATTCGCTTATGTACATGCATTTGAAGACAAAGTACGTGGCAGCGGCTCCATTCCATCAAGCTTCGGCGGCGGCGAGTCCAACCTGAAAATGTATGAAGATTCACTAGGCGTTGCCTACGGCTGGAAGCTTTAATTTAATATATAATGCTATCCCTAAGGTCGCGTACGTTATGTGCGCGGCCTGTTTTCATTTATAGCTGAACTGAACATTATGTTAATCGACTGGAACAACTTTACCCCATGGACGGCACTCGCTGGCGGCGCGCTCATCGGTGTCGCATCGGCACTGTTTGTGCTGTTTAATGGACGGATCGCGGGCATTACCGGCATTTTGGGCGGCCTGCTCAGGCCAAAAATCCGTGATATAGGCTGGAGGCTGGCATTCATATTAGGGTTAATCGCAGCGCCATTGGTATGGCAATTCTTTGCACCATTACCTGCTATCCAGATCGACTCAGGCAACACCTTACTCGCGATAGCCGGACTTATCGTCGGCATTAGCACTCGCTATGGTTCCGGCTGCACCAGCGGCCATGGCGTTTGCGGCATTTCCCGCTTATCACCCCGTTCCATTGTTGCCACGCTAGCTTTCATGGGCACTGGATTTTTAACAGTGTATATCGTACGTCACATACTGGGAGCGTAAGCCAATGAAAAAGCACTTAAGCAATATCAACGCCCTGTTGTTCTCCTTGCTCGCCGGCCTGATATTCGGTATCGGGCTGATTTTGGCTGGCATGGCGAATCCTGCCAAAGTACTCGCCTTTCTTGATCTGGCTGGCTTATGGGATCCTTCTTTGGGTTTAGTGATGGGCGGTGCCATAGCCGTTGGCTTGATTGCATTTACTATCGCAAAAAAACGTAATCTCAGCTATTTGGGATTTTCTATTCAATTACCCACCAACCGCGTCATAGATAGGCGCCTAGTTTTAGGAAGCCTTGCTTTTGGCATAGGCTGGGGCTTGGTTGGCATTTGTCCTGCCCCTGCATTTGTGCTGCTTGGCGTAGGCGGTATAAAAGCTACCATTTTTGTCATCGCAATGGTGGTAGGCATGGGCATATATGAACTGCTCGAAAGTTGTGGAAAATCAAATAACAAGTGAACTTTAACTGACACGTCTTGTATTATAGAATTAAGCTAAAATAGCGTAATTTTATCGGCTGAATTTCCATGTTCAATTTTTTCAAAAAAGACAAATCCGAGCCAAGCACAGAACCGGACAAGCTCAAACCTGCTGAAGCGGCTACTGAAGCAGAAGTCAGCAAAAGCTGGGCGGAACGCTTAAAACAGGGTTTGGCCAAAACGCGCAGCCAGTTAGGCAATCAGCTGGCGGGCCTTTTTGGCGGCGGCAAGATTGATGCCGATGTTTATGAAGAGCTTGAAACTATCCTGCTGACCTCAGATGTTGGCATAAGTGCAACGCAACATTTGCTGGATGACATCAAGAGTCGTGTTAAACGACAAAGCCTGGATGACACAGCGCAGCTTAAAGTAGCCCTGAAAGATGCACTTTCCGACTTGCTTTCACCGCTACAAAAGCCACTGGACACCAGCACGCATCAACCGTTTATCATCATGCTTGCCGGTGTGAATGGCGCCGGCAAAACCACCACTATAGGCAAGCTTGCCAAATTTTATCAGTCACAAGGCAAAAGCGTACTCATTGCCGCTGGTGACACTTTCCGTGCTGCCGCACGCGAGCAACTGCAAATATGGGGCGAACGGAACAACGTACATGTCATTGCCCAAACGAGTGGTGACGCGGCGGCTGTGATGTTTGACGCTATTAACTCGGCACGCGCCAAGAATATTGACATCGTGCTGGCCGATACTGCCGGCCGCCTGCCGACACAACTGCACTTGATGGATGAAATTGCAAAAGTTAAGCGTGTAATGGACAAAGCGCTGTCAGGCGCCCCGCATGAAGTGTTACTGGTATTGGACGCCAACACTGGGCAGAATGCCGTTAATCAAGTCAAAATTTTTGATGATGCGCTCGGCGTGACTGGCCTGGTGTTAAGCAAACTCGATGGCACCGCCAAGGGCGGTGTGATCGCTGCAATTGCACAAGCGCGCCCTATCCCCATCCGCTACATTGGCATTGGCGAAGCGATTGATGACCTCAGGCCATTTAACGCCCGTGAGTTTATTGATGCGATGATTGATTCATAAGTATAAATACATTCTTTGGGCGCACTACTTCGTTGCGCGGTACTCGCAACCTCGCTGTATAACGCATACTATCTCGGCTTCTGCGTTCCGTGCGCCTTGTACTGCATTCCAAATAACGTATTTATAGAAGCCATCAAAAGCAATAACCAGTAAATTAGCGATACAATACAGGCATGATTCAATTTGACCAAGTCACCAAACGCTACCCGGGCAGCGATGAGATATTAAAAAACATCAGCTTTAGTATTGATGCCGGTGAGTTTGTTTTTATCACAGGTCACTCCGGCGCCGGCAAAAGCACGCTGCTTAAACTCATTGCTGCCACCGAACGGCCAACCAGCGGCACGGTGCTCATTGCCAATCAGAATGTCAGCAAACTCAAACCTTCGGCAATTCCATTCTTGCGCCGCAGATTTGGGCTCATTTTCCAGGACCATAAGTTGCTGTACGACCGCAATTGCTTTGAAAATGTAATTCTGCCGTTGCGAATCAATGGCGTATCCGAGCAAGAAGCCGTCAAGCGCGTGCGTGCTGCCCTTGATAAAGTCGGATTGCTGAATAAAGAAAAGGCAATGCCAATCACCTTATCGGGCGGAGAACAGCAGCGTCTTGCAATTGCACGCGCAGTAGTAAGCCGTCCGTCCATACTCCTGGCCGATGAACCGACTGGCAATCTGGATGCAAGTTATGCCGCAGATATTATGTCGATTTTCTACTCGTTTAATCAGGTCGGCGTGACCGTCATCATGTCCACGCACGACGCTCTTGGCATGAGTGCAAATCAGAATAGAGTGCTGCACCTGAATCAAGGCAAGCTGACGGAAAGCTCACTCAATCAAACTGGTTTGAATCAGAACACATTACCAACAGAAACATTTTCATCATGAGCAATTGGCTAAATCATCACTTGCAGGCAATTAAACTCGTGCTTTCACGTATGCGCAGCAACTTGTTGTCATCATTCATGATTTGCCTGGTCATAGGTGTAGCCCTGTGTTTGCCGAGTTTATTTTATCTGGGTGTCGATAATTTATCTAAACTCACAGACCACATGCAGAATGAAACGGAAATCAGTTTGTTTCTCAAACTGAATGCGAGTGCGGATACGATCGCTGAAATTGATGCCTTGTTAGCAAAAAATCCTGCCATCAAACAATACCATCTAGTCACCAAGGATGAAGCCTGGCAGCAGTTGCAGGCAAAGTCTAAAGATAACCAGGATGTCAGCGATGCAATCAATCAGCTTGGTAAAAACCCGCTTCCTGATGCATTTTTTATCCAGGCAAAATCCGCAAATCCTGAAACCCTGGAAGCACTTAGAAATACGCTACAGAATATTCCCGGCGTTGAGCAGGCCATACTTAATGCCGAATGGGCTAAACGCCTTGCTACATTGTTGAGCATCGGTAAAAAACTGATATTTTTTATCGCTGCCTTGCTCACTATCGTGCTATTGGTAATCATCGGCAACACCGTACGCATGCAGATACTCACGCAAAAGGACGAGATCGAGGTCAGCTACCTGATCGGTGCAACCAATAGTTTTATTCGCACACCGTTCCTTTATGCTGGTGTCTTTTATGGCTTGTTTGGCAGTGCGCTCGCAATTTTAATGATTGCCGGCATGATTCAGACTTTCAATTATTCCGTGCTGGAAATCTCGCGCCTGTACAATAGCGATTTCAGCTTGACTTTATTCAACGCCAACTTGTTTCTTACAGTGATTGGTGTGGCCGTCATCATTGGCTGGATAGGTTCTTACTTTGCCGTTACGCGCGCGATTAATGCCATTAAAATTAATTAATCGTTTTATTTAACGGCATCCTTTTGCTCTACCAGGCTCTTAATCAGAGGTACTAATCCTGAAGGCAAATCAATCATAGTCAGCGCAGCTGCACGCGCTTTCGTCGACATTTTTCTCAAAGTTTTATTCAAAATATCAATGAACTTCGCCTCGTCATAATCGCTATGAGTGGTGACAAACTGTTCAAGATAACTCTCCAGAAACACTAACACGACAACATCTTCCAGCGTTTGCGCTTCGCTATCATTCGGCGGCGCCGCTTTTTGCACCAATGAGCAAACACGGCTGATGGCAACCTCATCATAACCAATTTCACGAAGCACTGTTTGAGCAATATCCGCATGGAAGGATTTAAGCTCATTACGCCACTGATGATATCCGGCCTTTGTCATCGGGTAGCTTGCACGCGCTATCTTCCAGCGCTGGATATGCTGACATCTGGCTGCCAGTTGCAGCGCTTCTGAAGCATCTGGAGCATAACGCTTAAGCATTGCGCTCATGCGCTGAGCGTAAAGCAATTCTTTGGGATACTGATTACCTGCTGAAACTTCCAGGTTAGGGTCTTGTTTATTCAAGGCATCGAAACTTGCGATGGCCTGATCGAAACGTGCTTGGTTAGCTATCATTGGTTTAAAAGGTATTTATCTGAATCGTTAGAATGTTATCAGCTAGCAAGCAACAGCGCTTAGAAATATTACGAATCATCTATCACCGTACATTATGAGTGCAAATACCAGTGCACTCGCACTAGTTTTGTGCACTCAAGCAGCTTTATGACCGCGCACTGATCCCAGTGGGTTTTATAATTTACGATGTAATTTCAATGAGTTAATAAACCATTTAATCATGGCACAGCAATTGCTTATACTAAATTCAAATAGTATTTAAGAACTGCCATGTTAAAAGTAATGATTGTTGATAACGATTTGGAGCGCACCACACCGTTAAAGCAATCACTGCTTGATTCTGGTTACGAGGTAATCGCGCATTTAAAGGATACCGTCAATTTAGACAGTGCATGTCGCGAGTTACAGCCGGACATTGTGATTATTGATACGGATTCTCCTAGTCGCGATACCTTAGAGAATATATGTGTAATGACCATGCATGAACCGCGGCCAATCGTGATGTTTACGCATGACGGTAATAAAGAACAGATTAAACAAGCGACACGTGCGGGCGTTAGCGCTTATGTGGTTGGCAGCATACCAAGCGAGCGGCTACAGCCCGTAATAGATGCTGCAATCGCACGCTTTGATGAATTCAAGCTCCTGCGCGCAGAGCTGAATGAAGCAAATGAAAAATTGAATGAAAGAAAAGTGGTAGAGCGCGCCAAAGGTTTGCTAATGAAACAGCGCGGGCTGGATGAAGAACAAGCTTATAACATGCTACGCAGCATGGCGATGCAAAGAAATATGAAAATAGCTGATTTAGCTAATCAGTTGATGAATGCAGCAAAACTATTGATTGTGTAATTTACACGGTTTTTATTTAGCCCTTTTTATTTAACCCAATGATGGGTTAAGTAAAACAAGTTTCAACATAAACACTTTATGCCAATGGCGGTATAAAGCGCTCAGAACGAACAACTGGAATTAAAGACAAAGGCGTCTTTTTGGTTGAGTGAATCACTCAGCTGGAAAGACGCCTTTTTTTATTGCCCGAATTTAAGTTTTTTAAAGTTTTATTGTTTTTTATTTTTATGGTTTTTAATTTTTTAAGGAGTTAGAAATGAGTGAGCAAGACAGCAAAACACTAATAACTACCGAACCAATAACGACTGTTGATAACGCACGTCGTGATTTTTTCAAACAGAGCATTACCGGAGTATTTGGCGCAGCTGCGTTAATGAACATGGTACCTAACGGTATCCGCACCTCAGCATGGGCCGCAGGTACGGACGCCCCGGAAATCACCGAGGTCAAAATCGGCTTTATCCCATTGACCGATTGCGCGCCTATCGTTGTTGCAGCAGAAATGGGCTTTGATAAAAAATACGGCATTAAAATCACTCCGAGCAAAGAAGCAAGCTGGGCGGCGATTCGCGACAAGACTGTCAACGGCGAACTGCATGCTGCCCACGTGCTGTACGGTTTGATGTATGGCGTGCAGCTAGGCATCGGCGGCCAGCAGAAAGACATGGCTGTATTGATGAACTTGAACCATAACGGTCAGGCCATCACGCTTGCTAACCAACTCAAGGAAAAAGGCGTTAAAGACGGCAGAAGCCTTAAACGTTTGCTCGACAACGAAAACCGCGACTACACGTTCGCACAGACATTTCCTACCGGCACTCATGCGATGTGGCTTAACTATTGGCTTGCAGCCAATGGCATTCACCCGATAAAAGACGTGAAAAACATTGTAGTGCCACCGCCGCAGATGGTCGCCAACATGCGTATTGGCAACATGGATGGCTACTGTGTGGGCGAGCCCTGGAACGCGCGCGCGATTTACGACAAAGTAGGCTATACCGTTACCACCACGCAGGACATCTGGACAGACCATCCGGAAAAAGTACTGGGTACGACTGCTGAATTCGTGGCCAAAAACCCCAATACCGCACGCGCCATGATCATGGCCGTACTTGATGCTTGCAGATACATTGAAGCGCTCGAGAACCGCGCCAAAGTTGCCAAATTGATTTCAGGGAAATCCTATGTAAATGCACCGGAAGAAGTGATTGGCGGTCGATTTGTAGGCGATTACGACAACGGCATCGGTAAAAAATGGAAAGACCCTAACTACATGAAGTTCTATGGTGATGGCGTAGTCAACTTCCCATACTTATCTGACGGCATGTGGTTCCTCACCCAGCACAAACGCTGGGGCCTGCTCAAATCAGACCCGGACTATTCAGGCGTTGCCACCAAGGTCAACCAGATCAAGCTGTACTCTGAAGCGGCATCTCAAATCGGTGTCCCTGTTCCTAAAAGCCCAATGCGCACCAGCAAGCTTATAGACGGTGTGGTGTGGGATGGCAAAAATCCAGCCGCTTATGCTGCCTCTTTCAAAATCAAAGCTTAACGACTCAAGCTTTAATCATTAAGGATTATTTATGAGCGCAATCAGCATCGGTAAAGAAAGCTTAAAAGTCATCATGAAGAACAAAAACACTGTAGTCAGCAAAGGAACTGCAATGGCTAACACTGGGAATAATGTGGCGACTGCCGGCAAAGAACCTGCAAAATATCAATCCAACAAATTTGGAATAAAAGCCTACGGTTTCTTTAGATGGCTATTACCGCCAGTATTCGGGATATTGCTGTTACTTGCGGTTTGGTCCTTGATCTCACATCAGTCACCGAATCTACCTGGCCCCGTCAAAACATGGCACTCAGCGGTTGAGTTGTTCAGCGACCCGTTCTATGACAACGGCCCGAACGATAAAGGAGTTGGCTGGAATATCTTCAACTCACTGAAACGTGTCGCTTTGGGATTCGGTCTGGCTGCAATGATCGGCATTCCCATCGGGTTCATTATCGGGCGCTTCGAGTTCGCATCACGCATGACTGCACCGGTGATCAGCCTATTAAAACCGGTATCGCCTCTTGCGTGGCTACCTATCGGATTACTGGTATTCAAGGCAGCTAACCCTGCCGCGATTTGGGTGATTTTCATCTCAGCGATCTGGCCGATGATCATCAACACCTCAGTTGGCGTAAGCAAGGTCCCGCAAGACTATATGAATGTGGCCAAGGTGCTTAACCTGAGCGAGTGGAAAATCTTCACCAAAATCCTGTTCCCGTTCGCGCTGCCTTACATGATGACCGGTGTACGCCTTTCCATCGGTGTGGCATGGCTGGTAATTGTTGCGGCTGAGATGCTGACCGGCGGCGTAGGTATTGGCTTCTGGGTGTGGGATGAATGGAACAACCTGAATGTGGAACATATCATCATCGCGATTTTCATCGTGGGGATTGTCGGCCTGCTGCTCGAATTAGGACTCACGCAAATCGCCAAAAGATTTAGCTACGAATAACCCAATGACTACTTAGGAATCATCATGAAAAACGTACCTATGCCTGAAAAAGCAAATGCCGATAAATATGTGCAGCTGGAGAATGTCGACATGACTTTCTCCACTAAAAAAGGTGAGTTCAACGCACTTAAAAACATCAACCTGAGTATCAAGGAAGGCGAGTTTATCTCCATCATCGGCCACTCCGGCTGTGGAAAATCCACTGTACTGAACCTGATTGCCGGATTACTGCAGCCAACCAATGGCTTACTGTTCTGTGCCGGCCGCGAAATTGCAGGCCCAGGCCCGGAGCGTTCAGTGGTATTCCAGAATCACTCACTATTACCCTGGCTCACCTGCTTCGAAAACATCTATCTGGCGATAGAGCGCGTGTTTGGAAGTGGGTCTGGCGCTGAGACCAAAGCTCAGCTTGCCGCCCGCACCCACGCTGCACTGGAACTGGTTGGCCTGACGCATGCAACTGACAAACGCCCGAATGAAATATCAGGAGGCATGAAACAGCGTGTAGGCATTGCCCGCGCTTTGGCGATGGAACCAAAAGTGCTGCTGTTAGACGAGCCTTTTGGCGCATTGGATGCACTGACCCGTGCCAACCTTCAAGATGAGCTCATGAAGATTATGGCGAAATCCGGCTGTACGGCCGTGATGGTGACGCACGATGTGGACGAGTCAGTACTGCTGTCAGACCGCATCGTGATGATGACAAATGGCCCGTCAGCCGGCATTGGCGAAATATTGAATGTCAAACTGGCCCGGCCAAGAGCGCGTTTGGAACTGGCTGAAGATAAAGAATACAACCATCTACGTAGCGAGGTGTTGCGCTTCCTGTACGAGCGCCATGCCAAAAAAGCTGCTTAAGCAATTTGCTGCATAGACATTTCACATATCAATTTATATCTAAATTAAGGGACCAACTATGAAATCCAATGCTTCGTTTAAACTCAATCTAGTCATGGCGTGCGTCACTTTGGCCATCTCTGGCATCGCACAATCTGCATATGCAGAAGAAGAGCCGATTGCCGAATATACTTTTTTGGACTCAATCAAAGATGGTAAGCCAATGACCAACTTTCGCTTACGTTACGAATCAGTAGACCAGGAAGCTTTCCAGCCCGCCCCTAATGCAAGCAAGAAACTGGATGACACACACGCCTTCACTTTACGCAGCTTGATAGGTTGGCAAACGGCGCCTTACAGGAACTTTAGCATTGGGGCTCAATTAACAGATGTGCATGAGTTTAATCATAACTTTAACGATAGACGTGAAAACCTGAGTGAACCAGGTAAAGCGAACTATGCCAATATCGTTGATCCCAGCTTTACCGATGTTAACCAACTGTATGTAGATTGGACCGGTATCAAAAACACCAAATTCCACCTTGGCCGCCAACAGGTGAACCTGGATAACGTACGCTTTATCGGTGACATCGGCTTCCGCCAGAACATGCAGGTGTTTGACGGCGTATCAGTACTCAACAAAAGCATTACGGACACGGAAATATTTGCAGCGCACTTCGATCAGGTGCGCCAAATCAATACCGAACTACGTCAAGGTAACATTGAAATCGTGAATGCTAAATATCGCATTTCACCTGGTGAATCAATCACTGGTTATGGATATTTCGTTGACGTTGCCAACCTGAGCCAGAACAACGGCAGCCCGCTTGCTGCCGGTACGGCTGCACAAGGCGGCAATGGCTTGGGCGCCAGCCAGGATCTGGTTAAAACGGCAAAAACAGATGCAAGTTCAAAAACATTCGGCGTGCGTCTGGATGGAGCACATGTCATTGACCCTACCTGGAAAGTACTCTACACCGCAGAATATGCCAAGCAGGATGACTATGCCGGCGGCAACGCGCTGATTGATGCGTATTACTTCAAACTTGGCGGCGGTGCCATGTACAACGCATGGTCAGTCAGAATCGACCATGAAAAACTCTCCAGTAACAATGGTAAATATGCATTTCAAACACCGTTAGGCACCAACCACCTGTTTCAAGGCTGGGCGGACCAGTTCTTGGTCACGCCGCGCCAAGGTATTGAAGATACATTTATTACCGTTTCCGGCAGTATCGAGAAAGCCAAGCTCAATGCGGAATACCATGTATTCAAATCCGATGAAAAATATCAATCTATTGGCAAACTGGGTGATAAATACGGCACGGAATTTGATGTTAGCGCACTTTACCCATTCACGGACAAAATCAGCGGCAAACTTGAATACGCAAAATTCAATGAAGATGACGTCTACGGCAGCTTGACCAATGCAGCACGTAAAGGCGACAAAGAAATCGTATGGGTAACTGCAATGTATACCTTTTAGTAAACAAAAAATTATCAGTTTCAATGCACCATAACAGGAATCCGTTTTGGTGCGTACGCATGAAATTGAACATTTATAGTGCCTTACCCGTAAATGTGAACATGCTAACAGTATGAATTAAATAAACATTTACAGATGGCACAGTAATTGCGTCATGCATAAACAATGCACCGTATTTAGAAAAGAATCGTATGCAAAAAATGAAATTAGTTGTTGTTGGCAACGGTATGGCAGGTATGCGTACCGTTGAGGAACTACTGAAAATCGCCCCTGATTTTTATGATATTACCGTGTTCGGTGATGAGCCCTATCCTAATTACAACCGCATCATGCTGTCGCCGGTACTGGCAAACGAGCAAACCATCGAAGATATTATTCTCAACACGCGCGAATGGTATGCCGAGAACAATATCACGCTGTATACCAGCGCACGCGTCAATAAAATCGACCGCAAAAATCGGGTGGTATATGCGGAAGACGGTACCAGTGCAGAGTATGACCGCCTGCTGTTAGCCACCGGCTCCAAACCATTCATGCCGCCTATCCCCGGCAAAGAGCTGGAAGGCGTGTTGGGTTATCGTGACATTAAAGACACCAATGACATGATAGATGCCGCCAAGCGATACAAACACGCGGTAGTCATTGGCGGTGGATTGCTAGGACTGGAAGCTGCTAACGGCCTGAAAATCCAGGGCATGGAAGTCACGGTAGTGCATAAAAACGAGTGGCTACTGGAAAAGCAGCTGGATAAAACTGCCGGCAGGATGCTGCAGAAAAACCTTGAAGCAAAAGGCCTTAACTTTTTGCTCAAAAAGAATACCGAGCAAATTCATGGCAATGAGCAAGGCCGCGTAAAGGCGGTCAGGTTTACCGATGGCCTGGAGATTGCGGCTGATTTACTGGTGGTTGCAGTGGGGATACGCCCTAATTTCGCATTGGCGGAGTCTGCAGGCATTTACTGCAATAAAGGTATTGTAGTGAATGACACCATGCAAACTTATGATCCCCGTGTCTACGCGGTTGGCGAGTGCGTTGCACACCGCGGCATTTCATACGGCTTGGTAGCGCCATTATTTGAAATGGCCAAAGTCTGTGCCACACATTTGGCAAATTTTGGTATTGGCCAATATAAAGGCTCAGTCACTTCAACCAAGCTTAAAGTGACTGGCATTGATTTATTTTCGGCTGGCGATTTTGCCAGCGCCGGCGACATCAGCAGTGGAAGTCTTGATGATGGTCGCGAAGAGATTGTTTTGCACGATGCAGTTGGCGGGGTTTACAAAAAACTCGTCATCAAAAATGACAAAATCATTGGTAGCGTGCTTTATGGGGATACCACGGATGGTTCGTGGTATTTTCAAATGCTTAGGGATGGCAAACCCATCCATGAAATCAGAGACCACCTCATGTTTGGCCAAGACAGCTTGGGCAACAGCGGTCATCAGGGTCAGGACAAAGCTGCGGCAATGACTAACGAGATGGAAGTCTGCGGCTGTAATGGCGTATGTAAAGGCACCATTGTCAAAGCCATTCAGGACCAGGGCCTGTTTACGCTGGATGACGTTAAAAAACAAACGAAAGCTGGTTCCAGCTGTGGTTCCTGCGTAGGTTTGGTCGAGCAGATTCTGGCCTCAACATTAGGCGGCGGCTATGCACCGCCATCCACCAGCAAAGCGATCTGCGGCTGTTCAGATAAAAACCATGAAGAAGTGCGTGCGGAAATTCGCACTCACAAATATCTCAATATCCCTGATGCCATGAAAGGCATGGGCTGGAGCACGCCTAACGGTTGCGCAACCTGCCGGCCAGCGCTCAATTACTACCTGATCTCTACCTGGCCGCATGAAGCGGTGGATGACCCGCAATCACGCTTTATCAACGAACGCGTACACGCCAACATCCAGAAAGACGGCACTTACTCTGTCATCCCCCGCATGTACGGCGGCGTAACTTCTCCAGACCAGCTTCGCAAAATTGCCGATGTGGCAGATAAGTATGCCGTACCCATGGTGAAAGTCACGGGCGGTCAGCGTATTGACTTGCTGGGTGTAAAAAAAGAAGACCTGGTAGGCATGTGGAAAGACCTCGACATGCCTTCAGGTTACGCTTACGCCAAGGGTATCCGTACCGTTAAAACCTGCGTGGGTTCTGAGTTCTGCCGTTTTGGCACGCAGGATTCCACGCAGATGGGCATTGATATTGAAAAAGCCTTTGACCACATGTGGGCGCCGCATAAGGTGAAATTTGCGGTTTCCGGCTGCCCCCGCAATTGCGCGGAATCCGGCATTAAAGACGTAGGGATTATCGGTGTGGACTCTGGCTGGGAAATCTACGTCGGTGGCAACGGCGGCATCAAGACTGAAGTGGCACAGTTCCTGTGCAAAGTTAAAACTCCCGATGAGGTGCTGGAATATTCCGGTGCGTTTATTCAGATATATCGCGAAGAAGCGCGCTATCTGGACCGTACCGTGCACTGGATTGAACGCGTCGGCCTGGACTACGTGAAAAAACGTGTTTTAGATGATGCCGAAGGACGCAAAGCAGCGTATGAACGCCTGCTCTATGCATTACAAGGGGCAATCGAGCCGTGGGCTGAGCGTGTGCAAAAACGCGAACAGCACAAAGAGTTTGAAACCATTACAGTTTAATTGAAGGAAGTATGATGAAAAAAAGTTTCTGGCAATCAGGTCACACACCTACTTTGCTTTCCGCATTTTTATATTTTGACTTGAGCTTTATGGTTTGGGTGCTGCTTGGCCCGCTTGCTGTGCAAATTGCCACAGATTTACAGCTTTCACCTGCACAAAAAGGTTTAATGGTAGCGACCCCGGTGCTGGCAGGCGCTTTTTTACGTATTTTCATGGGCGTACTGGTTGACCAGATTAAACCAAAAATGGCGGGCCTGATTGGCCAGATCATCGTCATTGCAAGTCTGCTATTGGCATGGCTGCATGGACTGGAAAACTTCCAGCAGGCATTGATGCTCGGCATTGGTCTGGGCTTTGCAGGCGCTGCATTTGCGGTGGCATTGCCATTGGCAAGCCGCTGGTATCCACCTGAGCATCAAGGTACAGCATTAGGCATTGCCGGTGCAGGCAACTCAGGTACCGTATTTGCCGCATTATTTGCACCAAGTTTAGCCGTGGCTTATGGCTGGAATAATGTATTTGGTTTGGCTCTAATACCGCTCGGCATTGCCATGATTATTTATCTGGTCTTTGCAAAAGACAGTCCTGATGCACCTCCGGCAAAATCACTCACGCAATACCTTGCCATTCTGAAAGATAAAGATGCATGGTGGTTCATGTTTTTTTATAGCGTCACTTTCGGCGGCTTTGTTGGTCTGGCATCATCACTCACCATTTACTTTAATGACTTATACAGCTTGGGGCCGGTTGGAGCCGGGTATTGCACTGCGGCATGTGTATTTGCAGGTTCCCTGGTGCGCCCGATTGGCGGCTGGGTTGCCGATAGGATTGGCGGCATCCGTACCTTACTTACCATGTATACACTTGCAGCCATTTTGTTATTTGTAATGAGCCTGGGCCAGCCAACTTACCAGCTGGCATTGGCAATCATCATCCCGGTAATGGCAGTTTTGGGGATGGGCAATGGTGCAGTGTTCCAGCTTGTACCGCAGCGTTTCCGCAAGGAAATAGGCGTAATGACTGGCCTGGTGGGCATGGCAGGCGGCGTAGGTGGTTTCTATCTGGCGGCAAGCCTGGGCTACTTTAAACAGCTGACCGGCAGCTACCAAATAGGCTTGATGATTTTTGCAGGCTTGGCTGTACTGGCTATAATAGGACTTACAGGCGTTAAAACCAGATGGCGTACTACGTGGGGCAGTGCTACTGCAACAACTGCTAAAGTATAACCAGCGAGTTTTCGAGCGTTTTAGATGTCCCTAAAATTTGAAATTGGTCAATCCAGTGTGACAGGACCGCGTGAACGTAATGAAGATTACGTTGGCGTGGCAACACCTGCTAACGAACAGCTCAGTGTCAAGGGTGCATTAATCGCAGTAGCCGATGGTGTGGGCGGCAATGCCGGCGGCAGTGAAGCTTCCGAAATGACGGTACGTACCGTATCAGCCGACTACTATGCCACTCCCGACACATGGGAGCCGTTAACCGCACTGGATAAAGTCTTAACCGCGGCAAACCGCTGGTTGCTCGCGCAGGCCAATGCAAACCGTGATATGGCAGGCATGGCCACCACACTGTCACTATTGGTGATTCGCGGACAACGCTACTATTCTGCACATGTGGGCGACACGCGCATCTACCTGTTACGCAATGGCGCACTGAAACAACTCACCACCGACCACGTCTGGGACAGGCCGGACATGCGCCATGTACTTAAACGGGCAGTTGGCCTGGATCAGCATTTAAGTGTGGATTTTGCTGAAGGCGCTTTAAACAAGGGGGATATTTTCGCGCTGATGAGTGATGGTGTATGGGATGCGCTGAGTGAAAAAGAAATCCACGAAAGTTTAGGCAAATTCAACAGCCCGCAGATGATATGCGACCACCTTACCAAAATGGCGCTTAAAAAAGGCAGCCAGGATAACAGCACCGCAGTGGTTATCAGGATCGATGAAGTCGGCGAAGACACATTATCCGAACTGCTTGCCGGCGGCAAACATCTGGCCGTACCGAACAAACTGCATATCGGCGACATTATTGATGATTTTGAGGTGGTTGAATTACTGCACGAATCCCGCGCCAGCCTGCTGTATAAAGTGCGCCATACCGGAACCAAACAGCTCTTCGTGTTAAAAACACTGCAGCCTATATTGGCAAATGACACTGACAGCTGCAATGGACTGCTGAACGAAGAATGGCTGGGCAAGCGTGTAGTGTCTCAATATGTACCGCAGGTTCTGCCGTTAACAATGGAAAAACGCAGCAAGCTCTATTATGTGATGAGCTGGCACGAAGGTGCCACTTTGGAACAAAGACTGGAGAACGGCCATCATTTCACGGTAGCAGGTACCGCAAAAATCGGCCTGGATTTAATGCGCGGCTTAGGCAGCCTGCATCGCCTGAATATCATCCACCGCGACATTAAGCCTGCCAATATTCACATTGCCAGTGACCAGCGCCTGCGCATACTGGATCTGGGCGTAGCACTCAGTGCCGGCATCGGCAGGATTGAGGCCATGAAAAATCCAGGCACACCCAGTTTTATGGCCCCCGAGCTGTTTGAAGGCGGAGAGGCCACCGTACAGAGCGACATCTATGCGGCAGGCGTGACGCTGTATCACTTGCTCACCAGGAAATATCCATATGGGGAGATTGAGCCTTTCCAGCGGCCGAAATTTGGCGAGCCGGTACCGCCAACCCGCTACCGTCCTGATTTGCCGTACTGGCTGGAAAATATCATATTGAAGGCGCTTGCAAGAGACCGCAAGCTTAGATTCGAAACTGCAGAAGAAATGCTGCTGGCACTGGAGCATGGCGAATTAAAGCCAATATTGGCACCCGCACGCACTCCGTTGATTGCGCGGGCCAGGCTGGTGAAATGGCAGTGGATCGCAATTTTCTCATTCACAGTAAATCTGTTATTGATTTACTTACTGCTGGTAAGTTAAAAAAATCAAAATTCTTAATAAATTATGTATCCTAAAAAAACGTTCTTTGAGGTTGGAGTAAGTATGAGTAATTGGGTAAAAGTGGCACCGTTGGTTGATATTCCAAAACTGGGCGCACGCGTAGTACGCACCAAAAATATGGATAAGCAAGATATTGATATCGGCGTGTTCCGTACCGAAGATGACCGCGTGTTCGCCATCAACAACAGCTGTCCGCACAAAGGCGGTCCTTTATCGCAAGGCATCGTCTATGGTGACAAAGTCGCCTGCCCGCTGCATAGCTGGAAAATCAGCCTCATAGATGGCAAGGCCGAAGCGCCTGATGTGGGTGAAACCGCCTGTTTTAATACAAAAATTGAAGATGGTTTTGTATATTTAGAGCTTAAATGATTAAAGAAACTAAAAGTACCTGCTGCTACTGCGGCGTAGGCTGCGGGGTGATTATCCAGTCAGAGCAGGATAAAATTATCGGTGTTAAAGGTGACCCCGATCACCCTGCCAATTTTGGCCGTCTCTGCACCAAAGGTTCTACACTGCACCTGACTGCCAAACTGGATAACCGCGCCCTGTATCCGGAAATGCGCCTGACGCGTGAGGCAAGCCGCAAGCGTGTATCGTGGGATGAGTCACTCGACTATCTCGCCGACAGGTTTGCGCAAACCATAGCAACGCATGGGCCGGACTCGGTCGCTTTTTACATTTCCGGCCAGCTGCTCACCGAAGACTATTACGTCTTCAACAAGCTCGCCAAAGGATTGATCGGCACCAACAATATTGATACCAACTCACGGCTCTGCATGAGTTCTGCCGTGGCTGGCTATAAAGCGACATTAGGTGCCGATGCGCCCCCGGCCTGTTACGAAGATATTGATTATGCCGACTGTTTATTTATTGCTGGCAGCAACACCGCTTTTGCCCACCCTATTATCTTCAGGCGCATTGAAGATGCAAAAGCAAAAAATCCTGATCTTAAAATTATTGTAGTTGACCCACGCCGCACCGATACCGCACAGGCGGCTGACCTGCATCTGGCTATCCTGCCGGGGACTGACGTCGCCCTGTTCAACGGCATACTGCATGTGATGCTATGGGAAGGCCTGCTGGATATGGCTTATATCCAGAAAAATACCGTTGGATTTGATGCATTAAAAGATACCGTACGCGAATACACGCCCAAAATGGTCGCGGATATTTGCGGCATTAAAGAAACCGACATCGTTACCGCTGCCAAATGGTTTGGCAAGGGTCCTACGCTATCCATGTACTGTCAGGGCCTCAACCAATCGATACATGGTACCGATAAAAATGCCGCACTGATTAACCTGCATCTGGCTACGGGGCAAATCGGCAAGCCGGGCGCAGGGCCACTCTCGCTGACGGGGCAGCCCAATGCGATGGGCGGACGCGAAGTTGGCGGCATGGCCAATCTATTATCAGGTCACCGTGACCTGAACAATCCGGAACATCGTGCCGAAGTCGCAAAACTGTGGGGGATAGACAAAGTACCGGAAACTGCGGGCAAGACAGCCGTCGAGATGTTTGACGCCATCAAAGATGGCAGCATCAAAGCCCTATGGATTGCCTGCACCAACCCCGCTCAATCGATGCCAGATTTAAATAACGTACTGCAAGCCTTGAATAACGCTGAGTTAGTCGTTGTGCAGGATGCTTACAACAATACCGAAACCTGCGCCTATGCCGATGTATTGCTGCCTGCCAGCACCTGGGGCGAAAAAGAAGGCTCCGTGACCAACTCGGAGCGGCGCATTACACGCGTCAACCCGGCTGTATCTCCACCTGCGGAAGCACGCCATGACTGGGAAATCGCGGTAGATTTTGCCCGGCGACTGGAGCGCCGCCTCACGGAAAACTCAGGCAAAAATATTAACTTATTCCCTTACACTAATACCGAACAGATATTTAATGAACACCGTGAAACTACACGCGGCAGGGATCTGGATATTACCGGTTTAAGTTATAACCTGCTCAACGCGCAAGGCCCGCAGCAATGGCCGTTTGCAGCAGGCGCAGCATCAGGCAAAGCACGGCTTTACAGTGATGGCGTATTTCTAAAAGAAGGCGGCAGGGCACAGTTTGTAAATACCGCATATAAACCCACTGCAGATAAAGCCGATGCACGCCATCCATTGCATTTAACCACAGGCCGCCTGCGCGACCAATGGCACGGCATGAGCCGCACCGGCACCGTGGCACAACTGTTCAACCATGTGGAAGAACCTGTTATTTCCATGAATGCGGATGACATGCAGCGGCGCTGCATTAAATCAGGAGATATTGTAAAAGTCTCCAACAAGCGCGGCAGTTATATATTGCCGGCACAGATGAGCGACGAAGTAAGTCCGGCGCAGACTTTTATCCCCATGCACTGGGGCAGCCAATTCAGCCATGGCTTGGGCGCCAATGCCTTGATGCCGGGTGACTTCGATAAAATCTCGAAACAACCTGAGCTGAAACACACAGCCATCAAAATAGAAAAAATGGAACTGCCATGGCGCATGACGGTAATGCGCACTTGTCACGACTTGAGCCTTTTGCAGAAAGTACGTGGATTGATGCAGAATTTTCAATACGCCAGTTGCGGGTTATTTGGACGGGAATCTGCGGGAAACGAGTCGGAAAAGCCGAAATCCGCCATGCTGATACTGAGAGCGGCGCATGATAAAGCGCCAGGCAATGATTTAATAGCACAAATAGATACACTGCTGAACATGACCGATGACATGCCGCTATTAAATTACAACGATCCTAAACGCGGCATTTCCAAACGCATATTAATCGAAGATGGCTCAGTCACAGGTGTCAGGCTGATGGGGGAAATTTTAGCGACCCATTGGCTAAAAGACGTCATGACCAGCGGCCAGTTCAAGGACGAAGCCGCTTACAAGCTATTCAGCCGCTGGGCACTGGCGCCCCTGCCGGCACCACCCACTGGCCAACATGGCCGCGGCAAGGTGATTTGCAATTGTCTGGATGTCGCAGAAAATGACATCGTCGAGACTATTCAATCAGGCGCGGATTTGGCCACATTGCAAAACAAGCTTAAATGCGGGACGGAATGCGGCTCTTGCATACCGGAACTGAAAAGGCTGGTGCAAATGCACGGAAAAGTTCACGTTTAGCCAAATAGCCAATTCACTGAACCGCGCGAAGCAGCCTGTTCTATTCCAGCCAGTAATGACAAGACCAGTAACCACAAGAAAAGATACCAGATAAAAAACTTGTACTTATTTTAACTTAAACCTCCAACTGAGGACGCCCGGCCTCAGGCCAATCCAGATGGAAGAACTGGCCACGCGGCTGATCCACACGCTCGTAAGTGTGCGCACCGAAGTAGTCACGTTGACCTTGCAACAGGTTGGCAGGTAAACGCTCGCTGC
>Ga0208789_1000770_pt1 | contig 24678 bp, 25 predicted proteins | sample Methanotroph_Enr_FD_187368 | JGI IMG/M metagenome (GOLD analysis project Ga0208789, IMG submission 187368) | Enriched soil microbial communities from Old Woman Creek wetland in Ohio, USA - Methanotroph_Enrichment_5 (SPAdes) (version 2) | ecosystem: Environmental > Terrestrial > Soil > Wetlands...
CACAAGAGCAGGCACAACACTTTCTAACTCTGAGGTAGCACTTGGTGGATACAAAGCCATAGTCGATCCAGCAGTAACAGTAAGTTTGAAATTAAAGGACAGTGATACCTACCTCCTCATATGGACCACAACCCCATGGACATTACCTGGAAACCTCTTGGTAGCAGTAGGAAATGATTTTGAATATGTAGAAGTAGAATACAAAGAGAGAAAATATATTGTTGGAAAAACATTGGTTGAGAAAATATTTAGTGAGGATTACAAAGTATTAAATGAAATGTTAGGAAAAGATTTGGTTGGAAAAGAGTATGAACCATTGTATCCATACTATGCACAAAAGAGTAGCGAAGGTTGCTTTAGAGTAGTACATGCAGATCATGTAACCTTGGAAGATGGAACCGGTTTAGTACATCAAGCACCATATGGAGAAGAAGACTTTGCACTCATGACAGGTATGGGCATAGGGATGTTTGATTACCTAGATGATCAGGGAAATATGAAAGATGAGATAACCCAGTTTGCAGGAATGTTCTACAAAAAGGCAAATAAATATGTCATGCAAGATCTGGAAGAAAGAGGATTACTCTTTGCTCACGAAGATCATGAACATCAAATGCCAATGTGTTGGAGAACTGAAACCCCATTAATATACAAACCAATTAAAAGTTGGTATGTAAAAGTATCAGAGATTAGAAAGAGGATGACGGAGGAGAATAACGAGATAAACTGGATACCAGAACATATCAAGGATGGAAGATTTGGGAATTGGTTGGCTGATGCGCGAGATTGGGCATTAAGTAGAAATAGATATTGGGGAACACCATTGCCAGCTTGGATTTGTGACAAATGTGGAGCAACAGAAGTGTTAGGCTCATTTGCAGAAATCAAAGAAAAATCAGGAGTAGAAATAACAGATCCACACAAACCATTTGTAGATGAAGTTAAATATGCATGCTCAAAATGTGATGGAGAAATGCACAGAGTAACGGATGTCATAGACGTCTGGTATGACTCTGGATCAATGCCATTTGCTAGATTCCACTATCCATTTGAAAACAAAGAGAAGTTCGACCAGAAATATCCTGCAGAATTTATCGCAGAAGGGGTGGATCAAACCCGAGGTTGGTTCTATACATTACACGTTTTAGGTACTGCGCTCTTTGATCAAAAGGCGTTTAAAAATGTTGTGGTAAACGGATTAGCATTAGCATCAGATGGCTCAAAGATGTCTAAGAGTAAACGAAACTACACAGATATTAATATCGTCATAGATCAATTAGGCGCAGATTCCATGAGACTCTACTTCCTAAACTCTCCAATTGTTCATGGAGAAGAAGTAATTTTCAATGAAAAATTCTTAAAAGAGATAATGACATCTGTAATGCTCCCATACTGGAATTCTGTTAAATATCTTTTAAGTTACCAGAGCGAATCCAAACTTAAGAATGTTGGCGAGCTTGATTTAAGTAATATTATGGATAGATGGATTGTTGCAAAGCTTCATAAAACAATAGGGGAAGTGACTACAAATATGGATGCATACGATTTACAACCAGCTACAAAGAGTATATTTGACCTAATTGATGATCTTTCAAAGTGGTATATCAGAAGATCAAGAGAGCGATTTGTAAATGGAGATGCTAATGCTTTAGACACATTACGATATGTGTTGGTAGAAATATCCAAACTATTAGCACCATTCGCGCCATTCCTTGCAGAATCTGCATATCAGACATTAGTGTCTAGCGAAAAGGAATCTGTCCATCTTGAAGACTTCTCTGTTATGGATGAAAGTAAATTAGACGAGAAACTTCTAACAGATATGGATAACATTAGAAAAATATGTTCCCTAGGATTAAATATTCGAGATGATAATAGAATAAAAGTAAGACAACCATTAGCTCAGGTATTTGTTCCAGTAGATAATTCTGAATTACAAGATATTGTTAAGGGAGAATTGAATGTAAAAGAAGTTACATATTCCAAAGAAGTACAAGAAAAAGAAGGGTTAAAATCTCAAAGAGATGGAACAGTATTTGTAACATTGGATACAAATATATCAGATGAACTTAAAGCAGAAGGCTTCTTAAATGAATTAACAAGAGGATTACAGGTCGCAAGAAAGGAAAGTGGATGCCAAGTTGGTCAGGATATAGCTGTAAAATATCAGACAGACAGTAAGGAGATCGAAGAGTTGATATCTACACATTTGGAAGAACTCGAGAAGATAGTTTTAGCTAAATCATTTGAAAAGGTAACTACTTTGGAGAATGGTATAAAGTTGAAACTAGCAGAAGCAGATGTCTACGTAGAAATAACTAAATAGGATCTATAAATGGAGAATTAATATTCCGAAAGGGATACTGATAATCCTGTGACTTTAGCAAATTGCTCATTTGCTTGATCCATGGTCTTGTCAGAAGCAATGGCTAATTCACCAACAATATTTTTTACTGCTTCTTCAAGTTGTTTCTCAATACTTGTTGGAATTAATCTTCCTTCTTTCTCTCTTTGTTTTCTAATGAAGTTACAATATTGAATAATTTCCATAGTAGATTTAATATCAGATTTCTCTTCTAATTCCTTAAACATATTCAACATTATATTGAAATCTGTAACCTTAGGATTCTTAGAAGGAGATTTTTTCAATATCTTAATTTCTTCGGTAATCTGTTTAACAGACATAACCTCTCGAATACCTAAAGAATCAATATTATCTACAGGGGTAGATATACTTATTGGATTTGTAATTAATTCAAATTCAAAATACTTCTTAATCTCTCCATTAAATTCAATGTCTTTTTGACCTTTAACCTTACCTGCGCCATGTGATGGATAGAAAACTTTTGATCCAATTTTAAGTTGCATAATAGAGGAATTCTGTTATATTAACATGCCATTATACCACGAAAGTGCTATACTTTCCTTAATATGAATATAGTAGTTATAGGGGGAGGAACTGGCTCCACAGTAGTACTAGAAGGCCTAAAGAAATACAGAGAACTTCATCTTAGTGTAATCGTTGGCATGATGGATGATGGCGGAAGCAATGCTGTCGTAAGAGATGAGTTTGGAATGCTTCCTCTAAGCGATGTTAGAAAATCCATATTAGCGCTATCCGAAGACAATGAGAGTAATTACCTTAGAAAACTCCTTACTTACAGATACTCAGGATGTGATAATCTCAACGGACATACACTTGGAAATCTATTAATGATAGCTATGTCTGATATCCTTGGCTCCGAAATAGAGGCAATAGATACACTCTCACAAATGTTTGGGGTAAGAGGAGCAGTTTTGCCAGTCACATTAGATGATGTAAGACTAGTTGCAGAATATGACGATGGAACTAAAATAGTAGGTGAACACTATATCGATGAACCAGAGAAGGATATTAACATTGTTAAATTTTATTTAAATGGAAAAGCTAAAGCCTTTCCAAGAGCAGTACAAGCGATTAAAGAAGCTGACTATATTATCCTCGGCCCTGGTGATCTATACACAACACTACTACCGAATCTCCTTGTGGAAGGAATTGGAAAAGCCATTGAAAAATCTCATGCCAAGATTGTATATATATCGAACCTGATGACTAAGATAGGGCAAACAAGGCACAAGAGTGTAAAAGATATTGTTGGCATAATAGAAGGATATACAGGAAGAAACTTAGATTATGTATTACTAAATAATGGAAGAATCCCAAAAGAAGCATTCCAAAGATACATAGCAGATGGGGAGAACCTCATAAAAGATGATATTGATGAAAGCAAAGGTCATACAATTTTAAGAAAAGATCTTGTAGCAAATGATGATATTAAACAAGAGAAGGGGGATATATTAAAACGAAGTTTGGTCAGACATGATTCACGCAAGGTTGGAAAAGCATTGAATCGAATCTTTACTAAAACTTCTTTAGGAAGATTTATTCGAAATATTTTTGGCCAATATGTTGATTAAAGCTGTTCCATATTCGTCAGCCTTTGTTGTTGTTTCAAAACCATTTTCATTTAAAAGTTTTACGATATTTTTTGAATTTCCGTTATCTACTGGGTGATATTCGATTAGTATATTTTTAATCTCCTTGAGCTTATCTGCTTCGATGAGCTCTTTCAAAACTTCAGTCTCTGCTCCTTCAATATCCATCTTTAATATATCTACATCCTCGACTATATATTTACTTAATTTCTCACATTTAACATTTATTTCTGTAGTTTTTTGAGTTTCATCCCAAGCATCTTTTCTAAAGCTTCCAGTTGAAAATGCATCGTTTCCAGAGTTATCAATATAGAAAGTTCGAACTTCATCCTTACTTCCTAACGCAATATTATGTAATTCAACATTAGCTAAGTTATTACATTCTACATTCTCCTGTAGTATCGGAAATAGATTTGAATTAGGTTCAAATGCCACTATCTTTGAATTGGGATATTTAATCTTGAAGTACAAAATGGAAAGCCCTATATGTGCACCAAGATCAAATATAACAGGAGTATAATCTCCCGCTTTTGGGGTTAAATCAACATTGTAAACTTCTTTGTTGAATATCTCATCTTTAAGGATATAGAATTCTTCCTTGTTGGTATATCCCATCTCATATCCTTGTATTTTAGAAAACATTGTTTGCATAGTGGAGTTTAACAAAAAAGCCCTGGTGTTATCCAGGGCTTTGATAGATTACATAGCTTCAATCTTATTCATTACGCCTTGTACCTTTGTAGCCCAATGACTTGCTGAAGGAGGACAATATGAGTAAGAGATACTTTTAGGAGTTGTCATACCTTTAGCATAGTATTTGGAAATACCCTTAGATACTGTCCATATACCTTCCTCCCAACTTGAGAATCCAGATTTGCCCCATCCCCAACCATTGTAAGGTTTAAAAGTATGTTTACCACCTTCAGATTCAATAACTGATATAGCAGCAACAATGTTGTAGTCTATACCGTATGTATCTGCAGCAGCAACAAACTCCTTAGCATAATCAGCAAGAGGAGCAGCTCTTTGACTTAAATATGCTTTAATTTTTGCAACTCTAATATCAGCAACTTCATTTATAGTGATTTCTGCACTGTCAACAGAGATATACTCTGTGCTTACAGCAGATACCTGACCTTGGTCAGCTAAGACTAAATTTACAGGTATCTTATCACTTATAATGTTTGCTACTAGGCCGAAGCCTAAAACACCAGCTATTACGCTTAATGCCTTTCTACCTTTTATAAATGACATTTTCATAGTAGTTAATTTCAAGTTAGTACCTATTTCTAGGTAAGCTATATTATACCACGAAAGCCCTATAGTAATCAAAATAGCAATCTAGCAATCGGTGGTATATCATTTATCTATGAAATCCATAGTGATTAATGATATTAAGTACAAAAGACCTCCTAAGGGCATGATCTCTATGTATGCTGCCATCTTAGGCCTTTTCCTAGCCTTCCTTTTTTTGTATATCCAAAACTTCAATACAGTAAATACGCTAATTGGATTTAGAAATCCTAAGATACGATATGACACATATACAGTAGCTTTTGAAGGAAATGTTCCAGAGGAATACAAATTATTAGCTAAGGAAAATGTTAAAAACTTAGTCTTTAACAAGAAGGAGAGATTTAAGTTTGTGGATAGTAAGGCAGATATAACCATACAGTCGGAGAAAACAGAGACTAATGTCGAGGTATTAAGCGAAACACTAATACCAGTTGGACATCTGTATTCATTAAAAACAGCTACCGATGAAGATGATATTAAGAGTATGAGTGTATATGTATTAAGTGATACATATATCAATTTCCTTAAAGATCAATATGGTATTACTGCTCAGAAAATAGACAATGTAGATGCTTTGGTAGCTAAGATGAAGGAATCAGACAACAATGTTGGGTTAATAACCTATGAGAATCTCAACTTTAGTATGAAGATATTGAAGGTAGGGGATCAATATTACTTAGATAACCATGATGCGGGAATTCATATCCGTTTCTATGCAACATTAGGTAATGATGTGGATTCGTTTGCCTTGGATATTCTAAAAAAGAATATATCTACGGATAGCGATGTGCCGGATATTGCAAATCTTTTGAAACTTAATATGTCTGGTGTTGTAGCTATATCCAGAGACCTAGGTTCAAAAATGAACTCACTTCAAAACTATGACTATCCTGCTGAAAAGTTAGGTCCATTCCTTTCTGAAGCTGATTTAACTCATATTTCTAATGAAGTTTCTTTTGTAGATGGTTGTGTAGTAGCTGCAGGTATGAGGTTTTGTGCTAGAGACCAGTATATGGAGAGTATTACTGCGAGTGGGGTGGATATTGTTGAATTAACAGGAAATCATAACAATGACTATGGTAGTGCAAATAATGGAAGATCTATAGAGATGTATAAGGCATTGGGTATGGATTACTTTGGTGGTGGACTGAATAACGAGGACGCGTCAAAGATATTGTATAAGGAGATTGATGGTACTAAAATCGCCTTTATTGGTTACAATTGGTATGACACTACGTATAAATCTGGAGCTATAGCTTGGAGTGACAAACCTGGAGCTAATGAGTATTCAGAGGAGAAGATGGCTGCTAATATTGCTGAAGCTAAGACTAATGCAGATGTTGTTATTGTAGATTTCCAATTTCAAGAGTGTTATTGCTATCCTGAGGGTGATGTTGTTTACCCAATATGTTACAAACCTTTGGGGAACCCAGATCAGAAGGGTGTATTTAGAAAGGCTGTGGATTTAGGTGCTACCATTGTTATTGGTACTCAGGCGCATCAACCTCAGACCTATGAGTTGTATGGTAATGGTGTTATCTACTATGGTCTAGGTAATTTGTATTTTGATCAATGGAATTGGATTGGTACGAGACAGGCTATGATATTAACGCATTATTTTGATAACGGAAAGTATATTAATACTAAGCTTACACCTATATATATGGATAGGAGTATGCAACCTGATTTTGCTACTGATGCTCAAGCAGATCAGTTATTGAAATCACTTAAAGGGGCTAGGGATTAAATTTCTATAGGAAGACGAAGTTTTTTTATTGCTTGCATTGCATCTTCGTCTTCCTATTTGTTAAAGGATTGTGCGGGTGAGGCGTTTCTTGAGTCGTTCTACGAACTTCTCTCTGACTCCAAGGCCAAATCCACAGTTGAGGTGTATATCTTTCTTTTTGCTGCCTTTGGGTTGGTGTAGAATCACTTCTAGTGGCCCCGCATGGCGATTAAGAACGATGACCTCCTCAACGACGTCAAGATTGGTATCTGCATCAAAGATCTTGCTCCCTGGTACAACAGATATATCCATACACTCCTCCTCCAATATATACCTTGAGATATATAACAGGGTTATTATACAACCTATAATATATTTATTTCAATCTATAATATTCAAATAAATATTGTCCCGCTATACCAGCATATTTACCAAAGTGTTCTGTATACCATTTTGATATATCCTCATTCTTAGTATATGGAACTTCATATATATCCTTAGCTATATTGTACATCCACCTATCTATTGGTACTGTATCTAAGTATCCCAATGAGTAGAGTAATATACAATCAGCAACCTTTGGACCTATACCTGGCATAGATATTAACATCTTCCTAATATCTTCCTTCTTCTTTGGTAATTGTATATCTGAGAGTAATTTAGATGTCTCTTTTAAATATGGTGCCCTATACCCAATACTAGCCTTTTTAAGGTCCTCTATGGGGGCTAAGGCTAATGATTTTGGGGTAGGGAAGGTATTGTGGTTAGTGCCTTGAATCGGTGTCCCATACATCTTAGAAAGTACCCTTATACTTTTTCTAATAGCGGGGATATTTTTGTTAGTAGCTAGTATGTATGATGTGGTTGTTAGAAGAAAATCTTGTTTTAATACTGTGATATTTTTAATGTGTTTTATAGCCTCATCTATATGTTTATCCTTGCTTATTTCATTCTTAATACTTTCATAGTCTAAATGATTACCTAGATATTCATCCATATCTATATTCTCATTTATCTGGGTGACCTTTCCATTATCAATGATTATGAGGCCATTATGGGTAAAACCGTAGTATTTGTTATCTATGTAGTCCCAATTAAAGGCTTGCCCACCTAAGAGGGTTGTTTGTAGGTTTAGATTCATATTTAAATATTATATACTGAATTAGTAATATAAAAGAATTATTAACTATGAAAACCCTAATAATATATGACTCCTTCTTCGGTAACACCAAATTACTTGCTCAAACCATTGGTAAGGAATTAGGTAATGATACTAGAGTATTACATGTTTCTGATTTTACTAATGAAGATTTAAAAGGAGTAGGATTGTTAATTGTAGGAAGCCCAATCTTAGGCTGGAGACCATCCGAAAATATAACAGCTTTCTTAATGAGCTTTGGAAGAGACCAATTAAAAGGTATTGGAGTAGCAACCTTTGATACCAGAATGAAAATCATTATCCATGGTGATGCGACCAAGAAAATGTCTGAAATGTTAGCAAACTTAGGAGCCGAAATCATAGTAGAACCAAACTGGTTCATAGTTACTGGTAAGGAAGGACCATTAGCAGAAGGCGAATTAGAAAGAGCAAAAGAATGGGCAAAACAAATCAAAGACATTTAAACATTTTTCCATTGCATAACATATTAGAATCTAATACAATATCCCCTGTTATGAAAAACGAAACAATCATAGAAGTAAAAAATTTAGTAAAGAAGTATGGTGATTTTACTGCTGTAAAAGGTATTTCATTTGAGGTATATGAAGGAGAAATCTTTGGACTTCTTGGACCTAATGGTGCAGGTAAAACCACAACATTTGAGATAATGGAAACACTAAAGGATGAAACAGATGGGGATGTCATAATATCTGGATATTCCATAAACAAAGAAGCAGAAAAGATTAAAACAATCATTGGTGTTCAGTTACAAGCTTCAGGATTTCCAGAAAGACTAACCCTCAGAGAACTCATAGATTTGTTTGCTGCTTTGTATGATGTAAAAGTAGACTCCGTAGAATTACTCAAGAAAGTACAACTAGGAGACAAGATTAATGCATATGTAAAAGATCTCTCAGGTGGACAAAAACAAAGATTTTCAATAGCTACAACATTAGTAAACAAACCTGAGGTAGTATTTCTAGATGAACCTTCAACAGGACTGGATCCTCAAGCAAGACTAAACCTTTGGGGATTAATTAGAGAGATTAGGGATAGTGGTACTACAGTTGTCATAACTACTCATTTTATGGATGAAGCGGAATTGCTTTGCGACAGAGTTGCAGTAATGGATGAGGGCAATATATTACAAATTGGGACTCCAGATGAATTGATAGAAACTTTGTTAAAAAAAGGTTTCAAACGAGAGAAGTTAGAAAAATTAGCTACATTAGAAGATGTATTTTTAGATTTAACAGGTAAAGCATTAAGAGAATAATATGGTAAACAAAAAGACAATTAAAAAACCAAGACAGTTTGTTGCATTCCTAGCTATGACTAAGGCTAGTGTATTGATGTCCTTAAGGAATCCTACTTCTTTGTTTTTTAACTTCTTGTTCCCATTCATATTCATAACCATATTTGGGTTGTTGAATTGGGAAAATGCGAAGTTTGATCTTGTTGTAAAGCCTAATTCAATTAAAACAGGAATAGTGTATGAGGCTTTGCAGAAGGTTGATGCGTTGAATTTGGTTACAGACAAGAGTGACGAACAGATACAAGAGGGTTTAAAGAAAGGACAAGTAGCTGTAGCTTTGGATGTTCAGGAAACTGGAATTGTAAATATTGCTCCAGGTGTTACTATGCCAGTATATGATGTACATTTAGATAGCTCTGCAGGGGCTCCACAGGCTGCTGGCTCTATTACTTCCATAGTGAATGCTGTAGTTGGTCAGATTAATGCTAGTGTGTCTCAGAATGCTCCAAAGATTGTGAATGAAACGAATACTGTTGTTGAGGGGCGTAAGTATCAACAGATTGATTTCATATTACCTGGCCAGTTGGCATTTGCATTGCTTTCTAATGCTTTGTTTGGAATATCTTTTACTCTGATGATGTTTAAAAAGAATCTCATACTGAAGAGATATTTTGCTACTCCAGTTAGAAAGTTCAATATATTGGGTGCTGAGGTGTTGAGTAAGACATTAATTGCTATTCTTCAATCTGCGATTATTATTGCTGCTGGTTATTTCCTCTTCCATTTTACGTTGGCAAATGGATGGATTACGGTACTGAGTATGTTGGTGTTATCTTTGGTTGGAATTATTGTATTTTTGGCGTTTGGATTGTTGGCTACATCTATAGCTAAGAATGAGGATTCTTTGACTCCAATTACCCAACTATTTATGATGCCTCAGTTATTCCTTTCAGGTGCTTTCTTCCCAATTGAAAACTTCCCAAAATTCATTCAACCTATTGCTCATGTTTTTCCTATGACTTTACTCAATGAAGCTTTTAAAAAAGTTGCGTTTGAGGGTGTGGCTTTGAGTACTACATTACCACAGATAGGGGGTTTGTTAGCATGGGGAGTGGGTATATATATTCTTGTATTGATATTGTTTAAGTGGGAGTAATTATTCTTTAGCCTTTTTTCTCTCCACATCCTGTTAGTGGATATTCTTCACAAAGTGATCTAGAGAATTCAGTGAAAAAATTACACATGTGTTTTTCATCATCAGAATATGGTATTTCAAGTACTACCCAGATATGATCTTCTCTAAGTGTTTTTGGTTCTATAGAATATTGCATAACAAGATTGGGATCTGTGATTATGGATATATCCTTAAATTCTGAATCTTCTTTTTCTATTAATCCAGCTAGTACTTCAAGATATTGGGGAGATAGGGTACATGAGATATATCGTGGTTCTACAATGTCTGAACTATTTATGAAGTAATCTTCCCAAGAATATGAGTACAACAGCCCCAATAACAGCCACAATTAAGCTGTATATATTAAAGCCTGTTACTCCTGATTGACCAAAGAAATTCATAATCCAACCACCTACTACTGCACCTATGATACCTAAGAGTATGTCTTCTAATACTCCATGATTACTCTTCATTATTAATCCTGCAATCCATCCTGCTACTGCACCTAACACTATCCAAAGTAATATACTCATTGTTCTTGTCCTTCTCTAAAGTTATTTCCATCCCTAATACTCTTACAGTACAGGTAGTGGAGGAGGGTGTCAATGAATGGAAAAGTTTGTATAATGGAATCTATGAAATCTATAGTAGCAATCATAGCTATTGTAATAGCTATAGTAGGATATATTCCATACATTAGGGACTGTATAAAAGGTACAACTAAACCACATGTGATAAGTTGGTTTACGTGGGCTTTGGTCTCTTTTATAGCATTTGGAATTCAGTTACTAAATAAAGGTGGGGATGGGTCATATATCAATCTCGTTATGGGGATATTATGTACGATTGTATTCTTCTTTGGATTAAAGAATGGTACTAGGAATATTACAAAAACAGATTGGATCGCATTTGGATTAGCTATTGTGGCTATAATCCTATGGCTAATTGTTAAGCAACCTCTGATATCTATTATTCTTGTTGTATTTATTGATTTTATGTCTTTCCTTCCTACATTGTTAAAAGGTTGGAAGAAACCGTGGTCGGAAACAATTGTCACATTTGGAGTAAGTGCTTTAAAGAATGGTTTATCTATATATGCTTTGAGTACATATTCTTTAGTAAATATATTATTCCCAGCATATAGCTTTATAGCTTGTACATATTTTGTAATAGTGTTGATATTAAGAAGGAAAATTATTCAAAAAGAATAGTTACTTAGGGTGCCCGATATATCTTCTTTCGAAGAAAAATATCGGGACACCCCTCATTCATTTACCAAATACTATTTTAATATTACCTTCGGTTTGAAGAAGACAGCTAAGAGAGATATGATTCCAAGCACTGTAAATGCTATGAATACTCCCTTAGTATCTACTAATAAACCGACAACAGGATTGAACACTGTTAACATAAGACGACGGGCCATACTAACAAATGAAAGAACAGTAGCTCTTTGTTCACAGGATATCTCCATATTAATCTCTTTAGACATCAGACTACTTACTTGTAATCCTAATCCACCTGCAAAGACTAATACAAAAAATACACCTACAATGCTATGAAGCACTCCTCCAAGTATGAATCCTAGCCCAACGATCACGGCAATGAGGATCAGTACTGTTTGAGGATTCATATTCTTGAATAGTTTTTCTGCCACTTTAATCAAGATAATCTCAGCAACTAACAGTGCTATTCTGTATACCCCAAGAGTCTCCTCTGGGACAGATAGAACTATTAGTGCCTTTTGGTACAACCATATGACGAAATAGCTCGTCGAGGCTAGGATACCTGTGTAGACAACTAATTTCCTTAAATTGAGACTATTCTTTAGAATTTTGAATGCTTCTACCATTGTATCTTTGTAATTGGGCTTTAGTGATTCCTTCTTTAAACCATTAGTTCCTTGTACGAAAAGACCAAGTAATGTAATGGCAATGACATTTGGAATTACACCCAATCTAAAGATTTGTTGAACTGGAAGTATTCTGCTAACCCAGATACTAATACCTGCAGCTAAGATCATTCCAATCATATTCAGTGTCCTTGCAGTTACGGTTATTTCTCTAAAGCTATCTTCTAAATGATATTTTTTAGAGATATCGTACATCCATGCTTCTTGCGAACCTGATATGAAGGCAATACCTAAGGCAAAGATTAGCTCGGATATGGCAAATATCCATATATTGGGAACTAAGGTATATACAAATGTTCCCAGGGCAGTAAATGCATACCCAATCAATACTGATTTCTTTTTTCCTCTGACATCTCCATATACTCCTGTTGGTATCTCTAGTAAAAAGATACATAGAGTAAACCAACTTTGTAGGGATTGTGTTTGAGTTTGGTTCAATCCTCCCCAGCCTTGGAAAAAGACTAGTAGTAGGGGACCTATTAACTCTACACCCAATATGAGCTCTACAGCCCAAAACACGTATATCTCTTTCGGCCAAGCAAATAACTTTTTCACAATTTTCTCCTTTTTTTGAATAAAAATATGTATTTGGTTATTAATGAACAATACCTACAAATATTTAAATTTGTGGGTGTATAACTTCCAAATACAATTAGCTTTTAAAAGGGAAAATAAAAAACCTCCAGTATTTGGAGGCTATTCACTGACAATTTGGTTAGGAATTATGCAATAGATAGGTCTCCAATATAGTGTGTTGCGTGTAGAACGTAACCACACATAGATGGCTTAGTTGGAGCGTACTTATTAATTTGTCTATCGTTTATGTTTTGCATAATGGGGAGATTATATACTCATTTGAAATGGGAATGCAAGGGGATTGCATTATTTAGATGCGAATCCTATAATCTATACTATGGATCCAAAGGAAGAAACAATAGAAGAAGGTAGCATTCTAAATGACACAGATTTAATTATTAGCTTGGATCAAAATGTCGTACCAGAAGCCTTTGAAGAAAGATTAAAATATTCATGTAGTGGTTTAACGGATGGTACGTCACGAGAGGTATATCTTGATACTAAAACAGGTGATACTTATGTAAGTGGGAACTCAATGGGGGCGAGAGAGTATGTTCTTACTTATAGAATTATTACAACAAAGGTTGGAGAGTATAAATGGCTTTCTTATCACGGTGCTTCTGGATATATGGGGTCAGAGTATTTTTTTAATGGTATAAAAATTACTAATAGCCATTTATTCTATCAAATACTGCAGGGGCAGAAAGCACTTCCTGAATAGAAATTTTCTATTTCGTAAATCTTTATTTCTCTCTTCTGTGCTATTTTTACTTATTTCCGTATTATTTATACTTTACTAATCGGAATAGTCCTTTTTCTGGTTTGTATATCTTATCTGGATATCTTTCTACTAACTTCCATACACATCCATTAATTGTTTTAGGATGAAATGATGGATATGAGGTTTGAATTATAGTTAATAGCTCTGACCAATGTATTCCTTCCGGATTATCTTCTAATATCTCCAATATCTTTGTATATATTTGTCCTGTGATTGTTGGTTTCTGCATATTTAATTATATATAAAAAGAAGAAGATTAAAATACAGCGTAATTAAATTAATCTCCCAATAACAAGTATTTTAATATATACTTTAATCTATGGAATATTCTATTTCAAAGGATGAGATTCTTCGAAGAAAAATAGCGTATGTAAGGCTTTCGATTAGCTTGTTAATAGGTACTGTTTTAGTATCAATCATTCCACATTTCAATATCCCCATATATATTTACGTCACAATAGCTTTGAGTTTGTTTTTAATTGGAGCATATTCTTTTTCCTTTTTTAGGAAATTACTACCAGTAAAGATAGTATTGACAGAAACAACTATTGAAAGATTGAATAACAAAGTAAATGAAGAATATCTATTATCGGATATTTCTAAAATAGATATAAAATATACAACTAAGAATACTATTCGTGAGATATATATTGAACTTAAGAATGGAAAGAAGATGTTTGTTACGGCTTTGAATGGGTTTGAGGAATTTGGAAAAGAATTATTAAAGAAATCAAACAAAGGAATTGTAGTTAAAGAAATACATGAGCATTTAGATTTTGATCATCCTATGTTTTATACCCTCTTAGGATTATTGTTAGGTGGAACTATAGTTCTTTTAATTAGGGGAATGAATGAGTTAAGTGCTAGATATCTGATTATTGGTTTAATAATTTGTGTAGTATATATAATTATTCTTTCGATTTACCTCATTTTAACAAAACAAATTACAAGGAGAATAGGGGGCGATAGGGTTTGATTTTGCTGTATAATTTACTATTTATATCTCAAAAAATAGATATGGAATTAAAAGATAAAATTGTTTTAGTAACTGGTTCTTCAAGTGGAATTGGTAAGGCAATAACGGAATTCTTTCTAATGAATGGTGCTGTTGTATATGGTTTCTCAAGACGAACTTCTGATTTTAGTAATGATAACTTCCATTGGATTGAGTGTGATCTTCTTAATGATGAGTCTATTAAACAAGGAGTATCTAAGATAGAGGACAACCATATAGATATATTGATTAATAATGCAGGATATTTAGAACAGTGTGATTCTCTTAACTTTTCTAAAGAGGTTTTTGAGAAAACATTTCAATTGAATATGATAGCTCCTGTTTTAATGGTTCAGAGCCTTCTTCCTAAGTTAAAAGATTCAGTGGTTATTAATATTAGTTCTATATCTGATAGATTAGGGGATAATATGTATGCTTTGTATTGTAGTTCTAAAGCGGCTTTAAATATATATTTTGATTCCATATCTACTAAGTACAAAAATTTTAAAATATATTCCATACTTCCTGATTATGTAGATACTCCTATGTTAAGGAAGGATATGGAGGGTAAGGATTTTGATTGGGAGAGTATATTAAAGACTTCGGATATTGTTGATACTGTTAATATTATTTTGAATAGTGATTTATCTAATAATGCTAGGATAGCGGTTATTAATAACGCTATGATTGATGATGTAGAGCCTATTGAGGAATTGTTTGTGTATAACAGTGATACTAAGAAGATGGAGAAATTAGCAGAATAATAATGGATGACAGCAACAAAAATATCGTGATTGAAGAATATCCATATAATAATGTTTGGGTGGATTATGGTGTGCTTTCAAGTATTTTAGGAATACACTCGAATAATCCTAATAGCTATAATAAGGATCTTGCTCTTAGTAATATCATAAAGATTGAAAAATATCTAGAAAGTATAGGTGTTCAGAAACCCAAGCTTATTGTAGGTTTCCAATCTTTAGAGTCAAATAGTGATGAAAGAAGGAAATTTATACAGAAACTGGTAAAGGAAAATGCTTTTGTATATGTGCCTATTGCGGACAAATCGGGTTATGAGGCACTTCATTGGTTCTATATGATGATGGAGATGCAAATGAGGTTTATTGCTTTTACGCAGGGTTTTCCTCCAGGAGATAAAAACGGTTGGAGAAAAATCTTTATTGCAACAATTTCGATAACAGATGCTTTTCATAGTACCCCCATGCTGCCAGGTTTAAATGTTGATAGCTACAAGACTCTTGGCCCTGAGTTTAAAAAAATTGTGGAAGAGTATGAAAGATCTTATTATAACAACAAGATTCCCCTTGAAGAGATATACAGTAGCGAACGTAAGGCTTTGTATCATTACCTAAATGATTTTTGCTATCTTCACATTCCTAGGATTACACAGTTCCTTTTTGAAGGTCTTACAGAGAAGGAAAAACATGAAAGAATAAAAAATTTTACAGAATCTGTGTATTTTCAAAATATCCTTTCTGCAGATGTTTATGTAAATTTATTTGCTGTACTATTAAGTAAAAGACGTGGTTATAAGATTTCTACAAGTGAAAGGCAAGATTTGATTGGAATAACTGAAGGTGTTTTATTTGCAGATATCATATATACAGATAGAAGAATTGTGCACCTCTGGAAGTCCAGACCTGATAGAAATATTAATTTTGATATAAGAAAGAGTGGAGATTTAGAAAAAATTCTTTAGATAATTAAGATTAATAACTTTTGATTATGAGCAGAATAAAAACATATTTATATACTTTGGATAAAGAGGGTAGTTACCTAGAAGAATATCAGATTGCAGGAAAGCTACGAAGTTTAAGTAATTCAAAGCCATTGAAAGGAGATGATTTATTAGAATTTTTTGCGTTTAGCTATTTTCCATCTGATAGTGGTGAATCTGAGTGGGGGACATATTATGGTTCCGAAATTTCAGGTACTGATAAAAACGGGGCCCTTGCTGAATTCCCAGCAAGAGAATCTATAACTGAAGCTGCAATAAAGTATTATAAAAAAAGAGCGAATGAAACTAAGAATGCTTCTCTTAAGTATAGATATAGTGACTTAGTGATTGATTTCGAAAAGAAGCTCTCAAAAAAAGTAGATATTATCTATTATCAGTATGCTATTGATTCTGTTATAACTCTGCTAAAAAAATCTGACTTACATGGGGTTGTTCTTAAAAATATGCTTGAAAGAGCTGCTTGTCTTGCAAAGTGGGTTAACGACAAGGAAAGAATGAACAATTTAAAGAAAGCTTCAATAGCTTTTGAAAAGAAAGTTGCAGAAGATGATAAACCTGGTTTATGGGGTTTCACCCTAGAGCTATTTTTACTGGAGAATGATGTGTTAACAGAAGAAGAATCCAAGAAGCAAATTTCAATCTTAGAAAAGAGATTTTTATCATTATTAAAAAATCAAAAAATGTGGGCTGCACAATGTGCAGCTATTTTGTTACTAGAATATTATTCAAAAGATACGGTTGTTAACGAACCAAGGATGTTGGAGATATTGCAGAATCTTTATGATGCATATAAAGAAGCAAATAAGTTAGATAATCACCCATTGGTTGTGATTCATAATCTAGAAGAGGTTCGAGATCTTGCTTATAAGTATGTTTCTTCAAAAATTATTCAAGAATTTGGTGACATTGTTCAAAAAGAACTAACTGATTACAAACCGGACTGGGAAAAGGTCCTGAAAAAATCTACTGTTAAAATGAATATTGATAATAAACGAATAAAAGAATTTATTGATTCAATTCTTATTGATGGACCTTTAGGTCTTGTTTTCGTGAAGGTAGCTTATAACTTCATTCCTAAAAAAGTAGATACTGAGACGCAACTGGCCAAATTAAAAAAGGACTTTCCTTTTCAATATTTCGCAGAACGAAGTGTAATAGGCCCTGAGGGACAAATAGTTGGAAATTCTAGTGATGGTAAAATTGAGAATTTTGACTTTATACAATTATACGCACAAAATCTCTGTTTTCAGGATTTCTTCTTAGCAAAGATTATGGTGGGTTTCTTTGATAAATATAAAGAAGAAGATGTTCTCGTAGAACTTAAAAAAAGTTTATTAATTGAAAAGCAAGATGAACAATATATCAAAGCTTTTCTAGATGATATATATACTAAAAAATATATAGAAGCTAGTGCTCTAATTACCCCTTTTATTGAAAAAATGATTAGAAGATTATGTAGAATAAATGGTGAAATAGTATCCGAAATAGATACAAAATATGGAGGATATAAGTATTCGTCCCTTAATAAGCTACTAGAGATGGATGGCTTAAAGAGAGCTTTTCCTCCGAGAGAGGAGGATGTAAGTGAGTATTTGAAGAACACACTTACTGCTAAGATAGGTTTAAATTTGAGAAACGATTTCTGTCATGGAGATAATTTAGACAGATTGAATGTTTACACTGCTTTCAGACTATTCCATATACTTATACTGTTAAGCCTGGTTAGAAAACTAAAGGAGGACAAAGAGTTATAAACTTTTTAAAGCATTGCCGCGAAAGTAATTCTCCCGAATCTCGGACCAGTATCCAGTACTGCTTTGATCCGCTGGAAATAATTGGTTGAGTGTACATGCGTAATGCCCCATCAAGGCTCCGATTATTGCAGATGAACGTAATTTGTCAGAAGCTGTAATTTCTTCTTTAAGCGTTTTCTGAGTACATGGGGCGAGTGTATGTATGGTTAATCCATTGTTAATACCTCCTACTATTGCTTTGTTAATATGTTCATCCTTGAATCCATAGCCAATTATAAATAATTCAATATTACCGTGGGAAAGTACATCTTTGAAAACATCGAAATATAAATTCAACAAAGGTTCATTGGTTATTGCTTCTTCCTTATTTCTTCCAATGACCAACATCTGTTTCCCAGCAGAGTCTAACCAGTTTTGTGATCCATGCAACTTAAGATAGTGGAATCCACTTTGAAATAAAGTGCTACTCCTAAGCAAATCTACCTCTTGTTGATTTGGTAATTGACAATAATCGTTATCTTCTAAATATCCATGTGAGGGAGTGAAAAACCATTGATGAGTCTTAATCCCGGGAAGGTCTGGTCTCGCATAATTATATAGCTCTCTTTCAAGCAATAAATCTTGATTCAAGGTGAAGATATACCCATTCTCTTGAGTAAATAGGCTGATAAATCTCTGTAATGCATATATGTCCAGTGCATTTTGTGAACCATTATTATTTGTCCAACCCACTAACATATTATCAATTTCTAAGAATACTTTTTTTATTGCATCTTGTATAATATGCTTTTCTTCATCCGTATAATCACCCGTAATAACTTTGAAATAGAAGTCTTCGAAATTGCAATTCTGATCATTTAACATATCTTTTCTTAGTCTTTGAGTATTACCACTTTTTAGATTGAATATCTTATCCCACACTTCAGTGGCTAACGGAGCTCCGAAGTTGTGAGAAAAACCGGCACCAAGAAGAAGTACTTTGGATGAAGGCTTAATAATCATATCTTTAGCTATAGTTTATGTTTATTTAATTCTATCATTCGTTGATAAAAAACTAATCTATGACTTAATGGAACCTTTTGATAGTATACTGGTCTGTAATGATTGTCTTGAATGGCTCCCCTTACAGGGCATACTTAGGAACCTGGTTTTAAATGTTGAATTGAATTGGCGAGGAATAAACCAGATGCTAAATTTTGCTGTATAATTAACTAATAATATCTTACAACATACATAATGGAATTAAAAGATAAAGTTGTTCTCATAACAGGTTCTTCAAGTGGTATAGGTAAAACTACAGCAATTAGATTTGCAAAAGAGGGAGCAAAAGTGGTGATTAACTATCATATTAACGAAGAGGGAGCTAATGAGACCCAAAAGGAGATAGAAGCAATAGGTGGGGATTGCTTAGTAGTAAAAGCAGATGTTTCCAAACCAGAAGAAATAAGTATGTTGTTTGAAAAGATAGTAGAGAAGTATTCTACTGTAGATATATTGATAAATAATGCTGCTATTCCTAACGATAAGGTCCCATATCTTGAAGCAACACCAGAAGATATATATGAATTAGTAAATACGGATTTGGTAGGACCAATGTTGTGTTCTAAAAAGGCGATAGAGCTTATGCAAAAGCAAGGTTATGGGAAAATTATCAATACTAGCTCAATAAGAGGTTGGGAATATGGTGGTAGATCTGTTGTTTATGCTTCCTCTAAGGCAGGTTTAAACAGCTTCTCAAGAACTTTAGCTAAGATGGTAGCTCCAGAGATTCAGGTTAATTCTGTGGCTCCTGGCTTCGTAAAAACTAGGAACTATGACAAGATGTCTGAAGAACAATGCAAATCATTTATAGAACAGACTGTTCTAAAGAGATGGGTTACAGAGGATGAAATAGCTGATGCGTTTATATTTCTATGCAAGAATGATGCTATGACCGGGCAGGTGATATATGTAGATGCAGGGTTTACGCTAAAATAATTGCATAAATTAAAATAGGAACATTTGTATGATTGATAGATTTGCAGACTGTGTATTTATCGGTTTCAAAGCTGAACAGCTGAAAAATCTTCCATTACTTTCAAAAAAGGCTCCTTTGGAATATTGGAATTTACAGAAAATGTCTTATTATCAATTCATTCGTAGATTGAAAGCCAAGGTTCCACCCGCAAACGAAAATGTTTCTAAACACAACTATTCCGTAGAAAAAGAAGATAAGCAATTTGGAATTGGAATTACAAAAGAGGAGTATGAAAAATTATCATGGGGGATTCTTTTTCCCAATTATTATGACTATAACTTTTATCATTTTACATTTTGTCTTTATGAATTTAAGGATTTTTTTCTTACTCCAGATATTCTGGTAACTAATATAGGCATCCAGTGGTTTCCTAGAGACAAGAATGATGCTTATATGCAATTATGGTTTGAAGATGAATTACTAGAAATCATTAATTCAGGATTTCATAATTTTTATGAAAAATACCATCAAACATTTAGTAGAATAATAATAGATTATTCTCAGATATCCAAATGGAGCCAAGAAGATTGGCGAATATATATGTCATTCAATCTATATCGAGACTTTCATACTTATAAAACAGAAAGACATCTTCTAACTTGGCAAAAAGAGTTTGTCGATTCAATGACTATCTTCGAAATGCTTTTGACTGCAGAAGAGAATGAGCAAACTGAGATTGGATACCGACTGAAGAAGAGATTTGGTCTTCTTTTGGGAAAACAATTTCCTGATTATGCTACAGTTTTAAGTAAAGCCTATAAATTTAGAAGTGAATTTGTGCATGGATCTATATTTGTAGGATTAAAGAAAAGGACCAAGGTGGGTGATGATGAAGCTTCTGGAATAGCGAATTTGACATTTTCAAAAGAGGTTTTGTATATAAGTACAGAAATTCAAAGATACCTAAGATATTTAGTCTTTATGTATGCAGTTCTTTATGAAGAAATGATTAAAACATCTTCAGATTTTAAAGATGTTATTTCTGCTTTAGAGGCGGGGTTACTGGATGATTTTACAAAGAAGAAAATACAGAAAATAGTTTCAAAAACAATACGATGGCTCCCCGAGTAGGATTCGAACCTACAACCGAACGGTTAACAGCCGTTTGCTCTACCATTGAGCTATCGAGGAATATCAACTCCTGACTATTATATCCACTCAATCCCCATTCTGCAATACATAACTATACTTCCGAAGCCTGAATAGAAACCCCAACATCCTGGGTATCAAAACAACTAGTACTAGTTGGCATAACCAATCTAAGATGAAAACCCTTAGAACTACCAGAACCAAGACCAGAGAACAACCTCTGATATGAAGTAGAAAGATCACTGTAGTTGGTTGGAGGAGCACTACAATCGCTATCTGTAGCATTACAAACCTGGAATTTGTATTGATTATGTCCATTGCTTCCCGCCAGAGTCCACATACAACCACCAACTGAATTCTTACCCTTAATATTAACATTAACAGTATTCGGCCCATCATTAGTAACAGTCTGTACATCCCCAGTAGGAGGCATATCAGTAGAATAGGTAGTCTTAGAACCAAACGCTTCAATAGTACCAAAAGAAACAGTACCATCAGATACAGAAATGGAGATAACATAGACAGGAATCTTCCAAGCCATATACCGTATAGTAGCTGCAGCATTAGCACCAGTGCCAGTACCTACACTAAAACCATCCGCCGTTATCCCTGTTATCTGTGTAGTAGCATTAGCTGTGCCTAAGAAGTACTGTGAGGCTGTACCTGCCAATGTCGAGGGCTTATGTACACCACCAACCGCTGTAGCAGCCTTAGTCCATATCAAATCATTGATACCCAGTAGCAATGGTTTCGCTATGTGCTACACCAGTACCAGTATATGATCCAACCTTAAAATTATCCCCTGCTTTAAATGCAAACCAGAAGTTAATAGCTGCAGAAGCATTAACTGCCGTATCAGTACCAACTTGAAAACTATTCGTTCCAAACCTTTGTATGAAATTAGCCGCATCAGCAGTAGCAAGGAAATAGCTAGAAGAATCATCCGGATGTACAGAAGTACGAAGCATACCAGCAGAGTTCGTACCTGTGCCATACTTTTTTACAACAACTAGATCTGGAGTAAATGGTAACGTAATATCCCTATCATCAATACCATTACCATAGTAGGCACCAATCGCAAAATCAGAAGCACCACTGTTATCTATTGGATCATACGCATTCCCAAACGCTTGCCAATGGTATACAACCGCATTTGTATTTACAGCTGCACTACCACCAATATCAAAACTTCCATCGTGTAGGGATATAATGGCATCGGCAAAGTTAGCAGTAGTAGCACCCAGATACGCAGAAGTATTTCCACCCATTAGACTAGTTCTAAATACCTGTAATGCAGTCGAATTGCTTTTAATGAGTACTAAATTAGGCTTAAAGCCGATATTATTTATCGTTTGATTAGTACCATTCCCAGTATATGACCCTTCGGCCATTCTGAAAGTTCCAGAACCAGCCGGGGCTGCTGCACCTCCAAATGCCGTGTAGTAGTAGGTATCTCCAGTAGCATTAACTAGAACACTGGTACCAAGTTTAAAACCATCTGTTTCAAGACTCTTAATCATATTTACTAAATTTGCAGTAGCTGAAAAATAGCTAGAACTATTTCCATTTGATTGGGTGAGATTCATAAAAGCATAGGTATTGTTTGCAGTAGCATTTGTACCGTTCTTAGTTGTGACCCAATTGGGTTTAAAACCAACTCCAGATATCACAGTATTGTCTGTACTATTCCCAGTATATGATCCTTGCTTAAAGAAATTTGCTTTCTCCTTAAATGCAAAGTAGAAGAAAGTTCCTCCTCTAGCACTGTCTGTTGTCCCCACGGAAAAGCCATCTGTATTCAGGGCACTAATATATATACCAGTAGTGTTCTTTACAAGGTTAATGTAAAACAGTGAATGATTATTTACTCCCATCGCTGTGGTTTTGTAATTAGCTGCTACTGCCTCATTGTTTTTTACACTAACATAGTCAGGTTGAAACCCTGTGGTTATATTTTGTGCTGCTCCAGTTCCTGTATATACTCCTAAACAGAAATATCCAGTTGAACTACAATCAGAACCTGCAAATGCTATCCAAGTGTATGTTACATTTTCAAGATTTAGACTTACAACAGCTCCATCTGCAGTTGCAGAGAAATAGCCAAGTACATTATCTCGCATGGCTGAAGTCTTAAATATTGCAGGGATATTTGCAGTATCAGATTTAATTATGACCATCTCTGGAGCGAAGCCTAATCCAGATATTGAGAATTGATCTCCAGTTCCTACATACGAACCTGTTTGAATTTGTAAAGTTTGAGAACTAGTGGTTACGCTACTTATGCCACTGTAACCGCTGTATCCATTTGGATTTGAAGCTTTGACTCTATACCAATATTCTTGATTGGCATTAAGCATATTATCTGCAATTGAAAGTCCGGATGTTGTTGCTACATATTTGTACAGTCCTGGAGTTCCAGATCTATCCATTGCACGCTCAACAATGTAGTAATCAGCTCCAGATGCAGCGGTCCAAGAAACAACAGTACCTGTTGTAGATGTACTTGAGAAGGTTGGAGTTCCTGGATCTCCAGGTAGGTTAGTAGGAGGATCATAGTATGGGATTCGCCAAGCCATATACCTAATTGTCGTTGCAGCGTTGGCTCCAGTACCTGTTCCTACACTGAAACCATCTGCAGTAATTCCCGTAATTTGTGTAGTTGCATTTGCTGTGGCCAAGAAATATTGTGACGCAGTACCTGAAAGAGTAGAGGGTTTAGTTATACCTCCAACTGCAGTAGAGGGTTTTGTCCATATGAGGTTGGATTGAAATCCTGTAGCAATTGTCTCACTATGTGCTACACCTGTACCAGTATATGATCCAACCTTAAAGTTCTCATTAGTTTTAAATGCAAACCAAAAATATGTTACTGCAGATGTATTTACATTTACACCGGTACCAATCTGAAATCCATCTGTATTGAGAGATTGGACCATATTTGCAGCATCTGCAGTAGCTTCAAAATAGCTAGTTAGATCTCCAGTATGGGATGATGTTCGCATAACTGCTGAACCAGCTGTAGTTATGGCCTTAACCACGACAAGATCTGGTTGAAACGGTAAATTCTTAATATCTCTATTATCTATACCATTTCCATATATTGCCCCTATGGCAAAATCTGAAGCGCCTGCACTATCCAGGGGATCATACGCATTCCCAAAAGCTTGCCATTGGTATGTATTACCATTGGTATTAGTATTTAGACTTGCCC